>Ga0164241_10000168_pt1 | contig 155580 bp, 125 predicted proteins | sample OricomyardsoilBY_FD_108780 | JGI IMG/M metagenome (GOLD analysis project Ga0164241, IMG submission 108780) | Backyard soil microbial communities from Emeryville, California, USA - Original compost - Back yard soil (BY) | ecosystem: Environmental > Terrestrial > Soil > Unclassified | place... | reverse complement strand
GCGAGGCGTGGCTCAGCCTGATGCGCGCCGAAATCTGCGCCGGCTGGAGGTCTCGCCCGAGCACGTGTTGCCCGCGCGTGTTCTTCGCGAGCTCAAGAACAAGCTGCAGGCGAGCCGACCGGTACGCCTCTCGGACGCGCTGGGCGGCTTGGGCGGCGCTCTCGACGCGTTCTGCGAGCAGCACCCGCCCCCGCCCTGAACGAGACGGCCATGGGTCAGCGCTCGAAACGTGCTCCTCGCTGTGACGTATGTCGCATGCACGTTGCGTCGTCGTCGTCATCAAGGAGCAACATGGTCCGCCGCCGAAAGTACCGCCGTTAAGCAGCGGCGGCATCAGGAAACGATGACGGAGAAGTCCACGATGAGCGAGGGGCCTTGTCGCGGTGCCTACGCGCTCGCCTTCGCCTCGCGCTCGCGTTCGGCAACGGCGATCAGCTTAGTCGTCGACTTGAGTCCGGGACCACGCAGCCCCGGCAGGCGAGACCGAAGTGTTGAGATGTACTGGTCAAGCTCAGAAAGAGTCATCCGCCGAAGGTCGGACACGCTTTTGACGGGAAAGGCAGCGCGAGACACGAGTTGATCATCCAGTCGTAGACGTAGCGCGGGAACCGAGGCGCCTAGGTCGAAGAAATGCGCGGATTACTCCGCACAAAACGAGCACAGTTACAGCGACCGTAGCGTAGCGGGCGTTTAGAAGATAGGCGTTGCCTGCCTCGGATCGAATTGCGGGTCCCACGAATGGATCGGTGATCTCGCCCCAGAGGCTGATGAAATTAAGAGCCAACGCGGCCGTCGTGATAGCACCAAGCCATGCTCGGATGCGCCAGGCGAGTACCGCAACTGCGCCACCGAGCAGCGCCCATGCCCAAATTTCGTACGGGATCGATTCCTTGTCCATAACCTCGGCCTGCGCCAGTGACGGCGCCAGGATGAGGAGCAAGAACAGGGAAAGCGAAACCCAGCGCATCGTCGATCTCTCTAGTCCACCGGCGGTGTAGGAAGTTGGACCAGCGGGTCGGCCTTCTTCCAGGTCGCGTATCGGCTGGCCATGTCTTCGTTCAGTGCGTGCACGTGTTCTCCGAAAGAGTTGGCTCGGGTCCAACCGATGGCATGGTCCCAGATCCGTCCGGTATGACCGAGCAGATCGGAGAGAAGCAGCTGGGCCACGACTTTGTCGTCGTGCAATAGAAGGGCCGCGCGCGGGACGGGATGGCCACCGAGTTCGCAATGGAAGCCATAGTCCTCACCTCGGAACCGACTGCCGGCGGCCTTTCGGAGTTTCGCCGGGGTGAAGAAGGATTGGCGTTCGGAACGCGAGCTGCGAAGCCAACGTTCACCTTCCTGGTCCTTGGTTTCGAACGCCCACGCCAGATATTCGATTTCAACCAGTTGTCGAAGTAGCGCGGAGGCGGCGTAGTGCCGACCGTCGGCAAAAAGATCGTTGCTCGCGGAAACCAGCTCGGCACCGATCCGAAGGAGCATCGATACGGCGACCGTTTCGTCACTGCCGTGACCGAAGGGAGAGCGCTTCTCAACACGGTCCGAACCAATGATGTGGCCGAACACGTGCAGCAACTGTCCGGCCTTGGCGAAGGCTTCGGACGTGAAGCGAGCTAGGCCCTCGCGCACCCCGACGAGGTTGTGATCGGTCGCAGCTGCCCGGATGGCCTCGCGATCAAGAGATGAGGGAGTTGCCGCTTCGTTCAGGTGACTGGTCTCCGGCCTGCCCAACGTACCGCGCTCCACCCGCACCGACCACGCTGAAGTCTGGAAACCGGGTCAAGTTGCGCCAGAGCGGGGCACTTGCGCGCGGAGGAAGCAATCTGGGCAGCCAGCCGTGTTGGGGGCGGTTTCGTCAGGGCGGTTGGCGTTGAGCCCGCGCCACGGCCTTCGTCAAGCTTGTCGGTGGATTTTCGCGAATGGCAGCGAAGACGTTCTCGGTCGCGCTCAGGGCGGCGCGGAGGTCGAGCTCAAACCCAGCGAAGTCGAGCCGCTCGTCGTCAAATAGGTGCGCGACAAGCTGGCCGACGGTTACCGATCTGTCACGGCCGTCGCCAGTGAGGTACTCGTCAATGTGCGCCACGACGTTTCTTGCCGCTCGCAGGTTGGGCAGGGCAGCGTCGAACTCGGCGATCGGCTGCGCCAGCGAGCCACCAGTCAGGCGGTCAATCTGGCGCGCGGCTGCAAGGAATCGGTAGAGCGAGATGACTAGAAACTCGGCGTCCGAAACAGGGCGAAGGGCAAAGGACGCGGGTGGAGCAGTGGCGAAGACCTCGCGGACGCGCTGCACCTGGAGGTTGACGGTCCAGACCAGACGATTGGTCAGGCTCCGCAGATCCTCATACGTTCCGGCCTCATGCTCTTGGTCTTGCGGCAGAGTCGTCATCGAAAGTCAGCCACCCTTGATGCGGGCTTCTTCGTTGAGGAGCCTTAGCGCCTCTTGGGCAGATTGAAGGGATGAGATGAACCGCCCGCGTTCCTCATCGGTAGTCAATTGGACCAGGTCTCGCTTTCATCGGCCGTGAGGGTGACGGACTTTGTGTGAACTTCGCCGGTCGACTTGTTTCGTCCGGCTATGTCGACGACATACCGTGGCCGCCGAATCGTGAACTGAATGTCAGCGTACTGGGTCAGGTCCACAGGAGTCGCCTTGCCGGCTACCCGATCGAACTTGAAGAACTGCATTCGTTGTTGAAAGCGCTGCCCACGCACAACTTCGAACGCGAGGTCGCGACACTCTGCCCGAGCACGATACGGAATGGAGGTCTCGCACTTGAATTCGCGTGCCTCGGTTAGCAAACCGCAGGCATGCAAGTGCTTCTCCCAATAGTTCAGAACGTCCGTGAGTGCCTCAAGGAGGTTGGCTTCCGTCCCGTTGGTGAGCTTGGCAATAACGGCCTTGTAGGTCTGTGTATAGCTTCCTTCATCGTCTTCGTATTCCACGGTCGATAGTTGCTCGAAGATGTTCTCGGCAATCTCGACGAGAGGCGGACCGTGCGGCGTCTTCTGGTGAAGGGTGGCGTGCTTGGCAGCGTTGACGACGTCGCCAAGCAGTCCGTAGGAAGAGCAAGCCTGCTCCGCGGCCGCGCGCGTTGGCTGTTGGGCTGCAGGCAGATGCTCGCGGAAGTGAAAGAGGGAGCTGGCCGCAGCTAGCGCGGCTCGCAGATCCCGACTGCGCCCGGCGACGGCATCGCGACTCAGTTCGCGGTACTCGACGTAGGGCGCCACGACGTTCTCTTGATACTGCGCGACAATGTCATCAAACATGGCGGCTCCGACCACGGAACGACGTCGACTATACCTTTTCAGTCCGCCCAACGTGCCGCTGCTGCAGCAGCGGCCGGATCCAGCAGCTGGCGGGGGGATCAGGAAGCCACGTTGCCGACCGCGCCACTTTCCCGAGTGAGTGCGTTCGGGCGAGCGGCCACGCGATCGACATCGCGGCGTCGGCGGCGCCGCGGGGCTCGGAGAGCACCAGGCCAGGCTGGAACCTGCTTTTCGGTAGCAGCAGGAGTAGCAGCAGATTGCGCGACCGGATCTCCGATCGCGTATCCGGCATAATTTTTGCGCACCCCATAGGATTCGAACCTATGACCTACGGCTCCGGAGGCCGTCGCTCTATCCAGCTGAGCTAGGGGTGCAGGTGGCGACGTCTATGCCGCGGGTGGGGTGGGGACGTCAAGGCTTGCGGAATTTGGGGCTGTTTTGAGAACTTCTCAAGTGGAGCCGGGGCGGGGGCGGGAGCGCCGTGCAGGCTGGCCGGTTCCGGCGCTATGGTTGCGGCGTGGAAGTCCATCTCGTCCCGTGTTTGAGCGACAACTATTGCTACCTGCTCCACCATCCGGGCAGCAAAGACGCGATTGTCGTCGATGCTAGCGAAGAGGCGCCGGTGCTCGAGGCGCTGGCGAAGCTGGGCCTGAACGCGCGCGCGATCTTGGCGACGCACCATCACGCCGATCACGTGGGCGGTAACGAAGGGGTGCTGCGGCGCTTTCCTGATGCGCGCGTGTTCGGCTACCGCACCGACAAGGGGCGCATTCCGGGCCAAACCGATTTGCTCGACGACCAGCAAGAGTTCGACGTCGCCGGCATCGGGGTGAAGGCGCTGCACATCCCAGGCCACACCCTCGGGGCCGTGGCCTACGTGGCCGAGGGGGCCGCATTTACGGGAGACACGCTGTTCGCCGCCGGTTGTGGCCGCTTGTTCGAGGGCACGGCCGCGCAGATGTACGAGTCGCTGAACTTGACGTTGGGGGCCCTGCCGGACGACACGCGCGTGTACTGCGGCCACGAGTACACGGTGAGCAACCTACGCTTTGCCGAATCGCTCGAGCCGAACAACCCGGAAATTGCCAAGAAGCTGGCCTGGGCCAAGGCCCTGCGCGAAAAGGGCCAACCCACCTTACCGAGCACGCTCGGTGAAGAGCGGCTGACCAATCCGTTCTTGCGCGTGTCCGAGAAGGACGTGATCGCCAAGGTCAACGAGCGGCTGGCGCAAGATCGCTCGCCGCAGGCGGTGCTGGCCGCCGTGCGAGCGCTGAAAGATGCTTTCTGAAGGGCGTCTCGCGCTGCTGGCGGCGTGCTCGTGGCTACTAGGCAGTGGCTGCTCGAAGCAAGCACCGCCTGGCGAAGGCGTGGCCGTCGCGCCGAGCCGGAGCGTGGTGGTCACCGCGCCCGCTGCGCCTTCGGCGGCGCGCCGCAGGCTGCCGCAAACAGAGGTCACCTGGACGTATGCGGACACGCCGCTCGGGCGCATGAGCGCGGTCGTGGTCGTGCCGGCGCGCACCGCCGACGAGCGCTTTCCGGTCCTGCTCACGTTTCACGGCACGGGTGAAGCGCGCAAGGGGCCCGAGCGAGGCGCCCGCGGCTGGCTGGACGACTACGGCATGTACCGGGCGCTCGAGCGGCTGCAGCACCCGCCGCTCACCGCGGCCGATCTGGAGGGTTTCGTAGACGAAGCGCGCTTGGCCAAGCTGAACGCGGCCTTGGCGGCCAACCCGTACCGCGGGCTCATCATCGTCAATTCGTACACGCCCGACATGCTGCGCGGCGACGAGCCGTTCTCGAAGGTGCCACCGCTGGCCAAGTTTGCCATCGAGGAGCTGCTGCCCCGCGCGACCCGCGAAACGCCGGCCATCGGCACGCCGCAAACTACCGGCGTCGATGGCATCAGCTTGGGGGGCCGCGCGGCGCTGGCCATTGGCCTACGCAACCCCGAAGCGTTCGCGGCCGTCAGCGGGCTGCAGCCCGCGTTCGACGTGGTCAACGCTGGACCGGTGGCGGCCCGCGCGGCCTTGGCTCACCAGAAAAATCCCGCGCTGTCTTTTCGCTTGCTGACGAGCGAAGGTGACTACTTCCTCGGCTCGACGAAGGCGATCAGCGCGGCCATGAAGCAAGCAGGCGTGCCGCATACTCTCGTCATCGTGCCGGGGCCGCACGACTACCCGTTCAACCGCGGCCCCGCCGTGTACGAGATGCTGCTGCACCACGATCGCGTTCTGCGCGGTCTGCCGCCAATTTGAGCGAGCGTCAGTGGTACGCCGCGGCTTCGAGCAGCTCGGTCAGGGCGCGCAGCGTGCGGCCGGAGCGGTGATAGAAGCGCACGCCGACGCGCGCCGCGCCCTCGAGCGAGTGGAGCCAGACGACCTCTCCCTCGAGGAAGAGCGGATCCCACAGGTGCGGGGCTTCGACCGAAAGTGAGAGGGCGGTGCCGTTCGGAACCGCTTCCAGCATCTCCATGCAGGCGCCGCCGAGGCCCAGGTCGAGCAGACGAGCGGGACGTTTCCAGCTGCCGTCGCCCCGACTCACGATGGCGGAGAGCCCCACGGGCCGCCGCGCGAAGGCGCGAAAATGGTGGAGCGGGCGCGGTGGGCTCATGGGCGCGGCGGCATCCTAGCGCGATGGCCGACGGCGAATGACAGCTCGAAAACCGCCGAACGAGTAGGTCAGGAAGCGCCCTGCGGTGACCAAGTCGGTGGGCCCGCGGGCCGGCGCGCGGCTAGGACCGCGAAGAAGTTTGGGTTTCGGGTGGTCAGTCCGCTACGATTAAGAGCCCGAATCGGGTCGCCCTGCGCGACCGGCTGGCGCGAGCGCAAGCCAAACGGGACCCCGGAGAAGCTGATGGGCCAGGAAACGCGAAAAGACCCCCGCGCCAAGGTGCTGACCATGACGGTCCGCTATAAAAGCGCGACCCTCGACGAGTTCATCGAGCACCACTCGCATGACGTCAGCCGTGGCGGCATGTTCATCAAAACACCGTCACCCTTCCCGCCCGGCACCCTCCTGAAGTTCGAGGTGAAGATCGCCGAAGACCAGAAGGTGATCCAAGGCGTAGGGCGCGTGGTTTGGAAGCGCGAGACCGACGTCAGCGACAAAGAGCGGCCCAATGGCATGGGCGTCAAGTTCATCAAGATCGATGACCAGTCGCGCAAGACCATCGATACGCTGGTCCAATCGCGCGGCGATGCCAGCGCAGCTTACGAGGCTGGCGGTGGTGACGGTGGTAGCAGCGCGAAGACGGCCCCCGGCGCCACGCCCGCCGCAGCCATGACCCCGGCCATGCCCGAAGCCGCGACCGGTAAGCCGCCGCAAGTGCGCAAGGCAACCATGATTGGTTTGGGCGCCATGGGCTCACACGCAGCCGCGGCCGCCGCCGCCAAAGCTGCCGAGTCGGCCCCTCCTCCTCCTGTCACGGGCGGCGGCATGTTCCCAGCGTCGAGCTCGGAAGCGGACATGCCCGCGCCCGAAGATCGCACCGTGATGAAGCAGGCGGCCGAGCTGCTCCAAGACGCGCTGCGCGAAGCGGGCGGCTCGATGGACGACGTGGGTACCAAGCCCGACGTGAAGAAGCCCAGCTCCGGCAGGCCCGAGCCAGAGAAACAGGCCGAGCCGGAGCCCGCGGAGGCCAAGGCCGCGCCGTCCGGGCGAGGCGAAAAAGGTCCGCACACGCTGCGCTCGGAGCCGCCCAAGAGCGAGAAAAAGCCCCAGCAAAAGCCGGTCAGCAGCAAGCCTGCAGCAACCTCCGAGCGCCCTCGCGCCGAGCGCGCCGCCGCAAGCGCCGGCGCGGCAGCGCGCCCCTCCGGCCGTCCCCAGCCCATCTTGTCTACGGCGCCTCCCAGCACCGAGGGTGGTGGCGGACGCATCATGATCATCTTGGCCGGCATCGCGGTCGCGGCGGCCGCGGTGTTCTTCATCACGAAGAAAGAGCCGGCGCCCGCGGAGCCTGTTGCCGAGCCGCCCGCGGCCGCAGCGCCCGCGCCGGAAGCGTTGCCCGCTCCTGCCGTGGAGGAGCCGAAGCCGCCCGAGCTAGCGCCGAGCGCGGCGCCGGTCGAAGCGGTGAGCGCCGTCCCGAGCGCGTCTGCCGCTCCGAGCGCAGCGCTGGCTCCCAGCGTCGCCCCGAAGCCCGCGCCGACGACCCCGCCCGCGGTGGTAGCGCCGACGCCCGCGCCCAAGCCCGTCGCAGCTCCGAAGCCGAAGCCCAAGCCGGCACCGGTTGCAGAACCGAGTGACGCCGCTCCGGCGGTTCCCGCTGCTCCTGCTGAGCCCAAGCCGGCTGAGCCCGCACCTGCGCCCGCGCCGAAACCCAAGCCCGCCGACACGTCGGGCGACAATCCGTACTGATATCGAGTTGAGCGGTCCGACGAATCCTGGAGCTCTCGGCGCGGACGCTCGCGTAGGCACGACGTTAGGCGATCGCTATCGCATCGACGCGCTGATCGGCGAGGGCGGCATGGGCCGCGTCTACGCCGCCGAGCACGTGTTGATGCGCAAGCGTCTGGCCATCAAGGTGCTGCACCGCGAGCTGACGACGATGGCCGAGGTGGTGGCGCGCTTCGAGCGGGAGGCCATGGCCGCCGCGAACATCGATCACCCGAACGTGGCGGCCGCGACCGATTTCGGAAAGTTGCCGGACGGCGCCGTGTTCTTGGTGCTCGAGTACGTGCAGGGCAAGAGCTTGCGCGACGAGATAGCGAGCGGGCCGATGGCTGCAGAGCGCGCCTTGCACATCACGCGGCAGATCGCCTCGGGGCTGAGCAGCGCGCACGGGCTCGACATCGTGCATCGCGACTTGAAGCCGGAAAACGTGATGCTCGTCGACAAGGGCGGCGATCCGGACTTCGTCAAGGTGCTGGATTTCGGCATCGCCAAGGTGCCGATCGCAGAAGTGCCTGCCCGCAGCGAAACGCCCGCGCACACGCCGATCACGAAGGCCGGCATGGTGTTCGGCACGCCCGAGTACATGGCGCCCGAGCAGGCCTTGGGCCAGACCGTCGACGGTCGCGCCGACCTGTATGCGCTGGGCGTGATGTTGTACGAGATGCTGTCGGGGTCGCGTCCGTTCTCGAGCCAGAGCCAGGTCGGCATTTTGGGGCAGCAGCTGTCGAAATCGCCGCCCAAAATCAGCGACCGCGCCCAGGGCGTGGTCGTGCCGCCGGCTGTCGAAGCGGTGGCGATGAAGCTCTTGCAGCGCGAGGCCTCGGACCGCTACCAGTCCGCGTCGGAGGTGGTGGACGTCATCAATCGTCTGCTGGCGCCGATCCCCGGCCACGGCATTTACCGCTTCACTCTGCCCGAGGGCTCCCCTTCCAGCTTTCCGCCGCCTGCCGACGAGCCGAAGCCAGCGCTGCGCGAAGGCGGCACGCTGGGCTCGCGGCCGAAGCCGGCTCCACCCACGCCGCTCGCTCGCGGCTCGTTGCCCGAGCTCGATGCGCCGCTGGCTGGTGACGCCGCGGCCCCTTTCGGTGGCCTGGACGCGCGGCTCGCTGCGCTGCGCAGCCGGCTTCCGGCGGGCGTGCAGCGCGCGGTCGAGCGCGTGCCGACGCGCGTGCTGTTCGGCGTGGTGGGCGCTTTGGCCGTGCTGGTCGTGGTGGGAGTCTTGGGCGCGATCGCGTCGGCGCTCTCGGGTCCGAGCGCGCCCGGTGCTCTTCCGCTCGCCTCGGGCTCGGGCTCGGGCGAAGCAGCCACCACCGAGATGGCGGCCAAGGAAGGCCCGTTCGCGCGCCCCGACGAGCTAGCGGAGGCCAAGACGGGCGGACTCAAGGCGCTGGAGGCGCTGCTCGAGAAATACCCCCGAGATCCGAACATTCTCGTCGAAATGGCGCGCGACATGGCGGCCAAGAAAGACTGGCCCGGCGCGGTGGGAGCGGTGGGGCGCGCCCTCTCGATCGACGCGAAATTCCAGAACAACGCCCAGGTGGCGTCGCTGGTGTTCCAAACCGCTCAGGTGAAGGTGAGCAGCGACGCCGCGTTCGCCTTGCTCGAGGGGGCCATGGGGTCGCGCGGCGCCGACATTGCTTACGACTTGGTGACGACCTCCAACGTGCGCCCGTGGGTGCAAAGCCGCGCCGAGACCTTCCTGCAATCTCCTTCGTTCGAGAAGGTGGCGACAGCGAGCCTGCGCGCCATCGTCAAGCTGCGCTACTCGGCGGGCTGTGCCGAAAAGCGCGCGCTACTCGGCGAGCTGAAGAAGAGCTCCGATGAGCGCGCGCTGTTCGAGCTGGTGCCGCTGCAAGACAAGACGGGCTGCGGCGCTCGCAAAAAAGACGACTGCTACCCGTGCTTGCGTACGTCCAACGACTTGGACGACGCCATCTCGGCCGTGCGAAACCGCAAGCGCTAGCCGAAAAAAAGCTCGCGAATTTGCGCGGTCTACTGCGCCTCGCGCAGGGCTCGCTCGATCACGAGCACGTAGGCCGCTTCCGGGAAAGCGCCCATCATGTAGTAGTCGTTGATGAAGGCAGCGGGCGTGCCCTCGATGCCGGCGGCGTCGCCGGCGGCCATGTCGGCGTCGATTTGAGCGTCGTACTCCGTACCGTGGCTGGCGCGCGCGATGGCGGCGGGATCCAGGCCGAGCTTTCGAGCGGCCTGCTCGAGGCCAGCGTCACTCGAGTTTGCTTGGGGTGAATAAAGAAAATCGTGCAGCTTCCAAAACTGCTCATTGCCGCCCTGGGCGAAAGCGGCGAGCGCAGCGCGTGCCGCGGGGCGCGCGCGCTGGTGCGAGGGCAGGGGATAGTTGCGCCAGACTACGCGCAAGCGATCGTGAAATCGCTCGGCCACGTCGTCCAAGGTTGGCGCGGCCCGAACGCAGAACGGACACTCGAAGTCGCTGAAGACCTGCAGCGTTACCTTGGCGTTCGCGGGGCCCTTGCTCGGGTTCCGAGCCGAAACCGCCGGCACCTTGGCGTGGGGCACCTTCACGGCAATCTTCTCGACGTCGGCGTCCGTGAGCGGGGCCTCGCTGGGCTCCGGCTCGAATGCGGGCCATCGCGGGCCGGCCGGTGACGTGACGTCTATCTCACGGGCGTGAGCAGCCTGGCTCGGCCTCTCGCAAGCGGCCGAGCCAAGCGCGCACCAGAGAGCGAGCGCGCCCCAGGTACCTCGTAAAAGCACCTGGGATCGCGCTCCTGCCATCAGCCGCCGCCCGCTTCTTTGAGCGCGCGGTTGATGAGCTTCTTGAACGCCGCCGCCGGTTGGGCGCCGCTCAAGTAGTAGCCGTTGATCACGAACGCAGGCGTTCCGTTGATCCCGGCGTCGTTGCCGATCTTGGTGTCGGCGTCGAGCTTGGCCTTGTGGGCGCTCGAGTCGAGAGCGGCCTTGAACTTGTCCATGTTCAGACCGAGCTCAGCGGCGATCTTCTCGAGGGCCGGACGCTTGATGGCGTCCTCGCTCGAGCCCTGCGCCTCGAACAACTTGTCGTGCATCTTCCAGAAGGCGCTGTTGCCCTTCTGAGCGAACGCTTCTTGAGCAGCTTGGCTGGCCAAGGGAGCGTCGGCGTGGAACGGCAGCGGCATGTGACGCCAAGCGAACTTGATCTTGCCGCCGTACTCTTTCTCCAGCTCGGCGAGCGTGGGCTCGACGCGCTTGCAGAACGGGCACTGGAAGTCCGAGAAGATCTGGATCGTCACCTTGGCGCTGGCCGGGCCCTTGATCGGGGTCTGGGCGTCGGGGGCGGCAATTTCCTTCTTCTCGGGCGGGGGCGGACCCTTCGCGTCCTTCATCAGCTCGTCGTAGACCTTCGCCTTGGGCGTGCCTTTGGCGACCAAGGCCTTGGCCTTGGCGAGCTGCTCGTCGATGGTCTTCTTGAAGGCCTCGAGCGGTTGCGCGCCGCTGAGGCGGACGCCGTTGATGAAGAAGTGCGGCGTGCCGCGGGCTTGCACGTCGTTGGCCAGCTCGACGGTACCGTCGATCTTCTCGGCGAACTTGTTGTTGTCGATGGCGGCCTTGACGTCGTCCCACTTGAGGCCGTTCTTCTCGGCGATTGCCTTGAGATCGTCGTCCTCGAGCTTGGGTTGCGACTCGAACAGCGCGTCGTGCACGTCCCAGAAGGTCTTGTCACCCTTCTTGTAGGCCATGCGGCCCAACGTGGCGGCCGGCTTGGCGCGCGGGTGGAAGGGCAGGGGGTTGTCTTTCCACACCAGGCGCACGTCGTTCGGGTAGGCGGCCATCACCTGCTTGAGCGTGTCTTCCACGCGCTTGCAGAACGGGCACTGGAACTCCGAGAACACGATCATGGTCACGAGCGCGTCTTTCGGGCCTCGGATCGGATCGTCGTCCTGAACGAGCACCTTCCAGACGCTCTTGTCTTCTTCTTCGGCGTCGGGCGCGGGCTTGTTGGGTTGGGCCGGCGCCGCGACCTGGTTCTTGTTGGTCAGAGTAACGTACACGTCGGCCGGCTTGGTGCCGCTGGCGACGAGCTTCTTGGCCTCGGCCAGCTGCGCGTCGATGACCTCGGTGAACTTCTCGAGCGGCTGGGCGCCGCTCAGCGTCACGCCGTTGATGCGGAACGCAGGCGTCCCGGTGGCGCCGATTTTCTTCGCCATGGCCAGGTCTTCATCGACCTTGGCCGCGTACTTCTTCGAGCCGTAGGCGGCCTTGAATTTGGCCACGTCCACGCCCGCTTCCTTGGCCCACTTCTCGTAGTTTTCGTCGCTCAGGCCTTGCTGATTGGCGAAAGCGGCCTTGTGGAACTTCCAGAAGGCGTCGCTGCCGCCGAGCGCAAAAACGGTCTGAGCCGCTTCGTGCGCCGGCCGCGCGTTCTTGTGGAACGGCAGCGGGTTGTGCTTCCAGACGACGCGGATCTTGTCCGGGCCGTACTTGTCTTTCAACTGCTGGACGGTCGGCTCGACGCGGCTGCAGAAGGGACACTGGAAGTCGCTGATCTCGACGATGGTGACGGGCGCGGTGGCTTTACCCCACTGCGGATCCTTCGACGTGACCGGGACACTGGCTGCGCTCTGATCCGGCACGCCTGCGACGCCCGCCGTGTCAGCGCTGATATCCGTACCGCCTGCTCGCTTGTCCATGCCCCACATGAGGAACATGCCCGCGAGGAAGCTGATAAAGAACCCGACAATCGCGGTTCCTTTGTTCATGACTCTCTCCGTTTATTGTTTTTGTAAGTGACTAGACGATCGAAAATGTAGACGCAGCGCGCCGCGGAAGCTCCGCGGCCAGGCGCTGAATAGAGGATGGAGTGGCGAACGCGCGAGGGGCACGGCCCCGGCCTCACGCGCAGGGCGGGCGGAAGGGCGTTCCGGCGAAGCCAGGTCGTTCGAGGGCGCGGCTCGCGCTGGCGATCGAAATTCTGGAGGAAGCGCTCTGCACGATGCCGAGCAGGCCGAACGCGAGCACCTTTTCGGGGCGCTGCTGCACGACCACGCGCTCGGGCGCCATCGGCGCGCTGGGGCTCTGGCCTAGTCGGTCTGGAGCTTGGCAAGGCAGCGCGCGCAGGCTGCCCGACACGCTGGCCCGAAAAATGGGAGGCGCGGCGATGCTCTCGTTGTGATCGCCGCACATGGGTACGGGCTGATCTCCCGCGGGGCGCGTGGCGGCCGAAGCGCGCGCGCTCACGCTCAGCACGAGCAGGGCCGCCACCACCGACAAGAGTCGGAGCAGCAGGCGCAGCCCGGAGCTGCTGGGGGAGTGGGAGCGGTCACCCATGAGTGGCGGCCAAAGCGCGGCGCGGAGCCTACCAGGCCCCGCAACCAACCGGCACCCCCCGTTCCCCATTCCCTTGTCCGATTCGGCCAGTTCGCTGGACTATCGCCAAAGTCGTCACGTCGTTTTCTTTGCCTACATCAAACTACATAGGCACCATCCGGACATGCAGCCCATGGAGTCGATCTCTAACCCGACGAAATTGCTGGAAGATTCCTCCGAACGCGAGGCCGAGACGGCTCCCGCCAGCGCCAACGTCGAACCGCCGCTGCCGCGTCGCTTCGAGCGCTACACGTTGCTCAAGCGCCTGGCGCGCGGCGGTATGGGTGAGGTCTTGTTGGCCTCCTCGGGCGGCATCGAAGGCGCCGAGCGCCCTGTCGTCGTCAAGATCATCAGGAAAGAGCACGAGACCGATCGCTCTTTTCTGGCGCGGTTCCTCGACGAGGCGCGCATTCAGGCCCAGTTGCAGCACCCAGGGGTCGCGCAAATCCTCGAGGCTACCAGCGACCAAGAGGGCAAGCCCTACGTGGTGGTCGAGCACGTGGAGGGTCGCAACCTGAGCGATGTCCGAGCGCGCGCGACGCAGCTCGGCGTGCGGATCAGCTGGCCAGAGGCCATCGCGCTCGGCGTCATGCTCGGTGACGCGCTGGCTCACGTTCACGAGCGCACCGACGCCGAGGGACGCCCGCTCGAGATCGTGCACCGGGATCTCAGCCCTCAAAACGTGATGGTCAGCTACGGCGGCGAGCTGAAGTTGATCGACTTCGGCACGGCGCGCGCCGAAAATCGCCGCTGCCACACGGTGGCCGGCATCGTGTTCGCGAAGCCGGGCTACGTGGCCCCCGAGGTCGCCAACAACACGCCGGGGGCGGCGCCTTCGGATCTGTACGCCTTCGGCATCATGGTTTGGGAGCTGGTGGCGGGTCGCCGTTTCTTGATCGGCGACTCTTCGCAGCACATGGCCTTGGTGGGCGCGGGTAAGCGCAACCCGACGCCGCTCGCGCAGCTGATTGGCGCGCCGGCGGAGCTGGACCAAATCATTTCGAAGCTCACCGCTACGCGCATCGAAGACCGCTACGAGTCCGCGGCCAAAGCCGCCAGTGACTTGGGGCGGCTGCTCCAGCGCGCCCCCAGCCAAGCCGACGGCGATCGCAGCGTGCGGGGCCGCGTCTCGAACTTGATGCGGCGCTTGTACCCGGCCGAGCCGGCGCGCTCACGCGCCGAGTTTGCCCGCCTGGTGGCGGAGCACAAGGCGGCCGTGGCCCGCCCGCTGCCGCTGCCGGCGTCGCCGGAGCCGCCCGCCGCCGACCCCGTGGACCCTTCGTTGCTGCCAGGCACCCCGTATCGGCTGGTGAGTGAGCTGGGGCGCGGCTCGATGGGCGTGGTGTACCAGGCGCTACACCTGGATTTGTCACGCACGGTGGCCCTCAAGCTGATGGATCCGGACAAGCTGGGCCGCGCCGCGGTGGATCGCTTCCGCGCCGAAGCTCGCAGCATTGCCCAGCTCTCGCACGACAACTTGATCAAGGTATTCGATTTCGGTGTCGCGCAAGACGGCCGCCCCTACTACGCGATGGAGTATCTCATCGGCGAGTCGCTCGAGCGCAAGCTGTCCAAAGACGGCGAGCTCCCGTTCCGCGAGGCGTGCTGGATGGCGCTGCAGGTGGCGCGCGCCCTGGAAGCGGCGCACGGAGCCGGCGTCGTTCACCGTGACGTCAAGCCAGGCAACGTGCTCGTGACCAGCGCGGGCGTGGTCAAGCTGTTCGACTTCGGGCTCTCGGGGGAGTCGGGCGTGGCTCAAGGCGCCGACTCGGAAGCGTTGCACGTCGTCGGTACGCCCGAATACATGGCGCCCGAGCAGGCGCAGGGGAGCTCCGATCCGCGCAGCGACATCTATGCGCTGGGCGCCGTGCTGTACGAGCTCATCACCGGTTACCAACCGCACGTCGCCAAGAACCTCGTCGAGCTCATCGACTTGAAGCGGCGCGTGCTGCCGGTGCCGCCCAGCGAGCGCCGCCCCGATGCCGGTATTCCCAAGTCGCTCGACGCGCTGCTCGGCAAAATGCTCAGCGTCGACCCCGCTCGTCGCCCGCAGACGGCCAGCGCTCTGTGCGCGTCGCTGGCGGCTATCTTGGACGAAAGACCGCCCGTCGTGGGCGTCGGGAGCGCGCGTCGCCGAGGCTTGGCCCGCAGCTTGGTGGCCGGCATGTCGGTGTTGGTGCTGGGTATCGGCGGCGCGGCCGTGGCCAAGACGCCCGCTGGTCAGCGAGCCACGGCGTCCGTTCAGGCCGCGTACGCTCATGTCGTCAAGTTGCGCGCCGACGCTTTGCGGCGGGGCGCACCGCCGGCTCCGGCCGCGCGCCAGGTCGTGGCGGTTGGCCGCGACCTGGTGGAGCCGGTCGCCGCGCCCGCCGCTCCCCCCGCGCCGCTCGAGCTCGGAGCGGTCGTGGCCGCGAACGACGCGAACGAAGCCGATGGCGCGGACGACGACGGGGAGATCGACGCCAAGGACGCGCCCCCGGCCAGCGCCGAGGGGGCCAACGCGGCCGTGGCCAGCGCCGACACGCTCGACCTGAGCGAAGAGCAAGAGGTCGAGGTAAAAGGCGCTGCGGCAAGCGACGCCGCTCCGAGCGCTCCGCCCGCCGAGAGCGCGGCCCTCGCCAAGGTCGACGCGCTTTGGGACAAGGGTAACAAGCTGCGCGCGATGGCTCTGCTCAAGCAGGCCGCCAAGAAGACCCCTAACGACGCGGCCGTCTTCAAGGTGCTGGCCAGCCGCGCCGAGCAAATGACCCAATGGGGTGACGCGGTGAAGGCGGCACGCCGTTGGGCCCTGCTCGACCCAAGCTCGGAGGCACGCCTGTCGCTTGCGCGCCTCGAACGCGCGACCGGTCACAAAGAGCGAGCGGTAGCCCTGATCGAAGGCGTGCTCAAGGAAGACCCGAGCTCACCGGATGCAAAGACCTTGCTGGGCGAAATGCGGGGACAAAAGCTGGCTCTGTCTCAGTAAAGAGCGAAACGCCAACCGGCAGGTCGGGCGTTTCTCAAACATCCTACTTGCCGGGGCTCGGCTGGCTCCTTACAACCCCCCGGTCCGTGGCACTTCCTACCAGCTCGTCCGCCGCCCCACTGGAGCTCACGGGCTCCAGATCTCGCATCGTTCTGCGGCTCGCGTTGCCCACGGTGCTGGCCATGCTGGCCCAGAGCGCCGTCAACGAAGTCGACATCATCTTCTTCGCCTGGCTGGGTTGCCCCGATTCGTCGTTCGCGCAGGCCGCGCTCTTGCCCTGCCTGCTGCTGCTCTGGATGTTCGGGGGCTCGCTCAGCGCCATCTCCGTGGGAACCCAGGCGTTGGCCGCGCGCCGGGCCGCCGAGGGCCGCAGCGCCGACGCGGGCGCCGTGTTGGCCAACTCGTGGATGTTCTCGCTGACGGCGGGCGTGGTCTTCACGCTGTTCGGCTATCTGGTGATTCCCCACGTGCTGGGCGTGCTCGTGCGCTCGCCGGAGGTGCGAGAAGTAGCCACTTCCTACCTGAACTACCGCTTGCTCGGCATCACGTCGATGGCGGTCACGTTCTCGTTCAAGGCGTTCTTCGACGGCATCGGCAAGACCCACGTACACATGGTCGCCAGCGTGATCATGAACGTGATCAACGTGGTTCTGTGCGTCATCTTCATCTTCGGCAAGTTGGGCGCTCCGCGCATGGGCATGGCGGGCGCGGGCCTGGCCGGCGCGGTCTCGTCGTGGGTCGGCCTCTTGGTCATGGTGGCGTGGGCCGCGCTCTCCCACTACCGCGCGCGCTTCAAGCCTTTCGACGTGCGTGGCTACTCCCGCGAGCTGCTCGGTCGCATCTTGAAGCTCTCGGTGCCCAGCGCCATCGCGACCATCGCGGTCATGAGCGGGTTCATGCTGTTTGCCATGATCGTGAGCCGGCTCGACAGCATGATGCACACGCGGCTGATTGCCCCCGATTGCCCGGGCGGAAAGCCGGAAGCCGTGAACGGCGCCGCCACGACCGTGATCGTGGGCGTGCTCAAGCTCACCTTCACCGCTTGCCTAGCGTTCGGAACGTCGACGGCCACCCTGGTCAGCCAGTGCCTGGGTAGCGGCAAGGCCGACGAGGCGGAGAAGTTCGGTTGGACGTCGGTCAAGCTCGGGCTGCTCATCTTCGGCGTCGTGGGCCTGCTGGAAGGCGTGATCTTGACGGAGCCGATCTTGCACTTGGTGACCAAGAGCCACGCGGTGTTTCACGCCGCGCGCATACCCATGCGCATGATGGGCCTGGCAACTCCGCTGATCGCCGTCGGCATGATCTTGACGCAGGCGCTGTTCGGCGCCGGCAACACCCGCTTCGTGATGTTCGTGGAGCTGATCCTGCACTTTGGTTGCTTGGTGCCGCTGGCCTGGCTCTTGGGAATCACCTTGGGTTTCGGGCTGGTCGGCATCTGGACCGCGGCCCTGGCCTACGTGGTCTTGCTCACGGCCGTGATGATCTGGAAGTTCAAGAGCGGCGACTGGAAAGCGATCAAGCTCTAGCGCGGGCCGAAGAGACGCGTCGAGCGCGCTCTCAGAACTTGCAGCGCGCGGCCACGTTCGGCATCAGCCAGCTGCTGGCCAAGCGCCGCGAGAGCACGCGCTCCAGCCGCTGCTCGGGGCGCTCTTCCGGCGCTGTCAACAGCGCGTTCAGGCGGGCGTGGTACGTGGCGCTATCGTGGCGCCCGCAGGCCGCTTCTGCTTCGGCAAAGTCGCTCTCGACTGCGAGCGGCGCGCGCGCAGCCGCCCTCGCGCCCGAGCGGTCGCGGTAGTAGCGGGCGCGCGCTTCGGCGTCCGCGCGCAACTGCTCTTCGCGCGCGGCGCTCGCCAGATCGCCCGCCGCCACCGCCTCGAGGTAGCGAAGCTGGATGAAGCCGTGGGCCAGCAGGCGGTAACCTCGGTCCAGCAGCCCCAGCACGCGCGCGTCGCCGGGCTCACGCTGGTAGAGCGCCTCGAGCTCGACGAGCTGCGCCGAGAGGGCGGCGAACGCCAGCGCCGGATCGGCGGCGGTCGAAAGCGTGCGAGCTCTCCACTGCGCCGAGCGCACGTCGTTTTCGAGCACGGCTTGCTGCACGCAACCGCTCAGCGCGAGCGTCAAAAATGCCGAAAAATGCCAGACCCTGCCCAAAGCGTCAGCGCGCCTCCGCGAGCTGACAAGCCAGCGTGGCGCGCACCCACGGATCTTCGTCGGCCAGACGAGGCGCGAGGTGCTGCTTCTTGCCCAGCCCGGCCAGCGTGACGGCGGCGCGTAAGCGTCGCGACGGGCGCTGGCTCGATAGCTCTTGCTCGACCCGCGCGATGGCGCGCAGCGAGCCGAGGCGGGCCAGGGCGTAGCTGGCTTCCAGCCCGTAGTCGTTCTTCTCTTGGGCCAGCTTTTCCAGGCTCGCTCGCGCGTGCGGGCCACGCCCGGGGAGCTCGGCCAAGCGTGACAACACGAGCGGCGTCAGCTCGGGCGAGGGGCTCTTGGCCGCTTTGTCGAGCGCCTCCTTGATCGAAGGCTCGTCGAGCGGCGCCGCGACCAGCGCCGTGCGTCGCTCGTCGTCGCTACCTTCGGCGATGGCGCGCGCCAGCACGCTCAGGGCCGCCGCGCGCGACTCGCGCGAGCGGAGTAAGAGCGTGGCCGCCGAGACCGAGACCAGGCCCGGGCGGCTCAAGGCGCGTGAGAGCTCCCGCTCGCCGCCGCGTCGAAAGGCGGGGGCTTGGGACCAGGCGTCCAGCACCGCGAGCTGATCTTGCTCGTCGCCACCGGCGAACAGATCCATCAGCCCGAGCACCGCCGGTTCACTACCGATGCGGCCTGCCGCGCGAGCGGCGCGAGAGCGATTGGCCGGGCTCGGGTCGAGCCGCGCGGCTTCCACCAAATCAGCCAGCTGGGAGGTCAGCGGCGCCCTCAGGGCCGCGTCGAAAGCCGCGCGCCGCACCCGCTCGTCCGGATCCGTGAAATAGCGCCGTCGCAGCTCCGCGTGATTGGGCGTCAACGTCGCGCGCGCGGCCAACGCCCGAAATGCGCCGCTGTCTGCTTCGCGATAGCGCGTCACGAGGTCGCTTGCCTGGCGCTTGCCGGCTTCGAACAGCAGCAGGGTGGCTACCGCCGCCGCCTCGTCGCCGCGCGAGGCGCGCTCGTCGAGCGCGCTCTCCAGCACCGGCAGGCACGGCCGAAACACGGCCAGCTGCTCGGCGCCCTCGCTCCCGCGCGCGCCCGCGATCTCGCGCTCTGCCACGGCGCGCGCTAGCTCGGTCAGGCGCTCGTCCGAGAGCGCGCCGTCGCGCTCGGCCCGAGCAATCTCTTGCTGCAGCTCGGGCAGGGTGCCCGTGAGCGCCGTTCGCACCTCCGGACGAGGCCCGGCGCAAGCAATCGAGATTCCGGCGGCGAACGCCGCGCTAGCCAGCAGCAAACCCAAGCGCATGGGCGAAGGTTACACCGACCGACGAGCCACGGCGACCACGCCAAGAAAGGCGAATTGTCGGCCGAGTTGGCTCAGTTCACGCTGCTGGCGGCCTCGCTCGGGGCCACGCCTTCGCGCGCCGCGGGCCTCCCGACCGAGTCGCGCCGCTGGCACGCCGCCGCCACGAAGCTCGAGAACAACGGGTGCGCGGCCATGGGGCGGCTCTTGAACTCCGGATGGAACTGGCAGCCCAAAAAGTGAGGATGGTTGGGCAGCTCCACGATTTCGACCAGCCGGTTGTCGGGGCTGGTGCCGCTCAGCACCAGACCCTTGTCGGTCAAGGCGTCGCGAAAATCGTTGTTCACCTCGAAGCGGTGGCGGTGCCGCTCGGAGATCTCTTCCTTCTTGTAGATCTCGAGCGCGCGGCTGCCCGGCTTGAGCGCGCAGGGGTAGGCGCCCAAGCGCATGGTGCCGCCCTTGTCCTTCACGCCGCGCTGATCGGGCATCAGGTCGATGAGCGGCTCGGGACAATCTTTCTGGAACTCGGTCGAGCTGGCTTGCTTCAGCCCGCACACGTTGCGCGCGAACTCGATCACCGCCAGCTGCATGCCCAGGCAGATGCCGAAGAACGGCACGTTGTTCTCTCGGGCGTAGCGGATGGCGGCAATCTTGCCCTCCACCCCGCGATCACCGAAGCCGCCGGGAACCAAGATGCCGTCCAGCCCGGCCAGCGTGGCCGTGCCGCCGCGCTCGATCTGCTCGGAGTCGATGTACTCGAGCTGCACGGCTAGATCGTTGGCCAGACCGCCGTGCACGAGCGATTCGTGCAGCGATTTGTAGCTGTCCTTCAGGTGAACGTACTTGCCGACGACGCCGATACGGACGCTGCCGTGGGCCGGCTTCTTGAACGTTTCGACCGTGCGTTTCCAGGCTGAGAGCTCGGGTTGACGCGACCAAATGTTCAAGCGCTCGGCAACCTGACCGTCCAAGCCTTCGGCGTGCAGGACGAGCGGCAGCTCGTAGATACAGCCGACGTCGACGGCAGAGATCACGCTGTCGACGGCCACGTTGGAGAACAGGGCGATCTTTTCTTTCAGGCCCCGGGGGATTGGCCGATCACAACGGCAGATCAAGATGTCGGGCTGAATGCCGATCTCGCGCATCTCGCGCACGGAGTGCTGCGTGGGCTTCGTCTTCAGCTCACCCGCGGTGGGAATGTGCGGGACGAGCGTGACGTGAACGCTGAGCGCGTTCTCGGTCCCGGCCTCCAGCTTGAGTTGGCGGATGGCCTCCAAGAAGGGCAAGGACTCGATGTCGCCGACGGTGCCGCCAATCTCGATGATGGCCATGTCGGCGCCGTCGGTGGCCTCGCGGATGCGGGCCTTGATCTCGTCGGTGATGTGCGGAATCACCTGCACGGTCGCGCCCAGGTATTCGCCTCGCCGTTCTTTGGTGATGACGGCCTCGTAGATGCGGCCGGTCGTCACGTTGGCTTGCCGGGTCAAACGGCACGCGGTGAAACGCTCATAGTGACCGAGATCGAGGTCCGTTTCGGCCCCGTCATCGGTGACGAACACTTCACCATGTTGGTAAGGCGACATCGTTCCCGGATCCACGTTGATGTAGGGATCGAGCTTCATGTGCGTCACACGAAGGCCGCGAGCTTCCATCAAAGCGCCGATCGACGCGGACGTGAGTCCCTTGCCGATCGAGGAGACGACACCGCCGGTGACCAACACGAACTTGGTACGCCGACTCACAGGAGGATCTCCATGTCGGACCTCGCCGTATCACGCCCCGCCGTCGCCTGCACCCCTTACGCACATCTTCGCGCGCTCGCTCGGAAATCTGGCGCGCAAATTCGCTGCGCGGCCGCGCGGCGGCTCAGAAAATACCGACGACGCCGAGGCCTACGCCGTCTTTTCCGAAGTTGAGCGGTACCGCGCGCACAGCCGGCCCTTCGGCTTTTCGAGGGGCGGGCACAGCACTGGACGTTTTGAGAAACAAACCCTCGCCGATGATACCGAGGCCACCGATTTGCGTGATGCCGTCGAATACGGTGAGGATCGCGCCGATCACCAGAGTAGCCTTGCTGCAATCCGGCGTGCTGGTGGGGCAGCCGGTCTTGCCCAGCGCCATCCAGGGGCCCGCGATCGGAATCCGTAGATCCTTCGAGCCGTTGAGCTCATTGGGCTCGAACAAGAACGACGCGCCCAGAGCCAGCCCGTAAGAAACCACGGTAGTGGCCGCGCCAGCGACGATCAGCGTGCTGCGAGCGCCGGGAGGTGGAAGATCGGCGGGCGGCGGCGCGGACGGCTCGCCCAGCGCCACCGGCGCGACCGGGCTCACGGGCTCCTCGGCGTGGGCGGGGGCTGCTGCGAGCGCGGAAGGGAGCGTCAGGCCGAAAGTGAACAAAACGCGGAATCGCACGAGCGGGCTCTACCTTTCTACCCTGCGGGACGCCAGCTTTTTGCCCCAGTCCGCGGGACCGGCATAACTGTGAGGAGAGGCCACCCGTGGAACCTGCTCGCTTCGAGCGCCTGATGGCGCTGATCCCCTCGCGGCGCTCGCCCCGCCTGGTGGGGCTTTTGCTGCTCACCGCGATCGCTTGCTGGGGTGAGCCTGGCGCGCGCGGCGCCGCGAGCCCAGAGCTGTCCAACCCGGCGGCCTTCCCGGAGCTCGCGGAAGGGCCCGAGCCCGATCCGGTGCTGACGCCCTCACCGCCGCCCATCCCAGCCGCGCCCGAACGCCGGGCCGAGAGCGCACCGGCTCCCGGCAGCCTTGCTCGGCCGGGCACGGCGCCGCCCCAACTGCCCACGCGCGTAGCGCCCCGGCTCGAGGCGCTCGCCAGCTGGGTGAAAGCGCACCAGGGTGACCTTGGCTTTGCTCTGCGCGATCTCGGGAGCGGGCGTGAGCTCGCGGGCGACGGCGCGACGCGCGCGCTCAACCCGGCGTCCAATCAGAAGCTGCTCACGGCCGCGGTTGCGCTGTCCGAGCTTGGACCGGACTATAAATTTCACGTTGGCGTGCTCGGCAAGATCGAGGCGGGCGTAGCGCCGCGCCTGGTGATCCGCGGTAACGGTGACCCGACCTTCAGCTACGAAGAGCTGCGCGGCTTCGGCGAGCGGCTGGTGGCCATGGGCTTGAGCAAGGTCGCGGGCGACATTTTGGTCGACCAAAGCGCCTTCGACGACAAGTACACGCCGCCCGCCTTCGAGCAGCAACCTGGCGAGTGGGCCGCCTTTCGGGCCCCCGTGAGCGCGGTGTCGTTGGAGCGGAACTCAACGACCTTGAACGTGTTCCCCACGCAGCCGGGACAGTTGGCGCGCGTGGAGTTCGAACCGCCCGGCTACGTCACGGTCCAAGGTGACGTTCGCACCGAAAAAGGCAAAAAACGAGACCACGTGGGCCTCACGCTGAGGCCGCGTGGACTCTTGCTCGGCGCCCAAGTGAGCGGCGGCATCCCCGAGGGCGACACGGTCGTACGCATCACGCGCCGCATAGAGAACCCGGAAATTTACGCCGGTTTGGTGCTGAAGCGCGTGCTCTCGACGCTGGGCGTGGTCGTGCAAGGCGAGGTGCGGCAGGGCGGCGCAGACGAGGGCGTCGAGCTGGTCGGCCGCGACTCGGTCAAGCTGAGCGAGTTGGTGCAGCAGCTGGGCAAGGCGAGCGACAACTTCTACGCCGAGACTTTGTTCAAGGCGTTGGCCGCGGTGAAGCGCGGCAAGCCCGGCACCGCCGAGAACGCCGCTCAGGTGGAGCTCGACTGGCTCAAGAGCTGCCAGCTGGCCGACGATGGCGTGCGCATCGGCAACGGCTCTGGCCTGTACGACGCCAACCGCGTCAGCGCGCGCACGCTCACGCGGCTGTTGGAAGCCGCGTACCTCGACCCGGTCATCTCGCAGGCCTATCGAGATCAGCTCGCGGTGGGGGGGGTGGACGGCACGTTGCGCAACCGCTTCTACGCGCTCCGTTCCCGCCGCTCGGTGCACGCCAAGACCGGGACCTTGAACAAGGTCACCGCCTTGAGCGGCTACGTGTTCGGCCCCGAGCAAGAGACGGCCGTCGCGTTCTCGATCCTCGTCAGCGGTACTGCCGCGCACGCCGAAGTGCGGCAACGCATGGACGCGCTGGTGCTCGAAATTTCGGACGCTTTGTGGGCGCCGCGCTCGTCGGCGGGCGCGTTGGCCCGCCGCTGAGCGCAGCAAGCAAGCGCTACTTCTGCTGCAGCTGCTGGGCGCGGTATTCGTCGACCAAGTGCTGGTATTCGCCGCGGTCGTTCGTGGTCAGCGACAGGAACAGGATCAAGAGCAGCACCGACGTCAGGAACAGGACGGCGTTGAACTTCTTGTCCCACAGCAAGTGCATGAAGAACACGCACACCAGCGCCGCCTTCACGGTGGCGATGATCATGGCGACGATCAAGTTGCCTTGCGCGCCCAAATCGATCGACGTGACGGCCACGGTGGCGATGGTTAGGGCCAGCAGGGCGCCGAGCACGCCGAACAGCAACGGCAGGGGCATGGTGTGCGCCAAACCGTGGCCGTGGCCGTCTGCGTGGGCGCCGTGTTCGTGGCTGTGGCCGTGATCGTCCTTCTTCGGCTCGTCTGGCTTGGGCTTGCCCGACAGCTCCAGCTCCGAAGCTTCGGCCTCGGTGGCGGTCGTCTCGACCGTCTTCACGGACCCTTCGGGATCGCTCGCCGGTCCTTGATCTTTTGATTCGCTCATCTTCGGCCGACTTTCAATGAATCAGGTAAAGCAGAGGGAACAGGTAGATCCAGATCAGATCGACCAAGTGCCAATACAGGGCGGTGAAGTCGATGGGGCCGAAATAGTTGGGGCCGAAGTGGCCTTTGGAGGCCTTGAGCAGCATCCAAACCCAGATCCCGATACCGATCAGCACGTGGAAGCCGTGCAGGCCGGTCATGAAGAAATAGATGCCGAAGAACACGTGAGCCATGCGCGGCCGCGAGATGTGCGCGCTCGGGTCGAGTGAGCGCGGGCCCACCAGACCAGCCGCGAGCAGCGGTTCCAGCTCTTCTTCGGTCGGGCGCTCGAGCTGCTCTGCGACCTTGCCCTCGGTGCCTTCGGGCGTGGCGCCTGCGGCGGCCGGGGCTTCGGCCTTCTTCTCGTCCAGCTTGGCGAGCCTCTCTGCGTATTCCGCGGCCTCTGGGTGCTTGTCGCGGAAGCTCTTCAGCTCCCAGATCTGCTCCTTGGGCTGGAAGTTTTTACCGGGCAAAAGTCCATCGTGGTACTTGTGGGCGTACTCGACGTACTTCACGCTCATGAAGGTGAAGGCGCAGGCAATGGTGATGACGATGTTGATCATCAACATCTTCTTCTCGGCCAGCTGCGCGTTCCGCACGGCCCACGCCGCGGTGAGGCTGGAGATCAACAGCACGCAGGTGTTGAGCGCGCCCAGCTTGGTATCCAAGAAGTAGTGCGCGTAAACGAACACCTCCGGGTGCATCGAGCGGTACACGGTGTACGCGCAGAACAGCCCCGCGAAGAACAGCACCTCGGTCAGCAGGAACAGCCAGATACCGAGCTTGCCGGCGTCGAACTGCTGCTGTGGCGTGTCGAAATGATGCGCCAGGTGCGGGTTGGCCGCGTGGATGGGATCGTGCGCCTCGTGACCATGGCCATCGTGGCCGTGATCGTGCGCGCCGGGCGGGGGAGCGGACGCCTCTTTGGCGGCGTGAGTTGCGGTGCTGGGTTCAGACATTGGAGAGTCCGGGCTCAGGCCTTCTTGCCGACGTAGCCACCGATTTTCTCGTCATAGACGAGGTCTTCGTAGCCGTCGTACGGACCGGCGGTGACGGGCGGGGGCGTGTGGAAGTTGTAGTAGGGCGGAGGCGAGACGGTCGTCCATTCGAGGGTGACGCCGCCCCAGGGGTTGTTCGGAGCCTTCTTACCGTTCTTGAGCGCGCGGCCGAGCGAGACGGCCGTCAGCAAGAAGCCCATGCCGAGCGTGAAAGCACCGATGGTCGACAGCTGGTGCAGCCCTTGGAACTCCGGCAGGTAGTTGTAGTAGCGGCGCGGCATACCGCGGCTACCCAAGATGAACTGCGGAAAGAAGGTCAGGTTCAGACCGATGAAGACGATGATGGCCCCGATGCGGCCGGTCTTCTCGTTGTACATCTTGCCGAAGGCCTTCGGAAACCAGTAGTGCAGGCCGCCCAGGAACGCGGTGATGGCGCCGCCCATCATCACGTAGTGGAAGTGCGCGACGACGAAGTACGTGTCGTGCAAGTGCACGTCGACGCCCATCACGGCCAAGAACACGCCCGTCAGACCGCCGATGGTGAACACCCACAAGAACGCCAGGGCGTACAGCATGGGCGTGTCCAAGTGGATGCGACCTTTGTACATGGTCGACACCCAATTGAAGATCTTGATGGCCGTCGGGATGGCGATCAAGAACGTGATGGCGCTGAAGATGGTACCGGCCAGCACCGATTGGCCGCTGGTGAACATGTGGTGTCCCCAGACCAAGAAGCCCAAAAACGCGATGGCCAAGCTGCTGATGGCGATGAACTGATAGCCGAACAGCCGCTTCCGCGAGAATACCGGGATAATCTCGCTGACCACGCCGAAAGCCGGCACAATCATGATGTACACGGCCGGGTGCGAGTAGAACCAGAAGAAGTGCTGGAACAGCACGGGGTCGCCGCCCAGCGAGGGATCGAAGATGCCCAGGCCGAACACGCGCTCGACCATCATCATCAACAGGGTGATACCGATGACCGGCGTGGCCAGCACCTGAATCAGCGCCGTCGAGTACAGGGCCCACACGAACAGCGGCATGCGGAAGAACGTCATGCCGGGCGGGCGCAGCTTGTGAATCGTGACGATGAAGTTCAGCCCCGTGAAGATGGAGCTGAAGCCCAAGATGAACGCGCCGAAAGCCGCGGGCACCACCGCCGTTTGCGTGGTGGTGCTGTAGGGCGCGTAGAACGTCCAGCCCGTGTCGACGGCGTTGATGGCCAGCGACGACAGCATGCAGACGCAGCCGATGATCCACAGGTAGTAGCTGGCGAGGTTGAGCTTCGGAAACGCGACGTCTTTGGCGCCCAGGTGGAGCGGCAGGATGATGTTGCCGAGCGCGGCCGGAATGCCGGGGATGATCACCAAGAAAACCATGATCGCGCCGTGCAGCGTGAACATCTGGTTGTAGGTGTCATGCTCCATGATCGTCTTGCCCGGCGACCACAGCTCGGTGCGCACGGCCAGGGCGAAGAAGCCGCCGAGGGCGAACGCGGCCAGCACGGAGGCCAGGTACATGACGCCGATGCGCTTGTGATCGAGCGTGAAGGCCCAGGACGCGAAGCCCTTGTCGTGGGTCAGGTAGTTGTCGTCGGCGCCCTTCTGTTGGGGAATCGCCGCATCGGCTGTCGTGGTGGGTGACGCCATGGCTGGGTCCTTTTACTTCAGAGTCTTGATGTACTCGATGAGGCCATCGATGTCTTTGTCGCTCAGCTTGCCCTTGTACGTGGGCATGGAAGGCGCGAAGCCCTGCACCACCTTGGCCGCCGGATCCATGATGGATTCGCGGAGGTAGTTCTCATCGACTTTGGCCGTTGCTCCGCCGGCAATTGCTTCCGTCTTGCCGAACAGACCCTTCCAGGTCGGTCCGATCTTCGGGGTGCCGTCGGTGGTGTGACAGGTCTCGCAGCCTTGTTGGCTGTACAGCTTTTTGCCGCGGTCGGGGCCGACCAGCGAGTCTGCCTTCTCGCACGCGCCCTTCAGCCACGTCTCGTATTCGCCGGCCGGGTGCACCACGACGTGAGAAAGCATGTCGGAGTGCGAGGTGCCGCAGTACTCGGCGCAGAAGATGGGATAGTCGCCGGCCTTGGTGGCCTGGAACCACAGGTCCGTATAGCGACCGGGGACGGCGTCCATCTTGGTGCGGAAGGCGGGGATGTACAGCGCGTGGAGCACGTCGACCGAGCTAATCAGCATGCGCACGGGCCGATCGATCGGCACGTGGAGCGCGTCGTCGGTCAAGCCGCCAGTGGCGCACTTGTAGTCGAAGGTCCACTTCCACTTCTGGGCGTTGGCGTGCAGCTCCATGGCCTCTTTGGGCGGAGTGCGCAGGTCGACGAAGCCTTTGAAACCCCACACGAACAAGGCAATGCACACGAACAGCGGCAGCACCGACCACGTGACCTCGAGCGCGGTGTTGTGCTCGGCGCTCTTCTCGGCCGGCTCGTTGGCGGCGCGCGACTTGGCTCGGTACTTGGTCACGAAGTGGAACATCGCGACGAAGATGGCGAGCGTCGTCAGAACGCTCATCCAAATCATGAAGTCCCAGACCCAGTCGATGTTGCGCGTGGTCACGGACGCGTCGGTGGGGAGCCAAAAAGAGTCCGACGGCGTGAGCTTGGGGAGAGCCGGTTCGGCCAGCAGGGCGAGCAGGTGAAGAGTCATTGCGCTGTGCTTTCGACCAGAGTGCGCTTCTTATCGCGCCGAATGAGAATCGTCAGAAATCCTGCGAAGAGGACCAGGCTCGCGCCCCCGCCGAGCTGCATGATGCGAGCCATGATCGGGGCGTAACGGCCTTCGGAAGAGTCGTAGTGGAAGCAGTACAGGACCAGCTTGTCGAGGCTGGTGCCGACGCGGCCTTCGGACGCTTCCACCAGCCCGAGCCGCAGCGTTTTGTCCGGGTATTCGAGCCCGTACAGGTAACGCGCGACTTTGCCTTCGGGGCTGAGCAGCGTGATGGCCGCGGGGTGCACGTACTCGGCGCGCGCCTCGTTGTAGTTGTAGGTGAAGCCGACGGCCTTCGCGAGCGCGTGGATGTTTTGGTCCGAGCCGCGGAGGAAGCTCCAGCCGGCCTCGGTCCCGGGCCGGTTGTACTGGCTCAGGTAGCGGGCGCGGAAGCGGCGCGCCGTGTCCGTGGTCTCGTTCGGATCGAGCAAGACCGTGACCACGCGGAACTGCTTGCCGGCTGAGAACTCGAGCTTCTTCAAGCCCTCGACGAAGGCCGTGAGCTGCAAGCTGCACAGCATGGGGCAAGCCGAGTAATTGAAGGTGAGAATGACCGGCACGCCGCCGTGCAGGTAGTCGCCGAGGGTGACGGCTTTGCCGTCTTGATCCGTGAATGGCAGCGTCTCGGGCACGGTATCGCCCAGGTGCTCGATCAAATCGACGCCCTTGAGACGCTTGGGGGCCTCTTCGGTGCGATCGGGCGCCTGCACCGGAGCCGCCTCGGCGGCAGAGGTGAAGGCGAGCGACGCGGCGACCAGCGCGCTCGCTCCGTGGCGGAGGAAGCTACTGACCATTCGGTGCGGGAGCGGGGGCAGCGGGAGCAGCGGGAGCAGGCGCGGCTGGCGCAGGAGCGGGAGCCGGCGCGGGAGCGGCAGGGACGCCAGGTTTCGGCTTGGGGCCGTCTTTCTTCTTTTCGACGTCCTTCTTCTCGACGTCCTTCTTTTCTTCGCCGGCTGCGGGCTTCTTTTCTTCGCCCGGCGCGGCCTTGGCTTCTTCGGTCGCCACGCCGCCGCTGCCGCCCAGGGCAGCGCTACCGCCGGCGGCGGCTCCGCCCGTGCCACCCGTGCCGCCGGCGGCGGCGGGCGGTGTGGCGCTGTTCGGATCCTTGATCAGGCCCGAGACGGTGAGCTCCATGGCTCGATCGATGGGCAGCGAGACTACGCCTCGGCTGCGGTCGACGTAGCTGGCGGGCTGCGCGAGCTTGGCGGTCTGTTCGGCCACCAAGTCACGAAATGGTCGGTCGGCGCCCAGCTCTTTCTTGGCGGTTTCTTCGCTCGTTTCGGCGCGGACCAGCGCCGTGACCACCAGCGCGACGCCCAGCGTGGCGATGGTACCCACCGCGAGCAAGGTTCCGAGCGCACCAGAATTGACGTTGTCGGATTCGGTAGCCATGGCTCAGAGGTTCTCGAAGGCCAGCGACTTCGGTAGGCGCGGGTCGTTCGTGGGCATGAGGTTGAGGTTCTTGGCGCGCAACGCGGCGCCGGCAATGAAGACGCCCAGCACGCCCGCCACGCAGAAGACGTCGATCAACGCGAAGGGGGGGCTCGACGGGTCGGCGTACGGCATCACCAGCCAGTACATGTCGAGGTAAATCATCGTCAGTTGCCACACCGCCCAGAACGCGAGCGTGGGCTTCTTGCGCTTGATGTGGCGCGAGATCAGGCCGAAGAAGGGGATCACGAAGTGCCCGAACAAGAGCACCGCGCTGTGCAGGCCCCAGCCGCTGGTCCAACCGCCGGTGAAGCGCAGCTTGAACCACGCCGTCTCTTCCGGGATGTTCGCGTACCAGAGCAGCATGAACTGCGAAAAGCCGATGTACGCCCAGAACACCGTGAAGGCGAACATCATCTTGCCGAGGTCGTGATAGTGCTCGGTGGTCACGCTCTTGGTGAGCACGCCGCGCTTTTGCAGCCACATTGCCGCCAAGGGCAAGAACGAGTTGATGCTGAGCACGCAGCTGGCGAGGAAGTACACGCCGAACATCGTGGAGAACCAGATCTTGTCCAACGACATCAATAGGTCGAAGGCACAGAAGGTCATGGTCAAACCCCAGACGATCATGCCGGGGCCCGCCACCGCGCGCATCTTGGCCACGATGCTGGGCGAGTCTTTGCTCGAGTCCTGAGCGAGCGAGCTGTTCAGAAAGAAGCGCGAGAGCAGCGTCCAGAACCCGAAATAGATGACGAAGCGAATCAGGAAGAACGTCGGGTTCAGGTAGGACGCCTTGTGCTGCAGCACGTGGTTGTGCTCGAGCTCGTGGGCGTTGGACCAAGCGTAGATGGAGGAGCTGCCCGTGAAGATGGGCACCACCACCGGCAGCGCCAAGATGGCCAAGATGGGGGCTTGCGCCGCCAGCAGCTCGCCTACGCGACGCAGCACGATGCTCCAGTGAGCGTTGACCAGGTTCTGCAGCGTCACCCAGAACAGCGCGCCGAGACCCAGCGCGAGCACCCAGCAATACGCGGTCGTGTACGACAGCGAGAAGCGGTGGAAGCCATCGTTGGCGGAGGCGCCCAGCCCGACGGCGGCGGCCAAGCCAACGGCGCCGACGACGGCCGACTTCGTGAACAACGACTGCCCGGCGGCGCCCAAGCGAATGTTGTCGCCAGCGTATTCCGGTTGGCTGGGGCCCGAGCCACCCGAGCCGCTTCCGCCCGAGCCGCCCTTGCCGCCGCCGGACTTCTCCGTCGACTTCTTGGGCTGCTTTCCCGCGTCCTTTTTGCCTTTTTCCGTTGCCATGTCGTCTCTCACTTCAAGCTGCTGCGTTCGGACTCGGGCACGTCGCCGACGGTGCCGGCTTGGCTGCGCTGCAGGGCGCGCAGGTACATGACGATGGCCCAGCGGTCTTCCGGCGCGATTTGGGGGCCGTACGCCGGCATGTTGCGAACGCCGTTGGTGATGGTGTTGTACAGCTCACCGACCGGCTGATTGCGCAGGTACTCTTGCGTAACGTTGGTTGGCTGAATCCAGCCGCCCTGCGCGAGGGCGTCGGCGCGTTTGTGAACCATGCCGTCGCCGGCGCCGCCTTGGCCGTGGCAAGGCGTGCAGTAGATGCCGAAGCGCTGCTTGCCGCGCGCCATCGTCTCTTCGCTGATGTCGACCTGAGCGGGGAAGGTCCGGGCCCAGCCGTCGCCAGCGCGGCCGCGGAAGAAGTGGTCGTCCTCGTTGAGGTGGCCCACCGCGACGGTGCCGGGCAGCTCTCCGCGATCGGCGCGACCGTCGGCGAAGATGGTGTTCTCGCGCTGCGCCTTGTACTTGGGCTGCGCGTCCATATCTTGAATGATGTGGATGCGGGGCTTGTCGCTGTGCGAGTGACGAGCCTTCACGGCCAACGCCACCGGCACCAGCGCGGCGCAGGTGACGACGATCAACCCGTAGACCAGCCCGGCCGGCATGCGGTCGGGGGTGACGCGATCTTCCAGCACGTTTTCGACCGCGACGGGGTGCGTGGCGTCGATGAGCGCTCGGGCGTCTCGTTCGTCGAACTTGGCGTCGGAGGCTTGGATGAGCAGGAAGAACTTGTCGTTCGTCACGCGAGCGAAGCGCTGCACCAAGTCCAAGGGATGCGACGGATGCGGCAGGCCGTTGAGCATCAGCATGCCGACCAGCGTCGTGATGGCGCTGAACAGCACGGTCAGCTCGAACATGATGGGCACGTTGGCCGGAATGCTCCAGAACGGCTTACCCGAGATCAGGAACGGGTAGTCGTAGGTGTTCATCCACCACTGCATCGTGATGGCGGTGGCCAGACCCGTGAGACCCGCGCCGAGCGTGAGCCAGGGCAAGATGGTCATCTTGATGCCCATGGCCGCGTCGATGCCGTGGACTGGGAACGGGCTGTAGGTGTCCCACTTCTCGAAGCCAGCTTCTCGCACCTTCTTGGCGGCGCTGAGCAGTTGGTCCGGCGTGTCGTACTCGGCCAAAATGCCGTGGAGCTCGGGGGCGGTCGGTTCAGCCTTGGGCTTGTGATCGCTCATGGTCTTCTCTGTCAGTGGGCAGCGGGCGCCGCGTCGCCATGGTCATGGTCATGGTCATGGCCGTGGTGCATGTGCCCTCGGGCGTGCCCGCCCGCTGGACTAAAGGCTTTCACTTCGGACATGGCCACCATCGGCAGGTAGCGACAGAACAGCAAAAACAGCGTGAAAAAGAGGCCGAAGCTGCCGCCCAAGGTCATGAAATCGACCTTGGTCGGAATGAAGTAGCCCCAGCTGGCCGGCAAGAAGTCGCGGGTCAGCGACGTGCAGATGATCACGAAGCGCTCGAACCACATACCGACGTTGATCAGCATGCCGATGAGCAGAGTGGCCCACGGGTTGGTGCGGATTTTCTTGAACCAGAACAGCTGCGGGAAGATCACGTTGCAGCTGATCATCGTCCAGTAGGCCCAGGCGTACGGACCGAACGCGCGGTTGACGAAGGTGAAGCCCTCGTACTTGTTGCCGCTGTACCAGGCCATGAAAAATTCCATGCCGTACGCGTAACCGACCATCAGACCGGTCGCGATCATCACCTTGTTCATCAGCTCGAGGTGACGAATCGTGATGATGCGCTTGAGGCCGAAGAACTGGCGCGCCGGAACGGCTAGCGTCACCACCATGGCGAAGCCGCCGAAGATGGCGCCCGCGACGAAGTAGGGCGGAAAGATGGTGGTGTGCCAGCCCGGCAGCTGGGCGGTGGCGAAGTCGAAAGAAACGACCGAGTGCACGGACAGCACCAGGGGCGTCGCGAGCCCCGCCAAGAGCAGGTAGGCGCGCTCGTAGCGATGCCACTGGCGGGACGAGCCCCGCCAGCCCATGGCGACGATGCCGTACGCCACGCGCTTGGCCGTGGACGTCGAACGATCGCGGAAGGTCGCAAAGTCCGGGATCATGCCCATGTACCAGAACAGGATCGACACCGTGGCGTACGTGCTCACGGCGAAGATGTCCCACTCCAGCGGGCTGCGGAACTGCGGCCACATCTCCATCTGATTGGGGATGGGCATCATGTAGTAGGGCAGCCACGGGCGGCCGATGTGCACGCCCGGGAAGATGCCGGCGCACATGACCGCGAAGATCGTCATCGCTTCGGCGAAGCGGTTGATGGCGGTGCGCCAGTTCTGGCGCAAGAGGAACAAGATGGCGCTGATCAGCGTGCCGGCGTGACCGATACCGATCCAAAACACGAAGTTGACGATCGGGAAGGCCCACGCGGCCGGCATCGTCGTGCCCCAGGAGCCGATGCCGTTCCACACCACCCAGCCCAAGCTACCGAAGAACACCGTCAGCATGCTGAGCGCGATGCCGAACGCGATGTACCAGGCGCGCGGAGGCTTCGGCGCCTCCATGATGCGCGACACGTTGTCGGTGATCTGGGCGAAGGTGTTGTCGCCCTTGGGGGGAGCTTGGAACGGGTTGAAGTCGCTAGCCGCGGCCATGATCAGGCAAGCTCCTTGTTCGGGTTCGTGATCCGCGCGAGGTAGCTGACGCGCGGCCGGTTGTTGAGCTCACCGAGGAGTTGGTAGGAGCGCTCTAGCTTCGCTTCGCCGGCGACGCGGCTCTTCTTGTCGTTGAGGTCGCCGAAGACGATCGCGTCGGTCGGGCAGGTCTCTTGGCAGGCGGTCTTGATCTCGCCGTCCTCGAGCGCGCGGCGCGCGTTCTTGGCCGGGATTTTCGCGTTCTGGATGCGCTGCACGCAGAACGTGCACTTTTCCATCACGCCGCGGCTGCGCACCGTGACCTCTGGGTTGAAGACCATGGCCTTCAACTTCATCTTCGGATCATCCGTGGGGGTGAACGGCGTCACGCCAATCACGTCCACGTTGTAGTTCAGGTAGTTGAAGTGACGTACCTTGTACGGGCAGTTGTTGCTGCAATAGCGGGTGCCGATGCAGCGATTGTAGACCATGTCGTTCAGCCCTTCGTGGCTGTGCATGGTCGCGCCCACCGGGCATACCTGCTCGCAGGGTGCGTTCTCGCACTGCTGGCAGGGCAGGGGCTGGAAGCGAACCTCCGGCTCGTTCGGGTCGCCGCTGAAGTAGCGATCGACGCGCAGCCAGAGCATCTCGCGGCCGCGAGCCACCTGCTCTTGGCCGACGACGGGGATGTTGTTCTCCGCCTGGCAGGCCGTGATGCACGCGCTGCAGCCCGTGCATTTGTTGAGGTCGATGGTCATGCCCCACTTGTGACCCTCGTAGGAGACCGGATCGACCCACAGGTTCAGGTTGTGAGGCTGATGCACCAGGTGCTTGGCGAAGTGCGGCTCTTCACGGAACTTCTCGATGGGCGCTTCGCGGATGATCTCGGGCAAGCGCTCGGCGATGCCATCGCGCCCAATGGCGTCCATGCTGTAGACCTCTTGCACGGTGGCGAGGCGCTTGCCGGGGCCATGATTGCCGGCCACGTTGAGGCCGGCCGCCACGAACGGCGCTTCGCTCGTGCGGAGCGTGTTGGCGTTGGCGCCGACCGACGCCACTTCCGTGCCGTCCTTGCCACCCACGCGACCAGCGTGGGTGCGGCCGTAGCCCAGCGCGATCTTGACCGAGCCGTCAGCTTGGCCGGGCACGATGACGCAGGGTAGGTCGATGGATTTGCCACCCAGCGTGACGGTGAGCACGTCACCATCGACGGCGTTGATGGCCTTGGCGGTCGCGACGCTGACGATGGCCGCGTTGTCCCACGCCAACTTGGAGAACGGCTCGGGCAGCTCCTGCAGCCAGCCGTTGTTGCCGAAGCGACCGTCGTACAGCTTGGGGCAAGCCGTGAAGCATACTTCCAGCTGGCCGTTGTCGATCGAAGCGGCGACCTCGCGCTCGCTCAGCTTGACGGGCGGGATGGCCTGCAGCTGGGGCAACACCCGCTCGAACGCGCTGCCTTCGACGATGCCGTCGTGCACGGCTTTGCGGAAGCGGCGGTCGTCTCCGAGCACGTCTTTGTGCTGAGCTCGCACGAGCGCCAGCCCTTTGGGCTCTTCGCCCAAGAGCCGCGCGATGAATTCCAGCGACGTGCGCCCGTTGAAGATCGGCGCGATCAGCGGTTGCACCAGGCTGATGGTGCCGTCGTAGGCGCGGGCGTCGCCCCAGCTCTCCAGGTAGTGAGCGGCGGGGACGTGCCAGGTTGCGCCTTGCGAGGTCTCGTCTTCGTACAGGCCCAGGCGCGCGCTGAACGGAACCTTCTCGAGCGCCGCCGCGAACGGGATGTCGCTGAGCGCGTCGTACGCGGGGTTACCGCCGAGGACGAACAGCGTCTGCACGCGGCCCGCGCTCATCTCTTCGGTGAGGGCCTTGAGCGCTTCGGTGTCGGAGCCCGCCGCGTCCGCCGCGTCGAGGGTGTAGAACACGGTGCGCCCGGCGTTACCGAGCAGGACGTTCAGGCGCTCGACCAGCGCATGAACCTCGGCCGGTTGTTGTGGCCCGGCGATGACCAAGCTCTTGCCCACGTGAGCGAGCAGGTCTTTGACGACCGCGCCCAGGAACTTGGCAACCTTGGCGTCGTTGAGGAACTCGGCGGCCGGCTTCGGCTGGGCGGGGCCCTGCTCCGGTAGCGGCGACGCCTTGGCGCTGATCTCGGCGTCCAAGAAGGCGGCCACGGCCTTGATCTGCTCCGAGCGCAGCGCCAAGCGGTGGTCGGCGAGCGCGCCCGCGCCGCTGAACGAGCTTTCGATCACGTACAGGCGGTTCATCTCGCCGTGCTCGGGCGTGCGGCGCTTGCTGAAGGCGCGCGCGTTGGCCGTGCCCGACGGGAAGGCGGAGCTCGTGAAGTCGCCGTCGAGGCTGAGCACGACGTCTGCCTCTTGCAGCCCGTAGTGAACGCGGTGCGGCTTGCCGAAGGCGAGGGCGGTGCCGGCAGCGCGGCCATTGTGAGCTAGCGCCTCGAACACCACCCACTTCGAGAGCGGGAACGCCGCCAGCCAGCGATCTTTCAGCGCGGCCAAGGTGGGCGACGAGCTGCGCTCGGACAGGACGCGAAGGCCCTCTCCGCGGTTCGCGCGCAGCTTCTTGATCTCTTCCTTGGCCGCTTTGTCGAACGCGTCGAACGACGCGGGCTCACGCTTGCCGCCGCTCTTCTGCGACACCGCGTCGCTGCGGTCCGGGTCGTAGACCCCGAGCACGCTGCCCTGCTCGTAAACGCCGGCCGCGCCCAAGCTGTCCGGGTGGAGCGGATTGCCATCCACCTTGATGGGGCGGCCGTCGTAGCTCGTAGCTTGCAAGCCGACGGCGACGCCATTCAGCTCCATGGCCGTGGCGTAGCGGCTGGTGGTGCCGGGAATGACGCCCTCGGAGCGCCGCGTCATCGGCAAAATCTTGTCTTCGCGCCAACGGCAGCCGGCAAGCCCCGCCATGGACAAGGACGCGCCCATCACCTGCATGAAGCGGCGACGCTCTGGCGAATTGGGCGGCAATTGCTCCAGCGGCTCGCGGAACTCTTGCTCGACGTGCGCGCGGAACTCCGGCGACTGATCGAGCTCGGCCAGGCTGCGCCAGTAGGTGGGCTTGCCGCTGCCGCCCGCGGGCGCGGCGGAGCTTTCGTCTACAACCCTGAGCTTCTTGTTCATCGGTGACATGTCGAGCAGTCGGTGGGCGGGTTGATGTGGTTCTCGGCGCGCAACTTGGCGCCGTAAGCCTCGGGATCGCCGTTGGGCGCCTTCCAGGCCATGTTCGTGACCTCGCTCGGAGGCCGGAGATTCGGTTCCGGATGACGGTGGCACTCCAAGCACCAGCCCATGCTGAGGGGCTTGGCCTGATAGACCTCATCCATCTGGTCGACGCGGTCGTGACAGGTCACGCAGCCGACGCCGCGCGTCACGTGCGCGCTGTGGTTGAAGTACGCGTAATCTGGCAGGTCGTGGACCTTGAGCCACTCCACGGGCAAACCACTCGCGAAGCTATCGCGGATAGGCGCGAGCTTGGGGCTGGTCGTCCAGACCTTGCTGTGACAGTTCATGCACGTTGCCGTCGGGGGAATGGCGGCGTGCGCGGCCTTCTCGACGGTGTTGTGGCAGTAGCGACAGTCCATGCCCATCTGCCCAACGTGGAGCTGATGGCTGTACGGGACGGGTTGCTTCGGCTGGAAGCCGACGTCCGTCGTCTGGGGAGAAGCGCCGTACCAGACCAGCCCGATCACGTAGATGGGCGCGGTGCTGAGGAACAGGCCGGCGAGCTGTCGTGTTTTATTGGCCCAACGAGGGAAGACGAAGAGGCTCATGAAGACAGACCGAGCGTGCAGGCACACGACGCCCGCGGCCGCCATGTGCGAAGGGTTATCGGGGTGCAGGTCATTGGGGCGGGATGAAGGAGCCGTTCCCGCCTCTGCAACACACCGGCTTTGTTTCAGAAAGCCGCGTTAGGGGCGGGTACGAATCGCCCAAGGAGGGCGATTTCCGCAGTGGACGCGCGACCTTATGCGCCGCTCCAAACCAAATGTAAATGATCACGCGCGCGCGACTGCTCGCTGAGTACGTAACAATGCGTAATCATTCGTTATAGTCCCGGGTCGAAGGGCGCTTTCGGCGGCCCTGGTGGGCACCTCCAGGGGCCCTTCACGGCACACTGCGCCGAAGAGTCAAGGGCCTTTCCGTTCGCTTGAAACCGGCCCGATCCAGGTCACGAAACAATGCCCAGCCCGGCCGACCGCTACGGACGCCGACGTTTACCCTATCGATCGACCGGTTCGGGGCGCAGACGCGCTTGGCCAGCGGCGAACGATGTCCAAACGCCTTCGCCGGCAACTCGTGCATCGACGAGTGCCGATTGAGGACGAAGCGGCGCGCCCCCTCACCGCCGTAATCGATGAGCAGCTCTGGACCGTCGAGCGCCGCCAGACCAATCGCGGCCGCGCGGTCTCCGAGCCATGCTGGAGCGGCTCAGCGCCTGATGGTCGGTCACGCCGACGTCATGCAGGACGCTGCCGCGAGCTCCTGGGCAATGCTTGGCGCCGAGAGGAGAGGGCGTACACGTCTAGGGGCCTCTGCCGCTAGCAGGAGAGCGCAGTAGTCGAGCCTCGGGGCCGAAGCCCCGAGGTGGCTTTCAGAACTCGCGCATCTGGCGACGGATCTTGCCGATGGCTTGCTCTTGCAGCTGGCGGATGCGCTCACGCGACAGGTTGTACTTGTCGCCGATCTCTTTCAGCGTGAGCTCGTCTTCGTTATCGAGGCCGAAACGCCAGCGAATGATGCGCGATTCGATGGGCGTGAGGGTGCCCAGAAGACGCTGAACCTCTTCCGCCCACTTGGCATTCGCTAGACAGTCGTACGGCGAGAGCGAGTTCTCTTCGACCAGGAAGTCGATGAAGCGGCGGCCGTCCTCGTCACCGACGGGCCGATCCAGCGAGAACGGCGTATCGGCGTACAGGTCCTTCACCTTGTCGAGCTTGTCGCGGGGGACGCCCGTCTCTTTCTCGAGCTCTTCGATTGTCGGCTCTTTGCCGGTACGAGCGATGATGGTCTGCGTCGCGCGCGACACGCGGTTGTACGTGTCGAGCATGTGCACCGGAATGCGCACCGCGCGACCCTTGTCGGCCAAGGCACGGCTGATGGCATGCCGAATCCACCAAGACGCGTAGGTGCTGAAGCGGTAGCCGCGCGTGTGGTCGAAGCGCTCGACGGCCTTCATCAGGCCGATGTTGCCCTCCTGGATCAGATCGATGAGCGGCAGGCGGCCGCGGTTGTAGCGACGCGCGATGCTGACCACGAGCCGCAGGTTGGCCTTCACGAAGCGGTTCTTGGTGCGGCGCTGCGCGGAGTCGGTAGCGCGCACTTTTTCGAGATAACGCTTGTAGGCCGGCGTCTCGGGGATGTTCTCGGCCTCGACCTCGGCGGTGTCTTCGTCCGGCAGGCGGCCGGCGTCTTTGGCCAGGCGCAAGGCGCCGTGCATCCAAATGCGGTCGGAGTCGGGCAAGCGCACGTCGTGGGCCAACGACTGCGACAGCTCGGTCCAGCTGCGTTGCTGATCGGCGTGCAGCTTGCTGCGCTGCTTCTTGTAAATCTTGACCAACTTGCGCAGCTCACCAATCTGCGCGATCTCGAGCCGCTCTTCCGGGTTCATCTCGGCCAGCCCGGCGTCCAGCATGTCGAGCATGCGCTCGGCTACGGGTACGTAGGCCAAGAGGGCGGCCCAGTGATCGATCTCGGCCAGCTCTACGGCCTGCGCGGCTCGCAGCTCTTCGTCCGGGCCCATCACCTGGTGGGTGGCCATGTCGCGGAAGTAGCGCGACAGCATCGAGTCGTTGGAGGCGTCGGCCGTGGGAGCAGGAGCCTCCGAGGAAAAGCCCGCGACGTCACCGGACGACGTGTCGAGGAACTCTTCGGGGCTGTCGGGCCCGGATTCGCTGAGCCCGGACGGAGCGGCTCGCACGGCAGTCTGCTCGGGCGAGTCCTCGGTGTACTCTTCCTCGCGGCGCGGCTGAGTGTTGGTGCTCTTCTGGGACATGGTGGGCCTGACCTTGGTTCGGGTGGGCGGGGGCTGTGAACCCCGCTCGGACGCGGGAGCGCTGGGCAGCGCCTTAGCGACTTCGGGACGTTTCGGAGAAGTTTTCAGCAAATTGCGTGCCGGGACAGTGGCGCTGGGCGGAACCTGTTCGGCGGACGAAGCAGAGGGGAGCCGAGCGGGGCGCGCGCCCCGGCCGGCCGCAGTTTGCGGTGCTGGCAGACTCTTCTTTGGTACCCGGTGCGCCATAAAATCAGTTTGAAACTCGGATGGTTTTAGATACGTTGCCCGAGGCTCCAGAGATCCACTCTTCGATTGATTTCCGCTGAATGTCGCCAGGGCGGTTTGACCGACCTGCTTCGACGTGCATGCCTCGACTTGGGGCCGAAGGGCTCGGCCTCATCACTCAACAGCACTACGGCGCGCTTGTTCCGCGACGTTAGATGCGCGGCGAAAACGCCTTATTTACATCGGTCTTCCGAGACGGTTCGTCAACCACCGTTGCCTACTGGGTCGCGGGCCGTTAGCACAGCGGGAGCGGCCTGGCACTGGATTCTTGGGGTTCGCTGTCGTCGTGCTCGCGACCCCCGAGCCCCGGTGGGGTGCAAGTATTGCGGGGTGGTCGCCCCGCGCGCCCGCCGACTGGCGGCGGCACAGGCTGTGCCGCACACTGGCGCCGGCGTCTCGCTTTGAACCCGAAGGTTTCCAACGCGTCTCGGCCGGGGATAGATGCCGAAAAAGCCGGGTTCGTCAGTTAGACGAATCCGGCTTTCAGATGTGAAATCTGGCCTTGCACTTGGCGAGGCCAGATTTGGCTAACTGCTTGATCCGATCGCCCCTCTGGGTAGGCCCATGTCGGGGCCTGTGGGGCGATGCGGGTCTGCGCTTAGCCTTGCTTGGCGACGGCCATCTGCGCGAGCTTGGCGAAGGCCGCCGCGTCGTTGATGGCCATGTCGCTCAGCACCTTACGGTCGAGCTCCAACCCGGCCTTCTTGAGACCGGCAATGAGGCGCGAGTAGCTGGTGCCGTTGGTGCGGCAGGCGGCGTTGATGCGCGCGATCCACAGCGAGCGGAAGTCACGCTTGCGCAGCTTCCGGCCGATGTAGGCGTACTGCCACGACTTCCACAGGACGTGGAACGCCTGGCGGTAGCGGTTCTTGCGTCCGCCGAAGAAACCTTCGGTCTGCTGGAGGACGCGCTTGTGACGACGACGGGGACTCGGACCACGTTTGACTCTGGACATGGGAGCTCCTCTCGATCAGCCGTAGGGAAGAAGGAGTTTGACGCGGCCTTCCATGGCCTTGTCGACCATGTCTTGGTCACGCAGGCGGCGGCGCTGCTTGCGGGTTTTCCCGATCATGTTGTGCTGCGCGCCGCATTTCGAGCGGCGAATGCGGCCGCTGCCGCTGATCTTGAACCGCTTGGAGGCGGCTCGATTCGACTTCATTTTGGGCATTGTCGACTCTCCACGGAGACCTGAGCTCCAGACCGGGGTCCTCGGAATGAGGTGCTTGTAGCCCGGGGGGCCGGACTTATGGCGGAAGGGCTGGCACTCGTCAAGGATCAAGCCGGCCGCTGGCTGCGCCGCTTTCGCTCCTGGCGCTTTCGCTCCTAACGCTTTCGTTCCTGGCGCTACGCCCGAACCTGCGGCCGAGCGGCTCGTCGTTGGGCCACGACGTTTTCATTGGAGCTCGATCCAAGATTGGTTTTCGCGCTCGCAGGGGCGGTGCTAGGGGGCATGCGCGATGCCGGCACGAAGTGACATCAAGAAGATTCTGCTGATTGGTTCGGGCCCGATCGTCATCGGGCAAGCTTGCGAGTTCGACTACTCGGGCACGCAGGGCGCAAAGGCCCTGACTGAGCTCGGATACGACGTCGTGCTCGTCAACTCGAACCCGGCGACGATCATGACGGATCCGGAGCTGGTGCGACGCACGTACGTGGAGCCGCTCACGGTGCAGGCGCTGTCCGCCATCATCGAGCGCGAGCGTCCCGACGCGCTCTTGCCCACGCTGGGCGGGCAGACGGCGCTGAACCTGGCCCTGGAGCTGAACGAATCGGGCGTGCTGTCGCGCTACGGCGTGCAGCTGATCGGCGCGCAGGTAGACGCCATTCGCAAGGCCGAAGATCGCAAGCTGTTCAAGGAGGCCATGAACAACTGCGGCCTCAACTCCGCGCGCTCGGGCGTGGCCCACACGGTCGAAGAGGCGCGCGAGATCGTCAAAGAGACCGGCTACCCCGTGATCTTGCGGCCGAGCTTCACCATGGGTGGCTCGGGCGGCGCGGTGGTCACGGATCCGGCCGAGCTCGACGCGCGCGTTGCCTGGGCGCTGCAGCAATCGCCGACCAGTGAGGTGCTGGTCGAAGAGAGCTTGATTGGCTGGAAAGAGTACGAGCTCGAGGTCATCCGCGACAAAGCGGACAACTTCATCGTGGTCTGCTCGATCGAAAATATCGACCCGATGGGCGTGCACACCGGTGACTCGATCACCGTGGCGCCGGCCATGACGCTCACCGACAAAGAGTACCAGCGGCTGCGCGACGCGGCGCGCGCCGTCATGCACGAGATCGGCGTCGAGACCGGCGGCTCGAACGTGCAGTTCGCGGTCGATCCCAAGACTGGCCGCGTGATCGTGATCGAGATGAACCCGCGCGTATCTCGCTCGAGCGCCCTGGCGTCGAAGGCCACCGGCTACCCGATCGCCAAGATTGCCGCCAAGCTGGCCGTAGGCTTCACGCTCGACGAGCTGACCAACGACATCACCGGCACCAGCGCCGCCTTCGAGCCGACCATCGATTACGTCGTCGTGAAGTGGCCGCGCTTCGCGTTCGAGAAGTTCCCCGGCTCCGATCCGCGCTTGGGCACGCAGATGAAGAGCGTGGGTGAGGCCATGTCCATCGGTCGTACGTTCTGCGAGGCGCTGCAGAAGGCAGCGCGCTCACTGGAGACGGGCAAGACCGGCTTCATCAGCTTGTTCGACCGCATCGATTACCGCTCGCTGTCGCTCGAGCCGGACATGCGCCGCGATCTGAAGCACGACGCGCCGCCCGCGCCGCGCCAGCGCCCCACGCTGCCGCCCGCCGCCCAAAACGAAATGCTCGCCGCCATCGAGCGCGCGATCGCCGTGCCCACGGCCGATCGCCTGTTTTACGTGGGCGACGCCATGCGCTCCGGCATCTCGCTCGAGCGCATCTTCGCCTTGACGGCCATCGACCCCTGGTTCTTGGCGCAGATGCAGCGCCTGGTGGACATGGAGGGCGAAATCAAGGCCGCGCCCGAGCTGTCGGCGGAGCTGCTCCGGGACGCCAAGCGCCTCGGCTTCAGCGATCCGCAGATCGCCGCCTTGCGCGGCTTGACCCAGCAAGAGGTGCGCGAGCGGCGCTTGGCGCTGGGCGTGACGCCCGTGTTCGGCCGCGTCGACACCTGCTCCGCCGAGTTTCCCGCCAAGACGCCTTATCTCTACTCCAGCTACGAGAGTGAGTCGGAAGCCGACGTCAGCTCCAAGAAGAAGGTCGTGATCTTGGGTGGCGGCCCCAACCGCATCGGTCAGGGCATCGAGTTCGACTACTGCTGCTGCCACGCGGTGTTCGCGCTGCGCGAGCTGGGCATCGAGACCATCATGGTCAACTGCAACCCCGAGACGGTGTCGACCGACTACGACACCTCGGATCGGCTGTATTTCGAGCCGCTCACCTTGGAAGACGTCTTGGCCATCTGCCGCGAAGAGGCGCAAAAAGGCGAGCTCTTGGGGGTGATCGTGCAGTTCGGTGGGCAGACTCCGCTGAAGCTGGCGGTGCCGCTGGAGCAAGCGGGCATCCGCCTCTTGGGCACCAGCGCCGACGCCATCGATCGCGCCGAAGATCGCGAGCGCTTCGACGCCCTGCTGACCAAGCTGAAGCTGGCGCGGCCGCGCGCCGGCATCGCCAAGACGGTCGAAGAGGCGCTGGCCATCGCCCAGGACATCGGCTTTCCGATCTTGGTTCGTCCCTCCTACGTGCTGGGCGGCCGCGCCATGATGAACTGCTGGAGCGCAGAAGAGCTGGGCGCCTACGTTCAGGTCGCCATCGACGCCGCCAAAGAAGAGGGCGGCTCGCAGACGCTGCTGATCGACGAGTACCTGCGCAACGCCATCGAGGTCGACGTGGACTGCGTCTCCGACGGCAAGCGCGCGGTGATCGGCGGCGTGATGCAGCACATCGAGGAAGCGGGCGTGCACTCCGGTGACTCGACCAGCGTGCTGCCGCCCCACTCGCTCGACACCGAGGTCGTGGCCCGCATCGAAGAGAGCGCCAAGGCCCTGGCGCTGGAGCTCGGCGTGGTCGGGCTGATGAACGTGCAGTTCGCGGTCAAGGATGGCGAGGTGTACGTCCTGGAAGTGAACCCCCGCGCGTCGCGCACGGTGCCGTTCGTGGCCAAGGCCACGGGCCGCCCTCTGGCGAAGATCGCGGCCAAGGTGATGGTCGGCCGCACCCTCGACGACCTGGGCATCGGCGACGGCAGCGTGCCCATGCACGTGGCCGTGAAAGAGTCGGTGTTCCCTTTCAACAAATTTCCGGGCGTCGACACCATCTTGGGGCCCGAAATGCGCTCCACCGGCGAGGTGATGGGCATCGCGATGAACGTCGCCTTGGCCTTCGGCAAGTCACTCGCCGCGTCGGGCTTCCGGCTCCCGGACGTAGGGCGCGCCTTCATCAGCGTGAAGGACGAGGACAAGGCGCAGGCGTGTCAGCTGGCGCGGCGGCTGCGCAATCTGGGCTTTACCATCGTGGCCACGGGCGGCACCGCGAAGGCGCTGGAGCGCGCGCGCATTCCGGCCGAGCGCGTCAACAAGGTGCTCGAGGGCTCGCCGCACGTCGTCGACCGCATCGGGGCTGGCGACATTCAGCTGGTCATCAACACCACGCAGGGCACCAAGGCCATCGCCGACAGCTATTCGATCCGCCGAAACGCGCTGCTCGCCAACATTCCGTACTTCACGACCATGTCCGCCGGCCTCGCGCTGGCCGACGCCCTGGAGGCTTCGTTACTGCTGCAGGGGCGCGGAGCGCAGGTGCGCAGCCTCCAAGAGTGGCACTCGCGCGGATAGCGGGGGGTAGGCCGGGTTCAGGCGCCCAGCTGGGCGCCGCCGCCCCATACGAAACTGGGCCTACCCGGGCGCGGAGCCTGGCGCGTCGTTGCTGGTGCGGAAGCCGTGTTAAGCTGGGCAGGCATGGCGCGGCAGACGTACCCGCTGGAGGCGCTCCGCAAGTTGCGGGACGAGAAGGCGGAGGCGCTGGCGCAGGGTTTGGGGCGGCAAATCGCGCGGACGCAGCAGGCGCAAGCGGCGCTCGCCGAGCGGGAGGCGCAGAGGCGGGACCACGCCGCTCGGGCCCAGGAGACCGTGCGGGCCGAGCAGCAGCGGCTCCAGGCGGGCGCCGTGAGCGGGGTCGATCTGCGGCGGATCGCTGATTTTCAGGCGGCGACGCGCGCCCAGGCCGAGGTGCTCGAGCGGGCCGAGTCGGCGGCGCGCCAAGCGCTGGCTCGAGAGCAAACGGCCGAGCAAAACCTACGTGTCGAGCAGGCGGCGCGGGAAGCGGAAGCCAAGCTGGTGCGTAACCACGAACAGAGCTTCCACGAGCGCCAGGCCGAGCTGGCGCAAAAGGCCGAAGAAGAAGCGGCGCTCGAGCAATGGAACGCGATACGTCACTGAGAAGGTTGGGGCGTTTTCGCCCGCTGGCGCTCGGTGGCGTGCTCGCGCTGCTGTGCGGCGTCGCCTATTCCTGCGCGGGCGCGAGCCCAGCCCCGCGCGCGCCCGACAAGCAGCCGGACAAGGTCGAAAGCGTGCTCTCGCCCGGCCCGTCGCCGAGCGCGAGCCCTGTCTCGGAGCAACTGTCGCTGGAGGGGTTCCGCCCGCTCTTGGCGGAGCCGCGCTACGACGCGGCCCGCATCAAACAAGAAGCCGGCGACTACGCCGCCGCCGCCGAGCTGGTGCGGGTCGCCCAGGCCAAGAGCCAGCCCGACCCTGCGGAGATGGATCGGCATCGCTTCTTGCTTGCGCGGCTGCTGGAGCGGGCCGGGCGTTGGGCGGAGGCGCGCGACGCGTTCGTCGCCGTTTCTTCGGCTTCGCTGCTCGCGCCGTACGCCGAGCTGGGCGCCGCGCGCATGGAATTGACCTTGGGCTTCGCCGACAAGGCGCTGTCGCACATTGGCCGCGCCGGAGAAGCGCTGCCGGCGGCGGCGGGCAGGCGCCGGCTATTGGCCGACGCCGCGCTCAAGTCGGGAGCGCGCGAAATCGCGCTCCGCGAGTACCGCGTTTTGCTGGCTCAGGCCCAGGGTGAGCGCGAGCGCGCCAGCTACGCGCTCTTGCTCTTGACCGCCCTCGCCGGTGACGCGGCCACGCCTCATCCCGCGGAAGAGCTGCGCGAAGGGCTGCGCTTGACGCGGCTCTTGGCGACCGCGGCGGAGGATCAACCCGCGCTGCTCAAGGTCTTGCCCGCGCAAGAAAAATACTGGCTCTCGCTGGTACCGCCCGCCGAGCGCGAGGCCCTGTCTTTGCCCAGCCTGGCAGAACGGCTGGAGCGCCTCCGAAACCTGGTCGAGACGCGCCGCTTCGAGCAGGCCCAAGCGTTGCTCGGCACCCTGCCGCCCTTCGACCCCGCCGCCAGCGAGCCCGAAGCGTGCGAGGCCGAGGTGCTGCGCGCCAAAGTCGCCGCGGCCAGCAAGCGCTCGAGCGACGCCGAGAAGTCGTACCTGCTCGTGGCCCACGCCCATTGCGCGGAAGATCAACGGGCTCGCGCCCTCTACGCCGCGGGGAAAGTAGCGGCCAGCGGCGGGCGCCACGCGGTGGCGGTGAAGCTGTTCGCCGAGCTGGAGCGCACCTTCCCGCAACAGAGCGTGGCCGATGACGCGCGCTTGTTCGGCGCGTTGAGCTCGCTCGAGCTGGGCGACGAAGCGCACTTCACCGACGCGTTGGCCAGCATGCCCGATGACTATCCGGAGGGCGACATGCTGGCCGAAGGCTGCTTTCGGCTCGCCCTGCGCCGCATGGAGAAGCGCGATTTTCAGAGCGCGGAGCGGCCGCTGACGCGAGCCGTCGAGCGCCTGCCGCAGCTGGAGGCCGGCCGCGGCGGAGACTTCGCCGGGCGCGAACGCTATTTTTTGGCCCGCGTCCAGGTGGAGACGGGTGAGGTCGAGCGCGGCCTCGCCGGCTACGAAAAGCTCATGGCCGAGCTTCCGCTCGGCTACTACGTGCGCGCGGCGTACACGGCGCTCGCGTTTGCGGACTCGGCGCGCGCCGCGAGGGCGCTCGAGAAGATTGCCCAGGCGGCCGCGCTCGAGCCGCCCAGCGTTCGTCGCCCTCTCGCGCAGAGCGAGCCGAGTTTTCGGCGCGCCCTGGAGCTGGCGTCGGTCGGGGAGCTGGACTGGGTGCGGGCTGAGCTGTCGGCTCTGTCGGCCGAGTCGGCCGCTCCCGAGGTCGCGTTCAACGCGGCGGCCTTGTACGCCCGCGCGGGCGCGTTCAAGCTGTCGAGCGACGCGGCGCGCTCGGTGCTCGGCCGAATGCCGCCCCGCTTCCCCGCCGGGGCCTGGCGTGAGGCCTGGAAGCTCGCGTATCCGCGGCCGTACCCCGAGCTCGTCGCCGAGCAGGCGAAGAAAAACGCCCTCCCGCCGTCGCTGATCTACGCCGTCATGCGCGAAGAGTCGGCCTTCGATCCCGACGCCGAGAGCCCCGCGGACGCCTACGGCTTGATGCAGCTGATCTTGCCGACCGCGCGCGCCGCCGGCAAAGCGCTCGGGCTACCTCACGATCGCATTTCGCTCAAGCGCCCCAGCGTCAACATCCCGCTGGGAGCGCGGGTGCTGGGCAAGTATCGCGATCAGTTCCCGCAAGATCCGCTGTTGGCGGTGGCGGCCTACAACGCGGGGCCGGGCGCGGCCCAGCGTTGGCGTAGAAACCGACCGGGCACGAGCTTCGATTTGTGGGTCGAGCTCATTCCGTACGTCGAGACGCGGCGCTACATCAAGCGAGTGCTGGGTAGCGCCGCCGTGTATGCCGTGGTGTACGAAGAGAGCGCGCAAGGCGAAGCGCTCGCGCTGCCGCGCGCCGTCAGCCTCTGAGTTGCCGGCGCGGCCGAGCCGCGGTACGAGCCGCTTCATGGCCGTACCGTCGAACATGCGTGAGCTGGGGACGCCCATGCCCAGCTTCAATCTGCCCGACACCGTCTCGGGCACGCTCGTGGCTTCCAGCTCGTTGGCGGGCAAGCCCGCGGTGGTGATGTTCATCTGCAACCACTGCCCTTACGTGAAGCACATTCGCGTGGGTCTGGCCGCCTTCGGTCGCTATTGTCAGGAGCACGGCGTAGGCATGGTCGCCATCAGCTCGAACGACGTGGGCCAGTACCCCGACGACGGCCCCGAGGCGATGGCGCTGGAAGCTCGCGAATCAGGCTACGTTTTTCCGTATTTGTTCGACGAATCGCAGCAGGTTGCGCGCGCCTTCGACGCGGCGTGCACGCCCGATCTCTACATCTACGACGCGCAAGGCAAGCTCGCTTATCGCGGCCAGTTCGACGACAGCCGACCGAAGAACAGCTTGCCAGTCACCGGCGCCGACGCCCAGGCCGCGGTCGACGCCCTGCTCGCCGGTCGCGCTCCCCATGCCGAGCAAAAGCCGAGCATTGGCTGCAACATCAAGTGGAAGAGCGCGTAGCGCGCAGCAGCTGACGTGCGGTCGACCATCGTCCTGCGATGGTCCGCGGCGCGACCGGCGGCGCACGTGTCGGCGAATGTGAGGAGAGCTGGCGCGATGCCGATGTGGGGAGACGTGCGCCCGATTGCCAATCTGCACGTTGACCAGAATCAGCTACGCTAAGCAAATAGCGTTACGGCGTTTCTTGGCTTCGTCCACTCGAGGTGCGGTCCATGGCTAGAACGGTCAAACGAAGAATATTCAGCGGGGTTGGGGTCGGCCTCGGCGTTCTGATCGGCGCTCTGGGCGTCAGCTGCAGCGGCGCTGACGACAGCTTGGTCTCGCCCTGTAAGTCGGAGCTGACGTGCGGGCAGAAGTGCGACGCCGCCAGCGCTTGCGCCAACGGCACCTACTGCGGCTCCGACGGCAAATGCACCGCGGAGTGCATTCCCGGCGACGCGCGCTGCGGCGAAGACGCGACGTGCAACGGCAGCGGGCATTGCGTCGCGGGCCCGAGCTTCAACCTCGGCGGTAGCTCCGCCAACCCCGGCGGAGGCAACACCGGGGTGTGCGCTTCCACCGCTGTGGACCTCGGGCACCAGTTGCCAACGGTTCTGTTGCTCGTCGACCAGTCGGGCAGCATGAACGCCAACTTCGGCAGTAGTGATCGCTGGCAAACGTTGCGCACGGCCCTCATGGCCCCTGGCACCGGCATCGTGAACACCCTGCAGGCCCAGGTGCGCTTCGGCCTGACCCTGTACAGCGGCCGAGACGGCGCTGCGCCATGCCCAGCGCTCACCTCGGTCGCGCCCGCCTTGAACAACTTCATGCCCATCGATATGGCGTACCCAGTGCCCACGAGCGCCATCATCGACGACACGCCGACGGGCGAGAGCATCGCCGCGGCCGCCAACATTCTGCGCGGCGTCACCGAGGCCGGTCCAAAGGTGATCGTGCTGGCAACGGACGGCGAGCCCGACAGCTGCACAACGCCCGATCCGCAAACGCCGGCGGCCAAGGAGCTGGCCGTCAAGGCGGCGCAAGACGCGTTTGCCAGCGGCATTTTCACCTTTTACATCAGCGTGGGCTCCGAGGTATCGGCCGCGCACGCCACCGAGATGGCCAACGTCGGTCAGGGTTACCCGCGGTCGGACAAGATGCAGCGTTTCTACCTAGCGAACGATCAGGCCGCGCTCGCGTCGGCGTTCGCCACCATCGTCGACGGCGTTCGGACCTGCTCCTTCCAGCTGAACGGGACCGTGTCCGCTGGCGATGAGTCTCAGGGCGTGGTGACGCTCGACGGCAAGGCCTTGGTGTTCAACGACCCGGACGGCTGGCGACTCAGCTCTCCTTCCACCATCGAGTTCGTGGGCAAAGCCTGCGAGACGGCGAAGGACAAGAACGATCACAAAGTTGCGGCCGAGTTTCCGTGCGGCACCATCGTGCCGTTCGATCCTCCGGCGTAGCGGGGAGGATCGAAGAGGCTATTCGCGGCGACGCTTCAAGCGCGCGCCGCGAGCTTGGGCGCGCTCGACGTGCCGGAGGTGAAGGCGCGGGCTAGGCGACGCCACTCGTCGAGCTGGTGAGCCACGCCGATCAGCCGCAAGAAGGCGAGATCGAGCGCGACCGTCCGCGGCGGCACCTCTTCCAACGCGGGCACGTCGGGGTCGACCACGAGCAGGTTGGCCACGTAGAGCGCGGCCGCTGCGTCGAACACGCGGCTGGTCGTGCGCTGCGGCTCCAGGTGATTGGCCACCGCGCTCACCACGCGGTGCGGCAAGCCCCACAGGCCCAAAAGGTAGGCGCCAATTTCGGCATGTGAAGCGCCAAACAACTCGGCTTCGACCTCGTGCAGGGGGCGCTTGCCGCTCGACGCCGTACCGAGGGCCAGCCCAAAGCGTTGCGCCGCGCGCGCGGCCAACACGAGCTGCCCGGTGTCTTGCAGCAAGCCTGCGACCAGCAGCACGTCACCGCCCGGCTCGTGCCCCAAAATACGCTTGGCGAACTGCGAGGCACGCATACTGTGCTGCTGCAGCGCGTCCACCGAGAAGTCCGGTATGGTCTGCGTGAGCGGAAACATGCGCGAGACCTCGACCGAGAGCACGATGGCCTTGACGATCTCGACGCCCAAATAGGCCACGGCGCCGCCTATCGACGTCACTGCGCGCGGCAAGCCGTAGAACGCGGAGCTCACCAGCTGCAGCACGCGGGCCGAGATACCGATGTCGCGCTCGATGATCCCCGAGACGGCTCGGGCGCTGGCGCTGGGGTTCGAAAGCGCGTTGGACAGCTCGATGAAGGTGCGGGGCGCCGACGGCAGCTCGTTGCTGGAGCCCACGAGCTGCCGCATCTCGGGCCGCGCCAGCAGGCTACGCAGGTTGCACGCGCTGTCCAGCGTGGACCTCAAGAGCTGTCCGTCGCACGGCTTGGGTAAGAACTGATGGGCGTAGGGGAGCGCGGTGCGCAGCACGTCGAGGCCGGTGTGGCCCGAGAGCAGAATGCGCACGACGGCGGGGTCGCGCTCTTGGACCTTGCGCAGCAAGGTAGCCCCGCTCATCTTGGCCATGTGGGCGTCGGCCAGCAAGACCTCGACGGGCGCGCGCGTCATCTCTTCGAGGGCGGCCTCGCCGTTCGTGGCGAAGCACAGCTCCCAACCGCTCTCGGCGGCGGGGCGGCGTAACACCCGCTCCATACTGCGCAGAATGAGCTCGTCGTCGTCGACGAACAGGATGCGTCGAGCGGCCTTCACGGCGGCCGGTCGGCGTTGCGAGGCTGGTGCAGCTGCGCTGAGCGAGGTCATGGCGACTCCCCGGGTTACGAGGCCTGCGAACGGCTCGAGGGGTGCACACTTGAGAGCAGCCGTAGCGTTTTTCTCACTTACATGAGACCACCCGATTTGCGCGCCCAACGGCGCCGCGAGTAGTGTCCCGCGATGGCCCGGCTCCGTTCAGTGCTGCTGCTCCTCGGAGCCGTTTTGCCGACGGGCGCGGCTCGCACGAGCGCGGCCGAAACGCCCGTGGCCGTGATCGACCTACATGTGGACCTGCCGTATCAGCTCGGCTTTCACGGCCGGCCGCTGCGGGAGGGAACCGGCCAGGCTTCCCTGGTCGAGCTGCGCGCCGGGGCGGTGTCGGGCGTCGTGCTCCCGCTGTTCGTGCCGCGAGGCGTGTCGGCCGCCGGACCGCGCAAGAGCGACCTCGAGGCTCAATACCTGCGGGTGCTGGCCGAGCTGCTCAAAGGCGACGGGCTGGCGTTGCCCGGCTGCGGCGAAGGGCCGGGCGTGCGCACTTGGCTCTCGTTCGAAGGCGCGGGGCCGCTGGCGGACGCGCCCGAGTCGCTCGACGCGTGGGTAGCGCGTGGCATCCGCATCGTGGGCTTGGTGCACACCGAGCACAACGCGCTCGCTAGCTCTTCGGGTGACAGCCGCGCGGTAGCCTACGGGTTGACCGAAGCCGGCAAGCAGCTGGTACGTCGCGCTCACGCGCTGGGCGTGGCCGTCGACGTCTCACACGCGTCCGATCGCGCCGTGAGCGACACGCTCGGGCTCGCGCGCGAAACCCGTGGCGTGGTGCTGGCCAGCCACTCCAACGCGCGCGCGCTGTGCGACCACCCGCGCAATTTGACCGACGAGCAGCTGCGAGGCATCGCGGCGACGGGCGGCGTCGTCGGCCTCAATTTCCACTCGCCGTTCGTCGTGCGCGGCAGAACCGCGACGCTGGCCGACGTGGTGCGCCAAGCGATGCATTTGGTGCGCGTGGCGGGGGCCGACCACGTCGCGTTGGGGGCTGATTTCGAAGGTGGCATCCGCCCAGCGCGGGGGCTCGCGGGCGCCAGCCGTTTCCCCGACTTGGCCCGAGCTCTGCGGAGCGCTGGGTTGAGTGAAGAAGGCGTACGCAAGGTGTTCTCGGAAAACGCCTTGCGCGTGCTGTGCCGCTCCGGTAAGTGACGAGCCTCTCGTTCCGCGGTTCAAAGGGTCACATGACAACGCTCGATTCTCGTTGCCTGGAAGCCTTCCCGGCCTGGCTCAAGTCCTTGGCCGAAGACGCGCAGAAGCTCGCGGGCCTGCTCGAGCACGCTGAAGCCTCGCCGGCCGCGCAGCGGGGCGCGGCCAGCGCGCTCACCTACTTGTTCAAGTCGCTCGACTTGATCCCCGACGGGCTGGAAGATCTCGGCTTCATCGACGACGCCTTCGTGCTGCGCGTCGCGGCAACCCAGGTCGGCGAAGGCGATCGTGACGCCGACGGGGTGCTGCTCACGCTGGCCGCCGACGCCAGCCTCATCAGCGAATTTTTGGGCGACGACTACCCGCGCCTCGAGCGCTACGTGCAAAAGCTCGAGAGCGGCAGCGCGCGCGGTCGCAGCGTCGAGCAAATTTTGGAAGACGCGGCCCTGCGCGCCGATTTCGTGCGCGAGGTGCGGCAGTGGGCCGCGGGCTATGCGCCTCCCAGCTTTGCGCGCGATACGCGCAGCCTGGTCAAGCTGAAGTCGTTCTTGGCCACGCGGCTGCCGGCCTGAACGGCGTCCTCTGGGTCTGGCACGCGCTTCGCATTCGACGCGCACGATGACGACGCCGACTCTCCCGGGCTCCCCGCCACCCCGGCCAGCAGAACTGCCGCTACCAGAGCGGCCCGCCGAGACACCGCCGCCCGCGCCACCGCTCGAGGAGCCGCCGCCGCGGCGAGATCCCGACGTGCTCCCGCCGCCGGCCCCCATCGAAGATCCGCCCGAGCCGAGCCCTTCCCCGGGTGAACCGCTGCCGGGCCCGGCAGTATTCTAACGGCAGCAGCGAAGCCTGGCGGGGCCGCTGGCAAGACCTCGCGCCGTTCGCAAGACCTCGCTGGCAGGTGCGAGGACGCTCGAAAGTAGTCGTGGGGCGTTTGGCACCGACGGTGGCGCGCGTGCCGGGGCGTGTGGCGCCCGCTACGCGCAACGACGCGCGTGGTTGGCTGAGGGCGGCACGGGCATGCGTCTTGCTGACGCAGATCGCGAATGCCGTCGCCGCAGCCGAATCCGCGCTTTCTCTGGCTCGTTCGTCACGGCGAGAGCGCGGGCAACGTGGCCCGCGATTTGGCCGAGAGCGAAGGGCTGCACACCATCGACGTGGTGGGTCGCGACATCGACGTGCCGTTGTCTCCTCTAGGCGAGCGCCAGTCGCGCGCGTTGGGGCGGTGGTTTGGCCAGCTCGCGCCGGAGCAGCAACCGACGGTCGTGCTCACCTCACCGTATCGGCGTGCCCGCCAAACCGCCGAGCTCGTGTTGATCGAGAGCGGACTGGGTCGGCGCAACGTGGCGCTGCTGGCGGACGAACGGCTACGAGAGAAGGAATTCGGCAGCCTCAACCGGTTCACCAAGGTCGGTATTGTCGCCAAGTTTCCCCACGAGGCAGCGCTCCGCGCCGAGATCGGCAAGTTCTACTACCGGCCCCCCGCAGGCGAGAGCTGGTGCGACGTGCTCTTGCGTTTGCGGAGCGTCTTGGACCACGTTCAGCTCCGCTACCCCGACGAACGAGTGCTAATCGTCGCCCATCAGGTCATCGTGCTCTGCTTTCGCTACCTGATCGAAGAGCTGGACGAGGAGCGGATCTTGGCCATCGATCGCGAGCACGACGTAGCCAACTGCTCCGTTACCTCTTTCAAGCTCGGTAGCGACGCGCACGGTCGCAGCCGGCTCCAGCTGGACGAATACAACTTCGTTACCGCTCTCGAGCAGGCGGGCGAGTCCGTCACCACCGAGCCCGATCGGCCGGTGACGCCATGAACGTGGGGTCCGATCCGGCTCGCTCGATCGACGAAGGGCTGCTGCGCGCTTGGCCACTGCCTCGGCTCGAGCCCGGCGCCGACAAGCAAGCGCGCGGCGACGTGCTGGTGGTGGGAGGCTCGCGGCAAATTCCGGGCAGCGTGAGGCTGGCTGCGACGGCGGCGCTGCACGCGGGCGCAGGCCGGGTCCAGATAGCAACAGCGCGCAGCGCGGCCGTGCCGCTGGCCGTCGCCTTCCCCGAAGCGCGCGTGATTGGTTTGGAGGAAGACGAAAACGGTGAGCTGTTGCCGCGCGCCTGCCCCGCGCTCGACTCCGAGCTGCGAGCCTGCCGCGCGCTGCTGGTGGGCCCTGGAATGTACGAAGAGGCCATGTCCGCCGACCTCGTGCGGCGCTACGCGGAGCTAGGTGAAGGAGTGCTCGTGATGGACGCGGCCGCCTTGCGCGCGTTCGCCGGTCGCGCCTCTCTGCCGGGAGCGGAGCGCGGAGTGATCGTCACGCCGCACGCCGGCGAGATGGCGACCATGTGGGGCTGCTCGCGCGAGCAAGTCTTGCAAGACCCTTGGGGATTGAGCCGCGAGGCGGCGCGCGCTTGGAACGCCGTGGTGGTGCTGAAAGGCGCCCAGACGCTGATCTCTGCCCCCGATGGCTCCACGTTTCGCAACACCGCCGGCAATTCCGGGCTCGCCACGGCGGGCTCGGGTGACGTCTTGGCCGGCTTGCTCGCGGGCCTGGCCGCGCGCGGCGCCACGGCCTTGCAGGCGGCCGTTTGGGGCGTCCACCTCCACGCCAAGGCGGGTGAGATGCTGGCCGCGAGCAGTGGCCCGCTCGGCTACCTGGCGCGTGATCTGTCAGCGCAAGTGCCCAGGCTGATGGCGCAAACATAAGCCGTCGTGGTTATCCCCGCGTCAGCGCAGCTCCACCACGACGTCTTCACCCTCGCTCCGTAGGTCGAAGCGCTCCAGCGAGTGGCCGGTGCATGGACCCCACTCGCAGAAGCCGGTCTGCGGGTGGAACAGGGCGCCGTGATTTTTGCAGACCACGCGGTCGAGCTCCGCGTCGTAAAAATCGCCCATGCCGTAGTCCAGGTCGACGCTCCAGTGCGGGCAGGAATTGGCGAAGGCGTACAGTCCGCCTTGCCAGCACAGCACGAAGCCTTCTTCCGGCAGCTTGCCGCGCTGAAACGTGAAGGTTTGGCTCTTGCCGTGCGCCAGCCGCGCGGCGCCGCTGACGCGAATCGTCGAGGGGCGGGTCGGCTCCGTACCATCCGCGTCGGTCATGGCTGGTACGGGTCGAGCCGGGGCAAACCGGCGAGCTGGAGCAACCGAGGGAAAATCACCCGTCGGTGCGCGCGCCGGGGGTCGTCGTGTTGGGCGCTTCACCTTCGGGCGGCGGCGCCATGATCTCGTTCATGAGATCACGGCATTCGGGGCGACCTTTGAGGTGGGCAATCAGCACGGCGGAAGCATCCAGGAAGATCTTCTCGAATTTGAGGCCTTCGCGGGCGCGCGCGGCGACCTTCTCGCGCCCCGACGCCAGGTCTTCTTCCAGAGCTTCGGCGTAGCGCGCCAACTGGCCCCGCAGCTCTTCGATTTGGCGGCGCAGGTCGGCGGCGCTGGCTTCGCGGGCCATGCGCCGTGTTTCCCGCGTCTTCAGCCATTGGCGCTGCGCTTCCACCATGGCGGCGGCCGCGCCGGCCGCTTCGAAGATGGGGCGCGTGCCTTGGCCCGCCCGATCGGCCCGGTCGGCGACGCCCACCTTTTCTTCGGCGATTTGCTGAGCGCGCGACAGCTCGCGGCGCGCCGACTCTTCTTCTTCGCCATACGCCGCGGCTTCGCGCAGCGAGCGCGATTCCTCGTGCGCCAGCTCTTCCACTTTGCGGCCGATTTCGGCGCGTAGCGCGCGCCCGCGCCGCTCCAGCGCTTCCAGCTTGCGGGTGTGGCTGGCGACCTCGCCCTCCAAGCTGTTGGCCTTGGCCGCGACGTCCCAAACCGCCGCGACGGACTGACCGATCTCGGCGGGGGCGTTGGCGGAAGGGTAAGCGCGCGAGACCATGCGCGCGAACAGACCAGCGCGCGTCGCCCAGTCCCCGACGGGAGGCGTCTTCGGCGGCGGCGGGGGAGGCGGAGCGGCTACGGGCGTGGATTCGCCAGACGTGCCGGTGCCGCCCTCCTTGTCCCACGACGTGCTGGGCAGCGAGCGCTGCAGGGCCTTCAGCTCTTCGAGCAGGTGGTGGCCGTCGCGGTAGCGCTTGCGCGGATCTTTTTCGAGCAGGCGGAGCACGATGCGCTCGGCCACCGGATGACAGTCTTTCTTGACCGTGGTGGGGCGGGGCGCCTGCGCGGTGCGCTGCATTTCCAAGAGCGTCTCGCGGTCGCCGGCGCGGAACGGCAGCTGGCCCGTCAGCATCTCGAAGAACAGCACGCCGAGCGCGTACAAGTCCGATTGGGGCCCGGCTTGCTCACCGCGTGCCTGCTCGGGCGACATGTACTCGGGCGTGCCGAACACCGCGCCTTTGGGCGCCAAGCGCGGATCATGCGCGAGAGCGGCGAGGCCGAAGTCGAGGATCTTCACGAAGTCTTTGCGCCCGCCGCGCGCGGTGAGCAAAATGTTGTCGCTCTTCAGATCGCGATGCACAACGCCCAAGTCGTGGGCACGAGAGAGCGCGGCGCCCATCTGCTCCAAGATGTCGACGGCGCGGCTGAGCGGCAGCGGACCTCGCGCCAGCTCGGTCGAGAGCGGCGTGCCGATCAGGTACTCCATGACCAGATACAGCTCGCTGTCGTCCGTCTCGCCGATGTCGTGGATGTCGATGATGTGTGCGTGGTCGACGCGGTTGGCGGCGCGCGCTTCGCGTAGCATCCACGCGCGCAGGTGAGTCTCTCCGCGCAGGTCGGGGCGTATCAGCTTGACGGCGACGACGCGGTCGATGAGCACGTGGCGGGCGCGGTACACGATGCCCATCCCGCCTTCACCGATGCGCGCCTCGAGCCGATAACGGCCGGCGATGACCTTGCCAAGCGCGGGATCATCAGCCCGCTTCCGAGAAGTCCCAGCCCTTGGGGGCGCTGGTTGTGCCATGTTTCCGGTCCAAACCTGGGGTGGTGAGTTGCCTGACCGCCAAGCTTAGCCACAAGACCCGGCGGATTACCATCGCGAGCGGCGACGTTTTCGCGCTTTCTCGGGCTCGACCGCGCCACGCGCGCGGCTGCCCGTTTCAGAAGGCGACGTCGAGGACGGGGATGCGCACCTCGGCTACGTCGGGCGCGTTGAAGATCAAGCGCTCGGTACGGCTGTAGGCGTGCCGAACTTCGATGTTGGGGACGCCGAGGGCGAGGCGCGCGTCTTGGAATCCAAACAGCGCCGGTGGTGGGAGCTTCAACGACAGGCGGCGCGCCGACGGTAGGTAGCGACGACCGGTCGGAGCGGGGGCCGGCGCCGGAGCGGGCGCGGCGTCGGCGGGAGGCGCGGCGGCGGGAGGCGGAGCTGCGGCCGGCGCGGGAGCAGGCGCCGCGTCGGTCGGCGAGGGAGGCTCTGCCAGCGGTTCATCGCTCGGCGCCTGATCTTGGAGGTAGGCGGCCGGCGGCTCGTACGCGCTCGCCGAAAGGACCGCCACGACCGTCGGGATGGCGAAGGCCAAGCCGCCTGCCAACATCAACATGGGTACACGCGCTTCGCCTTGCTGCTCGACGAAGTAGCCGCCGACGCCGCCGGCCGCTCCACCCGCCACACCGCCGACGACGTAGGCCCAAGTAGGTTTCACGTCGAAGGCGGCTTCGGTCACCATCACTAGCTCGGCGCCAAGGAGAGCGCCTCCGACGATGCCTTTGCCCGTCGGAGAAGCCTCGGCAACTCCGGCCGCGTGGGCTGCGAGCGGCGTCAATGTGACGCCAGCGAGGGCAAGGAGCGTGGTCAGCGTGCGCGTTCTCATGGTCGCATCTCCGATGCCGAGGGCGGCAAAAGGTTCACGTCGCCCTCGAGGCTGCGAGCATAGGCGTGGCGTGTTTCTGGAGCAAGCTCGCGTATTTTCGCTACAACTCGAGGAATGAGCACCAGCGGGCGTCCGTCAGCTCCGGCAGGCCGCTTGGCTCGTGATTTCGCCCTCGTCTTTCCCGTGGCCGTCCTGGTTGTCGCCCTCCTCGGGCTGATCCGGCTGGGGCGCCAGTTTCCGGCGGCCGGCTCCAGCCCCGCGTTGCTCGTGCCCTTTTTGCTGCCGGTGCTGGCGCTGGCGCTGGAGGCTGGAGCGCTGGTGGCGCTCTCGACGGTGCAACTTCGCGAGCTGCTCCGCACCGCTATGCCCTTGGCCTCAATCCCCTCGAGCGGACCCCTGGCGCGCGCTCGAGCCACCTTGCCCTCGTTGGCGTTGCTCATAGTGGTGCTGGGCGGTGCCGAGATGATCCCGCGAGGCACCGAGCATCCGGGCGCGTTCGCCAACGACTTGGTGCAGACGGCGCGCGCTAGCTGCAGTGGCGCCCAGGTCGTGCCGGTACCGCTGCTCGGCCTGAACGTGAGCTGCGCCGGAGGCCACATCGAAGGGCCGATGCCCGGAGCGCGCTCGATCCAGGTCGCCATGCGCGAGCTCACGTTTTCCGACGATTTGCGGCGCGTCGACATCGTGGGGCTCGAGCTCCGCGCGGCGCGCGCTTTGCGCGTGCATCTTTCGGCCGGCAAGGCGCGCATCGTGGGGCTCGCGCCGTGGTCGCGCTCACCCAGGCTCGGCGCGCTCGGGCGCTTTGCCGTCCTGCTCGCGCTCGGCGCGGGGCTTTGGCTCGCGGCGGCGCTCGGCTTCGGCGCGCGCTCGGCTCCGTTGCCGGCCACGCCCGATCGCCGTTGGGCTCTCGCTCGGCGGCTGCTGTCCACGCTGGTGTTGGCCGCTCCGGGCGCGGTAGTGGCGGCGGTGTTCATCTCGCTCGACCAGGAGCGGGCAGCGCCGTTGGCTTATGCAAGCGCGGCTCTAGCGGGGCTCGTGGCGCTGGGCTTGGTGCGGGCGCTCGCCTGGCGCGTGCCGCGAATGTTCAGTTCTTTCAGCGCTTTTTGATTCGCGTTGCTGGGCCGGCGGGCTGGTGGTACGCACCGCCAACTCGGTTTTGTGTCGTTCCTCCTCGTCGCCCTACTGCTGTTTCTGCTGTTCGGCGGCAGCCGCATCAACGCGGCCGGCAAGGGCTTGGGGGAGGCTGTACGGCGCGTCAAGCGAGCCGTCGCAGAAGACGCCGACCCTACCCCCCCGCCGACCATGACCCCCTCTCCCGAGCACAAAGAGCCCAAGCTGCTGCCCGCCAAGGGCGAGTCGAGCGCCTCCTCGGAGGGTGAAGGCACATGAGCCCTCGCGAGACCGACGCGCTGCCGCTGGCGGGCGAGGGCAGCCACCCGGGGGCGCTGGCGCCGTTCGCGTCCCGCGCCCAGCTCGCCGCCTTGTTCGAGCTCACCAAGCCCAGCGTGACCACGCTCGTCATGGTGACCATGGTTTCGGGCGCGCTGGCGGCTTCGGTGCCCATTCGCGCGTTTCACCTGGCGCTCGCCATGTTCGCTACGGCCTGCGTCGTGGGCGCGGCCAACGCCTTCAACATGTGGATGGAGCGCGACTCGGACGCGTTCATGTCGCGCACGCGGCGGCGTCCTTTGCCGACCGGTCGCCTCAGCCCCGAAATGGTGCTGGGGTTCGGAGCGCTGCTCGCGGTCGTGGGCCTCACCCTGCTCGCCACGTCGGTGAGCTCGCTAGCGGCGCTGCTCGGTTGGGTCGCCCTGTCGTCGTACGTGCTGGCGTACACGCCGCTGAAGCGCGTCACCACTTGGTCGCTGCACGTGGGCGCGGTACCGGGCGCAATCCCGCCTCTCATTGGCTGGGCCAGCGTCACCGGCTCGCTCTCGCGCGAGGCTTTTGCGCTCTTCGCCATCCTGTTCGTCTGGCAGCTGCCTCACTTTCTAGCCATCGCCACCTTCCGCGCGCCCGAGTACGACCGCGCCGGGCTCAAGGTGCTGCCGAACGTGCGGGGTGCGGCCGCGACCGAGCGCTCCATCATCTTCTACTCGGTGCTGCTCGGCATCGTGGCCGTCGCGCCCTGGGCCCTAGGGATGGCCGGGCTCGGCTACGGCATCACGGCGCTCGTGTCCTCCGTGGCGTTCTTGGGCTTCGCGCTGCAGGGCCGTCGAACGCTACCCGTGCAGCGCTGGGCGCGTCGCTTGTTCATCGCTTCGATGCCGTACCTGGTCGTCGTGTTCGCCGCCTTCGTGGCGAGCCGCGTCTGATCCGAGCATGGCCAAAGACGAAAGCGGCGTGCCGATCGGTCGCCTGGGGCGCTTCGTCAAGCTAGCGGGGGTCGGCGCGCGCGCGTCCGTCGACATGCTATCGCGGCGCGGATCCGAGAAGGTCGCCGAGCGCACCGCAGAGGTGCTCGGCAACCTGCGCGGGCTCGCCGCCAAGCTCGGACAGACCGCGAGCTACGTCGACGGTTTCGTGCCCGAGACTCACCGCGCCGTCTACGAGAAGGCGCTCGGTGCGCTGCGCACGGCCGCTCCGCACTCTTCTCCCTCCGCCATTCGCGCGCAGGTCGAAGAGGAGCTGGGCGCACCGCTAGAGCGCCTGTTCGCGAGCTTTTCGGAGGCGCCGTTCGCGAGCGCCTCGATTGGCCAAGTCCACCGCGCCGAGCTGCCGAACGGCCAAGCCGTCGCCGTCAAGGTGCAGCACCCCGGCATCGACGGCGCCATCGAGAGCGATTTGTCCAACGTGAGCCTGCTGGAAGGCTTCGTGGGCGCGCTCGGCCCGCGCGCGCTCAACTCCGGCGCGGTGCTCGAAGAAGTGAAGACGCGCTTCCGCGAGGAGCTGGACTACCGGCTCGAAGCCGAGCGGCAAGAGCAGTTTCGCGCGCTCCACGGCGGCGATCCCACAATCGCCATCCCGCGCGTCATTCGCGAGCGCTCGGCGCGCCGGGTGCTCACCATGGAGCTGGTTCAGGGAGCAACTTTGGAAGAAGCGGCGTCGGCCTCGCCCGAGCTCCGCCGTTGCTACGCCGAAACGCTGTGGCGCTTCGTCTTCAAGGGCAACCTGGTGGGCGGCATGTTCAACGCCGATCCTCACCCCGGCAACTATTTGTTCCAGCCCAATGGCGCCGTCACGTTCCTGGATTTCGGCTGCATTCAGCCGATCGAGGGTGACCGCCTCGAGGCCGCGCGCCAGCTTCATCGCGCCGCACTCTCCAGAGACGAGCCCGCGTTTCGTCGCGCCGCGGCCGTGATCTTGGAGTCGAAGGGCGGCAGCTACGAGGCGGCCGCGACCGCGTACTCACGGCGTTGCTTCGAGCCGGTGTTCGCCTCGCCCTTTCGCATCACGACCGAGTTTGCCTCTTCCCTGGTGAGCGAGATCAAGACCGTGAAGGACCAGCTGTGGGCTAAGGACAAGAGCTTCGTGCAGCTCCCGAGCGGCATGTTGTTCATGAATCGCCTGCAGTTCGGCTTCTACTCGGTGCTAGCGCGGCTGGACGTGAGCGTGGACTACGCCGAGGTCGAGCGCCGCTTCCTGTCGGAAGCGGGGCTGCTCTAGCTTCTGGTGAAAGCGGCCTCGCATGGAGGCTGCAAGCCGGCCCGAGCGCGGCGAGCGGAGCTCAGCGGCGCGACGAACGAGCCGCGACGCCCTCGGCCAAGGCTTCTTCTTCGGGCAGCACGCGGGTCAGGCGGGCGCCCGACGCGCGCGAGCGCCCGGGCGGGCTCTTGTGGCTGACGGGCGGCGTGGTGGGGAAGGGGCCGAGCGCCTCGATGACCTCGTCGAGCTGCGCGGCTTTGTCGACCACGGGACCGAACAGGCTGGCGCGCGAGCGCTGAGCGTTGTCGAGCGAGCCCGTATAGAAGACGACGCCTCGTACGGCGCCCAGGCGGGTGAGCTCGTCTGCCAAGTCGGCCCCGTTGCCGTCGGGCAAATCCAAATCGAGGATGGCCACGTGAAACCCGGGGCCGGCGGCGCGCGCCGCGCGGCAGGTCTGGGCAACGCTGACCGTGTACCCCTCACGAAGCAGGCGGCGGGCGATGGAGCGAGCCACGACAGGGTCGTCTTCCACAATCAACGCTCGCATGGGCTCTTGCGGGGTCATCGACGGCTTCGCACTCGGAAACGCGCGAGACCGTACCAGCTTTCACTTAGGCTGAACAGATGTACGGTGGAAGGCCGGGATTCACCAAATGGATCATGGACCTAACGACCAACTCTCAGCAATGCCGTCAAGGCGGCGGCGTGTCGGGCGCCGGGGCCGCTGCCGGCGCGGAGCTGGCCTTGGCTGGGGCCGGCTGTGTGCGCAAGAACGGCAGGTAGAGCGCCCCCAGCTCGAGCAGAAGAGCCGGAATCGGGATGTCCAAGGCGCCGCGGGCGGCCAGGCTGGCGGCGAAGATCAAGCCCAGCTCTCCGCCGCCCAACAAGGCGAAGACGGCCGCTGAAAGCGAGCCGACGCCCAGCAGCTGAGTGAGCGCGGGATGCACGAGCGAGGTCTGCCCGCGGCTCAGCTCTTTCAGGCCGCGGCTGAGCAGCACCGGGAGCGTGCCGGCGCCGGGAGCGGAGGCGCGCAGCGCGAGCAGCACACAGCCGAGCGCGAGCGCGACGATCAGCGGCACCAGCACGCGGCCGCGCGCCACTCTGCGCTGCAGCCACAGCAGGGTGAGCCCGAGCGCGGCGAAATCGATGACGAGGGCGAGCGTCTCGATCAGCTCGGCGCTGCGGAACGCGGCGAGATTGGCGGCGTCGGAGGCGTCTTGCGTGAGCTTGCGCGAGAGCACGTGCACGAGCCCCGCGCCCGACGTCAGCCCCAGCACCAGCGCGCCGGCGCGCTTTTCGCGCTCGCGCACCGTGTGGCGAGCCGACAGCGCTCCCACCGTGGCCGCGCTCAGACCCAACATCAGCGCCAGCAGCGGCTCCAGCGGCCTGAAGCTGGCAAACAAGAGCAGCATGCAGCCCAACGAAACCGCTGGCACGACGACGAGCCGGGCCACCAACGGTGCGCTCGGCGCCGCCACGATCGCCGTCGCCAGGCGCGCGATGCCGGCTACGAGCCCGGTGGCGGCCAGCAGGGTCAAGAGCGACCCGGCGCGCCCGCTCCAGATGATCACGGCATCGCTCCCGACGCCCTGTAGAGCAGGAGCAAGGCAGCGAGCCAGGAGCGTGGCCGCAAGGCCCAACGCCACCACCACTCGCAGCGGCACGCCGTTGTCGCTCGGCCGATCGATCACCGAGGCCTTTGCTACACCAAACCGCGCCCTTACGCGAATCGCCCGCGGCTCAGCCTTCGGGCGCCGCGGGTTTGGGCCCGGCCGGCGGGGCCAAAAAGCCGTGCCGCTGCTCGGGCTGAGGCAGCTCTTCATCGGGCCCACGGAAGGGCGGCAGCGGCGGAGCGCCGGGTAGCGGGGCCGGGGTCGGCTGCGCCCGCTTGATGATGGGCTGGGCGAACAGCGTCGAGCAAGCCATGCCGTCTCGCCGGAACTCCCAGTGCACGTAGACCTTGCCGTCCGGCGACACGATCTCCGACGGTGGCGGGCCGAAGGGCGCCGCGCGATCGACGGCCGCGATGGCGCTGATGTCGAAGGCGGTGATGCCGCTCGTATGCGTGACGCCGCGGCGCACGAGCCGCCCTTCTTCGCGCTCCAGCACCATCTCGATGGCCGTCACCAGCCTCTGATCGTTCATGGGGTGCGAGGCGGGAAGGTGATCGAGCGAGTCCAAGAACTCGTCCGCGAAGATGGGGTGAATGCGGCTGTGAACTTGGTTGAGGTAACCGGCGAAGGCGTTGGCGGCCGTGTTCAACGCCGTCGCGTCTCCCGGCTTCACGCTCGGCACGTAGTTTTCGATCGCGCTCCGGTAACGCTCGAAGCTGGGCGTCGCCCAGCTGCCGCGGTGTTGGCTGCGGCGGCGCTCGCCGTCGGCGCGGCGCAGCCGTGACATCTCGTCGGAGCCGACGGCCTCCGCGGCCATGTTCGGCGTCAGGTTCAGCGCCACGCCGTTCATGGTGCGTCCCGCCGCGCCGAGCCCCAGCGCTTCGAGGATGGAGCGCGGACGCCGCGGCGGTAGCTTCTTCTTGGCTTTGCGCGCGCGCTGCTCGGGCGTCGGGGCTTGCGGGCGACTCATCGAAAACGAGCCGTCGTTGTTGGCCACGACCTCGGGCGAGCCGGCGCTCTCGGGCGTGGCGGCCTTGGCCGTCTGGTCTCGATCCTGCGAATCGGCGACGGCGGGCTTTGGCGCCTTCTCGAGCTGAGCGCCGGGCGCACCGGGCGCGGCGGCGCCGTCTTTGCCCTCTTTGGGTGCGGGGGTGCTGGCGGTGGCGCGCGCGGCGTCTTCGCTGTGCGAGCCCCCGGGCGCGAACGCTCGAAGGCCGGGCTGGTCCGAGTCCTGACGGACGTGCGTCTCTTCGGAGTTACCGGGATCTTCTTTGGGGCCGCTCGGCGCCGTGCCGGGGGTTGGCTTCTTTTCGTTTTGATCGGTCGACGAGATGCGCGCGCGCGTCTCTTCGGCGACCCGGTTGGCCTTCTCGGCGATGTACTGCGCGTCCGGGTTGTCCTTCTGGTGCTCGTCTTCGACGTGCTGCTTGACGGCAATCTTCTTCGGTAACTCCAGCTGCGGAACAGGCTTGGGCTCTTCGGCAGGCGGCTTGACGAGCTCGGCCTTGGGCGGCTCGGGCTTGGGCGGTTCCACGACCGGCTCGGGCTCCGGCTTCTTCTCTTCGGGCTTGGGCTTCGATTGCTCTTTCGGCGGAGCTACCGGCTTGTCCTCGACCTCGTCCGGCGGAGCTTCGGGCTCGTCCTCGACGTCGTCTTTGACGGCGTCCGGGTTCTCTTCGGGCTTCGTCGCTTCATCGGGCAGGCTCTCGTCCTCGAGCGCGATCTCGAGCGGAGGGGCGACGGAGCGTTTGACGTGGTTGCGGATGCCAGCAGCGAAGCTGGCTACATCGAGGCGCTCCTCGATCAGGCGAGCGGCTTGGTCGGCGCCTCCACCCCACAACAGGTGCGCCAGGATCGCTGAGGCGGCCCAGAGAAAAACGGGGATGCTCGCTTCGCGGCGCATGTGGGGAGGACGAAAACAGGCTGCCGGGCGAACGGCCGGCTCAACTGCACAAAGCTAACACCCACGACCAGCAGCAGCAACGCGCAGGCGTACGGCGGCCACAAGCCTCACGTTTTGCTAATGCCCGCGAATTGCTCGGCAATCTCCGCCGCCGTCCAGACGCCGCCGTCTTCGTCTTTGTGACGACCGGCGCTCTCTACGAGCTTGAACTGACTGATGCGCGCGCCAGCCACCGAGAGCGTGACGCCGGTGACGTCGCGGCTCAAGTCCGAGGCCAGGTACACGTGCACGGGGGCGACGTGCTCGGGCGAGAGAGAGTCGCCGATCTTTTCGAACAGGGGCAGCTCTTCCGTGAGCCGGGTCTTGGCCAGCGGTGCCACCGCGTTCACGCGGATGCCGAAGCGCTGCAGCTCGATCGATGCCGTGCGGGTCAAGCCGTAGATGCCGGCCTTGGCGGCCGCGTAGTTTGCCTGCCCAAAGTTGCCGATCAAGCCCGAGACGCTGGTCGTGTTCACGATCGAGCCGCCCTGGCCTTGCTCCTTCAACCGCCGCGCGGCCGCGCGCAGGCATAAAAAGCTCCCCGTCAGGTGGACGTCGAGCACGGCGCGCCAGTCGGCGAGCTCGAGCTTGAGCAGCGTCTTGTCGCGCAAGATGCCCGCGTTGTTGATCAGCACGTCGAGGCGGCCGAAGCTCGCCACGGCGCTCGCGACGATGCGGTCCGCGCCCGCTTCGTCGCTCACGCTCTCGTAGCTGGCCTCGGCTTGGCCGCCGGCAGCGCGGATGGCGGCCACCACCGCGTCGGCCGTGCCCTGGCCCTGACCCTGGCCGTCGCGCGCCCCGCCGTAGTCGTTGACGAGCACGCTGGCCCCTTCGCGGGCGAGGGCCAGCGCGGTCGCGCGTCCGATGCCGCCGCCAGCGCCCGTCACGATCGCGACCTTGCCGTCGAGCAGTGTCATGGCCGCGATGTACTTCCAGCCCTGACGAATGACAAGAGCGGCCCTCGCCCAGGGGGGCTTGCCCGGCTATGCTGCGCGCCGCTTCATGTCCGCTTCTTCCCGACGCCTGCTCGTCACCAGCGCGCTGCCCTACGCCAACGGCCACATTCATCTGGGCCATCTAGTGGAGTACATCCAGACCGACGTCTGGGTGCGCTTCCAGAACCTGCGTGGCAACCGCGCTACCTACATCTGCGCGGACGACACCCACGGCACCGCCATCATGATGCGCGCGCGCCAAGAGGGCCGCTCCGAAGAGGAGCTCATCGCCGCGATGAACGAGGCGCACCAGAAGGATTTTGCCGGCTTTCAGATCCACTTCGATCACTACGGGTCCACCAACTCGCCGTCTAGCAAGCTGAAATGCGAGCACATCTGGAGCAAGCTGCGCCAGGCCGGTCTGATCAAAGAGCGTGACGTCACGCAGCTGTACGATCCCGAAGCCAAGACGTTCTTGGCCGATCGCTTCGTCAAGGGTACCTGTCCCAAGTGTGGCACGCCCGATCAGTACGGTGACTCGTGCGAAAAGTGCAGCAGCACCTACTCGGCGCTGGAGCTCATCAACCCGGTGAGCACGCTCTCGGGCAGCAAGCCGGAGCTCAAGAGCTCGCCCCACCTGTTCGTCGAAATCGAAAAGCTGCGTCCGTTCTTGACCGCGTGGACGCAAGAGCCCGGCCGCTTGCAGCCCGAGATCGCCAACTACTTGAAGGGCCATTTCCTGGCCGAAGAGCTGCGCGACTGGGACGTCTCGCGCCCGGCGCCCTACTTCGGCTTCGAGATCCCGGATGCGCCCGGCCATTACTGGTACGTGTGGTTCGACGCGCCCATCGGTTACATGGGCTCGACCGCGGATTGGTGCGAAAAGACTGGAGAGAGCTGGTCTGCGCTGTGGGAGTCGGACCAGACCGAGATCCACCACTTCATCGGCAAAGACATCGTGTACTTCCACACGCTGTTCTGGCCGGCCATGCTCAAGGCCGCCGGTTTTCCGCTACCCAAGCGCGTGCAAGTGCACGGCATGCTGACGGTCAACGGCGAGAAGATGAGCAAATCACGCGGCACGTTCGTGCTCGCGTCGACCTACCTCAAGCACCTCGATCCGGCGTACCTGCGCTACTACTACATGGCCAAGCTCGGCTCGCGCGTGGAGGACCTGGACCTCAACGTCGAAGAGCTAGTGGCGAAGATCAACTCGGATTTGATCGGCAAGGTCGTGAACCTGGCCAGCCGCACCGCGCGCTTCGTGCCCGAGCTCGCTGCGACGTATCCAGACGACGCTGGCTTGTTCGCCGCCGCAGCGGCGGCAGGTGACGAGATCGCCGACGCCTACGAGAGCTGCGACTTTGCCCGCGCCATGCGCGCCATCATGGCCCTGGCCGATCGCGCCAACGAATACGTGGATCAGAAGACGCCCTGGGCGCTCAAGAAACAGCCCGAAAAGCTGGAAGAGCTGCGCGGCGTGTGCACGGTGATCCTCAACCTGTACCGCCAAATCGTGATTTACTTGGCGCCGGTCTTACCCCTCCTGGTCGAGCAAAGCCGCGCGCTCCTGCAAGCGCCGCTCGTCAGCTGGGACGAAGCCAAAACCCACCACCTTGGCGTCAAGCTGGGAGAGTTCTCCCACTTGATGCAGCGTGTCGACCCGAAGAAGCTCGCAGCCATGATCGAAGAAAGCAAGCCCGAAGCCCCCGCCACGACCGAAGCCACGGCACCCGCCCCCAGCGCCTCTCCCGCCGACGACGGCGCCGCGCTCGCGGCCGAGCCGCTCGCCCCGGAGTGCAGCATCGACGACTTCACCAAGGTCGATTTGCGGGTCGCGCGCGTCCTCAACGCCGAGCACATCCCCGAAGCGAAGAAGCTGCTGAAGCTCACGGTGTCGCTCGGTGGTGACAACGTGCGCACCATCTTCGCCGGCATCAAAGCCGCTTACGAGCCCGAGAAGCTCATCGGACGGCTCGTCGTGGTGGTCGCCAACCTCGCCCCGCGCGAAATGAAGTTTGGCGTCTCTCAGGGCATGGTGGTCGCCGCCGGCGCGGGCGGCAAAGAAGTGTACGTGCTCGAGCCCGACAGCGGCGCGAAGCCCGGGCATCGCGTGCATTGAACGGCCCCGAATGGCACACGCTGTGCCGGCTGGCCCGAGGCTAAAAAAAGGGTGTTTTGCGGTTTTCGCCAGGTGAGAGCCTGGCTTGGATCTTGCTGAACACCGTACATGGCGCTCCGAACGGATCTTCGTCGTTGGCATCCCGTGCTGCTGGCTGCCGCCGGCCTCCTTCCGCTTTCGGGCTGCGGTGGCTCGACGGGCAGGAACGAGCCCGTAACCAGCAATCTGCCCGGCGGTGACGAGAGCGAAGGGGGCTCGCCGGGCAGCGGCGGCTCCACGTCGCCCGGCGGAACGGCTGGGGCCGGCTCCGTGGACGTACCCGGCGGGGTAGGTGGCGGAGACAGCCGACCCATGGTCGTCATCGACTGCAAGAACGGCGTCTCGCTGGGCAACGGCTACGAAGATTGCGACGGCGTGCTGCATCGCACCGGCCCGGCTGGCTGTGATGGCGCAGGCGACTGCCAAACGGACAACGATTGCGGCGAGGGGCAAGCCTGCGTGTGCTCTCCGCAGCTTACGCCAACCTGCCAGTCTGCTCAATGCCGCTCGGACGCCGACTGCGCCGGCGATTCGCTATGCGTATCGGGCGACGTCCAGTGCGGGCAACCCTTCGTGCACAACCTGGCCTGCGTGCCGAAGCGCGCTCCCGCGATAGATTGCAGCACCGTCGGTCGGCCCTTCTTGGTGGCAGGCCGAGCACGCGCGGCGAGGCTCGAAAAGCGCGAAGACTGGTCTTCAATCGAGCAAGCGCCGGACCTCTCGGGCCTCTCACTCCCCGCGCGAGCGGCCCTGGCCCACTACTGGCACCGCGCCGCGCTGATGGAGCACGCGTCGATCGCCGCTTTTTCCCGCTTCGTGCTGGATCTGATGAGCTTGGGGGCGCCACCAGAGCTCGTCGAGGACGCGACTCGGGCCATGCTCGACGAAGCGGGCCACGCCAAGGCGTGCTTCGGCCTCGCCAACGCCTTTGCCGCCGCCGACTTCGGGCCTTCGCCCTTGTCCGTGGCGGGTAGCCTCGATCAGCGCGGCCTGCTCGAAATCGTGATCAGCGCCGTGCGTGAGGGCTGCATCGGCGAGACCGTCGCCGCCATGGAGGCCGCGGAGGCGCTGGAGCACACGAGCGATGTCGCGGTGCGGCGCACGCTCGCTCGAATCGTGGAAGACGAGCTGTCGCACGCGGGGCTCGCTTTCCGTTTCGTGAGCTGGGCGGTGACGCGCTTCGGCGGCGATACGGGGCGGATCGTCCTCGAGACACTCGACGTCGAGTTGGCGGCCAGCCCCGCCGCGGAACCAGCTCCCGCGCTCGGCGTGCCGAGCCACGGCCTGCTGCCTCCCGAGCAGCGCGCCGAGCTCCGTCGCCGCGTTTTGGCCGAGCTGGTGGCCCCGACGCTGCCGCTGCTCGTGGCGGCGTGAGCTAGACCAAGCGCTGTAACACGAGTGGACGAGGCCGCGGCGCGCGGCCGCCGACGGTGAAAGCGTCGCGCACGCGGCGCTCCACGCTTGCGATCAGCCCGCGGCTCTTGGCGTGAATGGTCACGAGCGCCGCGCCGCGGGTGACACGCGCGCCGACGGGGGCGTGTAGCTCGAAGCCGGCCGCCGGATCGATCTTCTGCTCGGCTCGGGTGCGACCCGCGCCCAGCTCGATCGCCAGCATGCCGAGCGCGTAGGCGTCGATGCCGACGATGTAGCCGGACTTGGGGGCAGTGACGACTTTCTGCGCCTTGCTGGGCGGGAGCCGCGTCGGGTCGTCGACGACGCGCACGTCGCCACCTTGCGCTTTGACCAGGCGCCGGAAGACGCCGAGGGCGCTGCCGTCGGCGAGCGCGCGCTCCAGCAGCGGGCGGGCTTCTTGGTGGGTCTTGCAGCGTCTGCCCACGACGAGCATTTCGGCGGCTAGCTCGAGCGTCAGGGCGCGGGTGTCGGCGGGTCCGGCGTTGCGCAAGATTTCGATCGCCTCTCGGGTCTCGAGCGCGTTGCCGATGCTGCGGCCGATGGGCGCGGACATGTCGGTGATGAGCGCGGTGACGCGCTTGCCGGCGCCCTTGCCGACCGAAACCAGCGCCTGCGCCAGCGCGCGCGCGCTCTTCAGATCTTTCATGAAGGCGCCGCTCCCGCATTTCACGTCGAGCACCAAGCCGTCGATGCCCTCGGCCAGCTTCTTGGAAAGAATGCTGGCGACGATCAGCGGAATACACTCGACCGTCGCCGTCACGTCGCGCAGAGCGTAGAGCCGGCGATCGGCGGGGGCGAGCTTCTCGGTTTGGCCGATCAAGCAGGTGCCCACGTCACGCACGATGCGTTCGAAGCGCTTGGAGTCCAGGTCGACGCGAAACCCGGGGATGGCCTCCAGTTTGTCGAGCGTGCCGCCGGTGTGGCCCAGCCCGCGCCCCGAAATCATGGGCACGGCCACGCCGCAGGCGGCGACGAGCGGGGCCAAACACAGGCTGATCTTGTCACCGACGCCACCGGTCGAATGCTTGTCGACCCGCGCGCGCGTGACGCTCGGTAGCGTGAGGACGCGGCCGGAGTGCAGCATGGCTTCGGTCAACGCCAGCGTTTCCTTGGGCGACAGCCCGTTCAGGAACGCGGCCATCAGCCAGGCGCTGGCCTGGTAGTCGGCCACGTTGCCAGCCACGAAAGCGTCGATGAACGCGCGCAAATCGCTGGGGCCGTGCTCACCGCCGTCGCGTTTGTGGCGTAGAAATTCGACCGGATTGAGCGGAGATGGCGCTGCCAAGGCTTGCCAAGACTGCTCGAAGCAAGGCTAGATTCACAGCCCGAAATGGACAAGCCGCGCGGCCGTCCCAAAGGCAAGTTCACGCAGCATCGGCGGCTGGACAAGCTGCGCGAGCTGTTGGAGCGGCACCCCAAGGGTTTGTCACTCTACGACCTGGCCGGCGCCCTGAACGTCACGGTGCGGTCCATGCGCCGCTACCTCAAAGAGATCGAGCGCGAGGCCGATTTGGAGTCGGTGCCGACGCGGGGCGGCGCCGCGCTGCTGTGGCGGCTGCGCCCGAACGAGATGCCGCGCAAGGTGGAGCTGCGCCGCACGCAGACCTACGCCCTGCTGGCGGCGCGCCGGCTGTTCGAGCCGATGCGCGGCTCGGCTCTCTTCGACGAAATCGACCACGCGGTGATGAAGCTGTTGGCGCTGGCCCAGCGCCCCGGCCGTGGTCCGAACGCGGGCCTGGCCGACGTACGGCTGGAAGAGCGCTTTCTATACTTGCCGCACGCGCCAAAAAACTACGCCGAGCGCACCGAAGAGCTGGACGATTTGTTCCAAGCCGTCTCCGACTTGCGCCCGCTCTCGCTCTTGTACAAGAGCGCGGTGCGCTCCGACGAAGAGCGCATCACCATTCACCCGTACGCGCTGGTGCTGCACCGTGACTCGATCTATTGCGTCGGCTTTCACACGGGGCGCCAAGAAATTCGCACCTTCGTGCTCGACAGAATGCGCGACACCGAGTGCATTTTCAGCGAGCGCTTCGAGCTGCCAGCCGATTTTCACATCGACCAGTACTTTCAGGGCGAGTTCGGCATTTGGCGCGACCCTCGGCAGCAGAAGGTGGTGCTCGAGTTCGACGCCCACGCGGCCGAGTACATCCGCGCGCGCCGCGTGCACGCCAGCCAGCGCCTGGCCACGCTGGCGGGCGGTGGCGTGCGCCTGACCATGACCATCGGCAACCTCACCCAGGTCGTCAGCTGGGTCCTCGAGTGGGGCGCTCGCGTCAAAGTCATCGAGCCTCCGGAGCTCATCGACCGCGTCCGCGCCGAGCTGGCCGGCGCCCTCGCGCTCTACCCTGCGGAAAAGCCGCCCAAAGCCGAAAAGAAGTCGAAGAGCCGCTGAGCGGCTCGAGCCTTTCGGGCGTGGCCAGGCCGGCTCTTCACGGGGCGACTCACGGAACGGCGCGGTACTGGCGGTAGTAGCCGATCACTCGGACCACGTAGTCTTGCGTCTCTGGATAAGGCGGTATGCCGCCGTGGCGGATGACCGCGCCTTCGCCGGCGTTGTAGGCGGCGACGGTGAGCGCAAGATCGCCGTTGAAGGTGTTGGCGAGGACGCGCAGGTAGCGCACGCCGCCGAAGATGTTTTGACGCGGATCGAACACGTCGCTCACCAGCATGCGCTCGGCCGTCGCCGGAATCATTTGCATCAAGCCGCGCGCGTTGGCTGGCGACACAGCCCGCGGATCGAAGTCACTCTCGACGCGGATGACCGCGCGAATCAACGCCTCGGGGATTTGATAGAGCGCCGCGGCCTCGCGTATCCAGTTGTCGTAGCGGGTGTAGCGCTCGGGCGAGGTGTCAGCCGGCAGGAAGACTTGGGGCCTGACGGGCGTCTTTTGGTAGAGCTTGGCGCCCGCAGCTTTGCGGTTGGTGAACGAAACCACGCCGTCGGGGCCGACCGATTGGTAGATGTCGGCCCGGCTGGGGGCGGGGCAAATGGTTGCGACGAGGCCGCCCAGGCACGCGAGGACCAGATGAGGATATCGGGATGGTGAGGGTCGGGAGGACTGGCCCATCTTGGGGGGGGGCGCGCCGGAGCGCTTGGGGCAAATCGTACCGAGGCTCGCCTCGTCGCGTCCAGGAAACGACGCACCCCCCGCATTCATTCCCGCACTTCCGTAAACGCCAAGTCGGACGATGTAAGTAAACGGCGCCGGCTCCGCCCCGCTCGGCGCGCCCGCACGAATCTCGCAGGCTCGCGTGAGGAGCGGCCTGAGCAGGCGCCCGCCGTGGCCCTGTGACGCTACGGAAGTTTCTGCGAGTGAGGCTGCGGCGTGGCAGCCCCCGCTTACTCTGCCGTCAGGTAGGTGTAGCTGCGGAGCGACTCTTCATAGTGCATGAGGAGGGTACGCATTTGGTCGTTGGTGAGGCGGCCGGCGCTGACGGCGCGCTCGGCTTGGCGGCGAACGGCGTCCACCATGCTCTCGGGCACGTATTCGACGTAGCGGAGCACCTCGGACACGCTGTCGCCCTTGATGACGTGGCGGATTTGGTAGCCGTCGTCCGTGAGCGCTATGTGTACGGCGTGCGTGTCACCGAATAGGTTGTGGAGGTCGCCCAAGATCTCTTGGTAGGCGCCGTTCAAGAACATGCCGAGGTAGTACGACTCGGTTTCCTTGAGCTGGTGCAGATCGAGCGTGCCCTTCACGTCTTCGACGTCGATGAAGTGATCGATCAAGCCGTCGCTGTCGCAGGTCAAGTCGGCCAGCGTGGCCGAGACCAGCGGCTCTTCGTCGAGCCGATGGATGGGCATGATGGGGAACAGCTGATCGATGGCCCAGATGTCGGGCGCTGACTGGAAGACCGAGAAGTTGCAGTAGTAGATGGCCGACAGATCGCGATCGAGGTGGGTGAGCTCTTCGGGGACGAACTTCAGGCGCTTGAGCGTGTGGTGGATCTTCTCGCAGCAGTTCCAGAACATCTTCTCCACTTGCGAGCGCTCGCGCAGCGACAAGTAGCCGTACTTGAACAGGCTCTGCGCCTCTTCTTTGGCTTGGCTGGCGTCGTGGTAGCTCTCCTGCACGTTCTTGGGCTGAATGCCGCAGTACGTGTCGTACAGCTCGCGCAAGAGCCGGTTGGCGTCGGCCTTTGGCTCCGCCGGTTGCGGGAAGCGCACCTGGTTTTCGCCCACGACCTCGAACACCAAGACCGAGTGGTGGGCCGCCACGGCGCGCCCGCTCTCGCTCACCAGCGTGGGTACGGGAATGTCGGCCTTCACGCAGGCGGCCTGGATGTGCGAGACGACGTCGGCCGCGTACTCTTCGAGCTGGTAGTTCTTGGAGGCGTGAAAATCGGTCTTGGAGCCGTCGTAGTCGACGGCCAAGCCGCCGCCGACGTCGAGGTAGCCCATCTTGCAGCCCATCTTGGCCAGCTCGACGTAGATGTTCGACGCCTCTTGCATGGCGTTCTTGATGGGGATGATGCTCGAGATCTGGCTGCCGATGTGGAAGTGGAGCAGCTGCAGCGTGTCGAGCATGTTGCGCGCGGTGAGCCGATCGACGACCTCGATCATCTCGGACGTGGTCAGGCCGAACTTGGCGCGCTCGCCCGCGGAGTCTTTCCAGCGGCCGACGCCCTTGGTGGTCAGCTTGGCGCGCACGCCCAACACCGGGCGAATGCCGAGCTTTTCCGAGGCTCTGAAGACGAGGTCGATCTCCTCGAGGCGCTCGAGCACGATGATGACGGTCTTGTCGAACTTCTGCGCGACGAGCGCGGTCTCGATGTACTTCGAGTCTTTGTAGCCGTTGCAGATGATGAGGCCGCCGACGTCTTGCATGGCCGCCAGCGCGATCAAAAGCTCGGGCTTGGAGCCTGCTTCGAGGCCGAAGCTGTACGGGCGCCCCGCCTCCACGATCTCTTCCACGAGGTGGCGCTGCTGGTTCACCTTCACCGGGTACACGCCGCGGTAGATGCCCGGGTACTCGTACTCGGCGATGGCCTTCAAGAACGCTTCGTTGATGCGCTTGATGCGATCGGCGACGATGTCCGAGAAGCGAATCAACAGCGGCAGGTCGAGGCCGCGCGCCTTCAGCTCTTGCGCCAGCTCGAACAGGTTGATGACCCGCTCCGGTCGATCTGGATTGGGGCGAACCTCGACGTGGCCGCGCGCGTTGACGTGGAAGTAGGGCGCACCCCAGCCGTGGATTTGATAACGAGCTGCACCGCGCTCGGCGGTCCACTCAGGGGTGACCATCTGGTCACCGCCGTTGCTCGGCCTCTTGGACTCGGTCACGGCGTCGGGAGGGACCGGCGTAAAGCTCACGTTCGACATCTGGGATTTCGGTCGGGAATATACTGGGGATCGTCGCCGCTGACGCGCGGAAAATGCGAGCCGCAGAGAGACGTCGCGCGAGGCGCCGCTGCGACGAGCCGCGCGGGGTGGGGCTCCGCTGCAATCACATCAGCGGGGCGGGGCGTCGCGCGCCACCTGCGAGGCGAGCCGACTCAGCCCCAAAACTGGTGAGGCAATGCGGCGCGCCGCCAGAGCGACAGAAAATCCATGGAAAACGCGACGGTGATGTGCACGAGGAAGCCGGCGTAGATGCTGCGCGTGCGCATGGCGAGCGAGCCGAGCACGATGCCGGCGACGATGGCGCCGTTCGCCTCCAGGTACGGCTTGCCGTAGTGGATCATGCAATACGGCACCGCCATGACGAACACGGCGCCCGCGCCGAAGTTGCGCCGCAGCGCGCCCAAGATCCACCCGCGGAAGAACATCTCCAGCGCAAAGAACTGGCAGAAGTAGATCGTCTCCCACGCCAGGAAGTCGAACCAGCTGCGGCTGCTCAGCTTGTAGAAGGGGTAGTAGGTACCGAAATCTGGCTGGGCTGAGACGATGAGCATGGCCGGAACCACGACCGCCAGACACAGTCCGTAGATCCAAAGGTGGCTGAAGAAGCCCTTGGTTCGAAGCCCCATGTCGAGCAGGCTGTCCTTGGGGAAAAGCAGCTTCCAGAGCGGCAGCGGGATCAGCACGTAGCCCAGAACGCGCGCAAATACCCACCAGCCGTAGCTGTACAGGTCGTCGTATTTCTCGATCTTGATGAAATGCCAGCCGCCTGCTTGCAGCTCGGTCAGCCACGGGCGGAGCTGGCTGTCGTAGATGCCGCGGCCTCCGTAGTACTCCTGCAGCGTGAGCACGATGGCCACGATGGAAAGGCAGGCGACGGGGCGGCGATAGTCGAACTCGCTCGGCGGTGCTTCCAGCCGTAGCCGATGCGCCTCGGCGTCCAGCTCTTCCCAAGTGGCTTTGAAGAAGTGCTTCACCAGGAACCACAGCCCGATCAAGATCGGGATGGGCAGCAGGGCCTTGATGGGCGGGTGCTCGAGCAGCGAGCTGAACCAAGACACGACCTTCAGCCGGCTGAGCGGCAAGGGCAGCCCAGCTTCAGGCGCGATGAGGGTCGCGAGGAGGGAGAGCATGCTCAGCTCGCGGCGCGTTTCAGTCGCCCGAGCGAGCGCTCGCGCCCCAGCACGTGGAGCACGTCGAAGATGGGCGGGCTGGCGCTGCGCCCGGTGACAGCGACGCGCAGCGGCTGCGCGACGTCCTTCAGCTGCAGGCCTTGGCTCTCCACCCAGGCGCGAAAAGCGGCCTCGAGCGGCTCCGGCTCCCACACCGTTTGCCCTTCGAACAGGGTGGCCAGGGCGGCCAGGCGCGGTTTGCTCTCGGGCGTCAGGAACTTGCTGACGGCCTTCTCGTCCGGCTCCGGCGGCTCACGAAAGTAGAAATCCAGGTCGTTGGCGGCGTCCACCAGGGTGCGGGCGCGCTCGCGGATGCCGGGGATGGCGTGGCGGAGCTGCGCTTCGTCCACGTTGGACAGCCCGCGCGCGGCCAAGAACGGCTTCGTCCAGGCCACGTACTCGTCCAGCGAGGTGAGCGCCGGCTGCTTGAGGTGCTCGAAGGCGACGTCGGCGTATTTCTTGGCGTCGAACTTGCCGTCACCCTTGCCGACGCGCTCCCAGTCGAAGGCTTCGATCAGCTCTTGGCGGCTGAAGATCTCCTTGTCGCCGAAGGACCAGCCGAAGCGCACGAGGTAGTTGAGCACCGCCGCCGGCGTGTAGCCCTTGTCTTTGTACTCTTGGACCGAGACCGACGCGTGACGTTTGCTGAGCTTTTCGCCGTTGGGCGCGAGCATCATGGGCAAATGGGCGAACTCGGGCGGCTGCCAGCCGAAGGCTTGGTAGAGCAGCACTTGCTGCGGCGTGTTGCCGATGTGATCGCGCCCGCGCGCCACCAGCGTGATCTGCATCTCGTGATCGTCGATGGTGGCCGCCAGGTTGTAGAGCGGGTAGCCGTCGGTGCGCATCAGCACGAAATCTTGCTGGGCCGCGTTGGGCGTGCCGATGACGCCGAACACCTTGTCGTTGAACTCGGTGACGCCTTCGCTCGGCGACTTGAAGCGCACCACGAACGGCAGGTTGGGCGCGTCGCTGCGGTCGCGGCAGGTGCCCGGGTAGCGAAACGCCGCCTTCGGGTCCTTGGCTTTCAACGCCTCGCGCTGAGCGTCGAGCTCTTCTTTCGTGCAATAGCAGCGGTAGGCTTTGCCTTCGCTGATTAGCTTGTCGAGCGACGCGCGGTACAGCGCCTTGCGCTCGCTCTGGAAATACGAGCCGAAGGGGCCGCCGACCTCGGGGCCTTCGTCCCAATCCAGGCCGAGCCAGGACATGGCATCCAGGATGGCGCGTACGCTTTCGATGCTGCTGCGGTCCTGATCCGTGTCCTCGACGCGCAAAATGAATTTGCCGCCTGTCTTTCTGGCCCAGAGCCAGTTGAACAGGGCGGTGCGGACGCCTCCGATGTGGAGGTAACCGCTGGGAGAGGGGGCAAAGCGAAGCCGCGGCTTCATGGGGGCTTGCCGCTACCACGCGGACGCGGAGCGAGCGAGATTTTCTGCGGGAAACCTTGCGGCTTGAAAAACCTACTGCTAGAAACGCGGCCCCTTATCGGCCCTGTGGTCAGGCGCCGTCTCCGGAGCAGTCATGAAGAAGTCCCCCGTCGCGGTCGTCAAAGAGCGTTTTGAAAGCAAAGAGAAGCTCGTGGAGGCCGTGCAAAAGCTGGCGACGGCCGACCTGTGGGTCGAGCGCCTGAACGCCGAGAAGGGCCTCGCCAAAGTTTCCAACCAGAAGCTGGTGAAGCTGCACGACGCGCTGACCGACGCCAAGCAGCGCTTCGGCTCGCGCGATAAGCTGATCAGCGCCATTTTGGAGCTGAAGAAGCGCAGCAAGGATGCCGCCTACAGCGCTGGCCTGAAGAAGGTCGCGCTGCCCCAGCTGCTGGACCTGCACGCCTCCGTGGAGCGCGCCAACAAGCGCGCCGCCAAGAAGGCCGCCCCCGCGGTCAAGGCCGTCAGGAAGGCGCCCGTGGCCAAGAAGGCGCCCGTGGCCAAGAAGGCGCCTTCGAAGAAGCCGTCCTCCAAGAGGAAGTGAGCGCCCGCCGGCCTGTGGGCGCCGAGCCTACAGGCCCTTTTCGGCGATGAAGCGGTTGGTGAAGTCCGCGCTCTTTTGATACGAGCGCTCCAAGTCAGCCAGCATGCGCTTTTCGATCGCGCCGCCGACGCCGAAGATTTTGACGCTGGCGTCCGCGCGCGCCTTGCGACGGCAGCGGTTCTCGCCGTCGGGCACGGTCCAGATGTCGACCTTGACGCTCAGCTTGTCGGCCAGCTTGTTGGGAACGACCACCACCTTGTAGGTCTTGGCGGCGCGATCCAACGCGCCTCGCTCTTCGTAGCCGATGCCCTCGCCGATCACGGCTTTGAGCGTCGCGGGTAGCTCACCCACGTACGGAACGACCTCGACGACGCGGTGCAACACCGAGCCGCGCTCTTCGCGCGAGAGCTCACGACAAACCGGGAATTTCAGCTCGGTTTTGAACAGGCGCTCGTTGTACTCGGGGTCCAAGAAGATGCGGTCCCAGAAGGTGGCCTCGGAGCAATTGAAGGTGTGCTCGATTTCGAGAGTAGCCATGGCGGGCGCACCATAACGCGAGAAGCGCCAAACAGGGAGGCCGCGAAAGTCGAGGCGTCGCATCGCGCCGGCTGAAATCTCGGAACGCTCGGTTTGGGGGAGGCTGCTAGGCTAGGCGGCCAGAATGGTCGATGCGGTCATGACCGAGACGCGGGCGCTGCGGCCCGCTCCGCCCGGTTGGGTGCGGCAGGTGCTGGTCGTGTTCCGCAAAGACTTGGCGATCGAGGCGGCCACCGGCGAAGTGACGGTGACGAGCGGCTTCTTTGCGTTCCTGGTGGTGGTGCTGGCGTCGCTGTCGTTCTTTGGCGGGCCCATGAATGCGCGCAGCGTGGCCGCCGGTACGGTGTGGCTGTCGGTGGCCTTTGCCGCCGTGCTCTCTCTGGGTAAGGCCTGGCAGCGCGAGCGCGACGAAGCGGCGCTCGATGGCCTCTTGGTCTCGCCGCTGTCGCGCAGCGCCATCTTCGCGGGCAAGGCGCTGAGCGTGTGGACGTTCCTGCTCGCCGTGCTGGCGGTGGTGCTGCCCCTCTCGCTGCTGTTCTTTTCGCTCGAGGCCGCCATGATGGGGCCGCTGCTCGTGATCGCCGCGGTGGCGACGCCGGGCGTGGCCGCCTCCGGCACCTTGTTCGGCTCGATGACGGTGCGCACTGGCGCGCGTGAGCTGCTGCTGGCGGTGGTCTTGTTTCCGCTGCTCGCGCCCACGCTGCTGGCGGCGGTGGCGGCCACCCGCGAGCTCTTCGGCGGCACCCCGCTGGGCGAGCTCGGCGATTACCTGAAATTGATGGCCGTGTTCGACCTCGTGTTCGTGGCCGGAGGCCTCAGCATGTTCGGCACGCTCGTGGAGCGCTGAACGCGTCAGGTCAGCAGCGCCGCCAGGGCGCGCTCGGTCTGCTCGAAATGCGGCCCGGCCACGAACAGCCGCGGCGCGACCTGGCCGTCGCCGCCGGCGCGCGGAAAATAGCCGGCTTCTGGCACGAAATCGACGGATGCGCCGCCCTGCACGGCCAGCTCGAAGCTGGGGGCGCCGGGTCCGTCGAACGCGAGCGCGTTCACCTTGATGCGCCGGGTGCCGTCGTCGGTTCGGACCTCGACCCCGCTGATGCGTTCGCGACCGATGGCGCGCACGATGCTCGCCGCGTCCAGCTCGAGCAAAGTGACCGCGCCCGCCAGCTGCTCGACGAGGCGCGCGGCGTAGCGCCCGCTGCCCACGACGGCGACGCGGCTGCCGACCAGCACGTCGCTCTGCCAGGCGAACAACGCGGCCCGCGCCGAGAAGATGCCGGGCAAGTCGTTGTTCGGAAACGCCGGCACGGCGTCGTGACGACCGGTCGCCAGCAGCACGGCCTGGCAACGCAAAATCCGCGTGCGCTCGGCGCTGACGACCAGCGCGCTGAGGTAGCCGGTGCCGTCGTCGGGCTCGCGCGAGAGCGCGACCACGCTGCTCGCGGGCAAGAGCCGGGCGCCAGCGTGCCGCGCCGCGGCGCCGAGCGCGACGGCGCGCGGGGGATCGAGCGCCGCCAACGCGCCGCCGAGCGCGTGCCCGTCGTCGACCAGCGTTGCCCGCGCGCCCAAGCGCGCCGCCGCGCCGAGCCCGGCACGCCCGCCGCCCACGATCAGCACTGGGACATCGAGCCGCTCCGCTGGCGATATGGCCGGCGCGTGGTCGGCGAGCCGCCCCAAGCCCGCGATGCGTCGCGCGAAATTGCCGACCAGGCCGCTGATGCCGGGGATACCGGCCATCAGGCGATGATGGTCGATGCCCTGCGGAAACAGGAAGTCGGCCGCGGCGAGCAGGTCTGTCTCGCGCGTGCCCAGCACGTTCTGCGTCTCGACTACTTCTCCGCCCTGCACCAGCACGCGGCAAGCTGGTTGGTTCGGCAAGCCGTTGACGCGCACCAGGCAACCCTCGCAAGCGCCGCGCAAGCAGTACGGACCCCGAGGGCGGTGCAGCTTTGGGCTGCGAGACAAGAGCAGCCGGTCCGCCGCGATCAGCGCGAGCGCCAGCGGCTCACCGCGGCGCGCGGCGACACTTTGCCCATCGTGAGAGAGCTCCACGGCGTCCGCAGGTGGGCCAAGGCGTGTCGCCACGGCTCGGAGACTTGCAGAGAATACCCGTAGCCGGCAAGCTACGGCCTTGGATCTCCGGACCCGTACCTCGCTGTTTTGCGGCGTGCTGGGGCTCGCCATCGCGGTCTCGATCTTGCTGCGCGGGCGGCCGAATCGGCCGCGGCTGTTCTTCGCCGCGCTGGCTGGTGACACCGGGCTTTGGTACTTGGCGCAGTGGCTGTACCACAGCGGGCGCAGTGACCTGTGGGCGCGCTGGACGGCCGTGCTCGCGGTATTTCTGCCGCAGTTCGCCCTGCACCTGTTCGAGTCGATCTTGCCGGAGCCGGGGCGTCGATCGGTGCTGCTGCGCGTAGCCAGCATTTTGGTCGTGCCCATGCTGGTGCTGGTGCTGACGGAGCATCGGCATGGCTTCGTGCGTGGGCTGGTGTTCTCTTACGTGTTCGGGCTGATCGCGGCCGGCTTGTACCGGCTGGGGCGGCGCGGTGAGCGCAGCGGCTCGCGCGCGGTGCAGCGCCGCGTGCGCTTCTTGGTGTTGATCGGCGCGCTGGCTACCTGCTTCAGCTTGGCGGACTTTTTGTGGTTCGTCGGCGCGCCGCTGCCGCCCGTGAGCGCGGTGTTGAGCATCGTTTTCTTGTTCGTGCTGTCCGAGTCGCTGACACGCGAGCGCTTGGTCGATCTGTACGACATCTTGGGGCAGCTCTTGGTGTCCACGGCGCTGGCCTTCGCCATGGGCGGTATCTTCTACGTCTTCGTGGTGCTGCTGGGCGGCTTCGACACCATGTACCTGGGCGCCATCTTGGCCGCGATCGTGATCTTGCTGCTGTTCGAGCCGCTGCGCTCGAAGGCCGAGGACTACACGCACAAAGTATTCTTCCGTGAGCGCGTGGACCTGGAGCGCGCGGTGGCCAAGGCGCGCGGCGTCCTGGTGCACACGCTGCAAGTGGCCGAGATGCAGCAGATCGTGATCTCGGCCCTAGAAGAGTCGCACCGCGCGACCGGCGCCGCCATTTACCTGCGCGATCCGCTCGGCTCCGACTTCGTGGTCGGGGCCGGCTTCGGGCCCGTTGCGCCGCCGCGCATCGAGCTGGCGTCGGCACATCCGTTGGCCGAGCGCTTGAGCTCGGGGGGCGCCATCTTGCTGGAAGATCTGGCCCACCAGGTGTTGGAGCACCGCCGCTCCGGACGAACGCGCGAGGCCGAAGCCGACGAGCGCTTGCTCAGCTCGGCGCAGCTGCTCGGGCCGTTCCGCACCGGCGTGTGTTTGGGCATCTGGGGCGAAAAGCGAGAGCTGCTCGGTCTGCTGCTGGTGGTCGACGACCGAGTGCGCGACGCCTTCTCTCCCGACGAAGGCGTGCTGCTCGAATCCTTAGCCGTGCAGATCGGCGTGGTGATCGACAATTCGCGCCAGTACCGGCGCATGCAAGAGCGCGATCGCTTGGCCGCGCTCGGGCAGATGGCGGCCGGCTTGGCCCACGAAGTGAAGAACCCGCTCGGCGCCATCAAGGGCGCCGCTCAGCTCTTGGGAGATCCGGGCGACCAGCAACGCCTCGGGCCCGTCGAGCTGGAGTTCGTGGGTATCATCTTGGAAGAGGTCGAGCGGCTCGACCGCGTCGTCGGCTCGGTGCTCGACTACGCCCGGCCCTCCAAAGGTGAGCTGGGCGCCGTCGATCTGAACGCCGTCGTGCGCCGGACCGTGACGGTGCTGGCGTCGGACCGAGCCGAGGAGTGCGAAATCGTGACCGAGCTCTCCGAGGCCCTGCCGCGGGTGCGCGCCGACGCCGAGCAGTTGCGGCAGGTGCTCATCAACTTGGTTCGAAACGCCGTCCAAGCCATGGGTGGTCAAGGCACGGTGCGGGTGCGCACGGCGGTGCATTCTCGGGCACCATCGACCATCGCCTCCGCTCCGGCCGGTGAGTGGGTGGAGGTTTCGGTGCGAGACGCCGGGCCGGGCATCGCCCCGTCCGTGCTCCGGAATCTATTTGTGCCGTTTTTCACCACCAAGGATCGCGGCACCGGGCTCGGCTTGGCCATCAGCCAACGGATGGTCGAGGAGATGGGGGGCCGCATCGAAGTGGCGTCGCATTTGGGCGATGGCGCCACTTTCAGCGTGCTCCTGCCCGCCGGCGACGCGCACGGGCACCGGGCCGGTTTGAGTCCGACGCCCCCGGAGGCTGGGGAGCCGCCCACCCTGCACGGGCCTGGGGCAGCCGATCCCGCCGTGCCCGTTAGAACGATTTGACCGTATCTGGCTCAAAGTCCTAAAGTTTTTGCACCTGCGCCGTCTGTACGGCGTAGACCTCCCGACCACCCTCCATGGTTCCTCGACAAGCGCAGCCCGGCCCCAACGAGGCCAAGAACGAGCCGCGGTTCGCCCTCCGATTCATCTCCGGGAAATACCAGGGAGGCGAGTACCCGCTCTCCGAAGGTCAAGAGATCGTGATCGGTCGCTCGAGCGAGCTGGACATGGTGCTCGTCGAAGAGATGGTGTCGCGCAAACATGCGCGCATCGCTCTGACCGACGGCACGATCAGCATCGAAGATTTGGGTTCGACCAACGGCACCTTCGTCAACGGAGAGAAGGTGCAGCAGGGCACGCTGCGCGAAGGCGACCGCGTGTTGATCGGCACGAACATCTTGAAGGTGGTTGCGGCCGCGCAGGACGCGGAGGCGCGCGCCAACCTGAAGGCCATGGCCGTGGGCCGCGTCACCGCCAAGCAGCAGGGCCGCTCTTCGGAAGAGGCGCCGCGCATGTCGGGCAACTTGGAAGAGATCCCGCTGCCCGACTTGCTCCAGCTGTTCGGCACGTCGCGCAAGGCGGGCGTGCTGGTGCTGCGCTCGGCGGGTCGCGAAGGGCGCATCTACTTGAGCGAAGGGCGCATTCGCTTCGCCGAGTTCGAGGGCGTGCCGGGAGCTCCGCCGCTCAAGGTGCTGTACCGCATGCTGGGCTGGCAGACGGGCTCGTTTGCGCTCGATCCGCCTGTCGTTCGCGAGTTCGAAGGTGGCGTCGACGTGAGCGCGCAGGAGGTCTTGATGGAAGGCTTTCGCCAACAAGACGAGCTCGCTCAGCTCCGCCACCGCTTGCCCGCGTCGGGGCGGCTGGTGCTCAAGCTGCCGCTCACTCAACACCTGCGCGAGCTGGAAGACGCCGATCTCGATCTGCTCGAGGCCGCGCTGGCGGCCGACGACTTGGAGGCGTTCCTCGACGCCGCGCCCGGGCCCGATCTCGAGTCGGCCCAGGCGCTCCTTTCGCTCGTTCAGCGCGGCTACCTGAAGCCGGCGTAGCGCACGAGCGCTCACGCAAATCCGTTCGCTACCGCTCGAGCTTCATCACATTCTTCTCTGAGGCTCTCCGACATGAAGAGGCCTTCCGGTTCTGAAAAGTCAGTTCGGTAGCGAACTGACTCTTGCGACGTGAAGAGGCCTTCCGGTTCTGAAAAGTCAGTTCGGTAGCGAACTGACTCTTGCGACGTGAAGATGCCTTTCGGCTCTGAAAAAGTTAGCTCGGTGGCGAACTGACTCTTGCGACGTGAAGAGGCCTTCCGGCTCTGAAAAAGTTAGCTCGGTGGCGAACTGACTCTTGCGACATCGAAAGGAATTTTCGGGCTGAAAGTGAGCTCGAGCACTTTGCCGGCGCGAGCTCCCGTTCGAAAGAGCGCTCGGGACCGAGCTTTCTCAATAACCTTTCACGGCTTGGCCGGGGCGGGGGCGGCCGGCCGCGGTGCGTCTTTGTCGGCAGCGTGACCGGCGGGCATACCGGGCGGCATCACCGCGGGCGAGCGCCGTGACAGCTTGGGCGCGAGCGCCTTCAGCTTGCCTTGCAGGTCGGGATCGTTTTCGGCCATGGCGGCTTCGCGCAGAGTGCGACCGAGCGCGGGCCAGACCGGTTTTCGTTGGCTCAGGCCTTCCAGCTCGGTCAACGTGGCGGCGCGCGTCTTGAGCGGGCCGAACTGCAAGAATTGGCTCAAATAGCGCAGAGTGGCGCGGTTGATGCGCGAGTAAGCCTGCATGGTCTGCTGGTCGGGATCGAGCGGCGCGGCCTCGAGGGCCTTGCCCTTGGCGGCGAGCGCAGCCTTGCCGGCCGAGCCCAGCGGGCGCGTGCGCGGCAGGGTGGAGCCGCCAGCGGCGCTCGACTTGGGCGCAGCCGCGCCGCTGCTGCCGGGAGCGGCTTTGCGCTCGGCCTGCGTCTTCTCCATGAACGCATTGCGCAGCTTCTCGGAGGCGGCTTCGGTGGCGAACGTCAGCTCGGCCGCGGCGTGGACCAATACCGCTTCGGGCTCCGGCTTGGCTGCTGCCGCTTTCATGGTGCCGAGCGCGGCCTGCGCGTTCTTGCACAGCTCCAGCTCGTCTGCCTTCTTCAGCAGGGGCTCACAGCTCGGCAAGTCGGGGGTGTCCGACCAGCGCCTGGTCCACTCTTTCAACGACGCGGCCAAGCGTTGCCCGTCGGCGTAGCGATCGCCTTGCGGCTTCTTCTTCGCGTCGGCTTCGGACTTCTCGGCCTTCGCCTTGGGGTCTTCCTGCTTCTTCTTGCTGCAGCCGCTGACGCCGCCCGCCACGCACGTGGCCAGCACGACCGCACCCACACCCGCCAGCCAAGATTTATACGACCGATATTCCACTAGTACACTCCTCGCAAGCTCGGGTCGTAGAAGCCGAAGGCTCCCGACACCTCTTGCATGAAATCCAAGAGCCCCTGGTAATTCTTCACTCGATTCGCGAAGCGCTGAGATTTGACCACGGGCTGCCCGTCCGAGGTTTTGGCATAATTGACCTCGCCGGTCATCGGGTCAACGCTCGTAACTTCATAAGCTTCCTGCGTCAGCGTGTTCATCCAGTCGAGCACGCGCGCGCCGATGCCTCGCTCGACGTCCCGACCGTCCAGCTTTTCCGTGCCGTAGCGGTGGGCCACGTAGCTCAGGCCGCTCAACGGATCCGTCCAGGCGGCCTGGTTGCTGGAGAACGGCGGCGAATTGGTGCCGATGCGGAAGATGCGCATCATGTCGATCCAATCTTCTTTGTAGCTCTCGGGCAAATTGACGAGGGCCGAGAAGACCAAGAATTTTTGCACCTCGAAGCCCACCTCGGGATCGATAGGTAGCGACTCGGCGGGGGTAGCGTCGTCTATCGGCGTTTCGGTCGTGTACTCTTTGCAGATGAGCGCGCCGTTACGGCGCCAGCACACCTCGGGGCCGTCCTTGGGCCAGAACGAGCGGTAACCCATGCCCGCGCTCGGGCTCATGTCGTCTTGAACGACGGGCTCGCCGCCGCGCGTTTCCACGCGCCAGCCGAGCGACGTGGCGTCTTCCGTCAGCGCCGAGGCCAGCAAGCGCCGCACCCCATCGGGGAAGATGGTCGCCAAGCTGATGTTGCGGTAGCGACCGTCCACGAAGTCGTCACGGCTGGTGCTGATGAAGCGATCTTCGCAGTCGGTCAACATGTCGGCGACGAGGGTCTTGTCGTAGTAGGAGCCGACCCAGGCGTCGTACTGGGTGGCGTAGTAGCCCTTGGTGCGGTCCAGCTGGTTGAACAGCGGGCGGCCGCCGAACAGCAAATCTTGGCCGATGCCCTGCGAGCCGTCGGGAACGTTCATCAGCGTACCGCCCGTCTGCGGGGCGTCGTTCACGAACAGCTGCTGATCCGTCGAGCGAAATACCTGAAAATCTCCGGGATTTGCCAGGTTCCGCGGGTCGAAGCCGCCGTCCAAGAAGTGCGCGCCCGTGGTCGGCCGCGTGAGCATGCGCGCGAAATGGTCGAACACCATCGACGTGGCGATGGCGCTCGACTTGAGGATGCCGTCGTCTTGAGTCGTGGTGTCCAGCAGGTTGGTGGCGCTGAACAGCTCGCTGTACAAGCCGAAGCCCTTGCTGATCTCTTTCAGCTTGGCGTTGTAGCGGGTGTAACCGCGCATGTACGCCGTCTTCAGGCTGAAGAAGGAGCGGTTGCGCCGGTAGTTGTCCCACAGGTGCGCGTCCTCGAAGCTGTTGATGAGGAAGTTTGCGACTTCGTAGGCGTCAGCGCCGTTGTCGTCGCGCAGCACGGCCAGGTTGCCGATGTCGGCGTACTCGTCGGAGCCGAACATGTAGGGTCGGCGCACGCGGCCGCGCGAGTCGAACTTGCGCGGATCGCCGCCGAAGGCACCGAACGCTTGCTGGAAGCCGGGGGCGTCGAGCTGCAGCTCGGAGTACGCGACGTAGTCGTTGGGCAAGCCGTCGCACTGGGTGCCGTTGACGATGTGCCCGTCGAACACCGGGCTGTACACGCCGTCCCGATCGGCGTCCCAGCCCGCGGGCGGCGAGGTGTCGGCTTCCCGACATTCGCGCACCAAATTCAGCTTTTGCCCGAGCTGCGAATAGTGGAAGAAGCCGCCGTTGTCGCGGTACCACGGCCCGCCGATGCCGCCGAAGCTACTGTCGATCAGGTCGCTGATGATGAGGCCGTTGCTGGTGCAGGCGCGCGCGCCGTTCTTCCCCGGGGCGCAGCGGACGCTGGGGTCGTCGATGACGTCGGTCACGTCGCCGTAGCCGAAGCGAATGGCCGCGCGATCGTAGGCGCCGATGCCTACCGCCTCTTGCGTAAGATCACCCGGGTAGTCCATGACGGAAGTGTGCTCCCACATCCAGAGCAAGCCCTTGCGCTCGGGCTCGGTGACGGGGTCGCGCCAGCGCGGACCGACGCACGTGGAGCCGTCGTCGGTGGGCTCCTCGCAATACTTGGTCTCGGCGCCGTCTTGCGTGCGCAGCTGCCAGTACTGCGGGTGGAAGTTGACGGCGTCGAAGCTGCTCGTGAACACGTGGCGCAAGCCCATCGAGTGGCCAAGCTCGTGCAAGATGACGCCGAACGTCAGGTGGCGACGCAGGTAGTCGTGCCACTTCTGGTTTCGGTTCATCACGTCCGTGCTGCTCGGGTTGCTCGGCAGCGGGAACTTCTCCGCCATGATCTGCGCCCAGTCGTCCACGCTGATCGGCTCCGGCGCTTCGACCATGCAGTGACCGTCGCGCGCCATCTGGTTTTCGCGCAGGCGATCGAGCTCGGCCTTGAAGGCCACGGCGTTACCGCGCAGCGGCGAGGCCAAATCCAGCGTCGCGTTCGACGGCGGGGTGGCCGGGTTCACGCCGCCGAGCCGCAAATACGGGCTGGTCGTCAGCTGGGTTTCGATGGGTGTGTCGCGCGTTTGCAGCAGCCGCGCCTGGACCCCGGTGTTGCCGTTGCCGAGCGCGTTGGCCCCGAACTGGCTCCGGGCTTGCTCGCTCGCCCAGTCGATCAGGTCCTTCTGCTTCAGGCCCGGCATCGTCTTCAGTGACGGGCCGGTCTGCAGCCGGCGGTCGATGCCGGCGATGCGACGACCGACCTGGGCGTCGTCCAGTAGCGGCGAGCTGATCAGCCGCGCGGACGTGGCGTCGGCGCGAGTCGCGGCGGTCAGGTAGTCGTTCAGGTAGCGGCCGCTGGAGACGTCGTCGTTCGAGATCTCCCCCAGGTACCAGCGCATCTGATCGACGGCGAGCTGAGTGCGCACGTCGGTGACGGCGTTCCAGATGTTGACGCTGGCCGCCACCACCTCACCAGTGAGCGGATCGATAGCGTCGGCCAAGATGCCCCAGGGCGAGGGCTGTTGAGGGTTCTGGATGACGTTGGTGATGTTGTAACGGAGATCTCCCGTGCGAGCCGTGAGACCGACCTCGCCGCACTCGGCCGCGTCGCCGGCCACCACAGGGTTGTGGCAGAACACGAACACGTTCTGCGGCTCGTTCGCGACGATGTCGGCTTTGGCCTCGCTGGTCGGATATTGAGCCTTACACGCGGCAATTTCCTCGTCGCTTTGGCTCGGCCCCGTCTGCGACACGCGCAGGCACTCGGTGTAGCGCGCCGTCAGCACCGCGTGGCGCAAGGCCACGTCCCACTGAGAGACGGCGTCGCGCACGCTCTCCCAAAGGGTGGGGTCGCTGTCGAGCCCATAGTAGAAGGGCGTCGTGCGGATCACGCGCTTGCTGTAAGGCAGCGTGCAGGCGTGCACGAATTTGTCGCAGCGCGAGCCGCCGCCGACCGAGTCGCACTCGTCCGCCGTGCCGGTGACCGTCGGTGTATCGCGATCAGCGTCGGCGCCGGGCGGGGTCGTCGCCTCGGTGTTGCAGGCCACCAGCTCGCCGGCGGCGTCGCGGGCGTGCGAGGCCTGCCAGATGTTGTGGCGTGAGGCGAAGCGGTGCCACTCGTCGTCGACGATGCCGTAGTTGCGCTGGTAGCCGCGGCGCTCGGCGGTGGTGAACATGCCGAACATGTCCATGCGCGTGCCGTCCCAATCGACCGGCTGGTAGTCGCGATCTTCGACCTTGCGGAACGACAGTCGAATCTTCACTTCGACCGGGTTACAATCGGCGATGGGCGCGCCGCCGGTGAGGACGTCGGGCGAGAAGAAGCACGCCGGGAACGACCCGAAGGGGGTGTCCAGAATTTGCGGCTCGACGTACACCTTGTTGGTGATGTCGAAGTAGCCCGTTTTCGCCTCGAAAACCGGGGCGTCGGGGTCGCTGGGGTCCTTCACCGAGTAAGCGACGGGCTCGTAGACGAGCGGCTCGTCGGCGAAGATCTTCAAGGCGGCGAGCGTGTCGAGGTCGTAAGCGGTCGTGATCAGGTTCTGTGACCAGTCCACGCGCATGAAATTTCGCTCGTACCACGGCCTGTCGGTGTCGTTCTCGACGACGATGTTCAGATCTTCACCGGTCTGCGCGTTGTAGTCTCGGCGCACGTCGAAATGCTTTTCGATCCGGAAAGCGGCCGCGATTTGACCGGTGTTGGTCTCGTCGATACCGTTGCCGGTGGCGCCCTCGACGCGTTCGTAAGCGAGGCGAGCGAGCAGCTTGTCTTCGGTGATCTCCCACTTGATGCGGGCCGTGGTCTGGGCGTAGCTGGCGGTGAACAGCCCGCTCTGTGACGCGCCATAGTCGACGTCCGCCACGGTCGGCCGGTAGTAAAATTGGGGATCGTCTTGGTCGTCGGTCAGCGATGCGCCGACGAAGAAGCTCTTCTCCAAGGCTTCGGGTTGGACGCGGCTTATCGGCGCGCGTTCACTCGCGCAGCCGTTCAGTGACGCCAACAAAGAAAGTGCCACGGACCAGCGGACGCTTCGGGTCATGCGGGGGCTCCTCGCGCACGGCGCCCGCGTCGGCGGGCGAGCCGTGCCGTCGTCAGCTTACCCCGAAGCATTCGCGAGAGCCCTGACCATTTCCTTCGCGATTGAAGGAAATTTGAAGCAGTTTTTGCCTTCGCTCGCGCGAGGCGAGCGAGGCCTTATTGCTCTAGCCGCACTTCGACGGCGCGGGCGTGGGCTTCGAGCCCCTCGGCCCGGGCGAAAGCCGCGATGCTGCTGGCCTGCGCGGCGAGCGCACCTGCCTCGTAGCTGATGAGCGAGGTCCGAGCGAGGAAGTGATAAACACCGAGGGGTGAGCCGTAGCGCACTGCCCCGCCGGTGGGCAGCACGTGCGACGGACCCGCCACGTAGTCGCCCGCGGCCTCGGGCGTCATGGGCCCGACGAAGATGGCGCCGGCGCGCAAGACCTTACGCGCAACCTCGGCGGGGGCGGCGGTGTGGACCGCCACGTGCTCAACCGCCAGCACGGAAGCGACACGCGACAGCTCGCTCTGGTCGTGCACCACGAGCGCGAGCCCGTTTGCAACGAGCGACGCCTCGGCGATGGCCCGCCGCGGCAACGTGGCCAGCTGCGCGGCCAGCTCGGCCCGCACCTTGGCGACGAGCTCTTCGCTCCGGCAGACCAGGAGCGCGTAAGCGGCTTCGTCGTGCTCGGCCTGAGACAACAAATCTGCCGCGACCCAGCGCGGGTGCGCTTGCTCGTCGGCGATCACCAAAATTTCGCTCGGGCCTGCCAAGCTGTCGATATCTACCTCGCCGAAGACCAGGCGTTTGGCGGCCGTCACGTACAGGTTGCCGGGACCCACGATCTTGTCGACGCGCGGTACGGTCTCGGTGCCGAAGGCGAGGGCGGCGATCGCTTGCGCGCCGCCTGCGTCCAAGATGGCCGTGACGCCGGCCAGGTGCGCGGCCGCTCGCACCTCCACGCTGACCTGCGGGCACGCCAAGATGACCTCTTCGACGCCGGCCACGCGCGCCGGAATGGCCGTCATCAGCACGCTGGAGGGGTAGTTGGCTTTGCCGCCGGGAGCGTACACGCCGGCGCGGCTCACCGGTGACACGCGGCTCTCGAGCGTGATGCCCTCTTCCGTGTACGAGAAGCCGAGCAGGTGCTTCTTCTGCTCTTCGTGGTAGCGGCGCACGCGCGCCGCAGAAAGCTCGAGCGCCTGGCGAACGGGCGCGGGCAGGGCTTGCAAGGCGCGCTCGCCGTCGTAGTCGCGCAGCAAGAGCTGGGCGGGGCGGCGTTGCTCGAGCTTTTCGACGTAGCCGAGCACGGCCGCGTCCCCATTGGCGCGCACGGCGGCCAGGATGTCTTTCACCACTGGCTCGACGCGCTCCAAATCACTCTCGCCGCGGCGAGTGAGGCGCGCGAGCGTTGGGGCAAAGTCCGAGCTCTTTGCGTCGACCGAGCGAAAGGTGAAGCTCATGTCCAGTGTCCGGCTTTCACGGCGGCCGGATCGTACTCTCGAATCTTCGGGCCGAGGGCCTCGCGGAACACTTGCTCGTCGTCTACGTCCAAGCCGCGGTCGGGAAAGCCTTTGGCGACTTCCATGCCAATGGCGAGGATGCGCAGGAACATCGCGAAGCTCGAGGCGCACAAGCGCGGCTTCCACGTCTCAGTGCCGTTCATGGCCGTGTAGACGTGACAGTCGCCTTCGGCGTCGGCCGTGGCCGTGTCGAGGAAGTACGGATCGCCCAGCAGGGTGCTGTGGCCGATGATGATCCAGGTGTTGCGCCAGCCGTTCGGGCCCATCTGACCTTGGGGCCGCGCCTCTCCGTCGTCTTGCAAGGCGAAGCCGCGCTGCTCTTCCAGCAACTTTGCCGCCGAGACCAGGCGCACTCGCTCGGCGGGGGTGACCGTTTCGACGTCGACCGGGTCACACGCCAGCAAGAACTCGCGGAAACGGCGCGGGATGCGCAGCTTGCTACGCAAGCCCTCCACCGCGGCGGGCTCCGCCTTGCCGTATTGCACCGGCACTCGGCGACGCTCGAAGGAATTTCGTAGCGCTGAAATCGACTCAGCCAGATCGCTGTCCACGGCTTTTCGGAACCCTATTCGAAGGCGTAAGGCCCTGTTCTTACTTGCTCTTTCGGCTAACGCAAGCTCCAAGCTACCGGAGCGAAACCCATAGGGATTTTATGCCCTTAGAACGTGTAGCGCAGGGCAAGCCCGCCCAGCCAGGTCATGGGGGGCTGGCTGTCGCGCTCGCGCTTCAAGGTACGGGGGTAGCTGCGGACCCCACCGTGCAGGGCGAGCGCCAAATGGGGATTGATTTGGTACCACTCGAAGCCGAGCTCGGCCCCCTGGTAGAAGCCCAGCTCTTCGGCGTGCGGGTAGCCGTACAGCTCGAGCACGTCTTCCGTGGCGCGGCCGCCGCCCAAGCTACCCTGAAGGTAGACGCCGAAGCGATCGGTCGGCTTGATGGTGAGGCGGAGCCCCCCTCCAACGTTCCAGAACGCGAACGAGCGCGGCGGGGGAGGCTGGTGGGCGTAGGACGTGCTGGCGATGAACAAATCGGACTCGACGAACACCATCAGCCAGCGCAAGGGCTCGTAGCCGAGGCGCAGCCCAAACCAGGGCGCGTTGGGCGTGATGTTCTTCAGGTGGCCCAGCTGCCCCATCACCCCGACGCTCGATTCGAAGACGAAGCCTCGTTTGCGGGGCGGGGGCGGCGGCGCGTCCAGCTCGTCTTCAGCGGCGCCCTGCTCACCCGTCGACTTGGGCATGGCGCGCGAGTCGAGCCAAGCGTCGATCTCTTCTGGCGTGAGCTGGCGCTCTTGGGGCTGTGCTTCGGCGGCGCTCGACAGGCCCGTGACCAGCAGCGCGCCTACTCCGCACGCGAGGGCTGCCGGTCGGCGCGCGCCACGGAACGAAGCTAAAAACCGCATACCGCCGCCAAACCTAGCCGGACACGCCCGCTCCTGTCTCGGCCTTTCCACGCCGGCAGGTCGCGCAAGAACGAGATTTTTTCCCGAGGAAGAACGCAGGAAGTCAGCCCGCGATGAAGTCTTTGCGCGTGGCGAGGGTGACCAAAGGTAGGCCCGTGGCGCGGATCGTCTCGGCGCCGCCCTCGAGCCTGTCGACCAGCGCGACGATGCCCACCACGTCCGCTCCGGCTTCTTTGAGCGACTCGACGGCTTTCAGGCTGGAGCCGCCGGTGGTGACGACGTCTTCCAGCAAGGCCACCTTGAGGCCGGCCTTCAGCGACTTGTCGCCTTCGACCAGCTTGGTGGTGCCATGATCTTTCTTGGCTTTGCGCACGTAGAGGGCGTTGAGCGGGCGCCCGCGCTGAAAGCTCACCAGCGACACGGCGCTGGCCAGCGGGCAGCCGCCCAGCTCCACGCCGCCGACGGCTTCGCACTCCGGAAGCTGCGCCAGCAAGTCGAACATCAGCTCGCCGATCAGCGCGTGGCCCTCGGCCGTGAGCATGGTCTGCTTGCAGTCGATGAAAAAATCGCTTTCGCGCCCGGAAGCGAGCGTGACCCGGCGCCGCTCGAAGCTGCGCTCGGCGAGGAGCTGAATCAGGCGGGCTCGCTTGCTCGTGTCGGTCACTCGTCGCGGTCTTTCTTCTTCTTGCCCTTGGCGCCTTTGCCCAAGGAGGGCAGCACGGGCGGCGGCGGGCGACGTTCCGGAGCTTTCTCTTTCGGCGCGGGCGGCGGGGCGGGGGGCTCGGCCGGCTCGGCGCGGGCCACGGCTGCGGGCTTTGGCTCGACCTTCGCCACCGGTTTGGCCACGAAAGTGGCCGGCCTGAGGCCAGGGCCGGGCGACGCGACGCGCTTGTTCTGTGCGGGCGCGGCCTCGCCTTCGGTCCGCACGCTGCCGCGCACCAGGGCGCCGTTGGCGATGCCAATGCGCGGCGCGCTCAAGTCTCCCACGACCTTGGCGCCGCGTTCGAGCAGCACGGCCTCGGTGCCGCGAAGGTTGCCTTGCACGGCGCCGGCGACGCTGATCTTGGCGGCGACGATCTCGCCCAGCACGGCTGCGCCTTCCCTGACCGAAACCTCGCCCGACAAGCTCACGTCGCCCTCGACGCGGCCGTAGACCTCGAGCGAGCCTTCGCCCGACAAATTGCCGCGCACGACCGTGCCTGCGCCGATCACCGAGCTTTGGCTCATACTCAAACCTCCATGTCCACGGCGCCCTTGAACGACGCGCCGTCGGCGATGGTGAAGCGCGCGGCCTTGACGTCGCCCACGAGGCGCCCGCCCGCTTGAATGTCGACGCGCTCCGGCGCCGTGATGTCACCCGTGACCTGCCCGGCGATGCTGACGCTTTGGCCGGCAACGTCGGCTTGCACGACGCTGGCCGGGCCGATCGATACTGCGTCCGACGACGTGAGCTTGCCGCGCAAGCTGCCTTGAACGACGACTTCTTCGTCGCTCGTGATGTCGCCCTCGATGCTCAGTCCTTCTGCGATGACCGTGCCTGCCATGCTGTTACTCGTTCTCTACTTTCGGGGAGCTAGCGGCGCCTGGCGGGTGGGTCCGCGTCCGAGCGACCGAGATCCAGGTCGAAGTCGTTCACCAACCGCACCGACACGCGCGAACCGGGTTCGATCGCAATCTCGGAGCCTCGCAAGTCTCCCCGCACCACCGCGCCTTCGCGGATGGCCACGGGTCCGGTCGAAACCACGTCGCCCAGGAGCGTGCCGGAGATATCGAGCGAAGCGGCCGTGACGTTGCCCTCCACGTTGCCGCCCGCTGCGATCTCGGCGTCGCCCGTGATTTGGATGTCGCCGCGCACCTTGCCCTCGACGCGCAGGGCGCCGTCGCCAAACACCCGGCCCGTCACCCTGGTGGCTGGGCCGAGAACGCTGACGTCGGAGCTGAGGCGGGGCATGCGTAGGGGCGCCGAAGCTAGTGCCATGCCTCGGAAGTCGCAATCGTTTCGGTGCTTCTTCCTGGGTTCAGGCGCGGCCCGGCCCCTCGGGGGGCGGGCGGAAGGGCTACCTGAGGAGTAATTCGGCGACCGGGCAATCAGCCCACGGCGACGGTCGAAGCGCGCTCATACCGGGACCGCGACGGGTGCCGGGTTGGAGTGCGCAGGCTGTCCGGCGCTCAGCACCTTGACGAGGAGCACGGTGACGTTGTCTCGCCCCCCGGCCTCGTTGGCGCGCTCGATCAGGCTGTAAACGGCGGCTTCGATGTCAGTCTCGGCCAGGATGATGTCGCGAATGTCGCCATCGTCCACCATCTTCGTCAAGCCGTCCGAGCAGAGCAGGTACACGTCGTCCACGCACGGCTTGTCCACCACCAGATCGACCTCCAAGTACCGCTCCATCCCGATGGCGCGCGTGAGGTCCTTCGCCCGCGGCCCGACGAAGCCGAGCTGCTCCATGGTGTGATCGGTGGTGAGCTGCCGCAGCTCCTGAGCTCGCAGCCGGTAGCAACGACTGTCGCCCACGTGGCCGAGGTAGAGCCGCTGCTTGTCGAGCGCGAAGCGGGCGGCGACGAGCGTCGTGCCCATGTTCGACAGCTTGACGTTCGCTCGCGCCGCATCGAACACGGCGCGGTTGGCGGCCAACATGGCGTCGGCCATCTCTCCGCCGCGACGTGGCAACCGTGGATCGAGCGGCGGCAGCGGCGGCTGCTCGACAGTAAAGGTCCGGCGCAGGGCGTCGACGGCCAGCGCGCTGGCCAACTGCCCGCCTTCGTACCCGCCCACGCCATCGGCGACCGCGAATACCGCCTGCTCGGGCAACACCAAGAACGCGTCCTCGTTTCTCTGCCGACGTCGGCCTTGGTCGCTATCTCCCTGGGCCCAGACCAGCACGCGCGCGACCGGGCCCGTGCCCTCGTCGTCGACGGCTTCCGCCTCGTACATGAGCAAGGCGCGCGACTCCTGAGCCTCGTCGGCATCCTGCGGATCGTCGTCGAGCCCGCTCTGGCCGGTCGCGCGCACGATATCGGTCAGCAAGACGGTGCTGGCCGGAGCGGGCTCGGGGACGCCAGCCTCGGCGTCGACCCGGGCCATGAGGCTGGCGCGATCAGTGATGAGCGTGATGTCTCCGTCGGCTTCGTCCACCGAGCGCGGTCGTGGCGCTGGGGCTCTAGCGGCGCGCCCGGCCCTGCGCGGAGCGCGCCGAGCCGGAGCCTTGCGAGACGCTGCCCAGTAGACGACCAGCATCAACCCCGCGATCAGCAGGACAATCGGCCACGTCATTCTGCCTCTTGGAGTTGGGCCGCTGTTCGCTTGAGTGAATAGCCGAGCTGGTCTGCCAACAACCATGAAGCGTACCACGGCGCGTCTTCCCGTCGACCTCGTTGAATGACACGCAAGCTCTTCTTCCGACGGCAGAGCAAACGAGGGCCTTGGGCGCGGTTCCGTGAGCCCACGCGCCTACCTTCGACGACACGCGCTCGGCGCAGGCTCGGCAGGGCCCGTGCGCTAGTGGCTCGGCCGCGATGCGGACAGCACCTCGAGGGCGCGCGGCACGGAGCGGACCAGCGCCCGCGCGTAAAAGCGCAGCTGCTCGCTCTCTGGCAAATCGCCCTCGCGGCCCCGGGTAGCCGCGTAGAGCAGCACGGCCGCGGCCACGCTCACGTTGAAGCTCTCGACGAACCCTCGCATGGGAACGCGCACGGATTCTTTTGCGCCCTGATGCAGGGCGTCGCGCAGGCCATCGTGCTCGTTGCCCAAGATGAGCGCGACGCGGGGCACGTCTGCCAGCTGCTCGGCGGACAGGTTACCCTCCGGGTGCGTCGCCACCGTGATGAAGCCTTGCGCGTGCAGCGCGTCCAGCGCCGCCTCGGGTGAGCGGTGGGGCACGACCTCGATCCAACGCTCCGCGCCTTTGGCCACGGTGCGGCCTACGGCAAAATCTTCTTCGCGTGGCACCAGGTGGACCCGCGGGATCCCCAGGCCGTCACACGAGCGCAGCACCGCCGCCGCGTTGTGAGGATCGTGGGGGGCGTCCATCAGCACCGTTACGCTGCCGATGCGCCCGCGAATGACCGACCACAGGCGCGCACGCCGTTCGTCCAAGGTCAGTGGCTCGAGCGTCTCGATCACGCTTTGGGGTGTCCAGCCCGCCGGCCACGGATCGGCGGTCCAAATCTCTTCCGCTGGGACGAGAAGTTCCGGTTGACGTTTCATGGATCTCTAAAGAAAGCAGCGGCGCGAAGGAGGAGCGAAGGCCCAAAAGCGGGCTAAAGCGGGACCGCCGAGGTCGGCACGGGTAGCAAGCCTTTGCGCTATCCGGAACCGGCATTATGTTGCCAGCTGCTCGTTTTTCTCCCCAGGGAGCAACCATGGCATCCGAAAAAGTTCAAGTGTTCAACGACCTCAACTTCGACCAAGAGGTCGTCAATTCCAGTGTCCCCGTGCTCGTCGACTTCACCGCTACCTGGTGCGGTCCCTGCAAGGCCCTCGCTCCCATCATCGATCAGATCGCTGGTGATCTCGATGGCAAGGTGAAGGTCGGCAAGCTCGACGTGGACGACTCGCCCATCACCGCTGGCAAGTTTGGCGTGCGCGGCGTTCCCACCATCATGGTGTTCAAGAACGGCCAGCGCGCGGCTCAACACGTGGGGCTAACCACGAAGGCGAAGCTGCTCGAGCTCGTGAACGGCTGATAGTGCGACGCTGGCGTCAGGGCAGGCGGTGGACGTTCGACGCTCCTCTGGCGCTGGCGGTCGTGGCGGTCCTCGGTGTTGCTTGCCGAGGCAGCGAAGGGCGCCCCGCCGAAAGGCCACGCCCTTCGCTCGTTTCCGAGGTCGCCGCTTCGCCTGCCTTCGTCACGCCGGCCGTTTGGCGGTACCACCCCGCGCAACCCGCGCGCATCAACGCCGAGCTCGAGCTGCCCGCGGGCGACCGCGTGCTGGCCGGGCGCCGCGGTGAGCGCTGGCTGGTATCCAAGGCAAACGGCGGGCTGACTGCCGCTTCCGTGTTGGCGCCCGAAGATCTCGTGGGCATTTTGAAGGCGCCGGCCGGCGGCTTCATCTTCGTGGGCGCGAGCGGTGTGAGCTACGAGGCGCGCTCCCCCGTCGCGCCTTTCTTTCGTTCCAGCGCCCCGCTCGAGCCGCTGTCCAGCGTGACCAGCTCGGGCGATGCCGTCGTTGGCATCCGCCGCGATCGCGGCCTCTTGCGCAGTGAAGACGGCGGCGCGACGTGGAAGGCGGTCGGGCCGAGCGGGCCCAAGTTCGTGAGCGTGCTGCTGGGCGAAGCGGGGCAAGGCCTGGCCTTGGCGGTGCCCGAAGCGCTGTACGAGACGCACGACGGCGGGCAGACCTTCGCTCCCATCGTGACGCCCAGCGTGGGCGCGTTCGGGCTCGAGCGCTTACCCGATCGCAGCCACGGAGTGGTCTCGCCGCTCGGTATGTTTCGTTACCGTAGGGGCGCTTCACCTCCGCTCCAGAGTCTGGCGAGCGTGCCGGTCAACGCTACGCGCGATCTGAAGGCCCCACGCGGGCCGGACGCTGGAGCGTTGAACGAGGGCCGCGCGGTGACCACCGCCGGCTGGTATTTCGAGCTGGGAATGCGCGACAAGGCGGCCTGGCAGCTCACCGCGGGCCCGCTCGCCGGACCGCTCACCTCGCGCGACCTGCCGGAGCTGGCCACGTGCAAGGCCGTTCGCCTGGCGGCCTTCGAGCGCTCGCTGCGCATCGCTTGTTTTCACGCTGGCGCCGAAGCGGCGACCCAAGCCATCCACTTGTGGTCGAGCGCCGACGCCGGGCAATCGTTTCACCCCGAGGGCGCGCCTTTGGACGGCAACCTGGTCAGCTTTCGCATGGTGCTCGGTGCGGGCGACACGTTGCTCTTTTCGGGCGTCTGCTCCAGTTACCGCGCTGGCGCCGGCTGCGCGCCCCAGGGCATTGCCCGCCGTTCGCCGCCGGTGAAAGGCAAGGCGGGGGCGGCCCCTTCGGGGGGAGCCGCCAGCGCTGGCGCACGCGCTGCGGCCCGGGCCACCGGCGGGCTGGAGCTGAGCGCGGCCGCGACGCCGTCGCTGGCCGACACCGCGCTTGCGCTCGCCTTCTCGCTCGATGGCCGCGTTGCCTACGCCATCGGACGCCGCACCAAGGGTGGCGTGCTGGCCGTGTTCGTCTCGCGCGACGGCGGGCGCAGCTTCGAGGCGCAAGATCTGAGCCTGCCGACGGGCGACGGCGCGGACGGCGACGAGCGTTGGGATGGCAACGTGTCCGGGGTTCGCGTCGACGCGCTCGTGCCCGCCGAAGACGGCAGCGTCGGGCTCTCGGTGTCGCGTTACCGTTCCCGAGTTTGGCTCGTGCTCGACGAAGCGGGGCGGGTGTTGTCGGTTGCGCGGCCGCCCGATCCGCGCGCGCTGCTCGGGGTCGCGGGGAGCCGGGCGCTCGCGGTTTCGACGGCCACGAGCGAGGTCTGGGAGTCGCTCGACGGCGGCTCCTCGTTCCAAAGTCTCGGTCGCCTGCCGATCGATCTGTGCGTCAACGACAACAACTGCGAGGTGCCGTTGGCCTGCACGCCGAGCGGTTGCGCCATCGGGTCCGAGATGTCGCGGCTGGGCTGGGGTGGGCAGAGCGAAGACGACTCGTGGATGCAGCCGCCGCTAGCGTCAGCGCCCGTCGACTATTCGGTGCCGCGGCTGAAGACGCCCATTACCTGCAACCTCGACGCCTCAGCGTGGCAGGGGCTCGAAGGAGTGACCGAGTTTCCGACCGCGTTCCAGGCGGCCATCGGCAAGTCGGCCTGGTTCGTCTCCGGCATGGACACCGCGCGGGCGGCGGCCTGGGCGTTCGTCGCGTCCTCGGGCAGCAAGCCGCGCGTCGAGCGCGAGCTGCTGCTGGCCCCCAACGAACGCGGCCGAGGTTTCGCGCTGGCAGTCTCGGATCAGGTCGAGGGCGTGGCCGCGCTCCGTTATTTGATCCCCGACGGCTCCGCCAGCACTCACCTGATGGGCGTGGAGCTCGGCTGGGTCAACCTGTTCGAGGGGCGAACGCGTCGCGTCCTGGTGGGAGACGGCGGCGCGTACGCGCCCGGCGACTTTGCGCGGGGCTCGCGCGGGCAGCAAGAAGCAGATCCGGCCCTGCTCAGTATCGCCGAAGGTGGCCTGTACCTGCGGATCCACCGCGCGCCGGCCGACAACCAACCCACGCTGTTCTTCGACGGCCAACGCGTCGAGAGCGTGCCCGCCGTCACTTGGCCGTCGGTGGGCGTGCGGGGCACCCACTCGGAGATGGCGCACGTCGATGGCGAGCACGTGCCGCTCCTGCTCGTGGGGCGCGGCAGCGGCGTGGTGCGGGCGTCGCTGCGCGACGGCCGGCAGGAGCTGGAAGCGTTCGCCAACGGCGCGCTCGATCCGGCCCGTTTTGGGCTCTCTCAAAGCGCCAATATCGCCTATTCGGGCCTGCGCGCCGGGCAGGTGATCGAGACGTTCGACAGCGCTTCGGCTCGCGCCGAGGCAAAGCTGTTCTTGTTCCGAGCGCGCGGCCCCGTGCTCGATCCCCCCATCGACGTACCGACCCAGCTCTCGCTGCCCGAGAAGGTCGAGCGTTGTTCGCCCAGCGCGGAGGCGTCGACCCCGCGCATCGTGGCGGCGCCCTATCCGGGCACTCGGCATCCGGTGATCGTGAGCGACGGAGGAGACGCTCCGCAAGCGTTCCTCACTTCGTACGCGGTCATGCACGGCACGCCTTCGACGCCTTGCGTGTCGACCTTCGACGGTGAGCCGGTGAGCGCCGACGGCGCGGCTACCCCCGCGACGCGCGTGCTGGTGCCGTTGAACGACCTCGCTCACGCGTACCTGTTCCGTGCCAGCGCGCAAGGGCCGGAGACGCGGCTCGAATATCACCTGCTGAGCTGCAAGCTGGATCCGGCAGCGGAGGTTCCCCCCGAGCTATACCGAGCGCCCGGCACGCTCGTGCCGCGGGTCCGCTAGTAGCGGGCGCGAGGCCCACAGCAAGCGCCGGGCGATGAGGCCCAAGATCAGCGCGGCGTGCCAGGGTTTGACCCCGCTGCGCTCGTCGGCGTAGACGGGCCGCACCGTGACCTCGCCCACGCGCAGCTTCTGCTCGGCGGCCAGCAACAGCAAATCGTTCGGGTAGCCGAAGCCGGGCCACAGCTCGGCCAGCGGGAGCGCGCACAGCGCGTGTCGACTGGCGGCCGTGAAGCCACACTGGCAGTCGTCCACGTCGAGCCCGCTGGCGAGCCGCGTGACGAGCGACAGCACCTTGCCCGCCCAGCGACGCGGCCACGGCATGTTGCGGCTCTCGCGCGAGCGGAAGCGGTTGCCCTTGACGTAGTCGGCGCGGCCCGCGAGGACCGGTGCCAGCACCGCGGGCAAATCCGCCGGGTCCATCTGCGCGTCTCCGGCCATGACGGCGACGACGTCGGCGTGCTCGGCCAACGCCGCGCGGTAACCAGTTACGATGGCGGCACCCACGCCGCGGTTCGAGTCGTGGCGGACCACGCGCACGCGCTCGTCGCCGACGGCTCGAGCGGCCTGCGAGGTGTCGTCGGGGCTGCCGTCGTCGACCACGTAGATGGCGTCCACGAAGGGAGGCAGGGTCGACAAGCTGAGGCCGATGAGCCTTGCCTCACAGAAGGCAGGGATCACCACCGCGATGCGTTTGGCCTCGAGCACCGAAGCTCCGCTAACATCGAAAGGCCGGATTTTGAAGCCAATACGGCCGGGCAGGGGCAAAAGAGGCGAGCCGCGGCCAGAAGCCCGCAAAAATTCGTGCTACGCGGAGCCCAAGCTTCCGTGAACGAGCGCGCTTCCACTCAGACGACAGGGGCCCGGTTTCGTCGCCGTCATTTCGGGCTCGCCCTGATGGGAGTCGGCGTCCTCGTGGCGGCACGCGTCGCGTATGCGTACCTCTCTTTTCCCAGCGATCGCAGACCGGAGGGCGCCTACTTGCGGATCGCCATCGCCGTGAATCGCGGTCGCGCCGAGGATTTCTTCGCGTACACCGAGACGCGCGCCCAACACGCCGCCTACACCATCCGCGACTTCCGCAAGAAGGCGCGCGCGCGGGTGTTGGCCGCCTACCCCGAGCCCGAGCGCAGCCGCCTCGCGCAAGAGTACGCGGCCGAAGCCGACGCTCCGGACGGCGCCGATATTTTCGCGCTGTACGCGAAGCGCTACGGTTGGGTCGCGCGCCTGCGCCGCGACTTGTCGGGCGTGAAGAGGGTGGAGACCGCCGGCGATCGCGCCACCGTCGAAACCGTCCACGGCACGCGCTACCCTTTTCGACGCCGCGAGAACGGTATTTGGGGCCTCACGCTCTTTACCCCCGTGCTAAACGCCGAGGCCGAGCGCGCCGCCCGAGACTTTTCGGTGATCGACCGAGCGGCCGCGGACTACGCCCGAGCGCCCGCCGCGGCCCCGGCTGCGTCGGCCGCCAAGTGACGAAACGTCCTTCGCTCAGGCTTGCGTGAAGGAGCGCGGCATCGTCACGGGTTGATCGCGGCTGCGCGCGACCAGCAAGGTCGTCAACATGCGCAAACCGCGCTGGACTCCGTTGACCAAGGCCGGCCGACACTTCTCGAGTGAGGGTAGCCGCCGAACCATGTGCTGAACGATCGATTGCGGGTCAGCCTGCTCGTCGAGCCGTTGCTGAAGCTCTTCGGCCAGAGCGCGAGGATCGGCCTCGTTGAACTCGGTCTCGAACAGAGCGTGGTCGATCTCTGCGAAGGCGAGCCAATCTCCGTCGCCGAAGAGGGGCCCCGGCACTACGCGCGCCGGCCCTTCGCAGAACGCACAGATCTGCGGTTCGCTCGTGGATTTCGATGATAGCGACGCTCGAGCACACGATGCACAGTAGACCGGCAAGTACGCAGCCATTGCGGAGCACGGTTTGGCCGCAAAAGAGCAGGGGCGCAAGCCTTTCTCTAGCGCTAGCAACGCGGCAAAATCCGGGAAGGATTGCTGTCCGCGTTGCCATCGGGCAAGCCCCTGTCCCAAATTTGTCTCGTAAGAGCGGTGTCTAACTTGGGCTCGCGAGGCGGGGCCGCGCTTTTCCCGCCTCCGCTGCGAGAGCAATCCAAATGGCGCTGGAGGGAGCGTTCCAATTTCTTGGAAATAATCCGTGCCGTCCAAACTCGACGACACTCCAGGGCTCCCTCGTGCGCGCCGCTCCGGGCGTTCCTTCAGCGCGGCTTACGCTGCTTCACGTCGTCGTACGCCTGACCCGAGGGTTTGCCGGGCTCGACGGGTAGGCCCTGCTTGCTCCAGCCCGGGACGACGCGGCCGAAGGCGTCGCGCGAGCCGTCCCAGCCTGCCGACATGTCCGCTAGCTCGCTGAAGCCGGCTTGCGCTAGTTGATCGGCCGCGCGCTTCGAGCGGCCGCCTGCCTTGCAGCCGACGACCAGCTTCTCCGTCGTGCCGAACGCTTGCTGCATGACCGACAGGAACTCGGGGTTGGGAATCATCCCGCCTGCGCCTTGATGCAAAAGCGGCACGTTCAGCGCGCCTGGCACGTGCCCAGCTTCGAACTCGGGCTCGCTGCGGACATCGACGTACACGTAGCCGTCTTTCAAGAGAGCGGCGGCTTCTTCGGGGGATACGCTTCGGATTGCCACCACGAACCCGTAACACCAGCACCCCTTGCCTGCAAAGAGGTGCTAAACCCACTTTTTTGACCAACAGCCACGAAAACGTCGTTCGCCTCATCCCTCTCGGGGGGCTGGGTGAAATTGGCATGAACTGCCTGGTCATCGAGGACCGAGGCCGGTCGCTGATCGTCGACTGCGGCGCCGCCTTCCCGGACGATGACCTGGGCGTCGACATCATCCACCCCGACTTCGACTACGTGCTGGAGCACCGCGAGCAGCTGAGCGGGGTGTTCCTGACGCACGGCCACGAAGACCACATTGGCGCGCTCCCTTACTTGTTGGCCGAGCTGGACATTCCGGTGTGGGGGCCGCCCCACGCGCTCGGCATGGCGCGCAAGCGGCTCTTGGAGCACGGCTTTGGTCCCAAGGAGCTGGACTTTCGCGTCGCCACGCCGGGGCAGAGCTACAGCGTGGGCCCGTTCGAGATCGAGCCGGTGCGCGTCGCTCACTCCATCGTCGAGGCCAGCGCGCTGGCCATCCGCACGTCGCGAGGCATCGTATTCCACAGCGGCGACTTCAACTTCGATCCCGATCCGCCCGATGGTGAGCCCACCGACGAAGCGCGCATTCGCGAGCTAGGCGATGAAGGCATCGGCCTACTGCTCAGCGACAGCACGAACATCGACGTGCCCGAGCGCGCGGGCTCGGAGCGCAGCGTGGGCGAGGTGCTCGAGTGCCTGATAGAAGCCGCGCCGGCCCGCGTGGTCGTGGCGTTGTTCGCCAGTAACATTCAGCGCTTGATCTTGCTCGGCGAGATCGCGCGGCGCACCGGGCGCAAGCTGTGCTTGCTGGGCCGCAGCTTGGACGCCCAGGTCACGGTCGCCAAAGACATCAAACGCCTGCCCTGGCTGAGCGATCTGCTCGTCTCCGCCGACGAGGTGCGCGAAATGAAGCGCGAGCGGGTGCTGATCTTGGCGGGCGGCACGCAAGCCGAGCGCCTCTCGGCCATGCGCCGGCTGGCGGACGGCGTGCACCCCATGCTCAGCCTGGAAGAGGGCGACACCGTCATCCTCTCGAGCCGCGTCATTCCCGGCAATGACCGGCCCGTGATCGCCATGATCAACGCCATGCATCGGCGAGGCCTCACGGTGCACACGCGCATCACCGTGCCGGGAGTGCACACGAGCGGGCACGCCGGTCGCTCGGAGCAGAAGCGCATGCTGGAGCTCACGCGGCCGCGCTGCTTCATGCCCGTGCACGGCACGCTGCACCACTTGCTGCGCCACGCCGAGCTGGGGCGCTCGCTCGGCGTCGCCGCTACGATCGTGGTCGAAAACGGCAGCGTCGTCGGCTTCGACGGAGAGCACGCCAGCAAGGTCGACGCGGTGCGCAGCGGGCGCATTCCCATCGCCATCGGCGGCGAGCCCCTGTCGAGCGAAAACCTGCACCGGCGGCAGGAGCTGGCGCGCCTCGGCATCGCTACGGTGGCGTTGGCGCTCGCGGGCAAGAAGCTGCTCGGTCCACCCGCGGTGGCGACGCGCGGTGTGCCCAACGTCGATGGCGACGCCCCCGCCTTGCGCAGCTTGGCCATCGAGGCCGCTCGCGCGGTCGAGCAGTTCCGCGAGGGCCGGGGGCTCGAGCTGGCCGAGCACGTGCGTCGCAGCGTTCGGCGCAAGGTCGAAGACCTGTCCGGCACGCGGCCGGTGGTAGAAGTATCGATCGTGCAGGCCGACTAGGCGGACTTACAGCTCGATGACGCTGCTACCCAGATCTCGCTCGCAGGTGACGCACTTCTTGGGCACGGCGTCCTTGAAGTAGACCTGCGCGCAGTTGGGGCAGAGCCGCGCGTCGCGCTCGAAGGCGATGGGCTTGTCGGTGGCGGCGCAGTGCCGGCCCGTGATCTGCACGCCTTCGAGCGGGACCAGCTCGCCGTCGAGCTCCTTGGGCTCGGGCAAGCTGGCAAGCTCGCTCTTCTTGACGTTCATCGCGTCGGGCACGCGCCGGGTACCCTCCGCCAAGATCCAGGCTACGGCTTTGGGGTGGGCCGCGATCGGGATGCTGAAGGTCGTGGTCTTGCCTTTGACGACCAGCTGCTTGCCGCTAATCTCGACCGTCTCCAGATCGCACCAGGCCAGGCGCGTCAGCTCGCTGCCGCGCTCGAGCGCGATGCCAGCGTCACCGATGCGGATCGGCACGGCCCCTGCGTCGCCGAACCACAAAGAGGCGCCGAGCGCCAACGCGCCCGCGCCGAACAGGTAGGGCGAGTACGAATGGGGCGTCTCGCTGATCCATTGCCCCCATACCCCGGCCCCCGCGGCCAGCGCGCCCAGCATGCCGACGCCGACGGCGGCGTTCGACGAATAGGTCTGCTCGGGGCTGAAGCGGCGCTCTTTACGCTCGCGCTTGGCTTTTTTCTTCTTCTTGGTCTCGGACATTGCGGCGGCGCAGCCTAAATCAACCTGGCACGAGCTGGCAAACCGTCTCGGCCCTGGGCGGCTTCGTGCCAAACGTGAGACTCTGGGGGCGTGTCGTCGCGTTCTCGGGGCAGATTTCTGCTGTTTGTGGCGCCGCTCTCGGCCGTGGCGGTCGTGCTGCTCGGGGTCGTGTCGGGGGGCGAAAGGCCATTTAAGAGCGCGCGCGTCTATTCGGGTCCGACTCAGGCACAGAGCGACCTGAGCCTACGGGTCGAGCTGGGCGAGCGAAACCGCGTGATCGAGGCGCCTGTCGCCGATACACCCTTCAGCATCGTGGTCGTCGAGGGCGGCCAACGCGTCGCCAGCGCGCGCGGTCGAACGGGGGCGGGGGGCAGCGCAGAGGTGTTGGTGCATTTGCCCAGGCCGCGCGACTCGGCGCTCGAGCTGTGGGTCGAGCCGCTGGATCACGCCGGCACGTCGCTGGCGCGCGGTCTGGTGCTGGGAACGACGGCAGCTTTTCGCGCCGCGGCCAGGCGCCGCGGAGGCTTTCAGAGCGGCCGCGGCGGGGGAGAGGTAGAGCTTGCGGTTGCGCCTGCGCGCGGGGTGCTGGTCACGGCGCAGGGCGCGCTCGATGACGAGCTGGTGCTGCGCGCGCAGCACGCCAGCGCGCCGGTCGCGGGCGCGCGCATCAGCGTCGAGCTCGAGGGCGGCGAGCCTGCAAAGAGCCAGGTGCGCACCGACGAGCGCGGGCTCGCGCGCCTGCGGGTTCGGCCGAGCGAGACGTCGCTGCGCGTCGCGCTCGAGGCGCGGGCGGAGGGCGTGGGTGAGGGAACCCTTTCGGCTCGTCTGGACGTGGTCCAAGGCGCTATCCGCGTCACCCGCAAGGGTGATGTGCTGAACCTGGAGAGTAGCGGCGCCGCCACCCAGGCCTATCTCGGGTTTTTCGACGAGAATCGGCGTTTTTTGGGGGCGGAGGCTCGCCTTAGGCCGGCCCCCGACGGGCGACTCGTGGGCGAGCTGCCCTGGCCGCCGGGGCTGCCTGCGTCGCCTTCGAGGCTGTGGGTCGTTGCTTCGAGCCAGGGAGACTTGTCCAGCCCGTCCGCCGTGGGTTGGCCCGTGGCGGGGCCCGACGTTCCCGATCCCCAGACGTTCGACGCGCGCGAGCTGCTCCTGCTGGATGGTGCGCCGGCGGCCCGGCTGCGCGAGCAGCGCCGGGCGCGCCGCGTTCGTTGGGTGACGGCCTGCTATGCCAGCGTGAGCCTCCTCGTCACGTTGCTGCTGTTCGTACGCCGCGTTCGCCAGTCCGAGCAGGCCATCGCCGCGCATCTAGCGGGCGCTGGGGTCGACGACCCTGAGTCCAGCATTGCGCCGGCCGGCAAGGGCCGCGCGGTCTTGGCTGCGGCCTGCATCGGCCTGGGCTTCGTGGTGTTGGCGCTCTTCGCGCTGTTGAAAGAGTAGCGCGTGCTGCGCGTCAGTTGGCGCTGCGCCGCCACTTCGGGTCGGGCCGTAGCTCTGCCGCGCGCAGCCCCGGCCGAAGGTGGGTGTCGGGCGTCGCCCGCGGGGCTGCTGGCCCACACAGGCCGCAGGGGTAGGCAGGAGGGGGGGCGCGGAGCGATCCCCAGAAATCAGCCAATATTCGGCCGGACGGTGGCCGGCGCAGTTTTCGAGAGATCGCTTTTCGCCCTGGCGCGTACGAGCGTGCATGACCTCGCCCAAGCCGTCCTCGCGACGCCTGGCTCTCATCTCGGGTTTTGCGCTCTTGGCCGTGATCGGCGGTGTGTCGGTGTGCGACGCCGAGAGCCCTTGGCGTCGTCGCGCGGCGCCGCCCGCGCCCCCACCGTACCGCGTCTCTTTGGAAGATCTCGCGGGAGCCGTCCTGCCCACCTTCCAGCAAGCCGGCACGACCTTCGTGCTGGGCGAGCCAGGCGAGCGCTACAACATTCGCGTCCAGAACCCGACGTCGGAGCGCGTCGAGGTCGTCGTCACCGTCGATGGACGCGACGCCATCAGCGGCAAGCCGGGCGACTACGTGTCGCAGCGCGGCTACTTGATCGAGCCGTGGGGCTCGCTGATGGTCGAAGGGTTTCGGCGCAACTTGCAAGAAGTCGCCGCGTTTCGCTTCACGGGGCGCGACGGCAGCTATTCGGCTCGGCGCGGCACGCCGCAGCACGTTGGCGTGATCGGCGTCGCGGTATTTCCGGAAAAATCGCGCCCGCCTGCGCCGATTGGGCAGGCGCGGCCGCGGCCCAAGAGCGAATACCGCGCCCCCGCTGCCAGCGCGCCGCCTTGGCCCCGCGCCGCCGAGCCCGCGCCTCGCTCCGCCGGCTCCCCCAAGCGCGCGCCCGGCAGCTCGATGGACGCTCATGGGGACGACGAGGCTCAGCGGAACCGTAAGGGCGCGAGCGGACCGGGCGCGAGCACCGCCGGGCCGAGCAACATCGGCACCGAGTACGGCGAGAACGAGAGCAGCAGCGTGGTCGAGGTCGCGTTCGAACGGCGCTCGCCCACCCACCCCGCCGTGGTGCTCCGCCTCCGCTACGACGACTACGATGGCCTCGACGCTCGCGGCATCGATCTCTCGTCTCTAGGCTACGCGTACCGTTACGAGCCCGAGCCCCAGCCGTTTCCGTATAGTCAAAGCCGGTTCGCGCCGGCGCCGCGTTGACGTATTGGGCAGAGCGCGCTCGGCCCGTCCGCGCCGAGCGTTCAGAGAGCCTGAATCTGCATGGTCGTCCCGGCGCGGCGGGTCGAGAAATGCGTCGCGCGCTTCAGCCCTGGGAAGGTCAAAGTAGTGCACACGTGCAATATCTTCTCCGCTGCCGCCTTCAGGCAGCCGGATCGAGCGGCGCGAAATCATCGAACAGCGCCGTCAAGACTCGTATCATCACCGGCACGTCGGCGCTGGCCGCTAGTTCGCGGCAACTGTGCATGCTCAGCATGGGGCCTCCCACGTCGACTGTCCGTAAGCCAAGCCCCGCTGCCGCGATGGGGCCGATGGTGCTGCCGCAGCCGATGTCGTTGCGCGATACGAAGTGCTGCGGCTCGACGCCGGCGCGCGCGCAGGCGGCACGGAAGCGCGCCGCCGTGGGGCCGTCGGTGGCGTAGCGCTGGCTCACGTTGACCTTCAGCACCGGGCCCTTACCGAGCACGGGGCGGTGTTGCTTGTCGTGCTTGTCCGGGTAGTTCGGGTGTACCGCGTGGGCCATGTCGGCGGACACGAGCAACGAGCCGGCGATGGCGCGCGCGAAGCCGTCGCTGCTCGGCGGGTAGCAGGCCAGGAGCCGCGCCAGCACGGCCTCCAAGAACCGTGAGCCGGCGCCGCTGGCGCTCTCGCTGCCGACTTCTTCGTGATCGTAGAGCACGACCACGCGCGTGGCGTCGGCCGTGTCCTCCGCCGCGAGCAGAGCGGTGAGCGCTGCGTGGCACGAAACCAGGTTGTCCAAGCGAGCCGAGAAGATCAGCTCACCGCGCGCGCCGCCCAGGGTAGGCGCTTGGGTGTCGAACAAGCACAGGTCGCGACCGACGATGCTCTTGGCGGTCACCCCGCCGCCAGCGGCCGCCGCCAGGCGCTCGGCTAGCTCGAGCTCGTTCTTCCCGAGCTCCAACGCCGCCAGGGGCAGCAGCTGCGTTTGGGAGTTGAGCGTGAGCCCGTTCGTGTTCACATCGCGATTCAAGTGGATGGCCAAGCTCGGTACGCGGCACACCGCCCCCGGCAGGCGCACCAGCTTCGTGGAGCCGTCTTCCAACACCAGCCTTCCGGCCAGACCCAAATCGCGATCCAGCCAGGTGTGGAGCAGCACGCCCCCGTAGACCTCGACCGAGAGTTGCTCGTAGCCGTGCGCGCTCAGCTCCGCGTTGGGTTTCAGCCTCAGGTTCGGAGAATCGGTATGCGCGCCCACGATCGCAAAGCCGGCCTCGGCTGGCGACCGTTGGCCCATGCGAAAGGCGGCAATCGAGCCGCCACCCCGCACCACGAACCCTCGGTCACCGGGGCCGAGCTGCCAGGTCTCCCGTTCGGAGAGCCGACGGAATCCGGCCTGGCGAAGGCGGTCCGCGACCTCGGAAACCGCGTGATACGGCGTGGGCGCGGCCTCGATGAAAGCCAAAAGGTCCCGGGTAACGGGATCGGCGGCGTGGTCGGGAAGCATGGCTCCACTATACTCCGGCGTCCCGCGGCGCCGCCTCCTTCCTATGTTCACCCCCGACGCTCAGGTCCTGGATTTCTCTGCCGACGATTGGCTGCGCCTACCGGATCTGTTCCGCAGCCCGACCAGAGCGGCGGCCGCGCCTGGTCGCGAAGGTGGCGGGGGCATCCTAGCGGTTCGCGACGGCCAGCGCGTCGTCAAGGTGACTTCGACCGTGCGCGGTCGCCTGCCGCCGCCCGACGCCGGCCAGGTCACGGCCGCCGCGTTGGCCCAGCAGCACGAGGGCGCGTTCGCGGTCGTGCTCTCGACCAGCGCGCTCGAGCAGTTCAGCGATCGGTTCGCTCGCCGGCTGAGCCGTGGCCAGTCGTTTCACGTTCAGCTCGAGGCCTTCGTGGGCGCGCTGCGAGAGCTCGAGCAGGAAGGTGAAGTCGAGCTCTGGCCAACGCCCTTCGCCGAATGGCCCCTCCCCACCGAGCGCGCCTTTGCCAGCGCGCTCGATTTGGTGTGCGCCGAGGGCAAGGCCTTCGTCGTGGGTGCCTTCGATCAGGGAGAGCTCTATACGGCGCTCAGCTTGCGCCGGCGCGGCGCGGCGTTCGACGTGGTGATGGGGCCGGACCGCGTGCGCCGTGACATGGGTCTGTTGTCGGGTGATTTTTCGCGCGACTACCGCTACCTGGGGGCCGCCGTCGAAGCGCGGCTGGGGCCGCTGTCGGTAGGTTGCTACGCCGAGCTGGCCACTTTTCGGCGCCTCGCCAGCGATCCGTCACCGGGCGCGTGGGCCACCGCCGTGGCCGTGCGTGACGTGGTCTTGACGCCAATTACGCCCGGGCTAGCGGTACCGCTGGGCGTCGACGCGGGGCGCGCCGCGCTGGCTTTGGCCAAGGGCTTGCTCGGGCATTTCAGCATTTTGGACGGCCTGCGCGGGCCGTCGTCGTTAGGCTTCGGGCCCCGGCTGGAGCGCGCTTACGGCCTCGTCGAGCACGACGTGCGGCGCTACCTGGGCTTCGATCCTTGGCGCGTGCTCACGCGCTGGTTTCGGGTGCAGACGTGAAGAGGCCGGGCCGCATTCAAGCGCGGCTCGCGCTGGCCATCGTGATCACGGCGCTCATCCCCGTCTTGGTGGCGGTCTGGTTGTGCGACAAATACGTGCGCGAGACGGGCGCGCGCTATTTCGTACCCGAGATTGGCACCCACCTGGATCGCTCGCTCGGTTTGTACCAAGAGCTGGCGCGCACCTTGAAGGCTCGCATGCGCGAGGAAGGCGCGGCCATCGCGCTTTCGCCGTCACTGCGCCGCGCCGTGGCGGCGGGTAACCCCGAGGCCATTGCGGCCGAGCTCGAGAAGCCCCTGGCCGAGCACCCGAGCTTGGTGTCTCTGCGCGTGGTCTCGCCCGACGGCCAGCTGCTGGCCAGCGCCGATCGCGGCCGCCCGCTGGATCCGGAGCGCGAAAACCAGCTGGAGGTGACGCGGCCCCTCGCCGATGCGGCCGAGCCCGACGACGCGCCGCAGCTCGCTTTGGTGTTCGCGGCCGACAAGGCCCGCTTCGACGAGCTGTCGGAGATGGGGCAATTCATCGACAACTACAAAGTGATCGACCGCCGTAGCAAAGAGGACATTCAGGGCTACGTCTGGGCTTTCACGGTGCTGTTGGGCATCACCATTGCGCTGGCCATCGCGGTCGGCACCCTGCTCGCGCGCGGCGTAGCGGTGCGGCTGGGGGAGCTCGCCCGCGCCACCGAGCGCGTGGGCGCCGGTAACCTGACCATCCGCGTCAGCGAGGCCGGCAACGACGAGATCACCGCGCTGGCCCGCGCCTTCAACCGCATGCTGGGCGAGGTCGAGGCGAGCCGCTCGCGCATCGAATACCTTCAGCGCATCAGCGCGTGGCAGGAAATGGCCCGGCGCTTGGCCCACGAAATCAAGAATCCGCTCACGCCCATCCAGCTGGGCGTCCAAGAAATTCACCGACGCTACTCCGGCCACGACGGGCAGTTTCGAGACCTGCTCGACACCACCCTCGAGATCGTCGAAGACGAAGTAGGCACCTTGCGCCGGCTGGTCACGGAATTTTCCGACTTTGCTCGGCTGCCCGAAGCGCACCTAGAACAGGCCGATTTGACCGAATTTTTGTGCGAGCAGCGCCGGCAAATCGAAGGCGCCGACGCGGTCGACGAGAAGGCGACCGAAGAGCTGTCGGTGGTTCGCCTAGGTGACGTTCGCCCCTCCTTCGAGTGGGAGCTGCCTGCGTCGCCGGCCGAGGTCGCTGTCGACCGACAGATGCTGCGGCGGGTGCTGCTCAACCTGATCCAGAACGCGGCCGACGCGCTGGCCGACGCCAAGCACCAGGCGCCCAGGATCCGCGTGAGCTTGCAGCGCGAGCAAGACTTCTTCGTCGTAGAAGTGGCCGACAACGGCCCCGGCATTCCGGCCGAGCGGCGCGAAGTGATCTTCGACCCTTACGTCACCACCAAGCACACCGGCACCGGCCTCGGCCTCGCCATCGTGAAGAAGATCGCCATCGAGCATGGCGGCATGATCACCGCCGACCAGAGTAGCCTGGGGGGCGCCCGCCTCCGTTTGAGGCTACCCGTGCTGGGCACGGCCGCCGCCGCGCGCGACCTGCCCTGGCGGACCGAGCCTCCGAGTGGACCCGTACCATGAGCCGCGAACCGTCGAACAAGCCCCTCAGCGATAACACCACCAGCTACTTGGTCGCCGGCCTAGTGTTGGCTTTCAGCTTGTTCATGGGGCTCTTCGTGCTGCCTTACGTGGGCGCCAAGAAGGCGGAGGCATCGCCCCTGGTGGGCCAACCCGCTCCGGATTTTTTGCTCCCGTACGCCTCGCCCGATCAGCAAGGCAAGACCCAGCGCTTGTCGGACCTGCAAGGCCAAGCCGTGGTGCTCGATTTTTGGGCGAGCTGGTGCGCTCCGTGCCGTGCGCAGAGCCCGGTGTTGGCGCGCGTGGCCAAGGCGTTCGCGTCAGAGCAGCTGCGCGTGCTGGGGGTCGGCACCAGCGACGACCGCGCCAGCATCACGCGCTTTCTGAGCCGCGAGTCGCTCGGCTACGGCAGCGTCTTCGACGACCAGGACGTGGCGTCGTCGCTGTATCACGTGCGCAGCTTGCCCACCCTGGTGCTCATCGCCAAAGACGGCACCGTGCGCGCCGTCGCGACCGGTTTTGCCGACGAGGCCGAGCTCACCCGGCTGGTGAAAGACACGCTGAGCGCTGCTCCCTAACAGGGTGTAGAGAGAGCGCATACTTGCGGTATCTTACTGAGGAGCAACGAAGCCAGCGGGGATGCATCGGCCGCGAGGGCGACTGACTTGGCCATTCGCGGGCCCTAAGGCAGTAGCAGGTCGTCGGGGCCGCGCGGATAGAGCTTTGCGTGCCCGAACGAGAAACCCATGATGCCCGTCATGGAGTCGAAAAAGGTGCCGGCCGGGTACGAGTTGTCCAGCTCGGGCCAAAGCAGATCGTCCAGGCGGAGGCCCCCGGAGAGGCCAGTTTCGTCGTAGTCTTTGGGCGCGTCGGGGTTCGTGACGGCCACTTCGACCCCTTCCAGACGAACGAATAGGGACGCTAGCCCCGAGGCTCTTTCCGAGCCGTCAGCGGCCTCGGCCAGCGTGATTGGCAGCGGCTCGTAGGCGTCGAGCGCAGCCGTCCGGGCCAGCACTTGGCTATCGACGAGCTCGTCCGTGCCCTGAAAGCGTTCGAAGTAGCCCTGAACGTCGACGATGTCGTCCGGCTTCACGCCGGGGTTCGTGCTGCCGGTGTAAACGAAGATGCCCGAGTAGGGCTGGTGGTCGCCGTCCTCGACGTAGAAACCCTTCGAGCCCTGCAGCCGTAGTGCCGTGACCCGCGCGCTCACGCGCACCGCCGTCTTCGGCGAAAGTGGCGTGGGCGGTGCGCGCAGCTCGGCGATGCGAAGCGGGCACGGCGTTAGGCCTGGGTTGGCGAGCGGACACGGATCGCACGCGTCGCCCAGGCCGTCGCCGTCTTGATCCGTTTGCTCGGCGTTGGGCTCGCGCGGGCAATCGTCGTTCACGTCGGCCACGCCATCGTCGTCGACGTCGCTGGCGTTCCAGGCCGAGAGGGGAGGGGGAGGGCGGCATGCGGATTCGCCGGCCGGACACTCGCTGCTCGCGAGCGCCAGGCACGATGGCTCGGCGGGCGGCAGGTCGCAGCTGAAGAGGGGGTAGACGGCCTCGCCCGCGGCGCGGATGGCGGCCAGCGAAAGCCCCGTTTCCAGCGTGCAGGCCCGCTGGGCCTGGCCGCAGACGTCCAGCACTTCGCAAGCTTCGCCGTCGCGAAAAGCCTTCACCAATTGGGTGTCTCCGTACAACGGAGCGCCCTGGCGCAGCACGAGCCGCACGTCGGTCGGACCGGCTTCGACCGCGTCCGCGTAGGGATCGGCGCTGTGCTCTGCGAACACCGTAACGTCACCGGGTAGCCCCGCGCGGAGGCCAGCAAAGCGCTGCTCGAGCCCCAGCGCCCAGGCGGCGTTCTCGGTGACCATGCGCCAGCGCTGGTAGGCGTCGAAGTAGCCGCCCAGCACGACGGCGTCGTAGTCGCGGGCGCACGCCAGCTCTCGCTGCAAGTTCATGGAGCCGCTGGCGAGCCAGTCCGTGCCCAGCGCAATGCGCACGCCCAAGCTGGCGAGCAGCGCCACCGGCGCGGTGCTGCCGTACAGATCGAGGTTGGAGCGCGGCGACCAGACGACGCTCGCTCCCCGCGCGGCCAGCGCGCGCGCGCTCGACCGCGAGAGAGCCATGGCGTGCACCACGGCGCTGTTACGCCCCAGAATGTTCAAGCCGCCCAGCGCGCAATCGAGCTCGTCCTGGGCGCGGCGGTTCGTGCCTTCGCCGACGTGCGCCAGGTACGCGTCCGGCGCCAGCGCGATGGCGGGAGTGTCGGGCTCGTCGCCGAACACGCAGGCCGCGCTATCGCCGCCGCTGGCTGCGTCATCGAGCGGAAAGGTCTGGGCGACGATTCGACCCGGTAGCGCGCCTTGGGTCAAAGCTGGCATCTCGAGGTTTCGCAAGAAGCCCGCGCGCCCGCCCGCGCCGACGATCGACGTAGCGCCGCTCATTACCATGCGCAGCTCTTGCGCCAAGATCTCGGCCGCGGAAGCGCCGCCCGCGAAAGCCAGCGCGGCGTGCCCGTGCTCACCCAAGCGCCAATCGTTGCGGTGCTCGTAGCGCTCGCCCGGGTGCGCGAGCGGCGGCGTGCCCGAGTACCCGAGGTGATCGTGCAGGTTCAAAAAGCCGGGTGAGACCACGAGCTCCGGGCAGTCGATGACCAGGGCGCCTGCGTCGTCACCGCAATCGCAGCCGGCGCAGCTGATGGTGCCGTCGGCGTCGAGCGCGAGCACGCCTCCGACGCGCGTGGTGAGCGGCTCCAGCAGCGTTCCTTTCAGGCGCACCCCCTTTCGGGAGTCGCCGCTGGAGCTGCAACCTCGCGGAGCATGGTAGTCGGGGCAAACCACGACCGGCGGTCGCGCCCGCTGGGCCGACGGCGCCGCTTCGCCGCCCGCGCTCTCGACCACCGGTGCCTCACCGCCAGCTCCGCCGCTGGCTCCGCCCCGAGTAGGCTCCAACGGCGCGAGCTCAGGGCCCATGGTCGCGCCGGGCTCGCCCGCCGCCCCGGCGTTTCCGACATCTTCCCGCGGTAACGAAAGGCGCGCGCGGCAGCCAAAAAATAGGGCAATCAGCAGCAGGGCCAGGTGGCCGGCGCGCGTCCGGCCTCGCGCGCGCTGGGCCCGCGCGCTAGAAGACGCGCCGATGCCGCCCACTTTTTGGGAAAGCGTGCTGCTGGGCGCCATCCAGGGAGCGGCCGAGCTCTTGCCGATCTCTAGCTCGGGCCATTTGGCGCTCTGGAACGTGCTGTTCGGAGTCTCGAGCCGCGCCCTTCCGCTGGCGGTGCTGCTGCGGCTGGGAACTTGGCTCGCGGCGCTTCTGGTGTTGCGGGTTCGGCTGCGCGCCGCCCTCGAAGGCGGTTTTGCCGCGCTGCGCCGACCTTCGCTGTTCGCCACCGCGCCGGGCGCGCGCGACGCGCTGGTGATGCTCTTGGTGGCGGTGCCGAGCGGCGTCACCAGCTGGGCCCTACGACACGCCGCCGAACGAGCGAGCCAGTCGCCGCTGGCCATCGGGCTCGGCTTTTTGGTGACGGCGCTGCTCTTGCTCGGCGCGCACTTCGCCAAGCCCGGGCGAGCCGAGCAACCGGGCGTCGTCGGCGCGCTGCTCATGGGTGCGGCGCAGGGGGTCGCGGTGCTTCCCGGGCTCTCTCCGCTGGCCGTGACGCTGACGTTGGCGCTGCTGTTCGGCGTGCGCCGCGAGCGCGCGTTCGAGCTCGCGCTGCTGGTGGCGCTGCCCGTCACCCTGGGCCAGCTGCTGTTCTTGTCGCTGGGGCAGAGGCCGGGCCCGGCCGCGCTCGGCCTGATCGGGCCGGCGGCCGTTGCGTGCGTCACGGCGTTTTTGGTGGGGCTTCTGGCGCTCTGGCTGTTGCGCCGAGCCGTGGTGTCGGGCCGCCTGTCCTGGTTTGGCGCGTGGTTGATGCCAGTTTCGCTGGCCACCTTGGCTCTGGCCAAGGCCTGGCCGCACGGGTGAAGCCGGGGCTCACGCGGGTTTCGCACGGGGGCTCATCGGTTTGCCGCGGCCTTCAGTTGCGCCCCTCGTGCCAAAAGTTATGCTCGCCCCCCAAGCTCATGAATCACGTCTTCACGTTGGTGTTGGCCGGCGGCAGCGGCACTCGCTTCTGGCCCGCGTCGCGCAAAGATCGGCCCAAGCAAGTGCTCGGCATGGGCCCAGATCCGAGCTTGCCGCTGATCGGCCATACGCTGCGGCGCGTCCAGAGCCTGTGCCCCCCCGAGCAGATGATCGTCGCCACCGGCGAAGCTCTGATCGACGTGACGCGCGAAGCCTTGCCCGCGCTCGGCCCCGCCAGCTTCATCGCCGAGCCGGTGGCGCGAAATACGGCGCCCTGCATCGCCTGGGGGGCCGACATCATCGCGCGGCGCGATCCCGAGGCCGTCGTCATGGTCTTGCCCAGCGATCACCACATCGAGGATGAAGCCGAGTTCCGGCGTATCTTGGCGCACGCCTTGGCCAACGCCGCGGGTGGCACCATCACGACCGTCGGCATCAAGCCCACGCGCCCCGAGACCGGCTACGGCTACATCGAGGCCGAGCGCGAGCTGTCGCCCGGGGTCTTGGCCGTCAGTCGCTTCGAAGAAAAGCCCGACCACGCCACCGCCCAGCGCTACGTGGCCAGCGGCAAACACCTTTGGAACAGCGGCATGTTCTTCTTCCGAGCGGCAGACATGCAGAGAGCGGTCGCCGAGCACCTGCCCGCCGTGCACGCTTGCCTGCAGGTGATCGCCGAGGCCGCCAAAGAAGGGCCCGAGGCCGAGCGTGAGGCGACGCGCCGCGTGTTTGGACAGATGCCCAGCATCAGCATCGATCACGGCATCATGGAAAAAGTGAAGCCGCTGGCGGTCGTACCGGGCGACTTCGGTTGGAGCGATCTGGGCAGCTGGCACACGATTTGGGAGCTGGGCGAGCGAGACCAAGCGGACAACGTGGGGCCCAAGGACGCGGTGTTCGTCGACGCTCACCGCAACCTGATCGAAGACTTGCGGGTCAAGAACAAGACCGTGCGCACCGTCGCGCTCTTGGGCGTGAGCGACCTGTGCGTGATCGAAACGGACGACGCGGTCCTGATCATGCCCCGTGACCGCGCCCAGGACGTTCGCTCCGTGGTGGAAGAGCTCACGCGGCGAGGGGGCCCGGTCTGAAGCGGTGCGCTCGGCCGCTGGCGCTGGCGTTGGCGTTCGGCTCGCTCGGTTGCGCAAAGTTCCAGACCGCGCGCGAATGCGGAGCCTTCGTCGAAGCCATCCGGACCTGGAAGGGGCAGGCGCCTCGAGCATCCGCTTCGGCGGCCGCTCTGCCCGCGTCACCGGCCAAGGCTTCCGTCGAATCCTTGGCGCTGGCCGAGCGCTACGACGACTTGGCCCGCCGCATCGACGCGCTGCACCTCAGCTCGGCGGAGCTGGTGCCGCGCGCCAGCCACTATCAAAAGCTGGCCCGTGAAGCCGCCGCAGCCCTGCGTGACGTAGCCGACGCCGTCGGCAAGGGCGACGCCGAAGCTGCGCGCAAGCGGCGCGTGCAGTTCGACGACATTGCCCGCGGCGAAGCTCCGCTCGTCGCCGACATCAACGCCGTGTGTCGCTGACGCAAATCGCTTCGCGCCGGCCGCGGCCCCTTAGTCTCTAGCGCGAGCGGCGTCCGCCGCCGGCTTTCGGCTTGCGCGAGGGCCGGCGCTCGGAAGCGGGGGGGCTGCTGGCCGGCACCACCGCTTCGCCGCCGTTCATGGCCTGCAGCTTGCGAATTTCGTCGCGCAGCCGGGCCGCCGTCTCGAACTGCAGGTTCTCGGCCGCCGCGAACATCTCTTGGCGCAGCTCCAGCAGGCGTTCGCCGATGTCTTGGGGCGCGGCCGCGCCGCCTTCGCCACGGGCCGCTGCTCGCTCGGGGCGCTTGCGCTCGCCGCCGCCCTTGGCGCCATGCCCTTTGGGTACCGCGTAGTAGTCGGTCTGGCCGCTGGAAGGGTTCATCTCCATGATGGCGCGGACGACGGTGGCGGGCTTGATGCCGTGCTCCTCGTTGTACGCCGCTTGAATCTTACGGCGGCGCTCGGTCTCGCTCATCGCCAGCTTCATGGAGTCGGTGATGCGATCGGCGTACATGTAGACTTGGCCGTGCGCGTTACGCGCCGCACGCCCAATGGTCTGAATCAGCGAGCGCGCGCTGCGCAAGAAGCCCTCTTTGTCGGCGTCCAAGATGGCCACTAGGCTGACCTCGGGCAAATCCAGGCCTTCGCGCAGCAAATTGATGCCGACCAGCACGTCGAACTCACCGGCGCGCAGGTCCCGCAAGATCTCGATGCGCTCGAGCGTCTCGATGTCCGAATGCAGGTAGCGCACGCGCACGCCCAGCTCGGTGTAGTAGTCGGTCAGCTCTTCGGCCATGCGCTTGGTGAGCGTCGTCACCAGCACGCGCTCGTCGGCCTTGGCGCGCACCCGGATCTCAGCCAACAAATCGTCGACTTGGCCCGAGACCGGGCGCACGAAAATCTCCGGGTCGAGCAGGCCGGTCGGGCGAATCACCTGCTCCACGACCACGCCTTCGCTCTTGGTGAGCTCGTAGTCGCCGGGCGTCGCGGAGACGAACACGGTCTGGCGCATGTGCGTCTCGAACTCGTCGAACTTGAGCGGGCGGTTGTCCAGCGCGCTGGGCAGCCGAAAGCCGTACTCCACCAGCGTCTCTTTGCGCGAGCGATCGCCCCGGTACATGGCGCCCACTTGAGGCACCGTCTGGTGCGACTCGTCCATGATCAGCAAAAAGTCTTCGGGAAAATAGTCGATGAGCGTGGGCGCCGGATCGCCGGCTTTCCGCTGCGACAAGTGCCGTGAGTAGTTTTCGATGCCCTGCACGAAGCCCATCTGCTCGAGCATCTCGAGGTCGTACATGGTGCGCTGCTGGATGCGCTGCTTCTCCAAGAAGCGCCCCTCGCGATCGTAGAACTCGAGCCGCTCTTTCAGCTCTTCGCGGATGCTGGTGATCGCGCGATCCAGCTGCTGGCGTGGCGTGACATAGTGTGAGCCAGGATAAATCGAGTAGCGCTCGAGCGAGCCGAGCACCTTGCCGCGCAGCGGATCGACCTCGTGGATGCCGTCGACCTCGTCGCCGAAAAATTCGACGCGGATGGCCAAGGCCTCCTCGTACACGGGGAAAATCTCGACGACATCGCCGCGGACGCGGAACGTGCCGCGGTGAAAATCGGTGTCGTTCCTCTGGTATTGGATGTCGACCAGCTGGCGCAGCAAGTTGTCGCGCCGGATCTCCTCACCCTTGACGATGTTGATCAGCAAGCCAGAGTAGGTCTCGGCCGAGCCGATGCCGTAGATGCAGCTCACGCTGGCGATGATGATCACGTCCGAGCGCGAGAGCAGCGACTGCGTGGCCGCGTGCCGCATGCGATCGATCTGATCGTTGATGATCGCGTCCTTCTCGATGAAGGTGTCGGTCGTCGGAATGTACGCTTCGGGCTGGTAGTAGTCGTAGTAGCTGACGAAGAACGCCACCGCGTTCTCCGGGAACAGGTCGCGCATCTCTGCGTACAGCTGCGCCGCCAACGTCTTGTTCGGCGCCATGATCAGGGTCGGCTTCTGCAGCTTCTGAATCAGGTTGGCGACCGTGAACGTCTTGCCGCTGCCGGTGATACCGAGAAGCGTCTGGTATTTGGCCCCCGCCTCGAAGCTCTTCACCAGGCTCTCGATGGCGGCCGGCTGATCACCTTTCGGCGTGAACTCGCTGCGCAGCTTGAAAGGCACGCTCATGGGGACTTGCAAGCGTTAGTCGGCCCAGGCCCTGGCGCAAGGCCAGGAGGCGGCAACCGCTGACAGCGGCCCGTCAGCGATCACGAAAAGCGGCGGCAGCTGGGCACGCCAGCGTTGCCGAGCGGCCTCGGCGCGCCGAGCCCCGCTACCTGGCCAAGAGCCGCGCACGACCCTTGGCGCTCGCGCGCGTCAAGGGAACAGCGGTAGCTCGGGCAAGCCGAGCCCGTCGGGCCAACCTTGCGAGACGTTGAAGGCTTGCACGGCTTGGGCGGAAGCGCCGCGCGCCAGGTTGTCGATGGCGCACATGGCCAAAATCATACCCGCGTGCTCGTCGAGCACGTAAGCCACGTGGGCGCGGGCGGAGCCGCGGACCCAGAGCGTATCGGGCAGCAGGCCCTCTGGCAGCACCGTCACCAGACCTTCGCGGTACAGCTCGGCGGCGGCCGCGCGGCAGGCGGCGGCGGTGACGGCGCCGTTGGGCTTGGCGTAGGCCGTGACCAAGATGCCGCGCGACATGGGCACCAAGATGGGCGTGAACGCCACCTTGATGGGCGAGCCCGCCACCAGCGAGAGCTCTTGCTCGAGCTCGGGCACGTGGCGGTGCGTGCTGCCGACCTTGTACGGACGGATGCTGTCGCTGGCCTCGGGGTAGTGGAAGGCCGGAGCTGGCGAGCGCCCGCCGCCGCTCACGCCCGTCTTCGAGTCGACGACGATGAACGACGGATCGATCAGCCCGTTTTTCAGCAGCGGCGCCAGCGGCAACAGCGAGGTCGTGACGTGGCAGCCGGGCGCGGCGATCAGCCGGGCGCCGGCCAACTCGGCGCGGTGCAGCTCGGGCTGGCCATAGACGGCGATCGGCAAGAGCTCCGTGGCCGGGTGCTCGCCGTAGGTTTTTTGGTAGACGGCCGCGTCTTTGAGGCGAAAATCTGCCGACAGGTCCACGACCTGCACGCCCGCTTCGAACAAGGCCTTGCCGGCACGCGCGCTGGCGGCGTGGGGCAAACACAAGAAGGCGACGTCGATGCGCTTGGCCAGCGCGGGGGCGTCGGTCGCCGGATCGAAGCCTTCGAGCACCAAATCAGAAAGGCCGGCAACACCCAGCGTGCCCGGGAGCACTTCGCTGAGGCGTTTGCCAGCCTTCTCTCTCGCGCCCACCATGACGATGGACAGCTGCGGGTGTTGGTGCAGTAGGCGCACCAACTCGGAGCCGGTGTACCCCCCGGCGCCCAGGATGCCGACGCGGAGGGTAGGGGACAGGCGGGTTGTCATTGGCCTCGTTTCAGCAGTGGAGCACGCCCGCCGATCCTGGTCCCTGGCTTCGTTTTCGCTCCGGTCCGGTGCTCACGTACTCAAGTACGCTCCGCTCCGGTCCTCGCGAAAGCCTCGCCAGAAACCAGGCTTGGCGGGCGGGCGAAAGGAGGCCAACCTGGCTCTGGCGCCTTTCGACGTCCTCAGCGCTTCGAGTACTGGAACCGCTTACGAGCGCCGGCTTGGCCGTACTTCTTACGCTCTTTCTTGCGGTCGTCACGGGTCAGGTAACCCGCCTTCTTCAGCGTGATGCGGCGCTCGGGCGTCTCGGCCAAGAGCGCGCGGGCAATGCCGTGGCGCATCGCGTCTGCCTGGGCGCTGTGACCGCCGCCCGCCACCGTGGCGCGCACGTCGTACTTGTCGGTCACTTCGAGGATCTCGAGCGACTGGCGCGCGATCATGCGCGAGGTCTCGCGCTCGAAGTAGTGGTCGGCCTCGATGCCGTTCACGATCATCTTCCCGGAACCGGGGCTGATCCAAACGCGGGCAACGGCCGTCTTGCGCTTACCAGTGGCGTACGTCGAAACTTCGGGCATCTGTCTGTCGTTCCTTCAGATCACAACGAGAGGGCTTCGGGCTTTTGCGCCGTGTGCGGGTGCTTGTCGCTCCCGTAGACCTTGAGCTTGAGCAGCATCTCGCGGCCCAGCACGTTCTTCGGCAGCATTCCTTTGACGGCCTTTTGAATCGGGAAGGCGGCGTCTTTGGCGGCGACCTCGCGGTAGCTCTCGCGCTTGATGGCGCCCGGGTAGCCGCTGTGTGAGTAGTAAAGCTTGTCGTCGGTCTTCACGCCGGTCAGCTTCACCTTGTCGGCGTTGATGACGATCACGAAGTCACCCGTGTCGACGTGGGGCGTATAGGTGGGCTTGTGCTTGCCGCGCAGCACGCTCGCAACGCGCGTCGCCAGACGGCCCATCGGGAGATCGGTCGCGTCGAGGACGTACCACTTACGAGTCGCCGCAGCCTCTGCCGGTTTCGCTTGATACGTCGCCATCGTCTTCGGATCCTTCAGTCTTGCTTGCTTGCCGGCGCGCCGCGAGAAAACCCCGCGCGATCCGGGAAAAGGGCGGCTTAACTAGCTTCCAGGGGCGCACCCGTCAAGTCCATGTGAACCCAAGGGTGTAGGCCCGGTCTCGTTTGCCCCTCATGAGTCGCTGGCCGCCTTTATCGCCGGCCAGCTGGCCGGCTCCGGGGCCTGGCGCGGACCCAGATTTTTTCACAGGAAGATCGGAAGATCGGAAGGTTTTGTAGGTTCAAACCGGTAGGCGACGCCCGGGCAACGTTACCAGCGCCGGACACTCCCAGCCGCTCGAGCCCCCAAATTCTCGGCTTCGCTCGCCCTTCGAATCTTCCGATCTTCCTGTGAAAATCTGGGTCCGTTCCCGATGACTTACGGGGGCTCGTGCCCGCTATAATGACGGGCTGTCCATGAGGCGGTTGGTCACGACATGAGCACCGGCAATACGCGACTGTTGGAGCGCCTCCTGGCGGACGGGTTGATCACGGTCGAGGCCCAAGAGGCGGCGCTCAATTTGGTCGCCAGGACTGGCGAGCGCGTGGAGGAGGTCATCCTCGAGCTCAAGGCGCTGGATGAGGCGGCGCTGCTCAAATACTTGGCCGCGCTGCACAAGACTCGCTTCGTCTCTACCGAGAAGCTGGCCAAAGCGGACATCGATCGCATCACGCTCGACAAGGTGCCGAAGAAGCTCGCCGAGCGCGACACGGTGTTTCCGGTCTTGTACGACGCGCAGACCGCGACGCTCAGCGTGGTCACGCCCGATCCGGACAACGCGCCCGCGCTGCACGACGTGCAGCTGGCTTCCGGCGTGAAAGAGGTGCGCGCGTTCGTCGGTCGTCCGCGCGCCGTCAAGGCCGCCATCAGCAAGGCCTACAACGGCGACATTCACGCCTTCGCCATCTTGGACCGCGACGCTCACACGCAGTTTTCGAACATGCTCAACGTGTTCGAGCGCAACCTCGTCAGCGACGAGAGCATGGTGCTGTCGATGGCCAAGGAGGCCACGCAGGGCGAGCGCGTGCTCAGCGACAAGGACTTCAAATCTCGCAAGTCTGGCGCGGGCGCCACCGGCAGCGGCGTCAACGACGAGTCGTTTCAAGAAGCGCTGAACGTGCTCATCACGTTGATCGAGAACTCTAGGCCCGATTTGCGCGGCCACTCGGCGCAAGTGGCGCGCTTGACCAAGAAGATCGCCGAGCGCATCGGGCTGCCCGAGAGCACGAAGAGCGCTTACGTGTGCGCAGCCTACCTGCACGACCTGGGCAAGATGGGCGCCTACCACCTGACGACCTTGAACGTGGCCGAGTACGAAGGTCACCGCAGCCAAGCCGAAAAGCAATACAAGAGCCCGGTGCGCCTGCTGGAGGCCGTGCAGCTGCCGCTCGAGGTCACGCAGACCATGGAGAGCATGTACGAGCGCTACGACGGCAAGGGTTTCCCCGACGGCTCGTCGGCGAAGGAGATTCCGCTGGGCGCGCGCATCTTGGCCATCGCCGACACCTACGCAGATCTCACTCAGAACCCGCGCAACCCATTCCGCAAGACACTGCGGCCCGTGCAGGCTTGCGAGGTCTTGGCGCGCTACCGCGGCAGCGTGTTCGATCCCAACTTGGTCGACTTGTTCAAGCACACCGTCACGGGCGAGGACGTGAAGGCGCGCTTGCTCGCAAACCGGCACCGCGCGCTCATCATCGATCCGGATCCCGAAGAGACCACGGTGCTGGAGCTTCGGCTGCTGGAGCAGGGCTTCGAGGTCTCACAGGCTCACACCGTGGAGCAGGCGCTGAAACACCTCGAAAAGGGCGAGACCGAGCTGGTGATCTCCGAGCTCGACTTGGGCAAAGAAGACGGCCTGGCCCTGCTGGCAGAGGTGCGCAAGCGCCCGTGGGGGCAGAAGCTGCCCTGGGTGGTCGTCACCGGCCGCTCCAACCGCAACGACGCGCAGAAATCCTTCGACCTGGGCGCGGCCGACTTTTTGTCCAAGCCCGTGTCTGCTGACTTGCTGGTAGCCAAGCTGAAGCAAATCATCGAGCGCGAAGCCCAGCGCGTCGGCTCTGCGCGAGGCGTGTCAGGCTCGTTGATCGAGATGGGCCTACCAGACATGGTCCAGGTCCTGTGGCACGGGCGCAAGAGCGGCTCGCTCAAAATCCGCTCCGGCACTACGTCCGGAGAAATCCACTTCGTCGGTGGTCAGATCTACAACGCGCTCTGGGCGACGCTCCGCGGCGAAGAAGCGTTCTTTGCCATGCTCAAGCTCACCGACGGCGACTTCGCCCTGGATCCGAATTTCACCGCGCCGCAGCAGGTCATCATGGACTCGCCGGAAGCGCTGCTGCTCGAAGGCATGCGTCGCATGGACGAGGGCTCGCGATAATTACGGCGCCGCCACGGCTCGAGGTTTTCCTGAGGAAGCTCGCAAGAGCGGAAGGCGAAAGGGAGCGAGGAATTGGGCTGGGTCGAGGCCCGCGGTGATGACGCAAAACCTGAGCGGTCTTGGCGTGGTGCCGGTAGTCTCGAAACCCAAAAATCTGCCAATCTTCCGCTCTTCCCGGGAGAAATTTGGGGCCGCCGCGGTTTGCCTACATATATATGACGCTGTTCTAGGGTTTTTTTCAGCGGCTTGCGGACCACGAGTTGAGAGGGGCGGGGCGGCGGTGGTCGTGGTACCGTTCGGTGTTCGTAACCCCTCGGAATTTGCACGGGCGTAGCGTGTCCAAAGCAGCACCCCCGCCGCTACTCGGCTTCAACAACAACGTCCGCCACCGCGGTCGGATCTTCCACATTCAAACGGAAGACTCCGGCGTGAAATTTCCGCGGATCGTGACGCACCTGTTCGCCGACGGTGGGCGGATCGTCAAGACCACGCGCACCGACTACAGCGAGCACCTCGAAAAGACCGACATGGCCCCGGTCGTGCGCGCCATGATGAAAGAGCAGCACAAGGCCATGTTCGCCGCGCTACGTGCCGGCGACATGGATGGCCTGCTCGAGAACGTGTGCGGCCCGCTCGAGCCCGCCAAGCCGAAGGTGTCCGAGCCGGTGGCCGATCCAACCTCGAAGAACGATTTGGACACGGCGCGGGTGATCGTGGGCGCTGGAGCGAGCCTGCCTGCCGCGCCGCGGGCCGAGCATTCCAACTTGCCCGCACCGGCGGGCTCGTCGCCGGCCGGAGCCGCTATGGCCGGCCTGCCTGCGCCCTCTGCCGATGGGCTGGTCGTGGTCGACAGCAGGAAAGCGCGCGACTCCGAAGAGTCAGCGCGCTCGCGCCGGCCAATCTCGAATCCCAATCTCCACCGCCCCACTCCTTCGGTGGCGCCTCCGGCGGCGGAGGCCTTCGACCTGGACGTGGCCTCGCTGGACAAGAATCCGCCCAAGCCCTCCCACACCCCGCCTGCTCCGCCCGTGCGGCCGCCGTCGCGCAAGAGCAACCCCCCGCGCAAGTCTCGCCCGCCCATTCCGGCGCGTCCGCCGGCGGCCACCACCGTGCCCGGGCCCGTCGTGGCGGCGGCCGCGGCTGGGGGCGCCGAGCTCGGCCCGGCGTCGCTGGGGCGCCCGCAGACCCGTTTGGCCGCCGCGCCTGCGACGAATGCGCGCTCCATCTTCGGAGATGGCGCCATCAGCGAACAGTCTCTGGACGAAGTGATCCTCAGCTACCTAGCCGAAGATCTCGAAGAGACGAAATAGCGGCGCGGGCCGGCCCGGGCTATTCACACTCTGCGAACGAGATGACGTCGCTCGTGTACAGGCAGTCGTTCATGGCCGAGCCGCTGCAGTCGTAGTCGTACTCTTCGCATTTCGTGAAGCCGTAGTCTTTGCAGTCGACCGTAACGGGGGCGCCGCCGTAGCAGAAGGTGAGGTTCGAGCCCTTGCACGACTCCTGGCACTCCACGATGTCGGTGGGCGTGCAGCCTGGGGCCGCGCACTGCCGACCATTGTCGTCGTAGTAGTCGCCGGCCGTCGCGCACTCCAGCCCGACCGAGCCGCAATCGAAGGTGGCCTTCGATTCGCCGTCGCACCAGGTTGCGCGGCCATTGGTGCAAGAGACGCCCTCGCTGGCGCAGGTGTTGAGGGGGTAATAGCAGCCGACCTCTCCGCCAATCTCCTGGCAGCTGGCGGCAAAATTCGAGCACTTGGTGCCGTAGGCGACGTCGCCCTCGCACTGGTAGCGGTAGGCGTTGGCAGGGCCGCCGCACTCATCCACGGTGGTGGTGGCCGCGCAGGTCGTCACGGCGGACAGCGCGCACTCTACCGTGTCTCCCGAGCTGCCGAGCTCGACGCCGAAGTCGTGGCAAGTGCCGCCATACTTGGCGCAGTCGCGCGCGTGCGGAAAGTCGCCGCACGTGACGACCTCGTTGCCGTTGCAATATTGGCCGTCGGCTAGACCCGTGCAGAACGTCTTCTCGACACGGCCGCCCTCACATTCGGTGATGTCGGCGCAGGTCTGCGCGTCGAGCGTGCACTTGGTGCCCTCGTAGGTGTTCTGAGTGTTCTGGCTGACGCAGCGCGAGATGGTGTCGGTCGGGTACGTCCAGACTTGGCAACCGACGCGCAGGATGCACGAGCGAACGATGGCTTCGTTGCCCTGGAACGGGGTGCCGTCACAGCCCGTGAATTTCTCGGCCGGGGGCGCGCCGCCTGCGCCGGCCTCACCGCCTTGGTCGGTCGCGCCTGCTCCCCCGCCTTCGGCTTCGTCGCCCCCTGCGCCGCCCAGCGGGGTGTTTGGGGGGGCGCCGGCCGTGCCGCCCTCACCGGGTTGCCCGGCCGCGGGCGCCCCAGCGAGCGCGGAGTGGCCCGCGCTGTCCGACTTGCCCGCTTCACTGCTGGCGCCGCCGCCACCTTCGCCCCCCGCGTGGCTCGAGCCCAGCTTGGGATCGATCTCGTAGTCGTTGATTCCCAAGATCTGGCTGCAACCGCCGGCGGTAGCCAAGACCGTCCACAGCATCAGAAAGCGAGGCGAGCTTTTGGTGGGCGCCATGGCAGCCTCAGAAAGATCCGCTGATGCCGGCGCTGCGCGCGCCAATCCACGGCTCGACGTGGACGCCGGGCGCGCCGCGCTGGGCGACCTTGGAAGAGCCGGCGCGGGCGCTGCCATGGCTATTGCCGGTCAAGAGCAGCACCACGCCTACGCCCACACCAACGAAGCCGACGGCAAATCCGACCGTCGAGACGGTGGCCATGCTCTTGGCGCCATCCAGCGTGTCTCGCTGGCTCGAGGGGCATTTCGTGTCGACGCAGCCCTCGAGGTCGCTCTTCTTTCCGAGCGCCAAAAACCCGGTGATGCCGCCGACGACGAGGCCCGCGCCGCCGACGCCCAACGAGACGTAGGCCAGCGTGTTGTTCTTCTTCGGCGAGGTGTCGCTGGGGGGCGCCGCGGGCGGCGTCGTGATGACGGGTGCCGGCGCGGGGGCCGCGGGCGCGGGCGGCGCTGCGTTCGGATCTTTCTCGAGTTTGAGCGAGATGTCTTGCGCCCCGCCTTCGGCCAGCGTGACGCTCGTCTTTTGCGGCAAGTAGCCGGGCGCCTGGACCAGCACCTCGTGGGTGCCGGGATCGGTCGGGCGCTCGACGCCGATCAACGCGGCCGGAATGCTGGCCCCACCGACCGTGATCTCCGGATTCACGTCGGGCGGCTCCACCCGGACCGTGAGGCGAGCGATTCGGGGGAGCGCCGCGTTGAGCACGCCTTTGGCGCGCTCTTGCGCGTCGCGGAAGGCTTTGGGCGCGTTGGGCTCCAACTGTTCGCGCACGACGCGGTTCAGGTTCTCGGTCCCGAGCACGATCTGCCCGACCTTGACCTGGCATTCGCCCAGCCGGCTGAGGATGGAGGGCGCGTGGTACAGCGACTCGGCGCGCGATAGCTTTTCGATCGCGCCCACGCAGTCGCCCGCGTCGGCGAGCTTGATACCCTGCATACCGAGCCCGCGCGCCGCGGCCACGTTCTCGGCTTGGGGTTGGTTCTGGGCCAGGGCCGCCGGAGCGACGAGCGATGTGGTCAGTGTGGAGACCAAGCCGAGCGCCACGCAGCGCTGCCGCATGCCGACACGTCGAGCAGTTGAGCAAGTAATCATAAGCACCCGCTCGGCGTTTTACCGCACCTTGCGGCGCGCGCGCTCAGAAACCGAGATCGGAGCCAGCTGGCTTGCTGGGCGGCGGCGGGGAGGGCTTGGTCGCGGGCCGGGGCCCGAACGACGCGCCGGTTTTTTTCGGCCGCGCCGGCTCGGCGTGAGCTTTCACACGCGCGCTCGTGACTTCGGCAGCACCACTGGAAACCGGGGCGGCCGGGGCGCGCTCGGGCGTTGCTTCGAGCGGCGCCCTCGGCTCTGCGGCGGCGCGAGCGGATACGGCAGACCCCGGCGCCGACGCCGCCAGCGGGATTTCGGCGCTGCGGGTGCTGGCTGCAGGCCGTGAGCCGCCGGCCAACAAGGCCAAGAGCACCCCCACGACCCCGACCACCACGACGCCGAGCCCGATGCCCACGATTGCTGGCGGCAGGCCTTTGCGCGGCGGCCGCCACTGGGGGCTGGTGTCGCTGCGCGGGCCCGCGCTGCTCACCGCGATTGGGATGGGCGCGGCGGGGGCGGCCACGTTGCCCTCGCGCACCAGCTGCTGGGTGCGAGCCAAGCCGGCCGGCCCTGGGTCGAGCAGCGTCAGGCCGGGCGGAGCGTAGCCAACCAGCGTCTCCGGCGCGATGCGCCCTTCGGGGATCGACTTGTGCTTCGACAGGGGCATGCCGCCGCCCGCCGCCTGCAGGGCCTCACTCATTTCGTCCGCGCTTTGGAAGCGTTCGAGCGGCTCTTTGGCGCAGGCGCGCTGAAACCACTGCTCCACGGCTTCGGGCGCCCAAGGCGCTTTGCTCCGCAAGAACGGCAACGGCAAGGTGCAGATGCCGATCAAAATCTCGTTATAATTGGTCGAGTAGTAGGCGTAGTCACCGGTCAGCATGTGAAACAAGCACATGCCCAGCGAGTACAGATCGGCGCGATGATCGACGCTGCTGGCGCCGCGCACTTGCTCGGGGCTCATGAACAGCGGCGTGCCCAGCACCGTGCCGGCTTGGGTGGTGCCCTTCTCTCCCTGGCCGTCCAGCTTGGCGATGCCGAAGTCCAGCACCTTGGCGATCCAGCCGACTTCGTCGTCTTCGCTCTTGACCAAGAAGATGTTGGCCGGCTTGAGGTCGCGATGCACGATGCCTTGCGCGTGGGCACGCGCCAGCGCACGCGCCACGTGGACCACGATGCGCACCGCGTCGGCCAGCGCGACGTCGTGCTCGCGCTCGAGCCGTTGCTCCAGGGTCTCGCCGTCGAGGTACTCGAGCACGATGTACGGATCGCCTTCGGGCGTCTCTCCGTCGTCGTACACTTGTACGACGTGACGCGAGCGGAGCTTGGCCGCCGCTTTGGCCTCCACGCTGAAGCGCTTGCGTGCTTCGCTAGACGGCAAATGCTCGCCCGAAATGAGCTTGATGGCGACGCGCTGCCCGAGCGTCACGTGCACGGCGCGGTACACCGTGCCCATCGAGCCCCGGCCGAGCTCTCGTTCGAGGCGATACTTGCCAGCGATGATCAGCCCCGGCCGGATCCGGCTCGGGACGCCCGCCTCTAAGATCGCCGTGTCGCTCATCAGCCAGGTCTCGTCGCCGACGGGCGGGGCCTAGCCGCCCTCGAGCATTGTTGCAGCCTACGATCCTCGCGCGCGGTCGTCGAGCGCGGAGAGGAGCGAGAGGCTTTCGTCCTCGCTACCGCCATAGGCCTGTGCGCTCCAGGCGAGCCATATTTCCTTGGCGAGAGCTTCCGTCGTGAGCCTCAGAGATAGCGCGAGCACGTTGGCGTCGTTCCATCTGCGGGCGCCGCGCGCGGTTTCGGCGTCGACGCACAACGCGGCGCGCACGCCCGGTACCTTGTTCGCGGCGATGCTCACGCCGGTGCCCGTCCAGCAGCACACGATGCCCTGATCGTGCTCGCCGGCCGCGACGGCGGCCGCCAATTGCTGCGCGGTCTGGCCCCAGCTCTCGTCTCGACCAGCCGCTCTGCCGTAGCGCGTGACGTGATGCCCCTCGGCCTGCAGGAGCTCCTCCAGCACGTCGACCAGTCGAGTCGAATCATCGGCGCCCAACGCGATGCGCATGGGCCTAGCCTAACGCGCGCCCGGTTGCGGCTCGAGCGAGCAGTGAAGAGCGGTCATGCGGAGGCCAGGCTGCGTTAGGATTGGTCCAGCAGGCCTTGCAGGCGGGCGGGCGGAATGCGGAACTCGCGCTTGCAGTATTCGCAGGCAATTTCCAGCACCTCGCCGCCGGAGAGCAGGTGCTCGATGTCTTGCTTGGGTAAGGTGGAGATGGCGGACACCACTCGCAGCTCGTTGCACCAGCACTCGAAGCCGACCTTGCTCTCTTCGAGGCGCGTGAACGGCATGCCCCACAGCAGCTCTTCCAGCAGCGCCGTGGGCGAGAAGCCAGGCTCACGCAGCTGGGCGTCGATGTTCTCGAACTCTTTCAGCCGCTCGGTCATCACCATCAGCGGGCCGCGCCCGACCTCGGGCAAGAGCTGCACCAGGTAGCCGCCGGCGGCCGTCACGCGGCTTTCGTCGAGCAACGTGCCCATGGCCAACATGGACACCACCTGCTCGGACGTCTGCATGTATTCCATGAGCGCGCGGGAGATACCGCCGGGGCCCGGCACTTCGACGAAGCCCTGGTTGATCTTGCCGTCGGGCAGCGTGCGCATCATCTGCATGATGGCGCCGGGACCGATGGCAATTTCGCTCACGCCTTCGCTGAGCTGCACGAGGCCGCGCGTCTTGCCCGAGGGGTGCGAGTCGGCCACCAAGCTGCCCGAGCCGGCCGAGCCCTTGAGGATGCCCTGCACGCGCAGGTTGGGCGCCATGGTCTCGCGGAACAGGACCGAGCCGGTCACGAGGTCGCCCAGGTGCTGAGCGGTGGGGCCGAGCGCGCTCTGAGCGGACAGCACCTTCTGCACCGTGTCGGTCGTGCGCGCCACGATCACGCGGAAGGCGCCGTCATCGGTGATGGCACGCAGGACGGAGTCGTTACTTTCCATGGTTCACGAGAGCGTGTGATCGTCGCCGTCGGGCGCGCCTTGTTCGCTGGCGGGCACCGGAATGCGGTAGGCCTCGCTCAGCCAGTTTCCCAGATCGATCATCTTGCAGCGCGTCGAGCAGAACGGACGCGGCCCGTGGTTTTCGGGTGCGTCGGCCAGCACGCGTTTGCAGATCGGACAGTCGATGCGCATGGGGCTTTCAGCCTAGCACCAGTCGCGCCCGGGCTCACGTTGGGCGCGACGACGGGCCGCTGGCGCCGCCCGGGCCTTGGAGGCCGGCAAAGTGCCGCAGCGCGTTCACGTGCGAAGGAAACGCGACGTCTTCGTCGCGCAGCGAGCCCGGGAGGGCCCAGACGACCTCGGTGACGTCGTCGAGCGGGCTGGCTTCGCGGGCCAGGACGCGGGCGGTGAAGAACAAATCCAGCACCGGATACTCGACCGAGCGATACGTGTACAGGTTGGGGAAGCTGGCCAGAAACTCGACGCCTCGTAGCTTGACCCCCGCTTCCTCGCGCACCTCGCGCACGGCCGCGGCCTCGGCCGTTTCACCGCGGTCGACGAAGCCGCCCGGCATGGCCAGCTTGCCCCGGCCTGGATCGCGCGCGCGCCGGATGAACAGGGCGTGGCCTTCGGCGTCTAGAATCAGCACCGCCGCGGACACGGCGACGTTGTAATAGTAGGTGAAGCCGCAGGCGTCGCACACGAAGCGCACGGCGTCAGCCTCGCTCTGGCGCGCGGCCGCGCAGCGAGGGCAGTGCTTGAACAGCGCGCTGGGCGGACTACTTTGCTGGAGGTCGGGCACGGCTTACTCCTGCAGCGCGGCGCGCGCTGCCTTGACGGTGCAGTCGATGTCGTCGTCGGTGTGCGCGGCCGACACGAAGGCGGCCTCGAACTGCGACGGCGGAAAATACACGCCGCGCGCGGCGAGCCCGCGATGAAACCGACCGAAGCGCTCGCGATCGGACGCGGCGGCGTCGGTCCAAGAACGCACGGGTCCGCGGTGGAAGAACAACGTGAGCATGGAGCCCACGCGCTGCACTACGCCGTCCACCTGCGCGTCGCGCAACGCTCGCTCGAGGCCCACCTGCAGCTTGCTGCCCAGCGCCTCGAGCCGTTCGTAGACGGCGGGCGTGAGCGCCGACAGCGTTGCCATGCCAGCGGCGATGGCGAGCGGGCTGCCGCTCAGGGTGCCCGCTTGGTAAACGGGCCCGAGCGGCGCAATGCAGCCCATGATCTCGCGTTTTCCGCCGTAAACGGCCAGGGGCATGCCGCCGCCCACGACCTTGCCCAGGCACGTCATGTCCGGAGTCATGCCGAAGAGGCCCTGGGCCCCGCCCGCGGACAGGCGAGAGCCGGTCATGACCTCGTCGAAAATGGACACCGCGCCGTGCTCGCGGCAAAGCTCCAAGATCTGCTCCAAGAAGCCCGGCTGCGGCGGCACGAGGCCCATGTTGCCGACGACGGGCTCGACGATCACGGCCGCGATGCGGCTGCCCTCACGCGCGAACAAGTCGCGGAGCGCGTTCTCGTCGTTGAACGGCAGGCTGGCGGTGTTGGCCACCACGCCTGCGGGCACGCCCGCGGAATCGGCGTTGCCGAACGTGGCAAGCCCGCTGCCGGCCTTGACCAGCAAGCCGTCGGAGTGGCCGTGGTAGCAGCCGTCGAATTTGACGATCACGTCGCGGCCGGTGAAGCCCCGCGCGACCCGCAGCGCGCTCATCGTCGCCTCCGTCCCGCTGGAGACGCAGCGCAGCATCTCGATGCTCGGGTAGCGCTGCACGATGGCTTCGGCGAACTCCACCTCGAGCTCGGTGGGCGCGCCGAAGCCGAGCCCGCGCTCCGCGCGAGCTTGCACGGCCTTCACCACGTCGGGGTTGGCGTGACCCAAGATGGCGGGCCCCCAGCTGCCGATGTAGTCGAGGTATTCGCGCCCGTCGGCGCCGAACAGCTTCGAGCCCTTGGCGCCTTCGATGAAGATGGGAGCGCCGCCCACCGCGCGAAAGGCGCGCACCGGCGAGTTGACGCCGCCGGGCAGAAGGCGCTCGGCGCGCTCCAAAAGACGCGCGGACAGGTCGTCGCTCATGCGCCGGTTCTACCGCACTGCTCGCGCCGACGCGCGCATCAGATCTCGGCCCGCGGGGGTTCGGCCGCGTCCGGCTTGCTCCGCGTGTAACTGTCTGAATTCATTGGCTCGGAAAGGGAGCCGGAGGGCATCGTCGAAATCGGTAGAGCGGCGCGCGGCTGCCCGGCCTGGCTTCGGGCCTGATGGCCGCTCGTCCGCCGGCCTGCAGCGAGGAAAGCTCCGCTCGCTAGCGGCCCGTGCTCTCGCCGGTTTGGAGGCGCCACAGAGCCGCGTATTGACCGCCGCGGGCGAGCAGCTGGTCGTGGCGGCCCGACTCGACGATGCGCCCAGCGTCGAGCACGTGAATCACGTCGGCGCGGCGCACCGTCGACAAACGGTGCGCGATGATCAGGCTGGTTCTGCCGACCACGAGCCGATCGAGCGAACGTTGGATGGCGGCCTCGGTCTCGTTGTCGACGGCGCTGGTCGCCTCGTCGAGCACCAAAATCCTGGGATTTCTGACGATGGCGCGGGCCAGCGCGATGCGTTGGCGTTGCCCGCCGGACAGCTTTTGACCGCGCTCGCCGACCTCGGTGTCGTAGCCGCTCGGCAGAGCCATGATGAACTCGTGCGCCTCCGCGGCGACGGCTGCGGCTACGATCGCTTCGCGCGAGACCTCGCCGAGCCCGTAGGCGATGTTTTGCGCGGCCGTGGCGTCTGCCAAGAAGCTGTCTTGTGCCACGTAGCCGATGCAGCGCCGCAGCGCCTGCAGCTCGAGCTCGTTGATGGGGCGACCGTCGAGCCGAATGACGCCGCGCGTGGGCTCGTAGAAGCGCAGCAGCAATTTTACGAGCGTGCTCTTGCCGCCGCCGGTGCCGCCCACGAAGGCGATGGTTTGGCCCGGGGCGATGTCGAGCGAAATGTCCTGGAGGGTGGGCGTGTCTCCATAAGAGAACTGGACGTCGTCGAAGGTCAGCCGGCCCTGCACCTCGTCGGGCCTGATGGGCGCGCCCGCGTAGGTGATCTTCACCTTCGTCTCGACCAGGTTGATGACGCGCTCCACCGACGCCATCGAGCGCTGGTAAAGATCCGACATGTCGGCCAGGCGCGTCATCGGCCAGAGCAGGCGCTGGGTGAGGTAAACCAACACCGAATAGCTGCCCACGCCAATTTCGCCTTTCAGCGCCAAGAAGCCGCCATACAGCAGCGTCACGGTGAAGCCGGCCAAGATGGCCATGCGAATCACCGGGGTGATGGCGGCCGAGAAGCGGATGGCGAAGGCGTTGGCGCTACGGTAGCGGTGCGAGCTCTCGTGGATGCGCGCCGTCTCGTAGTCTTCGGCCGCGTAGGCCTTGATGGTGGCGATGCCCAGCAGGTTGTTGTTGAGCCGGGCGTTCAAGGTGCCCGCTGCTTCGCGCACCTCGGCGTAGCGTGAGGCTAGGCGCGCCTGAAACCAGAAGGCGCCGTAGATGATGAGCGGAATGGGGATCAGCGCCAAGAAGGCGATCTTGGTCGTGAGCGTGAAGAAGACGGCGCCTACCAGCGCGGTGCCGGTGAGCACCTGGATCAGATCGTTGGCGCCGCCGTTCAGGAAGCGCTCCATCTGGTTGATGTCGTCGTTCAGGATGCTCATCAGCGTGCCGGTGCGGGTACGCTCGAACCAAGAGAGCTCCAGCTTTTGCACGTGCGCGTAGCTCTGCATGCGCAAATCGTGCTGTAGGTTCTGGGCGAGGTTCCGCCAACGCACCGCGTACAGGTATTCGAACGTGGACTCGAACACCCAGACGAAGACGGTGATGACGGCCAAGAGCGTCAACTGCTGGTGCGGCTCGCTCACGCCGAAACGCGCCAAAAATGACTCTTTTCGGCTGACCACGACGTCCACGGCCACGCCGATGAGCACCTCCGGCAAGACGTCGAAGAGCTTGTTCAACACCGAGAAGACGCTCGCCAGCACGACCTCCCGCCGGTACTGCTGCGCGTGCTGAAACAGTCTCCGTAACGGATGCATCAGGCCCCAGATTTTTTCACAGGAAGGTTGGAAGATCGGAAGGGCGAGAACGCATTTTTTGATTTGGAGGACCAAATCAAAAAATCATTTCCTGGGGGAGCGAGCAGGGAGTGTTTCAGGTGGCGAGCGGCGGCGCGAACGCAAGATTCTCGGGTCGCGGACCTCCCGATCTCCCGATCTCCCTGCAACATCTCGATCTCGATCGCACAGGGAGACCTGGTGCCGGCACGTTAGCTTCTGCGAGGCGGGCGGCGACGCGGCAGCCCCCTCAGACGGGGATGCCCGGAGCGGGGAAGCCTTTGCACATTTCGGAGACCTCGGCGGCGACCTTCTCGATGACTTTGTCGTCGGCGGCGTTGGTCACGACTTGGTCCATCCATCCCGCTAGGCGCACCATCTCTTCTTTGCCCATGCCGCGTGAGGTCACGGAGGGCGTGCCGATGCGGAAGCCGGATGGATCGAAGGGCTTGCGCGGATCGAACGGGATGGAGTTGTAGTTGCCCACGATGCCGGCGCGGTCGAGGGCCTTCGCCGCGACTTTGCCGGTGATGTTCTTGCTGCGCAGGTCGAGCAAGATGAGGTGGTTGTCGGTGCCGCCGGTGACGAGCGTGAAGCCCTTCGACAGCAGCGATTCGGCCAGCGTCTTGGCGTTCGACACGATGTTCTGCGCGTACTGCTTGAACTCGGCCGTGCCGGCTTCTTTGGCCGCCACGGCGATGCCGGCGGTGGTGTGGTTGTGCGGCCCGCCTTGCAGACCCGGGAACACGGCGCGGTCGATCTCTTTGGCGTGCTCGGCCTTGCACATCACGATGCCGCCGCGCGGGCCGCGCAGCGTCTTGTGGGTGGTGCTGGTGACGACGTCCGCGATGCCCACCGGCGACGGGTGTACGCCGCCCGCGACGAGGCCCGAGATGTGGGCGATGTCGGCGCACAGCTTGGCCCCCACTTCGTCGGCAATTTCGCGGAATTTGGCGAAGTCGAGCAGGCGCGGGTAGGCGGTGGTGCCGCACCACAAAATCTTCGGCTTGTGCTCTTTGGCCAGCGCGCGGACCTCGGCAAAGTCGATACGCTGATCGGTTTGGGTGACGTTGTAGCCGATGGCTTTGAAGTAACGACCCGTGATGCTGACGTGCGAGCCGTGCGTGAGGTGACCGCCGCTCGGCAAGCCGAGGCCCATGATGGCGTCGCCGGGCTGACAGAACGCCAAGTACACGGCCAGGTTTGCCGGGCTGCCGCTGTACGGTTGCACGTTGACGTGCTCGGCGCCGAACAGCGCCTTCAGGCGCGAAACCGCCAGCTCTTCGACCTGATCGATGATCTGCTGGCCTTCGTAGTAGCGCTTGCCCGCGTAGCCTTCGGAGTACTTGTTGGTCAGGATCGAGCCCGTCGCTTCCAAGACCGCGCGCGAGGCGTAGTTCTCACTCGGGATGAGACGGAGCTTGACCGTCTCACGAACTTCCTCCTCTTTGATCAGGCGGGCAATCTCGGGGTCACGTTCGGCGAGGGACGGGTCAAAGAGCTTGGTAGACGGCATGGGGGTCGCGGAGACTACCGCCCGATATTGAACCGCGCCACACGAAGATAAGTGCCCGTAACCACGAGGTAATTGTCGATCCACCCCTGGCCGAGGCGGCAACCGGGTGGGCGCTGGGCGCGCTCCGCCAGGTTCGGGCCGGCTAGCTGTATTGGGGCATTCTCTGTCCGCCTGGAATGCCAGCGGGTCTCGACGTGGGGTGAGGGGTGGCTAAACTCACGCCCGTGCGATGGCGAGACCCAGCCAAGCGAAGAACCCCGAGAAGCCAGAGGAAGCTTCTGGGGCTTCGGAGCGTCGCACTTGGGCTGACGTTCCGGGAAACCTAGGCGCCGAACCCCCGACGACGAACGCGACCGAATCTGAACGCGACAAGCCCGCACCGAAGACGGATCCCCAAGCAGTGGCCGACGAAGAAATACTGGCGCCCCACGAGGCCGACAGCGCCCCTCCGAGCATTCCCTCGGCGGCTGCCGTATTTTCGGAAGATTCGACTCGCGCTGCGACGAGCACGCCCGTTCTGCCGGGCCACGTCATCGCCAACCGCTACGAAGTGCTGAGCGTGCTCGGCGAAGGCGGCATGGGCATCGTCTACCGTTGCCGCGACCAAGCCAACGGCGAGCAGCTGGCGGTCAAGCGCGTCATTCCGCCGCCCGGCAACCTGGCTCACGACTACGTGATGTGGTTCTACAAAGAGGCGCGCGCGCTGGCGGCTCTGGACCACCCCAACATCGTGAAGGCGCAGGATTTCGGCCAGCTGCGTGACGGCTCGCCCTACCTTGCCATGGAGCTGGTGAGCGGCGCTTCGCTGCACGAGCTGGCCCACGCGCGCATCAAGTTTCCGCTCGTCTGGGTCACGGTCGATCAGATTTTGTCGGGGCTCGCGCACGCGCACGCGCGCGGCATCGTGCACGGCGACCTGAAGCCTTCCAACGTGCTGGTCGAGCGCATCGAGGGCCAGAACCCGCGCGTGCACATCTTGGATTTCGGCTTGGCGTGGCTGCGTCAAGACGCCCACGACGAGCGGCTGGACGGCAGCAAGGCGATGGAGTTTGCGCCGCACGCGGGCGCGGGCACGCCCGGCTACATGGCGCCCGAGCAGATCCAGCACGAGATGCACCACGTGTGCGGCGCGACGGACCTGTATTCGCTCGGCTGCATCATGTATCGGCTGCTGGCCGGCCACGCGCCGTTCACCGGTGAGTCGAAAGAGCTGCTGCGCGTGCACGCGTTCGATCGGGTGCCCAAGCTCAAGCTTTCGATCGACGCGCCGGAGGAAGCGGCCGCGTTCGTGACGCAGCTGCTGGCCAAGAAGCCTTGGGATCGCTTCGAGTTCGCGGCCGCGGCGCGGCGCGAGTGGCAGAAGCTCAAGCCAGAGACGCTGCCCAAAGTCTGGGAGTTTCCGTCGCTGGCGCGCGCCTCCGATGTTCAGGCGGCGGCGCCCACGCGCCGCACCGGCACCCGCGGGCCCAACCCCGACCTCGCGCCGGCGCCCGAGCACGCGCCGGGCCTGCTCAGCATTCGCCCCAGCCCGCTGGTGGGGCGCGACGAAGAGCGCAAGAAGCTCGAGGCGATTTGCCAAGAGATGGTGAACGGCGTTGGCCCGCCGCACCGGCTGGTGATTTTGGTGGGGCCCGCCGGTTGCGGCAAGAGCCGCTTGGCAGAGTGGCTGTGCGAGACCATGCACGAGCGCGGCACGATGGTGCCGCTCCGCGCGCGCTACCGAAAGTTGCGCAGCTCGGTCGACGGCATGCTGGGCGCCGCCGCGCACTACTACAACTTCGAGCGCACCGATCGCGACACGATAGAGCGCTCGCTGCTCGAGCGTTGGCGCGTGAAGCGCGACGACAAGAATGGGCGCGCCTGGGTGGCCGGCGCCGCCGAGTGGATGAAGCCGGTGGGCGGCTCTTCCAGCGATCAGCCGATAGGCCCGTCCGGTATTCGCTTCACGCTGGATACGCTGGAAACGCGGCGGATGGTCATCCGCTACACGCTACGGAAGATCTCCGCCGGACGCCCGCTGCTGTTCTGGCTCGATGACCTGCACAACGGCGGTCCAGCTACGTTCGAAGGCTTCATTCGGATTCACCAAGAAGAGACGGACGTCAAAATCGTGATGGTGGCGACCGCGCGCCACGAAGACGTGGCGCTCGGCACGCCCGCCGCCGAGCGGCTCCGCCAGCTGCGCGACGTGATGGACGGCACCGTGATCGAGGTGCAGCCGCTGCCGCCCGAGACCACGAGAGAGATGCTGCGCGCCTCTCTGCCGTTGGACGACGCGGCCGTCGAAGAGGCGGCCCGCCGCAGCCGCGGTAACCCGCTGTTCGCGCTGCAGCAGCTGCACGCCTGGGCCCTCGGCGGCAACATGGAGTTTTTGAACGGCACGTACCGGGTGCCGCCCGAGGTCCTGGCCACGCGCCCGCAGACGACGGCGGAGCTGTGGGATAGCCGCGTCAACTCGGTGCCCGAGCAGTACCGCGCCGCCGCCATCGCCGCCGCCACGCTGGGCGGGGAGATTCGGCGCAACGTGCTGCGCGAGCTGGTGGCGTCGCTGGGTATCGCGCCCGAGCCCGCCATCGTGGCCCTGCAAAACGCCGAAGTGCTGATCCCGCGCTCGTCGGGGCGCTATTCGTGGCCGCACGAGCTGCTGCAAGAGCACTTGTCGGCCCAGCTCTCGGAGCGGCCCGACCGAGAGCGGTTCTACCGCGCAGCCGCGGCGGCGCTGCTCACGCATCCGCAAGCCAACACGCGCCGCATCGTGCGCCAGCGGGTGGTGAACCTCATCCAAGCCGGCGATCATGATCCCGCTGCGCTGCTGTTGTTCGATTTCTTGCAGCGGGGTTGGAACGGCGCGCGCGAGCCGCTCGCCACCCTCTCCGATCTGGACTTGCTCAAGGGCAAGCTCACCGGGCGCATGCTGGCGCTCAAGAACCGCTGGCAAGCCGAGGCCATGCGGCACGTCGGGCGCTTGGCGGAGGCCAGCACCCTCGCCGAGCTGGCTCGCACCCGCTTCGAAGACGCGGGTGATGAAGAGAACGTCGCCCACTGCCTACGCTTGCAGGGCCACTTGATGAGCGAGCAGGGCAGCTCGGCCGAGGGGCTCGAGCTGGTGAAGAAAGCGCTGCTCGTCTTCGAAGAGCGCAGCCACGTGCTGGGCCAAGCGCTGTGCGAGGCCGTGGCCGGCGAAATCGAGTTTCAGCTCGGCGACTACGAGAGCGCGCGGCTCACCATTCAGAGCGGCGAGCGCAATTTCGCGGCGTTGGATCAGCCCGTCGGGCGGGGGCAGTGCTTGCTGCTGCTCAGCTGGATCGAGCACTCCGAGGGCACGACCGATCGCTCGCGGCGCTTGGCTCAAGAGGCGCGCAACGAGTTCGAGCGCGCTGGTTACCGCCTGGGTACCGCGCAGGCCGACGTCTCGATCGCCCACGTCGAGCACCGCTTGATGAACTTCCACAGCTCGGAGGGCGGCGCCTTCGAAGCGTTGCAGACCTTCGACGTGCTGCGCACGCCGCGCGGTCAGGCCGCTTGTGACCGGCTGCTCGCCATGATCGGCATCGACACCGACGATCTCGACATGGCCGAGCTGCACACCGATCGGGCGCACAAGCAGTTCGTGAAGATGGGCGACCCTTGGGGCGTCATGGAGTCCAAGCTGCTATTTTGCCAGCTGGCGCTCGTGCGCCACCAACCCGAGCGGGCGCGGGCGTTGATCGAAGAGTGCTCGCGCATCGTCGTCGAGGAGGCCGAGGCCAAGCAGCACTACCTGCTCACCTGCGCCTGGTACGAGCACTCGCGGGCTCGTCCCGATCGCGCCTTCGAGTACATCGAGGCGGCGGCGGACGTGTTCGGTCCGCGGATTCGCGCCGGAGACCACACTCCCCACCTGCTGGCGAGGCTCTCGCGCTTCGAGTGGCCCGAGCACGCGCTGAACCGCATCGAAGCCTGGCGCGCCCTGTTGAACGACCGCGCCCGACGCAAGGTTTCGTAGCCCAGAGAGCCGGAGCGAAGATCCAGCGGCACGAGACCGAACGCCCGCCTTTCCTCACGTCGGCTTACGTTTCGATACCAGAGATTTCCGCCTTCCGATCTTTCGAGCTTGCCATCAGAAATCGGGAGTCCCTGTCACCACCCACAGGGTTGATAGTAAAGCGCGGGGGCCGACAAGTGACTACATGGACGAGTTGCGCGGACCTGATACGTTCGAAGGTTGGTGCACTCGCGTCGCTCTCACTCGCTGGTCAGCCTCGGTGAATACGAGCTGGTGCGTCGCATCGCGACGGGGGGCATGGCGGAGGTGTACGAAGCGCGCCGCCCCGGGCCGCGCGGCTTCGCCAAGCGCGTCGCGCTGAAGCGCATCTTGCCGCAGCTGGCCATGGATCATCGGCTGGTGCGCATGTTCTGCGCCGAAGCGCGCGTGCACGCAGCCCTCGCCCACCCGAACCTCGTCAGCGTGTTGGACTTCGGCGAGGCCGCGGGCGAGCTCTACATGGTCTTGGAGTACGTGGACGGCGTGGCGCTCTCGGAGGTGATGCGGGCGGCCTCGGCTCGCAAGCGGGCCGTCGATCTGGGGCCGGCCTTGCACGTCGCGCGCGAGGTCGCGGCGGGCCTGGCTTACGCGCACCAATTCCGCGACGAAGAGGACGCGCCGCTCGGTGTGGTGCACCGCGACGTGGCCCCCAACAACATCTTGCTCGGTCGCTCGGGCGAGGTGAAGCTGACCGATTTCGGCATCGTGCATTCGACTTGGTCCGACGTGCGCACCGCGCCGGGCGAGCTGCGCGGCAAGGCGGGCTACGTCTCGCCCGAGCAGGCGCAGGGCAGGCCAGTCGACGCGCGCACCGACCTGTTCTCGCTCGGCGTCGTGCTGGCGGAGATGCTGCTCGGCGCGCCGCTGATTCCCGGCGACAGCGAGCTCGAGATCTTGAAAAATTTGGAGCAGCGCGGCTGGGAGGGCTTGTCGGGTCTCGCTTCGCACGTGCCGGCGCCGGTGATCCAGCTCTTGCAGCGCATGTTGGCGCGGGCGCCCCGCAACCGGCCCGCGAGCGCACGGCTGGTCGCCGAAGAGCTGGACGAGCTGGCCACGCGTCATGGCGTGCGCACGTCCGCACACGCTCTCAGCTTGTGGCTCGCAGATCTCGGCGTCGTGCGCATCGACAGCAACGTGCGCGTCACGCCCCGCCGCGAGGACGCGCCGTATCAGCCGCCACCCGGCGCCGCGCCGGGCGAGGACCGGGCCACCCTCGTCGACGCCGATGCCCTGAAGCCGATCGTGATCTCCGTGCCCACTCCGCAGCTGCCCGAACGCCCAGCGGCCTCGAGCCCTCCGAGCGCGGCAGGCAGCTCCACCTTGCGTTACCGGCTCCGGCGCCCGGGGGGCGAGGTCGTGGGCCCCCTGTCGTTGGCGAGCGTGCTGGCCATGCTGGCCACCGCTCGCGCCGGCCTGGACTCGGAGCTGGCGCGGGAAGACGGGCCCTTCCTGAAGCTGTCGCGCGCCTTCGAGCTCACGCGCTTGGCCGCGCGACCGCTGTACCGCTTCTTCGACCCCATCGCGATCTTGGCCAACGAGCGTCACCCGGTCGAGCGCGCGAGCTTGGCCGCGCACTTGCTGCGATTGGCCACGCTGGAGCGCACGGGCCTGCTCGTGTATCGCCTGGGTGCAGAGCAGCGCCGAATTTATTTCGAGAAGGGCGTGCCGGTGGCCATGGCGTCGACCGAGCCGAGCGAGCTGCTGGGCGCGCAGCTGGTGCGCGCGGGGGCGGTCAGCGAGGCCGATCTGGAGCGGGTGCTCGAGAGCGGCTACCGCTCGGGCTGCAGTTTGGGTGAAAGCTTGCTGCTGGCCGGGCTGCTCTCCAAGGAGCGCTTGGAGCAGAGCCTGAGCGAGCAGCGGGTGCGTCGGCTCACCGCCGTGTGCCGCGCGGCGGCTGGTGAGCTCTTCTTCGTCGACGACGCGCGCTCCGGTGAGCCTGCCGGCTCACTGCCGCAGCCACCGTTGGGGCTCTTGGTCGAGGCGCTGCGCGCGGCCTACCCGCAAGGGGAGCTCTTGGTCTTGCTGGGCGGCTTGGAGCGCACCGCCTTGAGCGCCTCCGCGGCCTGCCCGGCGCTACGACGCGCGCTCTGCCTTTCGAGCGACGAGGCGTACGCGTTCGACTTGTGTTTGCGGGGCGTGAAGGTTGGCCTGGTCTTGCGTGAGGCCAGGGCTCGAAGCCAAGGTGCCCTGCGCGCGGCCCTGTTCGCCATCTTCATCGGCCTTTCGGCGGGCGCCTTCGTCGCGCGCGCCGACTGACACGGCGCTTGTCATCACATCCTTCTCTGAGCTCTCCGACGTGGAGAGGCCTTCCGGTGCTGAAAAGTCAGTTCGGTAGCGAACTGACTCTTTCGACGTGGAGAGGCCTTCCGGTTGCTGAAAAGTCAGTTCGGTAGCGAACTGACTCTTTCGACGTGAAGAGGCCTTCCGGTTGCTGAAAAGTCAGTTCGGTAGCGAACTGACTCTTTCGACGTGAAGAGGCCTTCCGGTTCTGGAAATAGCGCGCGCCGCGCTCTTGCGCCGCCTCCCTCCTGCGTCGAAACGCCGTATTCCCCGTCGACCTCGGACCGGTCTGCCAGCGCCGGGGATGAGGTATAAGGGGCTCATGGCTCGTGAGGCTTCGACTTTGGCCACGCTGCTCGTCTCGTGCCCGGACCGGCGCGGCATCGTGGCGGCGTTGGCGCAGGTGCTGTACGGGCACGGCGCCAACATTTTGGATTCGGACCAGCACACCGATACGGTGGCTGGCCTATTCTTTCAGCGGCTACGGGTCGATTTCGCGGAGCTGATGACCGACCGCGTTGCCTTGGAGCGGAGCATTGCCGAGCTGTCCGAGCGCTTCCAGATGCAGTATCGCCTGCTGTATCAGGCGCAGCGCAAGCGTCTGGCCCTGTTCGTGTCCAAGTACGACCACTGCCTGTACGACCTCTTGCTGCGGCAGCGGGCCGGCGAGCTGAGCGGAGAGATCGCGGCCGTGATCAGCAACCACCCCGATTTGGGCGCGGTAGCCGCCCAGTTCGGCGTGCCTTTCCACGTGTTCGAGAAGACGCCGCAAACCAAGCTCGAGCAAGAACAGAAAGAGCGCGCGCTACTCGAAGAGCTGGGCGTCGATTTGGTGGTGCTCGCCCGCTACATGCAGGTGATGAGCGCCGGATTCTGCGAGGCGTTCCCGCAGCGCATCATCAACATTCACCACTCGTTCCTACCGGCGTTCGTGGGTGGCAAGCCGTACCACCAAGCGTACGCCCGCGGCGTCAAGCTCATCGGCGCTACCGCGCACTACGCGACGGCCGTGCTCGATGAAGGCCCCATCATCGAGCAAGACGTCGTGCGCGCGTCTCACCGCGACAGCGTCGAAGACCTCGTACGCAAGGGCCGCGACCTCGAGAAGGTCGTCCTCGCCCGCGCCGTGCGCTCCCACCTCGACGACCGCATCCTCGTGTACGGCAACAAAACCGTCGTCTTCGACTGAGCCGCCCGACTCCGTCACGGAGCTCTGCGGACCCCGGATTTCATAGGAAGATCGGACGAGCGGAAGTGCGAGCGGGGGGCGCCCCTAACGATGTCCTTCTGGCGACGCCGAGGGACTCAGAGGCCCTTGGCGTTGCGGGCGGTGGCGAGGGCTTCGTCGAGGGCGGCGGGGCTGAAGCCGACTTGGATTTGGCCCATGATGTCGATCACCGGAATGCTGGCGCCGCTGCGGCCGGCGCGGGCCAGCTTCTTGTGCATTTCTTCGGCCGCGACCTCGTTGTCGTCGATGTTCTTCTTGATCACCGTCGCGCCGCGCTGCTTCAAGTAGCGCTCGGCGTCGTGGCAGGGCTTGCACCAGTCGGCCCCGTAGATGATGACGACCACGCCGGTTGCCGGCCCTTTTGCCGCGGAGTTGCCGCTCGATGGCTTGCCATCCGGCCCGGCCCCGCCGGGGGCGGCGCTGGCGCTGGGCAACGCGCTGGGGGCCAAGGCTTCCAGGCGCGCCTTGCGCTTGCTGGCTCCCAGCTCCTCCCATTCCGGACGCGGCATGGTCTTGAGGCGGTAGGCGCCGGCGGCCGTCGTTTCGTCCAGGTTGGTGACGTACACGAGCGCGCCGGTGCCTTCTTCGCGGTTGGTCACCACGACGCGCACCTTGGCGCGGCCCTCGGTGGGGACGTCGGCGGGCTTTTGCACCACGTGGAAATCGCCTTTGTCATCGATCCACGTCAAAAGGAGGTTGGGGGAGTCAGCCTTCACCTCCAGCGGCGGTAGCTCATTGGCCTTGGGCTTGGTCGCCGTGTCGCTCGACTCGTCGGTCGCAGGCTTCTTGCATGCGGCCACGCTGAGCGCGCTGGCGAGCAGCAAGGCCAAGCTCGGGTTGCGCCTCATTGCCGAGCTCCGCTCGCGCTGCTCGAAAGCTTGGCTAGCTCGTCCGACAACGTTGCCCACTCTTTCATGGCACGCTCCAAGAGCTCACTGTACTCGCGATCTTTGTGGGCCAGGTCGTGCAAGCGTTGCCAGTCGCCTGCGTCGGCGGTCTTGAGCTCCGCGCGGAAGCTCTCGAGGGTGGCTTCCAAATCGCTGATCTGCTGTTCCAGCTCGGCCACGCGCTTCTTCTTCTTTTCGACGTCGCGCGAGCTGGCCTTGCGCGCGTCCCGCTCGCCTTTGGCGGGGGGCGCCGCGGGCTTGGGGGCGGCCGGCGCTAGCGCCGGCGCGCGAGACGCCTTGGGGGGCGCCGAAGCGCGGCCGCGGCGGTCACTGGCCTCCGCGTCGGCCCGGCGTTTCCGCTCCAGCGCATCACCATAGTCCTTGAACCCGCCTTCGTAGGTGTCCACCCCCTCGGGCCGAAAGCTCAAGGTGCGGGTCGTGACGGTCTCCAGAAAGCGCCGATCGTGCGAGACGAGGATGACCGTGCCTTCGAAGCCGACGAGCGCTTCTTCCAAGATCTCGGCGGCCGGGATGTCCAGGTGGTTGGTCGGCTCGTCCAAGAACAGCAGGTTTCGCGGCTCGAGCAGCAGCTTGGCCAGCGCCAAGCGGGTGCTCTCGCCCCCGGACAGGCTCCCGACCTTGCGCAGCGGGTCATCGCCATAGAAACGAAAGCGCGCCAAGTACTGCCGAGCGCCGTCCACGTTCAGATCGCCACGCACGCTGCGGATCTCTTCGACGCCGGTGCGCGCCTTGTCCAGCGAGCCGAGCTGCTGATCGAAATAGCCTTCGCGGAGGTTCGTGCCACGACGCACGTGGCCTACGTCTTCCGGCGCTCCACGCTCGGCCAAGAGCTTCATCAGCGTGGTCTTGCCAGTGCCGTTCGGCCCCACGATACCGATGCGATCACCCCGCCGCACGAGCAGGTCTACGCCCTGGAAGAGCTGCTTGCCGCCGCGGGCGGCGCCCAGCCCCTTGGCTTCGAGCACGATGTCCCCGCTGCGCGGCGCTTCGGCGAAGCGAAAGCGCACGCGCTCGGCCCGGGCCCACACGTCTTCAGGGCGGGCCACGCGGTCGAGCTTGTCCAGCATCTTTTGGCGAGACTGCGCCTGTTTGGTCTTCTGCCCCGCCATGTTGCGGCGGATGAAATCCTCCGTCTTTTCGATGAACGTGGCCTGCTCTTCGGCTTGGCGGCGCTCACGCTCCAAGTCTTCGGCGCGCTCCTCATGATAGCGAGAGTAGGGCAGCGGGTAGACGCGGAAGGTGGTGCGGCCAAGCTCCATGGTGATACCGCACACCGCGTCCAGAAACGCGCGATCGTGCGAGACGACGAGCACGGCGCCGCGCCACGCGCACAGGTGTTGCTCGAGCCAGCGAATCGTCTCCAAATCGAGGTGATTGGTCGGCTCGTCGAGCAGTAGAATATCGGGCTCGGAGGCCAGCACGATGCCGAGCGAAAGCCGCCCGCGCTCACCGCCCGAGAGGGTGGACACGTCGCGATCCAGATCGGGCAGCTTGAAGCCGAGCTTCTCGGCGATCACCTCGACGCGCCGCTCGATCGCGTCGGCCCCGGCGCGGTGGTACTGCTCGTCGAGATCCGACAAGCGGGTGAGCGCGGCGTCCGAGCCGTCCGCGGCCGCGACCTGCGCGTCGGCCAACGCGTGCCGCAAGGCGACCAGCTCGCCGAAGCCGGAGAGCAACACGTCCATCACGCTGCCGCGCGCCTTCACCTCGTGGCTCTGCCGGAAGTAGCCAACGGTTGCGCCCTTTTTGGGCACCACGAAGCCTTTGTCGGCCTCCAAGTCGCCCGCCAGCACACGCAAGAGCGTGCTCTTACCGGCGCCGTTGGGCGCGACCAACCCCGCGCGCTCACCTGCTTCCAACTTCAGCGCCACGTCGCTGAACAGCGGGTCACCCGTATAGCCGAAAGTCACACCAGAAACTTCGAGGAGGGCCAAGACGGCCCACCCGTATCACGGTGGTTGGCGCCGTCCAGTGCCGGCCGCTGGCCGGTGCCGCCCAGGTCCTCGACCAGCCTATTTGCCCTGGAGCGAGAGCGCGACGTCGCCCGGCTCGAGCTCGCGTCGCGACTCGATCACGATGGCCAGCGAGCTGTACTTCTCGGCGCGGATGACGCGCAGCTCGGCGACGACCTCGCTCGGAAACTGCTTGTCGTCTCCGGTAATCGGCGTGCGCTCGACCTCGGCCGACTTCGATGACTCGATTTTCATGCGGTACTTGAGCATGTTGTTGCCCACGTTCAGCGTGTTTCGCCAGGTGTCACCCTGACGGAGCACGAACAAGCGCGTGCCCGCCTCGAGCCCGTCTTCGCTGCCCCGATCCATGAACGTCAACTGATGTTGGCCCAACAACCGGTGGGGGTAGACGCTGCTGAGCACGCGCGCTTGGATGGTTTTGCTGGCTGGCTTGGGCGGCACCACGTCGAACTGACGACCGACGGGACCGACGTGATAGCCGCGCTCGATGACGTCCAGGGCCTCGACCACCTCGCCACGCGCCACGCGCGTCTTGGAATTGAACTGGTCGATCTTGATCGTCCCCTTCACGCTCACGATTTCGCCGGGCGGGTTCCGAGCGCCTGGCACGTCGTCGGGCTTGCGGATGGGGGTGAAGATGGTCAGGGTTTGGCCCGGCTTCAGCGTCACCCCGGGTCGCATCATCAAGTACACGTGGTTGCCGTTCGAGAGCAGCATCTGGTCTTCGGCCGCGCCGACCAGCTCGCCCCACACGTCCCGCTTCGGGTCGCCCAAGAAGCCCTGATCGCGCAGGAAGATGGTGCTAGGGGGCAGGCCACGCGCGCCCTTGCCGAGGTTGGAGCCGCCGGTGGCGCCCATGAGCTGCGCCTGTCGTTGACCGAGCGGATCGTTGGCGTCGCGCAGCCGGATCTGATCGCCCGGGTAGATCCAGTGCGGGTTGACGATCTGTGGGTTGTAGCTCCAGACCTTGGGCCAGCCCCACGGGTTGGCATAGTAGGAGTCGCACAGGTCCCACAGGGTGTCGCCCTTGCGCACGACGTGGATCGCCGGCACCTCGAGCGGGCGCTGCGGACCGATGATGCCGACCGCTCCCTTGCCACCGTAAACGACGGGGGAGCCGCCGCTGCTACCCCCCAAGTCGAAGCCGTCCGTCTCGTTCCCGGTCCGCGAGCGCGAGCTGGACGGCAGGCCTTTGTTCAGGTCGCTGAGCGAGGGGCCGTAGGCGGGGCCATAGGCGGTACCGCCGGTCGGCGCCGGCTGAATGATCACGGTGCCGCCGTTTCCGGTCGACACGCTGGTAGCAGCGCCGGGCGTCGCCCCGCCGCCTTCCCCAGGGTTGCCCGCGGGCGGCGTGGCTGGGCTGGGGCTCGGGCCGGCCTGCGCAAAAGCCTGGCCCGTCAGCCCCAAGCACGCGAGGATCGAAGCACCTAGAGAGAGTCGGCGTAGCATCAGCCTTCGCCTTTGCCGTCGCCCTTCTCGGCGCTCTTACCCGTACTACCGCCGCGCAGCTTGATCACCGGGCGCGGCGAGGGGTCGTCGGCGGCTTCACCGGGGGGAGGAGAGCCTACGTGAGGAGAGGGCATCCCGGAGGTGTCCTCCGGCACGACCTTCACGACCTTTAGGCTCGGGCGCTCCGACGTGGTCGACACCGCCGCTAGGGCGGCTGGCTTGGCGGAGATCGCCGCTTTGGCGTGCCGCGCCTCCATGGCGTCGAGCCGCTCGACCAGCTGGTCGTTCTTCGTCTGCACCTTCGAGATCTCCTCCTGCATGGCGGCGAGGCGCTTGTCCACGCCCTCGAGGCCACTGCTGCAGCCGGTCACGCAGGTCAGCGCCACGCAGCAGCTGAGCACCCAAGCATTTGGTCGGAGCTTCATCGCCAGGGGATCGTAGATTCCGGCTCGCGCTTCGGCCAAAACTTCGGAGGAGCCCGCGCGCGGAAAGCGGCGCCTCTCCCGCGGTCGCTGTTCAATAATCCTCATTGAATCCCCATACTTCGGCGCGCCGCGCTCGGCTCTGCAAAGCGCGCGCCGTCTGCCGCCGAAACTAGACGACCGGAGGCGTTCCGCGTAGGATTCCCGCACTTTGGGGCTCCGTCGACTCCGTCAAAAGCGTCCTAGGCCGCGTCTCGATCTTCGCAAGACGCTGTTCGTCCTCCCGAACCTGATCACGTTGTGCGGCGTGTTCTGCGGGTTCAACGCCATTCGGCTGGTCGCCAAAGACATGCCCACGGCCGATGACGTCTATCGGGCCGCGCTGCTCCTCATTTTCGCCATGTTCTTCGACTTGATGGACGGGCGAGTCGCCCGCATGACGCGCACCCAAAGCGCGTTCGGCCTGCAGCTCGACTCGCTGGCCGACATCATCTCGTTCGGCGTTGCTCCCTCCCTGCTCGTTTACAAGTGGGTGCTCTACCGGGCACCGCTGCCCGGCATCTTCACGGCGTTCATGTTCGTGGGCTGCGCGGCGGTGCGGCTAGCTCGCTTCAACGTGCTCAGCTCGAGCTCCACCGGCGCGCCCAGCAAGCCCGGCAAATACATCATCGGCCTGCCTACGCCGCCTTCTACCGGCATTTTGGTGGCGCTCATCATCGCCAACCACGGCTCGGGGGGCGTGATTGGGAGCGAGCCCTACACGGTCCTGCTCTTCGCGGTGACCATTTTGCTCTCGTTCTTCATGGTGTCGACGGTGCGCTTCCGCTCGTTCAAAGAGCTGAAGCTCAACACTGGCACGGTGCTTTTCGTGCTCTTCACCATCACGTCCAGCGCCTTCGTCTGGTCGCGCTTCAAGCCCCAGTTCGTGCTGATCTGGCTGCTCAGCGTGTACATCCTCATCGGGGTGGTCGAGTCGGTGCGGGCCCTGCTCGTGAAGCTCACCACGCCCCAGCGCGACTCCGTGCCGCCGATCGCCTGAGCCGGCCTGGCGCTTGGCCCACCCAGTACGGTCCACGTGTTGCCCGGCGAGGCCCGGGCCAGTTCGCGCAATGCGGGCAAAGCGGCTAAAGTAGCGGGCGCATGGGCAAAAACCGCGTCTTCTTCCCGCAGGAGGCGCTCGACCGCTGGCTTTCCGAAGGACGCGTCCAGATCGCCGGCTCCGAGCTCACCATACCGAACGAGCGCCGCCGCTACCGTTTGGTGGAAGCCGTGCGTGTGCTCTCGGAGGAAGCCGGTTATTCGGATCCCGACGAGCTCGTCGGCAAGGTGAAGACCATGTTGTTTCTGACCGAGCTGGGCGCCGAGCTCTTGGGCGACTCGATGGTGCTGGGCGAGAACGCTTACCGGGTCAGCGCGGGTTGGTTGGGCTCGCCCATCGGGACCTTGGAAGCACACCGAGCCGAACGAGAAGAGCTGCGGGTGTCCCGGCCGCCCGCGCCGGCGCCGGGGAGCGACGAAGAGCTCTTGGCGTCCTTCTTGGCGCGGAACCTGTAAATGCCCGAGCTTGCCCCGATCGCGTTCTATCTCGGAGTCGTCGCCTACTCCGCGGCCTCGACCGTGTTTTTCTTGGAGCTGCTCCGTCGCGAGCCGGAAAAGGCGCCGGGCGCGTACGGCCCGCGCCTCTTGATGGTTGGCGGCGCGATCCACGCGGTCCACGTCGTCGCAGCCAGCCTGCTCAGCCGCGTCTGCCCCGTCGAGTCGCTGCATTTTGGGCTGAGCTTGAGCGCGCTGGGCGCGGTGGTGGCCTACCTGCTGTTGCGGAAGCGCTTTCGCCTGCACGCGGTGGGGGCGCTGGTGGCGCCGCTGGCGCTCACGTTCTTGATCGGGGCGCAGTTCGTGTCCGTGCCGCGGAGCGAAGCGGACATCCCGCGTAGCTTGCTAGCGCTACACATTGCCGCCAACTTGATCGGCCTGGGCGTGTTCTTGGTCGCCGGTGGGTCTTCGGGGCTTTACGTGCTGCTCGAGCGGCGCCTGCGCCAAAAGAAGCTCGGGTTGTCGCCCGCCTCTTCACGTCTACCTCCGCTAGAGGCGCTGGACCGGGCCGCGCACCGCTTGCTCTTGTTCGGCTTTCCTCTGCTCACCTTCGGCGTGGTCACGGGCGCGGTGTTCACGCAACGGGTGGCCGAAGGCGGCAGCGCCGCCGTGCTGCGCACGGTGCTCGGCTACGCCACCTGGGGCCTCTTGGCCGCGGTCCTGCTGCTGCGGCAAATCATCGGCCTGCGCGGGCGTCGCGCCGCTTACGGAACGCTGCTAGGCGTGGCCTGTGTGCTGCTCGTGCTGCTGGTGTACGCGGTGCGCGGAGGCGTCGCGTGATCGTCGTCGTGGGCTTGTCTCATCACACGGCGCCCATCGCCGTACGCGAGGCGATAGCCCTGCCGTCCGACGCCGTTCCCGAGCTCTTGCGCGAGCTGTGCGAATCGCCCACCGTGGGCGAAGCGCTGATCGTGTCGACGTGCAACCGCGTGGAGCTGGTGGCCGCGGGCAAGTCGGTCGACGCCGACTTGTCCAGCGTGGCCGAGGCGTGCGTGGCCGCGCTGTGCGAGCGTGCCCCGCAGATTCGCGACCACCTGTATCGTTATGCGGGCGGGGCGGCGGTGAAGCATCTGTTCCGCGTGGCCGCCTCGCTCGATTCGCTCGTGCTGGGCGAGCCGCAGATTTTGGGCCAGCTCAAGCAGGCGTACGACGTCGCCCGCGAAGAGCGAGCGCTGGGCCCGATCTTGAATCGCACCATGCCGCGCGCGTTGCGGGTCGCCAAGCGGGTCCGCACCGAAACCAGCATCGGCTCCGGCCAGGTCAGCGTGCCGAGCGTGGCCGTCGATTTGGCGCGGCAGATCTTCGGCGAATTTTCTGGCCGGTTCGTGATGTTGGTCGGCTCGGGCGAAATGGCCGAGACCGCCGCCAAGCAGCTGCGCGGCGCGGGCGCCAAGGTCGTGGTGGTCGGCCGCAACCCGCAGCGGGCCGCCGAAGTGGCGCGCGCCGTCGACGGCGAGGGGCGGGGTTGGGAAGCGCTGGGCGCGACCTTGGCCGAGGCCGACGTCGTCATCACCAGCACCAGCGCGAAGGGCTACGTCGTCGATTACGACACGGTGGCCGCCGCGCGCAAGAAGCGCCGCGGGCAGAGCCAATTTTTGATCGATCTGGCGGTGCCGCGCGACATCGATCCGCGGGTCGAGAAGCTGGACGGCGTCTACCTGTACAACGTCGACGACCTGACGGCGCAGGTTCGCGAATCACTCTCGGCCCGCTCGCGCGAGGCCGAGCGCGCCGAGGCCATCGTGGTCAGCGAAGCTCTCGGCTACGAGCGCTGGGCGGACGCGGAGCAGGCGACGCCCACCGTCGTGGCTCTGCGCTCGCGGCTGCGCGCCGCCCTCGAGCTCGAGCTGGGCCGCAGCCTGAGAGGGCGGCTCAAGCATCTCGGGGAGGAAGAGCGCGTGGCGCTGGCCAAGATGGTCGAGGCATCGGTAAACCGCGTGCTGCACGGCCCCACGCTGCGCCTACGGCAGGCCGCGTCCATGCGCGCGCCCGAAGCGCTCTCGCTCGAGCAGCTGGCGTCGGCCCTGGCCGAGCTTTTCGACCTTTCTTCGAGCGCGCCCGTGGTCGATGATGCCGAAATGTCAGCCGAAGACGAGCCGCTCGTGAGCAGGCCGGACGCCAGCCCCAGTGACCCGGGAGGCGGCCTCGGCGAAGCGGCGGCTCCCACCAGCAAGCGCCGCGCGCACTCGGAGGCGCCTTGAGCAAGGCCCGCGTCGTCGTTGCCACTCGCAAGAGCGCGCTCGCGCTGGCGCAGTCGCGCGCCTTCATTGCCCGGCTCGCCGCGCTGCATCCAACCGTGGCCTTCGAAGAGCTGCTAGTGACCACCACCGGTGACGTCGTGCAAGATCGCGCGCTGGCCGAGATCGGCGGCAAGGGTCTGTTCGTCAAAGAGATCGAAGAGGCGCTGCTCGACGGTCGCGCCGATTTGGCGATCCATTCGCTCAAGGACGTACCGCCCGCGCTCCTGCCGTCGCTCAGCATCGAGTGCATCCCCGAGCGCGAAGATCCGCGCGACGTGCTGGTGACGCGCTCGGGCTTGCCGCTCGCGCAGTTGCCAGCGGGGAGCCGGGTCGGTACCGGCTCGCTGCGGCGCCGCGTCCAGCTGCTCGCCTACCGGAGCGATCTCGAGGTCGTGGCCATCCGCGGTAACGTCGACACGCGCCTGCGCAAGTGCGAGAGCGGCGAGATCGACGCCGTCGTGCTGGCGCGCGCTGGCCTCAATCGCCTGGGGCTGGGCGCTCGCGCGACCGAGAACCTCGCGCCGGAGATCATGCTGCCCGCGGTCGGGCAGGGCGCGCTGGGTATCGAGCAGCGCGCGGACGATCGCGCGGTCGCCGAGCTGCTGGCGCCTCTCTCTCACTCCGACACGAAAATTCTCGTGACGGCCGAGCGTGGCGTCATGCTGGCCATCAACGGCAACTGCACCACACCGGTCGCGGCGTTCGGTGTCAGGCGTGGCGATTCGCTCTTTCTGCGCGCGTTCTTGGCGGAGCCAGACGGCTCGCGCCCGCGCAGCGCCGAAATCAGCGTGCCTTTCCCCGATAGCGCCGACGCGGCGGCCGAAATCGGCAGCAGCCTGGGGGCGAGGCTGCGGTAGCGCTTCCAATTTGGGGGCAGGCCCGTGATAAAGTCCGCCGCCATGTTGGGTCGCCGTCAGGTACTGAGCTCATTGTCGTTGTCGCTCGTCGTCTCGCTCGCGCCGCTCTTGGGCGCGTGCGGTCCGGGCGCAGGTGAGGTGAAGCACGCCAGCGTGAAGCCTGGTGCCATGCCCGAAGGCGGCGAGTGGAACGGCGTCTACTTCAGCACCCAGTTCGGCTACCTGCACTTGGTGTCGGACAACAGGTCGGCCAACGGCGCGTGGCGCACCGCCGCCGGCGACGCCTGGGGCGAGATGTCGGGCACCTGCGATGGCGACCTGCTCAAGTACGAGTGGACCGAGCGCAAAATCGGCGCGATCGGGGCCGACGCGACCAAGAAGGGTCACGGCTACTTCAAGTACACGATCCCGAACCCCGGCGAGCCGCACAAGATCGTCGGCGAATGGGGCCTGGGCGAGAGCGACGCGGGCAGCCCGTGGGAAGCGGTCAAGCAGATTCGCATGCAGCCCAAGCCCGAGTCGGTGAAGCCGGACGAAATCGAAGGCCGCACCAACGTCGGTGGCTGGGACGATTCGGAAGACGACAAGCCCAAAGACTCGTCCGACAGCGGAACGTCCGAGGGCGATCCGTCGCCTCCCTGAGCTTTTTCGACGTCGCCGCGGGCGCGCCCCCACCGATGGACTTTTCGCGCTGACCAGGTCGTGCCATGCATCGCGGGCTCATGACCGCGAAGCTCGTCTCCGAAGCCGCCAAGGGTCTCCAATTCAAAGAGCCGCCGATCTTCGAGCGGGGCACGCCGGGCCGTCACGGCGGCTCCATCGCGAAGCTCGACGTGCCCGAGGTGGATCTGAGCGCAGAGCTGGGCGCGCTTTCGCGCAAGGTCCCGGCGGGCTTGCCCGAGGTCAGCGAGCCCGAGGCCATTCGTCACTTCGTGCGCTTGAGCCAGTGGAACTTCAGCATCGACACCCAGTTCTATCCGCTCGGCTCGTGCACCATGAAGCACAACCCGAAGGTGAACGAGTGGGCGGCGCGCCTGGACGGCTTTGCCAACCTGCACCCGCTCACGCCCGATCACCTCGCGCAGGGTGCGCTGGAGCTGATGGCGCGCCTGGCCGCCATCTTGGCGGAGATCGTCGGCCTAGACGGCGTGAACCTGCAGCCCGCGGCCGGCGCGCAAGGCGAGCTGACCGGCTTGATGATGATGCGCGCCTTTTTCAAGAAGCAGGGCCGCTCGCCGCGCAAGGTCTTCATTCCCGACAGCGCCCACGGCACCAACCCCGCTAGCTGCGCGCTGAACGGCTTCGAAGCCGTGCCGTTTGCCTCGGGGTCGCGCGGGGTCGTCGAGCCCGAGACGCTGGTCGCCGCCATCGAAGCGGCGGGGGGCGAGGTCGCGGGCCTGATGATGACCAACCCAAACACGCTGGGGTTGTACGAGAGCGCGATGCCCAAGCTGTGCCAGCTCATCCACGAGCGGGGCGGCTTGGTCTATGGCGACGGCGCCAACATGAACGCCGTGCTGGGGCGCGCTCGCCCCGGCGACGTGGGCGTCGACGTGATGCAGTACAACTTGCACAAGACCTTCACCACCCCGCATGGTGGCGGCGGCCCGGGGTCGGGCCCGGTCGCGTTCCGCAGCATCTTGGAGCCGTTCCAGCCCACGCCGGTCGTGCGCCGCCAGGGCGACGTCTACATCGTCGATCGCGATCGGCCCGACAGCGTCGGCATGGTGCGCTCGTTC
>Ga0164241_10000167_pt1 | contig 156138 bp, 160 predicted proteins | sample OricomyardsoilBY_FD_108780 | JGI IMG/M metagenome (GOLD analysis project Ga0164241, IMG submission 108780) | Backyard soil microbial communities from Emeryville, California, USA - Original compost - Back yard soil (BY) | ecosystem: Environmental > Terrestrial > Soil > Unclassified | place... | reverse complement strand
TTCGGAAGAGTCAAAAAATGAGGTCATACTGAAACATAAACTTGATACTCCTGTAAATAATTTTCTCGAATTAGGTTCGGGCGAGTTCGAATATGTTTCCAACACCAAAAGGACTCTCGAGATTCCTCGGGATCTCCAAGATGACTTTATTAAGGAAAAGAAATGCTGGAGTTATTGGCTTTTTTAGGGTTGGGTTTAGAATTCTTTACTCGAAAGAAAAGCACCTGATCCCATTTCTTCACAGGTGTGAAAAATGAATTTTTGAGATTGCCAGCTATTGAATTGAAAAATTTAAGGCATCAAGTCTTAGATAACTTTTTAGATAAATAACAAAATCTATCGACCACTGCTGGACTTAAAGTATGATTTTAATGGAGCCGCCCATCGGAGTCGAACCGACGACCTTTCGATTACGAATCGAATGCTCTACCAACTGAGCTAGGGCGGCATTTTTGCGGTTTTCGGTTGAGTAAAACACTATTGCCGAATTTGACAATATACGTTTCCGGAAGTCGTAATGTCAAGTTTCGCCAGCTTTGAAAGGGCGAGATAAGATCAGCCTGCTGCGGATTTTGCATTATGATGATTTGGTAGTAAACTATCTCATAAAACGTTCGTTTCAGTATATAAGTAGATCATATGTCATTAACTTTCGAAGAAAGATTGAGCAATGCGTTCGGTAATGTTTCCATGGCTGAGATCGCCAGGCGGATAAATGCTCCGCATGCGACTGTTCGAAATTATTTTCAGGGCCGAATGCCGGCTCCCGAAGTATTGATAAAGATAGCAAAAGAAACAAATGTATCATTAAATTGGCTTCTTATTGGTAGCGGAGAGATGTTCGCCCCAAATGCGCAGCCGATCGATATTGGCAAAGCCATAGATGACCGCATCGAACAGATCGTGGAAAGAAAGCTGGCCGAAAGTTTACAAAAAACGCCCAAACAAAAGCAGATCTTTGACGTCGGCTCGGCGATCATGAAGCTGAACGATCCTCATAGTGTTATGAGCGAATGGTTCGCTTTCGAAGGCCGCGAATATCCGCGTGATTTCGGCGTCGCATTCTTTCGCGGTTGGGAAACTTATAGCCGCGAAGAAAAGCTCGACGCCATAAACGACGCGAAAAAGGTCTTGGATCGAGCATTAAAGAATTCATAAGAATATCGTTCATTTAAAATTTCTCGTTAATATCGGTTTGTGATAAAATGTGTCATCCGTGGCACGTTCCGCAATATATGCGACACAAGATCCCATGCAATTCATAATAGATAAAGTTACAAAACTCCGTTTCGATTGGAACAAAAGGCCGCTCGATGAAACCGATTTTTATCGGCTGTGCAAACGGTTCAAAATATCTGTCGAAGAAATGCCGCTTAGCGTAGGCGGTTTTTATTATTGTCTTTTGGGTCGTCATTACATCGCCGTTTCTTCAAAGCTATCTGAACGCGAAAAGCTTTTTGTTATGTTCCACGAACTCGGCCATTATCTTTTGCATGTTCCTCAAACCGGTGTGACCGCAAATTTTCACGGCATCGGAAAAAAGACGCGAATCGAATCCGAAGCTGATATTTTTGCGCTCTGCTGTATTATTCCGCGGCAGCAGATCGAAGCTGGCACAATTAATGAGCTGGCCGAGATCGACGGATTTGACGAAGAAAAGCTCGCCGCTCGGATGGCCGTCTATGAAAAGTACGGCATATGATTACCGGCCTTTTGCGATACAATAAGCAAGATGGAACCATTAGCGAACAAGATCAGGCCGGCCGATCTCGGCGAATACATCGGCCAAAAGCATCTCGTCGGCGAGGACAAACCCCTGCGGATCGCGATCGAACAGGGACACATAATGTCTTTCGTCCTTTGGGGGCCGCCCGGAACCGGTAAAACGACTCTCGCTCGGATCTATTCAAATGCCTTGAGCGCCGATCTGTTTGAGCTTTCCGCCGTTTCTGCCGGAAAGGACGACATCCGAAAGATCGTAAAAAATCCGATGAACGACGGCCGGCCGCGAGTTCTCTTTTTAGACGAGATCCATCGTTTCAACAAAGCTCAGCAAGATTTTCTGCTGCCGTATGTAGAAAGCGGCGAACTTATCCTGATCGGTGCAACCACTGAAAATCCGAGTTTTGAAGTAATTCCCGCTTTGCTTTCGCGGCTGCGCGTTTTTGTTCTCGAAGAATTTTCGGATGAGGAAATGAGTCTAATAATCGCCCGCACAGGCCACGAACTTGGTAAAGACGCGGTCGAATGGCTCACCGAAATGGCTAATGGAGACGCTAGGCAGGCGATCACAATGATCGAGAATACTGCTCATTTTTACGACGAAGTTAACATTAAAACTCTAAAAGAAACGCTTCAATCAAAATTTCTCCGCTACGACAAAAAAGGCGAAGAACATTATAACGTCATCAGCGCATATATAAAATCGATGCGTGCGAGCCAACCCGATGCGGCACTTTATTATTTAGCCCGGATGCTCGAAGGCGGCGAAGACCCCAAGTTTATCGCTCGGCGAATGGTCATTTTTGCATCCGAAGATATCGGGCTCGCACAGCCGACCGCGCTTGTTGTGGCGAACGCCGTTTTTCAGGCAGTGACGACGATCGGTATGCCGGAATGCGCTTTGAACTTAGCCCATGGAACGGCATTCCTTGCGAACGCGGCAAAAGATCGAAGCGCGACGAATGCCATCGGCGAAGCAATGACCGATGCCAAAAAAATGGGCAATCTTCCGGTTCCGATGATCGTCAGAAATGCTCCGACAAAGATGATGAAGGAAATGGGTTATGGAAAAGACTACGAAAAATATTCGAAAGAAGACTTTTTGCCGGACAAACTAAAAGGAAAAAAATATTTGAAAAGATCTTAACGCTGCCAGTAATGTTTGATCTTCAGGTCGAGCATCGGAAATGCGCAATATTCGACGTTTCGTCCACTTTCGCGAAGCTTTGTCACCATCGGAATTGCGGCATCTGCGTTTCGTGTATGAACGACGATCGTCGCGGCTCGCTGCAGTTCTTTCTTTTCATTCAGCCATTCGGCAATAGCATAACCTGTATTGGCAAAATCGTCGTGCGAATTCGATACGTAATGATGCGGCAAAAGATCGTGATCCAAAAATATCGCGTCGTAATTTGCTTCCTGCAGCAGTTCTTTTGCTTCTTCGACCGTTTCGGCTATCGCCAGATCGTCACCCGCAAAACGCTTCTCGAACCAGCGATGGCGACGAGTATCGTCGTCCAGAACAAAGACCGAAATAGGCGTCCGCTCGGAACTCAGATCGGCTAAGCCGAATTTTATCAAAAGACTTTTAACGAGACCCATATGAAACGTGACCTGAATATATCATATTACACATAGCGAAAAATGGCATTCGACAACAGACTTGAAAAGGCGGCCTTCGGTGCTATACTCAAATCTTATCGGATCAAACCAATGGCCATAGAAAAAATACGAAAACATGATCTTTCGGTAGTTCCCGTTTCTGACAAAGACGTCGAACAGACATATATCGAAAGCGATGAATGCCCGAAATGTTTCGGCACGGGTCTCGAGATCGTTAAAGGAAAAGGCGCACGAATATGCTCTTGTCGCAAACAAAAAGGCCATTCGGAACAATTAAAGCGTGTCCGGGTTCCCGAACGATATCTCAATTGCCATTTCAACAGCTATGACCCGAAAAATCCTTCACAGGCTCGAGCGGCAAAATTTGCGATCAAATTAGCGCAAGAATATCCGGTTGTTGATCAAGGTTTGATTTTGATGGGAACGGTCGGCGTCGGCAAAACTCATCTCGCCGTTTCGATCCTGAAAGGTTTGACCGAACGCGGATTTAATTGTCTGTTTTACGAATTTGGTTCGCTGCTGAAAGAAATCCAGGAAAGTTATAATTCAACGACAAAGACATCTGAACTCGGAGTACTGTCGCCGGTTCTGAAGGCCGATGTTCTTGTGCTTGACGAACTCGGCGCATCAAAGCCGACCGATTGGGTCAAAGACACAATGGCTCACATAATCAACAGCCGCTATAACGATAAAAAGATCACAATTTTTACGACAAATTATCTGGACGAAAGACGAAACGACCGCGAAGAAACACTCGAAGACCGCATCGGAGCTCGTCTCCGCTCACGCATCTTTGAAATGTGCCGCACGATCGCGATAACAGGCGAGGATTATCGAAAGAATTTCGACAGAAATGCAGCCGGATAGTTATTTGTTTTGAGCTGTGAGCTTTGTTTTTGCTGCGGCAAAGATCCGATAACCTAAAAAAATTGCAACGACGGCCGCGAAGATCGCCGGATAAAAAATGTCCGATTTTACGATCATCCAAAAATGTATCGCGGCAAGTATTCCGGCGGCGTAAACCCAACGATGAAGCCTTGCCCAGTTCTTTCCACCCATTCGTTTGATCATTCCGTTCGTCGATGTTGCCGCTAATAAAAGCAGTATCACAAAAGTGATCATTCCTACCAATATGAACGGCCGCTGAATAATATCAACGGCAATGTCCGGCAAACTCAAACTTTTGTCGAAGATCGAATATGTGATCAAATGCAGGCACGCATAAAAGAACGCGAAAAGCCCGATCATTCGCCGGTATTTTATCGCTAAATTCCAGCCGGTTATTTTTCTTATCGGCGTTACACTAAGAGAGATGATCAAAAATACGAACGCGATAACGCCTGTCGTTCGCAAAAAGAATTCGACCGGATTTGCGCCTAAGCCGCCGTTCAATGCATCGTAGCCGATAAGAACGAGCGGCACGAACGCATTTACAACGATCAGAAATTTGCCGAATTTTACATTGTTCATTAAAAGTTTTTCTTCAGATCCATTCCTTCATAAAGACCTGCGACCTCATCGGCATAACCATTGAAAAGCATTGTATCGCGGTGTGTGAATTCGCCAATGCGCCGTTCCGTGCTTTGCGACCAGCGCGGATGTGCAACGTTCGGATTTACATTCGAATAGAATCCGTATTCATTTGGTGCGGCAAGATTCCAAGTTGTCGGTGGTTCGCTGTCTGTCAGAGTTATCTTTATGACGGATTTAATGCTTTTGAAACCATATTTCCAAGGAACAACCAATCTGATCGGAGCTCCGTTCTGATTCGGCATTTCTTTACCGTACATTCCGGTCGCAAGAATGGTCAGCGGATGCATTGCCTCGTCAAGTCTTAATCCTTCAACGTATGGAAAATCGATTCCGGCCGAAAGTTCCGACGACATAGTTTTCGGGTCGTATTTGGTTTCGAACGCAACATATTTCGCAGTCGAAAGCGGTTCAACTTTATTCAGTAAACTTTTTAAGGGAAATCCGATCCATGGAATGACCATCGACCATGCTTCGACACATCTTAAACGATAAATTCTTTCTTCCTGATCGAATTTAAGCAGTTCTTCGATATCGAAAATTTTCGGTTTACCGGCCAAACCGCCAACCTCGACCGTCCACGGTCGCGTTACTAATGCCTGTGCATTTCTGGCAACCGCGGTTTTTGAGGTAGAAAATTCGTAAAAGTTATTGTAATTAGAAACTTCTTCGAGCGAATTTAATTTATCGCCATTAGCCGGTTCGGCGGCTTTGTCAACGGTCTTAATATCAGCCTTTAAAACTTCGGCAGCAGGCAGCGGATTAAAAGTTCGATAGACGATTCCTGTTGCAGCAGCCGTGCCGGCAAGCAATCCGGCTCTTATAAAATTTCGCCTGTTTAGATAGGTAGATTCAGGCGTTATTTCATTTGGGTCTATCTTTGTACCATTTTTGCCGTTCATAAGAGTTCCTTTGGTCTTTATTCTAAGATCATTCTCAACTTTCCTTGATCTGATCTAATTATACTCCGATAAAATATCAATATCAGGCTGAAAAACACTGAGATCCGTCCAAATGTTAAAAAATGTTAAAAAAATAACAACAAAAGCTTTTCTTTTTCTGGAAATTGGTTATAATACTACTGGCAGTCAACTCACCTGGTAACCACACCAACTAATTAGATATCCGCTATGAACGAACTTTTACAAGAAGGTAAATACCGCATCAACAACCAATTTGAGCACGACGGTTCAAGTTTTATTTACGAAGCATTCGATACCGTAAACAACAGAAACGTTGTAATTAAAGAAATACCGGTAAAGCTCAATAAGGTCACTACTCATTCGCAGCAAGAGAGCATGAAGCTTGCTTTCGCCAACGAAGCAAAGGCTCTGACGCAGATACAGCACGAATCGCTTGTCCGTGTGCTGGATTTCTTTTCAGAGATCGGACGCCAATATTTGGTGCTTGAAACGGTCGAAGGCCGCGATATGGCCAAGCTTGGCGAAGAGAACGGAGCTCCATTCGGCTATGAATTGGTCACACAATGGGCAGATCGGCTGCTCGACGCGCTGACCTATCTGCATCAATTCAAACCGCCGATAATGCATCGTGCGATAAAGCCGAGAAATCTGAAACTCATGGCTGACGGCAAGGTCAAACTTGTTGCTTACAGCATGGCAGACGGCACTTCAAATCTGGATACTGCCTCTGACGGCAAAGACGCCGCGCTTAATTATTCGCCGATCGAGATCATTTGGGAAAGTCTTGATTCGGCATCCCAAAAGGTTATCAGCAATAGTTATGACGAAAAAAGCGAATCGCTTTTAAAACAAGGAGCAGATGCAAAAAGCGATGTTTTCGGATTGGCGGCAACCTTATATTTCTTATTGACCGGCAAAACTCCGGTTGATGCTCTCGAACGTTCGATCGAATTATTGGAAGGCAAAGCCGATCCGCTTTCCGCCCCGCATGTGGTCGATCCATCGATCCCGATCGAAGTTTCCAACGTAATCATGCGTGCAATGGAGATCAAGCGCGAAAAGCGTTTCGAATCTGCTTCGATGCTGCGTCAGGCAATAAGAACGTCGCTTGTTCTTATAAAGGAACGCGAGGCAGTGGAAGCTCAGAAACAAAACGACGAGCTTCTTGAACAAAATATTGCAGAACAACGCGAAGCCGCACCTATTTCCTACGTTTCGGTTGATGTTCCGAATGTAGAGGAAAGCTTCGAACCTGTTTTTGCTAAAAACGATCTTTCCGAATCAGATCTGATGAAACAGCAGCTTCGCGAGGCCGAAGCTCAAAGAAAGCTTGCCGAAGAACGCGCGGCCGAAGCCGAAAGGCTTCTTCGCGAACGCGATCTGGCTCTGAATCCGCTGGTTCGTGCGGAAATAAAAGACCGGCCAGAACCGGATGCATATGTTCCTTCGGAACTTGAAAAAAGCTCCGCCGCGAATTTGCTATCCTCGGAAACGCCGGAAGAAGAACCGCGTTTGGAACCTGATGAATTTACTCCGCAGATCGAAAGATCATTTTCGGAACCGATACTGGAAACTTTCGCCGCTCCGGCAAAGACGCTACATCAAAATAACGGTTTGTCGCCGGACACAGCATCTGCGGCATCTGTGCTTGAGCTTTCTTACGAAGATGCCGATCCGATGGAAAGTTTGTCGGTTCCGATCACGCTCGACAGTGTCATTGATGAACCTATTGCCGATGAAATGCCGTTGGCTCATAAAGAAGAAGATCTTTCTTCACCGTCAGGATCGATTTACGAATCGAGCTCTTTCAGTTCGTCTTATGCCGAGAACAGCCGTTCAGGATTTTCGTTCGGAATGCCGATGATCGCCGGAATTGCCGTTGTGCTTATTATCGCCGTCGTTGGCGGCTGGTTTATGCTTGCCGGCGGCTCACAGGAAAACATCGCGGTTCCTGAACCTGTGGCGGTTCAGCCCGAAACTCCGACTGTCGAACAACAGCAGCCCGTCATGGAACCGGAAACCGCCGTTACGACCGAGCCCGAAGCAGCAACAGTAACGGATCAAACCGAAGTATCGCCGGCCGACAGCGGAACCGAGGCTCAAACTTCCGTCAGAGCACAAACGGCAAGACAGCCGGCCAAAGTAGTAAAACAAACTGCTCCGGCCGCTGCGGCCACGAATTTACCGCCTCCGCCAAAAACTCAAACAGCTAAAAAGAAATTAACCGTTGACGATCTATTGAAGGACAACTAATTGACCATACAGAAAAACTCAGGACAAAAGACTATGAAACGCATTAAGTTTTCCCCAAAACAACCTATGTTTACACGCTTATTAACGATATCTATCGTCGCCGCGTCATTTATTTGCGGTGTATTAGCACTACCCGCCGCGGCTCAGCAAGACGATAGACTCAGTCTTGTGGATATAGTTGTCGCGCTCCGATCAAAAAAAGCCACTCTTCCGGAACGCAATAAGATCCTTGCGGATGCGGCTCGACAACGCGGGATCACTTTCAGTTCAACGGCTCAGATCGAATCCGAACTTACAGCCGCCGGAGCTGACGCCGAACTGATCAAAGCGATACGCGAAAAAAGCACTATCATAAAAGCTTCCGCGCCGGCACCGGCACCGGCTCCTGATGCTTCATTCTTTCAAAAACGCGGCTTGGCCAGTGCTGCCGCAGGAGATTTCAAATCGGCTTTGACCGATTTCAATGTTGCCGCCGAGCTTTCTCCGAATGAACCTACCATCTATATGGATCGCGGACTTACGAACTTTAATTTGAAAGATTATGAAGCGACCATTGCTGATTATACAAAGGCCATAGAGATCGATAACAATAATGCAAAAGCTCATTTTAATCGAGCTCTTTCGCTGGAAGTTCTTGGAAAGACCGATGATGCATATAAGGATTTCAAAAAAGCGTCAGAACTCGATCCGGCAAACATGGCGGCAAAAGCCAGCGTAAAACGTATCGATGACGACCGTGCAGAAAAAGCCGCCGCACTTGCTGCTGCTCAAAAACCACAAGTACCCGAACAAAAGCCGGTTGAAACGAAACCGATTGAAACGGCCGTAAAACCGGAGTTCGTTGATGCAGGTTCGCTTACTTCGGCAGATGCGACCTATATGGCAAAACCGGTATATTCGGCGCTTGCCCGACAAATGCAGGCTTTTGGAAAAGTAACCGTCGCTGTTGAATTGAACGAGGAAGGAAAAGTGATCAATGCGGATGCCATAGATGGCCCGCGAGTTCTGCGTTCGGCATCAGAAGACGCGGCGAAAAAATCGAAATTCAATCCGGTCAAATGGAACGGCCAGCCTTCTAAAGCCAAAGCATTAATTATTTATAACTTCACAAAGTCTGAGAACGAAGAATAAATAAAAACCAATTAATTAAAAAAAGCGGCGGCATATTACAAAATATGCCGCCCGTTCTCTTTTTTTGTCCGACCGAAATTCTAATAACTGCCAACTGTTTCAGCCGTTTTGACGCCCTGTGCTTCCTGAGCGATCTTTACGCCGACACTGGCGCCGATCCTTGTCGCTCCAGCTTCGAACATGGCTCGAGCATCTTCAATTCCCTTCACACCGCCCGAAGCTTTTACGCCCAGCGAACTTCCGACCGTTCTGCGCATCAAGGCAATATCGTGAACCGTCGCTCCGCCTTTTGAGAATCCTGTAGAGGTTTTCACAAAATCCGCACCGGCATTCTTTGCCGCCAAACATGCTTGAACTTTTTCTTCATCCGTAAGCAAAGCCGTTTCGATGATGACCTTGCACAAAACCCCATTTTCGTGAGCTGCTTCGGAAACTGCGCGAATATCATCTTCGACCGTACAGATATCGCCGGATTTCAGCGCACCGATATTTATGACCATATCGACCTCACCGGCTCCATCGAATATCGCACGCCGAGCTTCGTAAGCCTTCACATCCGAAACGGCAGCACCGAGCGGAAAACCGATAACCGTGCAGACAGGAACACCACTATTCTTCAGAAATTGAGCGGCCTGTTTTACCCAAGCCGGATTTACGCAAACTGAGGCAAAGCCGAACTGAGCCGCTTCGGAGCAAAGCTTTTGTATATCGGTTTTGCTTGCTTCCGGTTTCAAAAGCGTGTGATCGATCAACGATGCCCAATCGCGTGACGTTGCCGTATCGCCAAGTACCGTACCGATCCGCGATGCTCCGGCATCGACTATCCGCTGAACATCAGTGTCGCAAAACGACGGACAATCATCCGTGCCGAGCTTCGCCATCACGATATCGGTGATCTGTTCAATGAGTTGGTTATAATTTTCAGGCTGCATATGTCTAACGGCCATTTCGTAAATATTGAGCAAATATTGCATCGATCTTTCCGACGCGTTTCTTATGGCGTTCCTCGCTGATCTCGCTTGTAACAAAGGCTTCTACGATCGTCGTGATCTCTTCAAAACTATTCTGTCCGCTGCCGAGCGTCAGGACGTTCGCACCGTTGTGTTCCCGTGCGTTTTTCGCAAGCTGCGGCGTGTAGCAGGCGGCGGCTCGAACACCTGGAATTTTATTCGCGGCCATCGAACTTCCTATGCCTGCACCGTCAACGATAATTCCTATATCGACATGTTTATCCGATACCGACTTCGCCACTGCGTGAGCAATATCAGGATAATCGACGGCTTCTTTGGAATTTGTGCCAAAATCGCGAACGTGCACATCCATTTCCATTAAATACTGCTTTAGTTTTTCTTTTGTTTCGAATCCGCCGTGATCGGCTCCGATAGCGATGCTTTTTACGGTCAAACCGTTAGTTCTTGCGGCTTTTGTAATAATCGCGATGCTTTTATCTTTGATAATATCAGCAGCAAGCGGCGTGAATTTAACGTTTTCAGCGAGTCTGATCCGCGAACCATTCTCAAGTCCGCGCAGGTCGAGTTCCGTGATCAGTTTTTTCGCGGATTCGTCACGGTCGAATTCTCTTTCGCGAACTGCCTTGAGCGAATTAACGACAATGTGTTCCGGCTCAGTTTGCATCGAAACACCGTCGTTGTTCTGAACTTTATTTAAGATCTGGCTGACGAGTTCGCGTATCTTTTCGCGTTCTGCCTGTCGAGCTTCTGACATAAGTTTGTGCGGCAAATTCTTATCGCCGCTTGTAAAATATCTGCGATTTCAATAGTATTTCCTGAAACCGATTCTATCAGATTTTGCAAAAAAATCGCTCTAACAAAATGTATTTATGTCAACGGAATTCACGAACGATAACATAGAAATTTTCTTTTCAGCCGAAGATATCGCCAAACGTGTCAAAGAACTCGGTGCCGAGATCGCTCGCGATTACGCCGGCAAGGAGCTCGTTCTCGTCTGCGTTCTGAAAGGTTCGTGTCTTTTTATGGCCGATCTGATGCGTGCCATTGATCTGCCGATCTCGATCGATTTTATGGCCGTTTCGAGCTATAAGGACGGAACAGTTTCGACCGGCGACGTAGAGATCATCAAGGATCTTTCAAATCCGATACGCTATAAACACGTTATAATTGTTGAAGATATAGTTGATACCGGTCTGACGCTTACACGTTTGATGGAAATGCTCGGTTCGCGCGGAGCGGCTTCGATAAAACTGGCAAGCTTTCTCGATAAACCCGAACCGCGCATCAATAAAGATCTAAAGATCGATTACAAAGGGTTTGAGATCCCGAACAAGTTCGTCGTCGGCTACGGACTCGACGCCGCCGGACGCTATCGCAACCTGCCTTTTATCGGCGTCGTTAAAAACCCTGACGAAATTTGAATTTATTTGCCGCTGGTCGTCGGTTTTACATTGACGAATGATATTCTTCTGCGTATAATCTAAGTTTTTCGGCTGTATGCCCCAAATGTATGGCGCAGCGAGGGAGACGATAAGAAATGAGTTACGCAATTATATCAACCGGCGGCAAACAGTTCGCTGTAGAACAGGGACAAACCTTGCGTGTACCGACCATCGCCGCCGATGAAGGCAAGAAGGTCGATATCAAAGCTTTGCTGACGACCGCAGGCAAAGACGCTGTGCTTTCTTCGGATGCGACCGTTTCGGCGACAATTCTTGGCCACGGCCGCGCGGACAAGGTCATTGTGTTCAAAAAGAAACGCCGCAAGCAATACAAACGGAAACAAGGACACCGTCAAGGTTTTACGGAAATTAAAATAGAAAAGATCTAAGTCAAACGGTGTGGCTCCTGCTAAGCACTGGCCACTAACCACTGACCACTAATAATATGGCACATAAGAAAGGTGTAGGTTCATCCAGAAACGGCCGCGATTCGAATGCACAGCGGCTCGGACTCAAAAAATTCGGCGGCCAGCATGTTCTCGGCGGCAATATTCTCGCACGTCAGCGCGGCACAAAATGGAAGCCGGGTAATAATGTCGGCATCGGCAAAGACGATACTTTGTTCTCATTGATCGAAGGTTTCGTCAAATTTGAAGATAAAGGACAAAAAGGCAAGTTCATCAGCGTTTACGCCGAAATTCCGGCAGAAGCCCAAGCAGCCTAATAATCCGCTAAATACATGTTCCCGCGAAACAGCTCAGTTTGTTTTGCGGGATCTTTTTGTCTCAGGCATCTATAATTCTCCCATCAGGCAATAAAAATCGTCTATAATAAAATGATGAAGCCCGGAGAAGATATTATTATACAAGGCCTAAAAGATCTTTCAGATCGAAAAGAGACCATTTATTCACTTTTAGTGTCTATCGGGTCACCGCGTTTGAAGGATATCGGTATTCCCATTCCCGAATTCATATTCTCCACTCCCGAACATCGGCTCTACAAAATGTTAAGTAATGAAGATCCGGATGCCGCTCATTCCAAATACAACGCTTGGATCCGCCGTCTGGTAAGTTTCGAACGCGCCGCAGAATGCGAGAGCTGACATCCAAAGAAAAAGTTTTGGCGTTTATGAGGTCATTGGGAAGCGTGTCCAAGACGGAATCGCGCATATATTTCACCGGCGGTGTCACAGCTGTTCTGCTTGGCTGGAGAGACGCCACGGTCGATGTTGATCTGTGTTTTGAACCCGTGCTTGATGATATCTTTAGAGCATTGCCCGCAATTAAAGAATCGCTCAAAATAAATATCGAACTTGCATCGCCGCCCGACTTCATCCCGATGCTGCCCGATTGGGAAACACGTTCGAAATATATTGGCCGAGAAGGCAAGCTAAGTTTTTATCATTACGATATGTACAGCCAAGCATTATCAAAGATCGAGCGCGGTCACGTTCAGGATAGAATGGACGTGGAGTCGATGATTCGCGATGGTCTTATTGAAAAAGATCGGCTTGCAGCACTTTTCATGGATATCGAACCTCAACTTTACCGTTATCCTGCGATCGACCCAGCTAAATTTGCTGCGACAGTTAAAAAAATAACAGAATCATAAGCCGAAAAACTCGTCTTTTGCGCAAAAAAAACCAAATATTCTTCAATTAAAAATTTTTTTTCGATGTAGAAAATTCACTTTTCCACAGGTAGTTATTTAAGAGACTTAACATGGCTCTTTTAGGCAATACAATACAGTCAATGCTTCTGCGATTTTTCCACAGTTTATCCACAATTGAACGTCCGAATTTTTCCACAGCCTCGGTCGATATTTGCTCTAAATACTTAAAGTATTTTCTTCTTGACATTGAAAATTACGGGTGTAAGATAGCTTCACAGTCGAAATTACTTACGGGTATTTTGACCGCGACCGGGAAGAGCAAATAATTGCGGTAACGCATTATTTGGAAGCAGCAAACGGCGGAAACGTAGTTGCTATGAACGCTCGGATGCGAAGCCGAAAGGCTTGCTGAAAAGTTTCTTCGGAAACTTTGAGTTATTCGAATAAAAACGAATAACGCCATTTGGATCTGATCAACCAAAAGGTGCCACGCCGCTCTTGTTTCGACAAGAGCCTCGTTGCCGGAAACGTAACCGGCGGTGGAGGAAAAGCCACCGGAAAAACTACCTAACGACACTGTGCTTTCGAGTACTAACAAACTTGAATTTATTCAATTTTTGGGTGTTGACCGGGATCGGGTCCCCGCAGATCCGGATCGGAATATAAATTCGCGGTTCAAATGTGTGCATGTTTGAACCGCATCCCTTTCGGATACTTCGGTATTCACTAAGGAAAACAAAGCGTCTTCTTGAGCGATCAAGACGACGCTTTTGTTTTGTTGGCGAATAATAAATAATGATGAATGAGTAATGGTGATTATGGTTTTTAGAACTCATCGTTCATAATTCACAATTCATTATTATTAAACTTATGTTCATTGACCGCGTAAAGATCAAGATCAAAGCCGGAGACGGCGGCAACGGAGTAACGGCATTTCGGCGCGAAAAATTCATTCCGCGCGGCGGGCCTTCGGGAGGAGACGGCGGTGTAGGCGGAGACGTTTGGCTGGAAGCGAACGAAGGGCTGAATACATTGCTGCATCTGCGTTATAACCCCGAACACAAGGCGGAACGCGGCAAACACGGCGAAGGTTCGAATCGTTTTGGCAAGGATGGAGAAAGCATTACTGTTCGCATACCGGTCGGAACTCAGGTCTTTGATGCCGAAACCGAAGAGCTTTTATGCGATTTCACGGAAGCGGGCCAACGCTATCTGGCGGCAAAAGGCGGCAAAGGCGGTTGGGGAAATGCCCACTTTGCAACGCCGACGCGCCGGGCTCCCAAGTTTCATTACACCGGCCGTCCGGGCGATGAAAAAGAGCTCCAGCTTGAGTTGAAACTCATTGCCGATGTCGGCCTTGTAGGTTTTCCGAACGCCGGCAAATCGACCCTGATCAGCGTTATTTCGGCCGCCAAACCAAAGATCGCCGATTATCCTTTCACAACGCTGGAACCAAATCTCGGCGTGGTCGATCTTGGTGATTTCCGCACATTCGTCGTCGCCGATATTCCCGGTTTGATCGAAGGCGCGTCAGAAGGAGCCGGTCTAGGTGACCGTTTTTTACGTCATGTCGAAAGAACAAAACTGATATTACATCTAGTCGATGTGTCCTCGATCTCGGGCCGCGATCCGGTCGAAGATTACGAGATCATTAACCGCGAGCTTTCGAATTATAACGAAGAACTCGGCGAACGGCCGCAAATAGTTGTGGCGACAAAACTCGATGCTCTCGACGAGACCGAACGTCTCGAAGATCTTCGCGAACATGTAAAAGCCGATGGCAAAGAATTTCTTGAGATCTCATCGGCAACGAATTTGGGTGTAAAAGAGCTCGTTAATATTGTCTCCCGGCGGTTGGATCAGCTATCCGAGAAAGAGGCCGAAGTCGCCGAAGCTGAAAATGCGTTCGAATCCGACGGAATATGAAAGAGGTCGCATATTACGGAGGCACATTCGATCCGGTTCATCGCGGGCATATTTTTGTTGCTGACGGCGTTCAGCGGCTTTTCGGCCTTGACCAAGTAAAATTCCTTCCGGCGTTTCACGCTCCGCACAAACCCGACAGCGTTCCTACATCGGCTTTCCACAGATTCGCGATGCTGGTTTTGGCAACCAGTCAGTTCCCAAACTTATCTGTTTCGACGCTTGAGCTGGAACACGGCAAAAAGCGTTATACGATCGAAACGCTGTCAGAACTCAAAGCAATTCATCCCGGCGAAAGACACGTATTCATTATGGGAGCAGATTCATGGATGGATATTTTAACCTGGCGCGGCTGGGAAGAAGTTTTGCTTATGACCGATCATATAGTCGCGGCGCGGCCGGGTTATGATATTTCGTTCGATCATGTTTCGGCGAATGTCCGGGAACGGATCATTGATGTCCGCGGCTTCGATGCCGCTGAAACACAGAAAGAATTCAACCTGCAAAGGCCGAGATCACATTCGATCTTTATCACGGATGTCGCCGAACATAATATTTCCGCAACCGAAATACGCATTGATGCATCTGACGGCAAGATAGACCGGCAGCACGACATGCCCGGCGAGGTTGCAAAATACATAGAAAAATACGAACTTTATACCTAATGGAAGAATTACAGGAAAAATCACTTCAACGCGAAGTAAAAAAATTTGACATCTCCGCCGCTCAAACTCCATTCGGATCTCTCGATCCCGATGTTCAATTGGCTATCCGATGTGCTCAAGAAAAAAAGGGCATCGATATCAAAGGTTTGGATCTACGCGAGATCGCAACATTCACCGAACATTTCATCATCGTCACCGGCTCCAATCAGCGCCAAGTTCAGGCGATCGCCGATGAGATCAGTGAAAAATTAAAGAAAGATCTTTCGGTTCGGCCCGTTCGGATCGAAGGTTATAATACAGCCGAATGGGTTTTGCTTGATTATGGCGATTTTATCGTACATATTTTCGACAAAAATGCTCGGGATTTTTATGACCTAGAACGTCTTTGGCTGGATGCAAAACATATTGAGATACCGGCGGAAAACTAATAATGAGATTTCGATTCATCTGGATCGGCAAAACAAAAGATAAACATTGGAAGGCGTTGCAGGAAGATTACCTGGAACGTCTTTCGCATTTTGTTAAATATGACATTATCGAATTAAAAGACGCCGCAAAACATGAAACTAAAGAAGATCAAGGCAAACGGATACTCGCTTTATTGAATCAAAGTTCTTTCAATGTTCTGTTGGATGTAGAAGGTGAATGCGTCTCTTCTCACGCCTTATCAAAACTCGTCGATAAATGGCAGATACAAGGAAAAAAAGAGGTGACATTTATCATCGGCGGTCCTGAAGGTGTCTCCTCTGAGGTTGCCGAAAGTGCCTCATTTAGGTTATCCTTATCGTTTCTTACTTTTACGCACGATATGGCTCGTGTCGTTTTAGTGGAACAGCTTTATAGGGCGTATTCAATAATAAACGGTTTTCCTTATCAAAAATGAACCAAACTAAAATAAAAGAATTAAAAAATAAACTTCTCGCCGAGAGGGATCTTTTAATTGAAAAACTCAAAGGCAACGATCTGTCGGTCGATGATTCCGAAACACCGGATCCGGTCGATCTTGCTGTTCGCAATTATTCCAAAAATGTTATGCTGGCCGTTTCCGAAAATGAAAGCCGCCAACTCAAACTTATTGACGAAGCTCTTCTTCGGATCGAAGACGATGAATACGGCCTTTGTCAAAATTGCGAAAAGCCGATCGTCGCAAAACGGCTTGAAGCAATTCCCTGGGCTCGCTACTGTCTCGATTGTCAGGAACTTGTCGAACGCGGCATGATCGACGACGACGAATAAGTATAATTATCAAGATTTCAAACGGCTCTCGAGAATTTATAATAGAATTCCGAGAGCCGTTCTATTGCCGATCTGAAATGTTCGATCAATTACTATCGATATTTTATCCGCTGGCATGCGGAAATTGTTCTGGCAGCGTCGAAAAACGAAGTTTCGGCGTTGCCTGCGGCGATTGTTGGAAAAACACGCGCATCTTCTCCGGGGAAGAAACCCTTTGCGCCAAATGCGGTGCCTTTCTTCATTTATCGCCCTCAAATAATGAGTCTTATTGCAGAAAATGCGATATGCAAAGTTATGAGCGCGCCGCCGCTGCCGGACTTTATGAAAAAGCTTTGGCCGCAACGATCCTTAAATTAAAAACAGTACCGCATTTGTCGTCCAAAGCCGCCGAACATCTTAAACATACCTTTCATTCGTCTCAGTTCCCCAACATCGGTATCATCATTCCAGTGCCGCTTTCAAAGCGCCGCTTTCACGAAAGGGGGTTCAATCAAGCTGAGGTGATCGCAAAAATAATAGAAAGATCCAGCGGGATTCCAGTCGATAACGCATCTCTGCAGCGAACTATTCACACTGCCGCACACAGAGCAGGTATGGATGCAAAAGCCCGTGAAAGAACTGTCCAAAAAGCCTTTGCCGTAAAAAGAAAGAACCTTATTGAAGGACACGATATCCTATTGGTCGATGATGTTTTTACGACCGGATCGACAGTGTCTGCCTGTGCCAAGGTTTTAAAACAGAACGGCGCGGGCAAGGTCTTTGTTCTGACACTCGCCCGCGCTCATTGATCTAACTAAATATTACGGTCGATCTGCCGCCGCAAGCGGAGTGTCGCCTGCCGCTCCGTATTGAAATACATTCATTGCTTGATCGGAGCTTCGCATTATGTACCAAGTACCCGATCCGCTTCGGAAAACAGCGATGTCGTCTTTTCCGTCACCGTCATAATCTCCGACAGCCGGTGTATCCGTTGAAACGCCGAAACTCTCAACGCGGACATTCCCGTTTCCGCTCTGCAAAATATACCAAACGCCTGACGATGGGCGAAAGACCGCAATGTCTGCTTTACCATCGTTATCAAAATCGCCCTGCGTGGGAATATCGCCCATCGCACCGAATTGATATACAGAAACATCAGAAGTTCTGCTGTTTCGAACATACCAGCGGCCTTGGCTCGGACGGAATACCGCAATGTCCGTTCTTTCGTCGCCGTCATAATCCGCAGCTGTAGGAATATCTCCGTTCAGGCCAAAATTGGTAAAAACGGTCGCGCCGTCGGCCGGCGAATATGTGTACCAATATCCGTTCGATGGACGAAATACCGTAAGGTCGGCTTTCTTATCTCCGGTAAATTCACCGGTTACCGGAATATCTCCGTTAACGCCCCAAGCAAAAACACCGACCGATCCATTTGTGCTTCGGCGAACATACCATTGACCCGCACTGCTTCGAAAGACCGCTTGATCGGCTTTGTTGTCGCCGTCATAATCTTCGGGAACAGGCGTGTCGGATGATACTCCGAATTGGACCTGTGTCGATGAAAAATTATTTTGATTAAATGTGTACCAACTCGAGGTCGAAGGCCTGAATACTGATACGTTCGTTGCGCCATCGGCATCAAAATCGGCGTTTGTACGTTCGGGCAGTACCTTATCTATAGTTCCGCCCAAACCCACGATATAAAATTCGCCGGCTTCGTCTTCGCCAAATGAAACAATGCTTCGCGCTGTATCGAGAAGATGAATGGACTGGTTCGCATACCAAACGTCTATGTCGCCCGTGCAGTAATCCGAGTAAATATAGGTTCCGTCCGGCAATGCCCGATTGGCTCCGCGATAAACGTAGCCGCCGGTCACGGCACAGCCGCCTCCGCCGCGGCCGTAATCGAACACGGGCGGAAGATAGTTCGCAGGTGTACAAAGGCTCGGATCCAATCCGGTACACTGCGTGCCTTCATAAACGCGCCAGCCGTAGTTGCCGCCGAGCGTGATGATATCTACCTCTTCGCGTGCAGACTGACCGACGTCGCCAGCCCATAGCTGATGTGTGCCGCCGCGGTCGAACGACCAACGCCAAGGATTTCTAACACCGATGGCATAGATCTCATCCGCTCCGGCTACTCCGACATACGGATTATCCGCCGGTATCGAATAAGGCTGAGCCGCCGGTGGCGTCGCCACATCAGGTGTTATGCGCAGAAATTTACCGAGCAGTTCGTTTATATTCTGTGCACGGTTTCCCGGATCATTTCCCGAACCGCCGTCGCCCATTCCGATATAAAGATTTCCATCCGGACCGAAAGCGATCATGCCGCCGTTATGATTCGCAAAAGGCTGAGGTATCGTCATTAAGATCCGTTCGCTGTTCGGATCGCCGGATGTAAGCGATGCGTTCGCCGTGTATCTTGCGACCACGGTCGCGCCGTCGGGCTGGCGTGTGTAATTCACGAAAAAATAATGGTTGTTCTTAAAATCAGGATGAAAGGCCAGTCCCAATAATCCGCGTTCACTGCCGGACAGAACTTTCGAAGTGATGTTCATAAAACCTGCCGTCTGCGAACTTCCGGCATTTGCGACCTTTATGGCTCCGCCGCGTTCCACAATGAACAAACGACGCGAACCGTCTCCAGCATTTGTTATCAGGACAGGTGATGACAAACCGGTTATATAATTTAGCAGGACGCGGATATTTACCGTTTCCTGTGCCGTGACGGCGACCGATAAAAGAGCCGCGAGACAGAACAACGCGGCAGTATTGCGGATTTTCTTCATGATCTTTACTCCCTTGGTAGTTAAATCAAAAATTCACAGTCCGCCTATATCAGAGGGCGGCCTGCGTAATAATAAATGTTAATTTATCGAGGCGATATGATTGTATCGGTTTCGAATGCAGATTTGCAAAGATGTCAAAGTTTGTACCTGACCTTTTGTTTCCGAAGATCGGCATCCTCGTTCTCGAAATTCTGCAGCCTAAGCGTCACATCGGCCATTAGATCTAGGCCCGAAACGTTTCCTTCGGCAAGATGAAAATGTCCCGCCGCTGCGATCATTGCCGCGTTGTCAGTCGATAAATGCTTCGAAGGAAAATAGACCGGCAGATCCAAACGCTCCGCCATTTCAGACGCTGATTTCTGCAAAGCCAGGTTGCATGCGACGCCGCCCGCGACTATCAAGGTACGCGGTTCGAGTTCGACTGCCATCTTTTTCATTGTACCGACGAGAGCATCTATAACAGATGCCTGAAAGCTCGCGGCAGTGTCCTTTATTTCGGTCGAAATATTATCCATATCGGTCGCCGGTTCGATGGAGTTTTCACGCAGATGACGCGAAACCGCTGTCTTAAGTCCGCTGAAACTAAAATCGGGGCGGCCGTCAGATATTTTAGCCTTTGTAAATCTAATGCTTTTCGGGTCGCCTTCGCGTGAGATCTTTTCAATGATCGGTCCGCCGGGATAACTAAGTCCGAGCATCTTACCGACCTTGTCGAACGCTTCTCCTGCGGCGTCATCGCGCGTACGCGAAACGACCTTGTATTTTCCCGGTTTCGGTATATAGAACAGATTTGTGTGGCCGCCCGAAACTATCAACGCGAGTGCCGGATATTCAACCTCAGGATTTTCAAAAGCCACGGAATAAACATGGCCTTCGATATGATTTACACCGATCAGCGGAATGCCGAGCCCAAAGGCAAATGCTTTTGCATAACAGACTCCGACAAGTAGCGAACCGATCAAACCCGGTCCATTGGTGACGGCAATGGCATCGATCTGTCCGCGTTCGATCTTTGCTTCTTTTATCGCAGTTTCAACGACCGGCCTGATCTTTGCCAAATGTTCCCTCGAGGCAAGTTCCGGCACAACGCCGCCGAACGGAGAATGCAAACCTATCTGCGATGAAATAACGGACGATAAAATATGTCTTCCGTCCTTGACGACGGCAGCCGCCGTTTCATCGCACGAGCTTTCGATACCTAAAATGATCACAAAACAATTATCAGGAAAGCCGCTCGCTTATGCAAAGCGCAAAAAAAGCGTCCGAAAAAGCTGGACGCTTGCACAGTTGATCCTCATCAAGCCAACCGCTTGAAAACCCCTTGACATGGCTTTCCGCGGATCAAAAAAAGATCACGGCCTGGAGTTGCTTTCAACATTAGCCGGTGTCGTATTGAGTTCCCCATCGGAAGCAAGTTTTATAATGCCGGTAAAAAATAAGACGGCCATTATCAGCAGAAACGCGGCTAAACTAAGCATAGCCCAATAAACACCGCGAAATGCCTTTGCAGTATCTTCACGGACGATCTTCTCTTCTCCGCCAACTATAATTACTTCTTTCGACATAAGATTCCTCCAATGTACTTTTTCGTACATATGCGTTTATTGCAAGGTTCGTGCCAATGGATAAACACCACATTTATAAGAGTTTAATTGAATTCAATAAATACTGGCGTTCTATATTCATACACTTTTCGCTTACTTTCACGGAGCTGAGCTGTAATTTATGATTTCGGCTCAAACTTGCATAAGCCTCTATTCAGCGATAGGTTAGAGAAGGATTTGAAACCAACAGTAAAAACCATGGCTTTATATGAAATATATCTGATCTGCAGCGAATGCGAGAATCTGCATTCCGTTCAAACAAAGATCGAGCTTTCGGAAAACGACCTGAATAATACGGCATTGAGTGAATATTTCGCGGATCGCGAGATACCGGGAATGATCGCATTTATGCAGAGCAATAAATACAGATGTCCGCATACAAAAGGCCTGTATGCGGCAAGCGATCTGAGCAATGCATATTTTATCGAGAAATGATCAGGCTTCGGCGGTTTTGGTTTTAGGTTCGCCTGACGCTCTGCGCGGAACCGGTTTTGCGTAGCCTTTTCGAGCCGAAAGCACAATATTTTTTAGCTGTAGTTTGCGTGTTTCTCCGGGGTTTTGGCCGTCGGTTTCGGCATAATCGCATTCGAACGAATATGTATAATGGCCGGAAGCAAGCTTTTTGCAAATGTCTTCGGGAATGTGAAATTGGAAAGCATCGGCATAATGCCCAAGGCCTTCGTCAACGAACCCGATCTCTTCGCTGTCAATAAAAACAGGCACCTTTTCGATAGGTCCGCAGCGTGAATAAAGTTCGCCAAGCACATGGCGACGCGAAATAGATAACGGGCTACAAATCATAGTGTGAATTATAGCATATTTCGCCGCGGCCCGGTTTAACTGCTTGAGCAAAAAGTTGAAATCTGATATAAACCGCAAAGTTGGTGGTAAACTAATTCATATTCAAATTAGGAGGTTTTTTATGGCACGAAAGATACTCGCGATCATTGCCGCGTTGATTGTTGCGACCGGCGTTCTTTTCATAACGTTATTTTTGATAACGGCAATTGCATATCCGCCGAGTCCGGCCGTTAACCGAACACCGGAACTCCTCCACGAATACGACGCCGCTCTTCCAATGTCGGTCTATATTCTGCTGATCGCCGGATATGCTTTCGGCGCATTTGCGGCCGGATATGTCGTCACAAAAATGGCGCGTCGGATAAGCGAAGGCCTTTCGCTCCCGCTGATCGTCGGCGTACTGCTTTTGATCGCAGGAATAATACATATTTTCGTTTATATGCCGGGATTGCCGGTTTGGGCCATCGCCGTCGCACTTGTTTGTCTTATACCACTGACACTCGCGGGACATAAGATCGGCAGAAATTACGGCCCGTAGTTAGGAGATAAAATGCTTCGTAGGATTCTGGGTGTGGCGGCCGGGATGGTCGCCGCGTTCTTTGTGATAATTGTCGCTCAAGTTCTCATGACGCAATTCGTCTCGCCGCCAACGCCCGAGACAATGAAAGATCCGGCATTGCTCCGCAAATGGGTCGAGGCAATGCCGGCTTCGACTAATATTCTGCTGATATTGGGTTATGTTGTGGGTTCGTTCGCAGGCGGCTTTGTAGCAAGCAAAACAGCCGGCAGAAAAAACGGCTTTATGCCTGCCCTGTTTGTCGGCATCGCGCTGCTCGGCGCAGGCTTCGTCAATTTTTTCTTCACAATGCCCGGCAGCCCAACCTGGGCAATCGCCATTTCGCTGATCTGTTACATTCCCTTCGCCCTGCTCGGCCGCAAAGCCGCCCGCTGAACGAACCTTTTTGACACGGATGGCGATCACATTCCAAACCTACAACATCGTCCCGCAAAGATTTGTCGGTTATATTAATCTCATCTATCTCGGACTGCTTCCCTCGCTGGCAACATTTGGGCTTTTATACAAATACGGCTATCCGATGCCGCTGCTCCTGTTTCTTGGCGGAGCGGTATCGGTCGGAGTTTATTTAGCGGTCATTTGTTATTACACGCCGATGCCGAGGTCGTTCGCCGGCGGGCTACTGACCCTTCTCGATGGACCGGCGTGGGTCGCAGTTTCGCTGCTTACAAAACACGCCATTCCGCTCGGTTATGTTGTCGAAGGTTTTATCATCGAAGGAACGGCGATCTGGCTTTCGATACTCATTCTGGCAGCAAAATTTCCGCGTCAGCGTTTGGCCGCCATCGGTTATATGCTGTTGGCTTTGGCCGTTTCGATCTCGCTGGTTTATCCGTATTTTCGCGATGATCTAATGAACCAGTGGCTGAGTATCGGGCTACTTTCCTTGGGAGCCGTCGAAAGCTTCGCCGTACGCTTTCACCAACTAAAGCTCGATGAAGAAGGCAATAAACATCGCGCCGACCCGAACCAAAACACCGTATTTCTTATTGTCTTTATAATTATCTGGACCGCCGCAATGATCGCCGGGAACGCCCTTTTCAAACTCAAAGGATAAAACTCCAACATTGTCACATGGATAGATTAGGAATGCCATCAGTCTCGATTTCGCGGACTTCCGCTTAATCCATACTGCGTTATCCAATCAAGTGTGCAGTCGGAATAGTGGCTGTGTATTCGGTGTATTCGGCCCTTGCCGTGCCGCCGAACGTTTAGCGTTCGTCGAGTCGTACGAAAAGCCCTTGATGGTGGTAGGCGTCGTGCCGTCTTCCTCAACCACCTGAAACCGATTTATTTCCATGATCCTAGCCTTAATGTTTTCGGATCGATAGTATATTTTTCGATGCCCGTAATACTTGGACAGCAACTTCCGTCGGTCGGAGCGTACGTGTTGATCGTGAGGTCGATTTCGTGCGGCGGATTAAAAGTGACATCCGTTACCGTTGCATAATTTTTCCACCCGACCCGTTTCTCATCGGCGAATTCCAATTTTCCGTTCCGGGAAACGAACGATGCCAGATACCGCGTCCAAGCGTTGCCGCCCTCGAACCCCTCGAGCGTATATAGAACGAGCGCGTCATCTTCACCTTCACCGCTTATATCCATGCAGACGACCTTACGTACATCTGTCTTCAGCACGCTCCAAAATGAACTTGCCGACGACATTGTTCTGGTCACATTTGTTTTCCATATTCAATGAGATGGGAGTTCCTTTTTCTTCAACAACAGTTAAGTTACCGTCCGTACGGGAGTCATTTATTTGCTTCCCTTCTTGTTTGCGTTGGGGAGGCGCGCACGAAAACAATAAAAGTAACGCCAAAGTAATACAGCATCCACAGTAGTCGTATTTTGTCGACATTAGTCACTCCATAAGATCATTCGAAATCAATACCAACAATTCTTCATCCAAAATTCTTTAGCTTTCTTAAGCGTGCCGTAGCGGTCTTTCGAGTAACGGATTATTCCTTGAACTTCTTCTACTGCATTTCCCAAAGATTGTTCGCCGTGGGGGTAATACTTCCAATTGGGTGGCATTAGTTGACCCAAACCTCGAGCGCTCGAACCATCCCTATTTTGTACGCCAACTTCTCCTGTACTTTCATTAGCGATGATCCATCCTAAAGACCGAATGTTTGATACTCCGTCGGTCATAAAGCTATTCCAACCCAAGTTTTCGGCTTCAAGACCTTTTCTGGCAGCATTCATTATCTCATCCGGTAAGACGTGCCAGTCCTTAAACATCACCTTTTGTCCTTTGGGCGTGTAGCAAAATAATGTCCCTAAACCCGGCTCTATTCTCGTTTTCGACTTTTTCTTCTTCTTTTTTTTATCATCGTTCTGAAAACTATTAGCGATGGCACCGACGCCGAATAATAATCCGAGCGCGAACGAACCCCCTGTGGACGAGCTGATTTCGATGCCGAAAGCTCCGGCGACGAAAGAAGACGCACCTAAGCCTATCTTGTTAAAAATTCCTAGGAGTGCCCCAAGAAAGCCGCTGCCGCCAAGAAATGAAGGTAGCGTGACGTTAAAAACAACCGCAGCCACAACTGCCGCCGCGATGATGACAAGAGCGATCGCAACCACGATCGCCACAGCAATCATCGCCCATTTGAGGAGCTTTTTAAGAAAACTGAAGAAACCGAGACCCGAAGGATCTAGATGGTTCACCGGATCGTTCTGGCAATACGAATAGAGATTGAAGCTCTGCGGGTTCACAAGATGCGCGTCGCTCATTCTTATCGGATCTACTTGCGTGAAGCGTCCGAGTTTGTTGTCGTATGTGCGATTGAGGGCATAATCGAGGCCAGTTGGCTCACTTCGGTCGTAGGATGTGAAGCGGTTGTTCGTCGAACCCGTTGATTCCGCATTGAGCGCAGTTCCAAATGGAAGATGAGTTTGCTCGTAGCTTGTGCCGCCGGCTTGGTTGGTCATCAATCGAGTCCCGAGCCGGTCGGGATGGTTAAATTCTACATATTCGCCGCCTGTGCCGTTAGGCGTCACCGTCGCAAGCTGCGTATCGCCGAAGTATGTGTAGCTTTTCGTCCATGTCGGGACGGTCGAGGTGTATTCGGTGTATTCGGCCATCGCCGTGCCGCCGACCGAGCCGTAGATCGTCCATTGGCCGGTCAAGTGTTCCAGCGACATCACTCTTGCATTCGTTGAGCCATATTGAAAAGCTTGCAAGGACGTATGATTCGTATCGTCCTTTTTCACCGTCCGCAAACGGTTAGCGGCATCGTATTCATAAAGAAGCCAATTAACTCCGTCCGCCGCCAATGATCTTATCTGATTCCCGGCCGCATCGTATTCATAACCGGTCGTCGTGATCCTGTTCGTCGCATTGTCATATGAAAGATTCGGAATACCATCAAGAGGTATCGGTGATATTATGAGGTTAGTCATTGCCAATAAGTTTTTTTGAGGATCTTTCCTGTCTTTTTACTAATGACATATTCTGGACCGCCACCATCTAATCCTTTCTCTAACTGGAACTTAATATACCATTTCTTTTTAGACTCTGAGACCACAATTTCAAATGACTTAATGTCCTTATATGCAATGATAGCGTCCTTTTTTGCGATCTCAATGGCCTGCTCCTTGATAATACAGGTTTCTTTCTTATCTTGCGTATCTGGCGCATTTTGCGAAAACGAGCTTGTTGCACCAAATAAGATACAAATGCTTACTACAAATAGCCGGGTTGTATTCAAACAATTCATTTTTTACTCCATCGGATAATGAACCTCCGTCACGCGGTCGCGCGAATCGTAAAGATAGTCCACCGCCATCGGATAGCTCTCACGCCACTTGATCTTCTGAGTGTAACTGCTCACCCGCGCCTCGTGCTTTACGCGCTCCCGTCGCTCGTTTAGCGGCTTTGTGAATCAATATGCTTTCTTAAATCTCTATTCATATCATCAATCATCTCCAACAACTTAATTAACGGGGGTGGATATAAGTCTAAGTCTGATTTCTCATTCAAATGCAAGTGGCTGTCCCGCTCCTCTAGAATAATGCTTTTTTTTCTACCCTTGTATGAGATAAGGACGTTTCGTTTCACAAATGAGTCAACACTGGTTGCCCTAATTGGCCCATAGTAATCGTTCGCATTAGATAGGTCGAGACTATCAAGAAGCGAAGTGATTTGGTTATAATCGTGCTGATTAAGTTTATCTTTCTTGGTCTCGAATGTGGGTTTTTTACCTACCCTTTCCGGCGTGTTCGGTGGATAAAAATCGAACTCGACTGTCATGTTTTCGTGCAATCTCATGTCTAAGATGTGGCCGCTAGGGTAACTTGTCGCACTAGCGTCCGTGGTAACTTCAAGGATAACGGAATTTCCCGGCAACACTTTATTTTGCAAAGTGTCAGTCTCGGCAAAAGAGCAACTTATACTCAAAGACGCTAAGACAAGAAAGGCGGGTATCAGTAAGTACCGACATTCAAAAAGAATTTTTACCATCATTTGACCCCAAAACAATGCTTAGCTATACCATCGTGGAGCCGCCGGCGCAGAAAGTGTGAGCATGCAGATGATCAGCAACGCACAGATCGATCGAGTTAGAAATCCGTAGGATATATGGTGACATTTTGTTTTAGGCATGTGGGCTCCTTTTGCAACAAACTTGAAACAAATCTGATCAAATATCAATCAGGTGATAGTTAAACGGTTATAGGAAACTGTAATAAGATCGAGATGTCAGAACGCAACCACACTATCAGAGAACAGTTTGGAAAGTCAATAAAATTTTAAAAGTGCGATAAAAAGAGTTATCGAATCAAGGCGATCCGATAACTCTTTTATAAAACCACAAGATAAAAAACCGCGTATATTTTCGTTATGGTGTTGGCGGCGGTTTTTTACTTGGATGGTTTTTCGACGTGGCTGGCGGAGAGCCAGACGGCGAGTTTGCCGGGGTCATTGGTGTATCTATTTTCGACGATGGCGTCGAGCGTGGGGACGGTTTATTTGACTTCGGTCGAAATAACACGCCGCTAAGTTTTATAAGCCGAACAAATCGCCTATACTAAACTTTCAATAAACAGCTTCCACTTCGGTTCACCCGGACGATCTCAACTATCGTCTAGGACAAAATAAAATTTAAACACGGAGAAACGATGAAAATTCACTTATCGCGGGCGATGAACTTCTGCCTGATGCTGTTCTTAACCATTTTTGTATTAGCCGAAACGGCCAGTGCGGGATTTCTTTACGCCGTTAACGACAACGCCGCCGGCAACATGATCTACGGCTTTTCCGTGAACGAAAGCACGGGCGAGCTGACCGCCTTGGCGGGGTTTCCGATCGCGACTGGCTTTAACGGCGGCGGTTCGACTAACCTGGAGATGCTCGCCATCGACAAATTGAACAAGCGGCTGTATGTGATAAACCGCGGCTCGGACAACATCTCGGCATATTCCATCGACGAAGCGACCGGCATGCTTTCGCTGCTGCCGTTTTCGCCGATAACAAGCGTGGCGCAGCAGCGGACGATCAAGGTTCATCCTTCCGGATCGCCGCTGATCGTCGGCGCGGACACGTTCGCGAGTTTTAACATCACCGCAAAAGCCGCGACGCCTGCCGCCGGAAGCCCTTATGCGATGCCTGCGAACGTCAGCCCGACCGCTTCGATAATGACGCACGACGGCGGTTATTATTACGCGGGCGGAAACAGCGGAAACTTCTTCGCGGGATATTCCATCGATCAGGCGACCGGCGTGATGACGCCGATCAGCGGTTCGCCGTTCGATTCGGGAAACGCGACGCCGAATCCAACCGCCATTGACGCAAGCGGCCGCCTGTATGTCATCAACAGCCGCCAGGCTTTGGTCCGCGTTTATACTTTGGCCGCGGGCGTCCCGACACCGGTGACCAACAGTCCCTTTTCCGGTACGATGACCGGCTTTTCAGCACAGGGAAAAGTTCACCCGAACGGCCAATTCTTTGCGTTGTCGAACCGCACGCGAAATCATTTCTTCGTGCATCTCATCAGCGGAACCGGCGCCTCAACGGAACTTACCGTGATGAAAGGTTCGCCGGTCGAAACAGGCGGTACGTCGTCTTTGATGAACGAATTCAACGACGACGGCACTTTATTCTTTAGCGGAAACGGCACGAGCAGAAATGTTTCGTCGTTCAAGGTCGATCCGGCAACCGGAGCGTTTTCGGACAGGATCGTTCAGGCCGTGAACACGATGGGCGACGCAGGTTCATTGACCGGTATGGGTTATGTGAACTTTGCCGCTGCGGCACAATCTGTCACGGTCGCTGGAAGAGTGATAATGAAAAACGGCATCGGAGTTTCGCGTGCACTGGTTTCATTTACGAATGAACTGGGTGAAACACGTTCTGTAACGACAAATTCATTCGGTCATTACAAATTCGAAGACCTACTAACCGGCGAACATTACACGATCGACGTCCGACAAAGACGGGACATTGTCCTTACTCAGCCATTGAATTTGGAAGGGGAACTGCTGGATCTCGATCTCACAATTCCATTGAACTAGAAAGAAGTTATGCTCCCACAAACCAAGAAAGATGATATTGGTAGTTAAACAAATGCCGCAACAGGCACTTTGCGCTCGGAGGCGAACGTTGACCGATTTCGTTTAATATTATCGATCTCCCGCAATGTTTCCGCAGTAAGATAGCTTTCGCCACACGCTGGACACGAAATGACCGGGACATTTTCGATTACCAAAAGGTCGTTGCCTTTGCCGTAGCTTCGGGTAACATGAATTATCCTCGCTCCGTGCTTTCCGCAGTTGTCGCAGATATTAGTATCAGTGTTCATATTCATCGCCTTCGGTCTTAAAAACAGTAATTATGACGAGTTTCCCCATTAAGCTTAATTTTGCCACAACAGTGACTTCCAAGTCATCCAATGTTCTACCACACACGAGATATTTTGACTCTCGTGTCAGTGGCTCGAGTTGGCGTTCTGTTATCTTGCCGCTGAACAAAACGCTCTCTATGTCCAAAATGGAAAGAGAATCGTTCTCCATTTCTTCTTCAGCGTGAAGGCTCATAACATAATCAAGCGATCGGACTAGCTCACGTATCTTGTCACGAATATTTTCGAACATCCGCTACAACCGCTCCAAAAAACTTTCACCCGCATTCAAACGCAGCTCGAAATTTTCCGCGATCGTCTGGCCGATGTCGGCGAGCGAGCCGCGTGTGCCGAGATCGATTCCCGGCTCGGCGTTCTTTCCGTAAACGAGCAGCGGGACGTATTCGCGCGTGTGGTCGGAGCCGTCTTTCGTCGGGTCGTTGCCGTGGTCGGCTGTCAAAATAAGCAGATCATTTGCGTTCATCGCGTCGAAAATTTCCGGCAAACGCTCGTCGAAATGTTCCAGAGCTTTTGCGTAACCTTCGGTGTCGCGGCGGTGGCCGTAAAGCATATCGAAATCGACGAGATTGCTGAATATCAAACCACGCGAATCGGCGTTCAAAGCGTTTATCGTCTGGTCTATCGTTTGATCGTTGTTCTTTGCCATCAGATCTTCGGTGACGCCCATCGAATCATAAATGGATGCGATCTTTCCGATGCAGACAACATCGAGGCCTTTCGCTTTCAACATCGGCAAAAGATTGTTCGCGGGCGGTGGAACGGCGTAGTCATGACGGTTCTCGGTGCGTTTGAAATCATCGGCATTATTGCCTAAGAACGGGCGTGCGATGACACGTCCGACCTTGTCGTCACCATCCAAAATTTTGCGTGCGAACCCGCATATCTCATAAAGCCTTTCGATCGGAATTATCTCTTCGTGAGCCGCGATCTGAAAGACCGAATCGGCCGAAGTATAAACGATCGGTTTGCCCGTTCGGACGTGTTCCTCGCCAAGCTCTTTGATGATCTCTGTTCCCGAAGCCGGAACGTTTCCCAACACGCCCGGCACATTCGCTTTCGCAACAAATTCGTCAATGATCCGCGATGGAAAGCCGTTCGGAAAAGTCGGAAATCCTTTTTTAAGAATTATCCCGGCCATTTCCCAATGCCCTGTCGTCGTGTCTTTTCCATCCGAAAGCAGTGTGCATTTGCCGTACGAACCGATCGGCCGGTCAATCGGCGTAAGATGTTCGAGCGGCCGTATATTCCCAAGCCCAAGCCGCTGCAAGTTCGGCAGAACAACCTTGCGCGAATCCAATATATGGCCGAACGTATCGGCACCCGCGTCGCCCCAATCTGCCGCGTCAGGCATTTCGCCAATACCGGCGGAATCCAGAACAACCAAACAAATTCGATCAAATTTCGATTGCATATGAGATCATTTTTTCGGCGCCGTATAACCTTCGCGAGCCCTTATCTGAACTCCGGCCGGAACGCCTTTTAATTCAACTTTTATTTTGCGGTATTTGCCGTCGTTTGCCGAATTCGACGAATAATATCCGAGTTTGTATTGTGTTCCTATATCAGCCGCAACATTTTTGAACGCGTTTCTTGCATCGCTCAGATCGCCTGCGGGAAATATCCTTCCGCCGGATGTTCTTGCAAGTTCGGACATTTCCCTTGCGGCGATCTCATACAAAGTTTTGCTTACGGCAAGCCGTTCGAAATCACCGAGCTGACAGAACGACGCAGCTTTTTCAATATTCGCGTTTCCAAATTGACGATAATATCGCCGGATCTGCGCCTGAGAAAACCGCATCGTAAATTCACAATCTCCGATCAGATTTTCCTCAAAAAAATCGCGTGTATTCACAGCTATAAAATAACAAATGATCCCGGCGTTGCTCAAAAGTTCCCGCGATTCGTCAAAACCCGAAATGCTTGCCGAATCGACGCCGTCGGTCAAAGCGACCAAAGCCCGCCGTCCGCGAAACTGTGGTTCGGGCTTGTCGCGAAAGACGGTTTCGACCGTCTTGATCAAAGCATCGTAATAAGGCGTGCTGTTGCTCGTGCCGACCTTTTCCACAGCGGCTTTCAAAACCTCGCGGTCGTCTGTAAGTTCGTTGATTATTTCCGGCACGGCGTAAGCCTCGGTTTCATTTCGTTCTGTCCTGAACGAAATTATCGCAACTCTGTCGCCGGCACGAAGCGATTCAATAAAATTCAAAGCCGATCGCCGGATAAGCTGAAGATCGGAACGCGTCGAACCCGAAGTATCCAAAAGAATAGCGACTTCGAATGGAGCTGCGACAGCCGAAAAGTCCTCGATCTCCTGCGGATCTCCATCTTCGTAAATAATGAAATTCCTTTTTGAAAGATCGGTCAGCGGTTTTCCCGCTTTATCTTTTACTTGGATCGGAACATCGATCAATTGTGTGTCAACACGAATAACGTCATCGCCGTCTTGGGCCGAAACCAAACCGCACATTGTCAATAAAATCACCGCAAATAATAATAGCTTGAAGAATTTCATTTTTCGGCCTCCATATAAAAATTTTATATCTTAATTCTAACAGAATCAGGCTTGCCGGTCTTTATAAAGCTTTCGCGATGTATAAGACTGCTTTGTCATTGAAAAAACCAAGTATTTTCATTCGAAAAATTTCATTATTTTGTAACGCTTTTCCATGCGAGATCTGCTTCATTTGGCAAAATTTTATGATAATATCATCGCGATCCATATTTCACGTAATAATAGTTCGGATGTTTAATATATCAATAAATTTGACGCTTGATCATTTAGCGTCTTTCGTATTTACAAGGAGAAACATATGAGAAATTCGCGATTCTTCATTACGGCCGCGGCGGCTGCGGTCATGGGAGTTTCTTGGCTGGGCGGAACCGGCTTTACAAAAGTGCGTGCATCGAATGCACCGCAAACATTACCATTTTCACAAAATTGGACGAATACAGGCCTCATCACCGCTGCGGATGATTGGAACGGCGTTCCGGGAATTATCGGATACCGAGGCGACGATATGACAACCACGACCGCTACCGACCCAAGCACTATCTTGTCCGATGGTTCGGCAACACCGATCGATGTAAATGCAAACCAATCCAACCCGAACACATTTACCGCGGGCGGCATTACGGAATTTGAGATCACAGATCCGGTGGTCGCCCTCCAAGGTTCCGGCACTGCTGACGCTCCGCATATTGTTCTCCATCTGAACACGACCGGCCAAAGCAGCATTCGTCTTCAATGCAATTTGCGTGATATTGATGGCTCTGGTGACGATGCCGTTCAGCCAATAGCTATCCAATATCGCGTGGGAGGAACCGGCGACTATACAAATGTTCCGGGCGGATCCTTCGCTGACGTTACAACCGGCCCGAATGCGGCAACGGCTGTCACACCGGTGGATCTCACACTGCCGGCAGCGGCGGACAACCAGGCTCTTTTGGAGATCCGCATCATGACAACAAATGCTCCATCCAATGACGAATGGGTCGGTATCGACGATATCAGCGTCACGGCCGGAGCAGCACCAACTCCCAGCAAAGCCTTTGTGGATTATAACGGCGATGGCAAAACCGATTTTTCTGTTGTCAGAAATACCGGCGGCGGACCGGGCGGTCAGGTAACATGGTTCAATCAATTGAACGGCGGCGCTATTCAAACGGCAGAATGGGGACTTTCAACAGATTCCTTCCTGCCGGCGGATTATGACGGCGACGGAAAAGACGACATTGCCGTTTGGCGCAGCGGCGAAGCAGGCGTTGCCGCTTTTTATATCTTGGAAAGCGGGACAAGCTCTGTGAGGATCGATCAATTCGGACAAACCGGCGATAATCCAAAGGTTGTTGGCGATTATAACGGTGACGGTAAAGATGACATTGCCGTTTATCGAGGCGGTGCGAACTCGGGCGATCAAAGCACTTGGTACTATAGAACCGAACCAAACGGCAGTACATCTTATATCCAATGGGGTCAGAACGGCGATTTCCCGGCACCCGGCGATTACGACGGCGACGGAAAAAATGATTTTGTCGTACAACGTAACAATGGCGGCGGTAATGCGATCTTTTGGGCACTTTATGCAGATTTCAACACGTCTGCTACGATCTTCGGAACACCTACGGACGTGATCACCCCAGGTGATTTTGACGGCGACGGAAAGACTGATCTGGCTGTAGTACGAGCACAAGCCGGTCAGTTTGTTTGGTATTACCGGTCAAGCATCAACGGCGGTGTCACTACCAAAGCATTTGGTTTGAGCGGTTCTGATTACCCAACGGTAGGTGATTATGACGGCGACGGTAAAACCGATATTGCGATATGGCGGCCGGCCGCCGGAGGATCGCGTTTCTGGATCGACCGCTCAGTAGATTCATCTATTCAGGTTTATCAATGGGGCACAAATGGTGATTTTCCTGTTGCCAATCGAACATTCTAAAATTGAGTCTGTCTAAACAAAAAAGCCGGGTTTTGCGACCCGGCTTTTTTTATTTGATAAAGGAATATCAGATATATTTTTCCATTACCTTTGTGATCGCTTCTTTTGAAACGGCACCGACAATGCGTTCCTGTTCTTTGCCGTCCTTGAACATTATAAGCGTCGGAATTCCGCGTATTCCGTAACGCTGCGGGACGTTGATATTCTCATCTACGTTCATTTTCATAATACCCGCTTTTCCTTCGTATTGTTCGGCAACTTCTTCGAGAACCGGTGCGATCATACGGCACGGCCCGCACCATTCTGCCCAAAAATCAACAAGTATCGGTTTTTCCGAACCAAGTACATTTGTTTCAAACTCTGTTTCTGTAACACTTTTAGCAAAATTTGCCATATTGTCTCCTGTATTTTTATCAATGCTGATCTATATTTCTAATTCTATCTTTACGTCGTGCTTTTGCCAAATTAACCTCAAGAAGAGGCGGCATTTCTATTTATTCACACTTTGCGCAGCCGCTTGTGGATATCTTTCTCCTGAAGCGATACCGATCGGAAAAACATCATTGATGCTTTCGAGTTCGCCGGCAGATAGCACTATATCTGCGGCAGCGGCATTTTCTTCCAGATACTTTCTACGTTTTGTTCCGGGTATCGGCACTATATCGTCACCTTGCGCCATTACCCAAGCAAGCGCGAGCTGTGAGGCAGTAACACCTTTGTTATTTGCAAGTTCCGTGACTTTTTCAACAAGCTTCAAGTTCTTATCAAAGTTATCGCCCTGAAAACGCGGCGAAAATCGACGATAATCGTCTTCTGCAAGATCTTCGAATTTAGTGATAATTCCCGAAAGAAATCCTCGTCCGAGCGGCGAATAAGCCACAAAACCGATGCCGAGTTCGCGGCATGTTGCCAGTACGTCGTTGGTTTCAACATCTCGTGTGAACAAGCTATATTCTGACTGCAAAGCCGTTATCGGATGAATGGCGTAAGCCTTTCTAAGCGTATCGGCACTTGCTTCGGATAAGCCTATATACCTTATTTTCCCTTCTTCGACGAGCCGTGCCATTGCACCGACCGTTTCTTCGATCGGCGTATCAGGATCGACGCGGTGCTGATAATAAAGATCGATCTCATCAATGCCCAAACGTCTCAAACTCCCCTCTACAGATGAACGAATGTAATCCGGTTTACCGTTTATTCCTCGTTTATGCGGATCGTTCGGATCGCGGACAATGCCGAACTTTGTCGCTATGACAAATTCATTACGTTTGCCTTTGATCGCTTTTCCGACCAATTTCTCATTGGTATGCGGCCCATACATATCGGCAGTATCAAGGAATTTAATGCCAAGTTCGAGAGCTCTGTGTATAGTTGCGATCGATTCGTCGTCGTTTCTGCCGGAATAGAAGTCCGACATTCCCATACAACCTAATCCAATTTCGGAAACTTCCAATTTTCCTAGTTTTCTATGTTTCATTGTCTTCCCCTTTTTATGTGACGGCATTCGCCGACTTTTCCTTGCGGGCTTTTATTTCCGCTATTATTTCGAATGACCGCAAACGATCGGCTTGTTCATAGAACATTCCGCTTATCATTAATTCGTCCGCCTGTGTCCTTTCGACAAATTCCTCTAATCCATTCCGAACCGTGTCATGATCGCCGATGACCGAACCGCCGAGCCGTGATTCGACCAATGCTTTTTCGTCAGGCGTCCAGATCGTTTCCATATCATCGACCGGCGGTTTTATCCTGCCCGGCGTCCGCCTGATCATGCTCAAAAATGCTTGATGCTGCGAAGTCGCGATCCGCTGAGCTTCTTGATCGGTATCCGCCGCAAATACGTTAAGCGCCACCATTGCATACGGCTCGCTCAAAGCTTCGGACGGACGAAAATTATCACGATACAATTTCAGTGCCGGCAGCGTATATTCCGGCGAAAAATGAGCCGCAAAGCTGAACCGCAAACCAAGCTGTCCGGCAAGCTGTGCACTGAAACCGCTTGAACCGAGCAGCCATATCGGTATATCCAAACCGCCGCCCGGAACTGCCTGAACCTTTTGTCCTGCCTGCGGCTTTTGTAAAAAGAATCGGAGTTCTTCTAAGAGTTCAGGGAAATCTTCACCATCCGATGCAAGCGTTCGGCGTAGTGCATGTGCTGTCGGGCGATCGCTTCCCGGAGCTCTTCCAAGCCCGAGATCAATACGTCCCGGATAAAGCGTTTCAAGTGTGCCAAACTGCTCCGCAATAACTATCGGAGCATGATTCGGCAGCATCACACCGCCCGAGCCGACACGAATATTCGCAGTTCCGCCCGCAACGTAACCGATCAGTACAGAAGTTGCCGCACTCGCAATGCCCGGCATATTATGATGTTCAGCCAACCAGTAACGGTTATACCCCAAACGTTCGGCATGCTTTGCAAATTCGAGCGTATTTCCGAATGTTTCTGCCGCCGAGCTGCCTTCTACGATCGGCGCCAGATCAAGAACAGAAAGCGGTATGTCCGCAAACTTTTTCATAAAACCTCCTTGTTTTCACTAAGCCGTTTTTGCCTGCTTTATATTGATCGCCCGCATATATTGCACCGGAACATCCACGCTTCCGCCTAATTCACCCGCTGCCCGGAAAGCAAAATAAGGGTCACGCAAAGATTCGCGTGCGATCAATATCGCATCGGCTTTCCCGCTTTTCAAAATTTCTTCAGCTTGAACCGGCTCGGTTATCAACCCAACTGCAGCGACTGCTATCTCCGCTTCCTTTTTAATGGCTTCTGCAAAAGGTACTTGATATCCCGGTCCGACCTCTATCTTCGCGTACGGAACATTTCCGCCGCTCGACACATCGATCAGATCGATACCTATGTCTTTCAGTTCTTTTGCGAACTCGATCGATTGTGCAATATCCCAACCATTTTCCGTCCAATCAGTCGCTGATATTCTTACAAATACCGGCAGATCTTCAGGTACCGCTTTACGAACGGCTTTTGCGATCTCAAGCGGAAAATGCATACGATTTTCCAAACTGCCGCCATATTCGTCAGTTCGATGATTGGACAGCGGCGAAAGAAATTCATGAAGTAAATATCCATGAGCGGCATGAACCTCGATAACTTCAAATCCAGCTTCAACAGCCCATTCGGCTGCCGCGGTAAAATCATTGATCGCCTTTTCTATATCCGCTTCACCCATTTCTCTCGGCTCGGCATAGTCATCCGCAAATCTAACAGCAGACGGAGCGACAACTTCCCAGCCGCCTTCTTCCTGCGTCAAATGACCTTTACCATCTGCCGCCCAAGGAGTCGGCGTCGAGGCTTTTCGTCCGGCGTGTGCCAGTTGAATACCTGCGGTCGAACCTTGCTCCTTGATAAATTTCGTTATCCGCTTAAAAGCTTGTGCGTGTTCATCCGACCACAAACCAGTATCCGCGGGAGATATCCGGCCTTCCGGCGAAACCGCTGTCGCCTCCACCATGACCAATCCTGCTCCGCCAGCCGCACGGCTTCCCAAATGAACCAAATGCCAATCATTAGGCATTCCGTTCTCGCTCGAATATTGACACATCGGCGATATCCACAAACGATTTCGAAACTCAACGCCGCGCAGTTTTAATTTTTCAAATAATTTACTCATATACTTTGATCACAACCTTCCCAACATGCGATCCGCTTTTCATATATTTCAAAGCCTCGCGAGTGCTACTAAGATCGAACACCTTGTCGATCACCGGTTTTATCTCATTAACCGCAAAAGCTTTATTCAACGCTTCGAAATAGCTTCGCGAACCGACAAAAATTCCCTGTGCTCGGATCGACTTCATAAACAGCGGTAACGGATTAAATTCTCCGGAAATATCCAATGCTCCAATAAGCGCAATATGTCCGCCTATGCGCACCGCATTTACTGAACGTGAAAGCGTACCGGTGCCGCCGACCTCAACAACGTGATCGACACCGCGGCCGCCTGTCAGATCCATTACGGCTTTATCCCAATCTTCCCGCGTCCGATAGTTGATCAGATGATCCGCGCCAAGTTCTCTCATCTTCGAAAGCTTTTCGTCGCTTGAGGATGTTGAAATAACTTCCGCACCGAACATTTTCGCGATCTGCAATGCAAATACGGAAACCCCACCGGTGCCAAGCGTAAGCACTGTGTCGCCCGCTCTTAAATTCCCTGAAACAGCCAAAGCATTCCAGGCTGTGACCGCAGCACATGGCAGTGTCGCCGCTTCCTGATATGAAAGATATTCAGGTATTGCAACAATGCCGCTTTCATCAAAAGCCGCATATTCACGCAAAACACCGTCCCACGGTTTACCGCCGCCGATGGCCGTTCGCGATATTCCCTTATCGATCCGGCCGTCGATCCAGCCTTGCATAAATATCGGCGAAACGCGATCACCTACTTTCCATCGAGTCACTTTCTCGCCGATCTCGACGATCTCTCCGGCCCCATCGGAAAATGGTATTGCCGGTACACGAAGCCGCGGATTATACGTTCCTTCGATCATCATCACGTCACGATAATTTATCGAAAACGCATGAAATTTGATCAACACTTCATTCGCCGCCGGCTTTGGCGTATCGCGATCGACGAACAAAAGTTCGTCGATCCCAAATTTTTCTATTTCATAAACTTTCATATTTTAAACCTGTCCGTCCGCCGTTGTTCCTTTCTTTCCGATCAAGGAATCAACGCTCCACGAACCGCCGCCCGCGAATACGAAATAAAGAAAGACAAAACAATAAAGAACCGCAAGTTCGCCGCGGTTTGTAAGCGGCAAAAAACCGCCGGGAGCGTGAGCCATAAAATACGCAACTGCCAAAAGTCCACTCAGTAAAAATGCCACCGGGCGCGTAAAAAGCCCGAGCAATATTAACAATCCGCCAAAAAATTCTATAATGCCGGCTGTCATCATCAATCCGGACAATTCACCGGCTTTTTCCGATGCCGGAAAATTGAAAAGTTTTTGGCTTCCGTGCCATAAGATCAAAAACCCTGTAATGATCCGCAGCACGCTCAAAATACGCGGTGACCATGAAGTTAGAAATGCTGTCATATATTTTCCTCGTTGATTAAATTAATTTCTTTGGCTTATGCGGCCAACGATACTCTTTCCGAACTGCTCCAGACATTTACAAGCTCAATAAATTCGCTCTGTATGGCCTGATTCTTATCTGCGTTATACCATCGCTGCAATCTTTCCATTATAGTTTCTTTATCGGCTCCCTGAACTTTTAATTCATCGTAAAGTGACTGAGCTTCTTTCGGCCTGGCTCCCCAAGTTCCCAATACCTCGAGTGTTTCGGCATCTATCGCGATCAGCTTCGGTATCGACCGAGCACCGTTCGTCAGAAAACGATCGATCAATTCCGTATGCTCATCACGCAGAACGTAGCGTGTTTCAATATTGATATTTTCCGCTGCCATTTTTTCGATGACCGGAACATTTTGAGCCGCATCTCCGCACCAGCCTTCGGTTATTACGAGCCAGATCATTTTTTGGCTCACTTTTTTTAACGAACCTTTTAATTCATCGTTCACGACCGCTGTTTTTTCAAGTCTATGCATACGCTGGCGATTCATCCGTGCATAATGCAGCATTTCTTCAGATTGTTTTGTGCCGGTCGTCAAACCTTCATCCAAAAGTCTGTCCAGCAATGCCGTGTATTCGCCAAATGTCATTGAGTTATTAATATATTGTTTCATTTTGAATACCTCTCCCGCTTACTGTAATAATCTTTGTAAGATCAAACTCGCTCTCAAAAATGCCGGATATAATAACAGCAGTTTAGAATTTACCAAAAGCAATAATTCCGGCACGCTTCTTTTCTTGAGCTCCTTACACTTATCTAATTCGCAAAATGTTGCTGACGCCATGTTTGTAACTTTTATTGATACAGATCAATTTAAAAAATTAAACGCTTATCGGTTCGGCGATGACATTCCTCTCTTCGCTAACCATTCCGATCAGATCGTTAAGCGTATATTTGGAAAGCGTTTCCGTTATGCTTCTATCGATCTCTTTTTGCAGGCCGCACAGGACGGCTTCGATATTTTTGCCGACCGGGCAATCCTGATTAGGCTCACGCGTATGCAATGCAAAAACCTCTCCGCACGAAACCGCGTGATAAACCGCATCAAGCGTAATATTCTCCGGACAGCTTGCGAGCCGTGTTCCGCCGGCGGCTCCCGTTTGCGAGATCACCAATTTTGCCTGATTCAGTTGGCTGAGCAATCTGCGAACGACCACCGGATTTGTGTTGACGCTGCCCGCAAGATATTCGGACTTCAGATTTTCGTCGCACGACCCGGCAAGCATCGTTAAAATATGCACCGCCATTGAAAATTGACTGTTAGCCGCCATAACTGTAACAAGTATAGTTACGAATGAGATTATTGTCAAGCGGGAAAAGTAAGTGGTTTATATCGACCATCACATATCAACCGGGAGCGACAGCAACTGGGTTTCTTCGTGCCTCTAGTGTTTGCCCTACGAGCCGTAGTTAGCTTTCAGGTAATTATAAAGCGGATCATCGACCGTGTAGTAATAGCTTACTTCGGAAAGCTTGTTGGTTTTGATCGTAATGCCCTGCCACAGCGAATTCCCGTTGACGGTCGTCATTTCTTTGTCATTCACATCCGCGACGATGAAATGATGAACGAGTCCGCCAGTCAGGACGCCGATGTCACCTTTTGCTATGCCCTTAGAGCCGGAGACGAGCTTGATGTTCGGAGCCTTCACGCCGGGCGAAGCCCAGTAAGCTCCGAACACACCCGCTTCGATCCAAACCCAAGTGGCAAATATGCCGCACCATTGAACATCGTTCGGCACGCGTTTATTGTTGACCTTTACTCCATCCAGATAACCAGGAATTTTCCAATGTTGGTCGGTAAAACCGGCCGCTTTTTCAAAATATTCTTTTAACCGCTGCCAACCGAAACGCTCGTTGGTCATCTTGCCGCCATCGTAAACTCGTTCGTGATCATTGACCTTTCCGTAAGGCGACGGCTCGGCTTCCGCCATTGCAACTTTAACGATCCTATCCGCATATCTGTCGTCCATAAAATTCGCTCCGCATATTCAATATATGTTCTTGTATTGACGCTCGCAGACAAAAATTTTGCGGGTTTTTATTAAAAAAGCGGCCGTTAAGCCGCTCTCTTATTTAATGGTTATTACCGACTATCTTTTTCGGTGCTTTATCATCATCTTCCTCGATCGGAATATTGTTGCGAACCGCAGGATCTTCGACCGGAAACGGAAGAGGTTCGCCCGGCGGTATCGGTATCGGCTCACCTTCAATATCATTTTGCTGATCTTCAATATCTCTTGGATCGCGTTTTGGCCTCGGATGAGAATTAAATTCTTCGTTCGCTTTTGCCGAACTTATATCCGGACTAGGTATATTTTGTATGCTTTGCATGGCTTTTCCTCCTTAATCTGATAGAACTTGCAAACCTCGTTCCGCGCATCGAATGCATACAAAAAAACCCAAGTCTGAAATTGCTCAAACTTGGGCTCAATTATTTGACCTTAATAAACTTACTTGGTTCCGCCACTGTTCGGGATCTTTATTTCGCGGCCGGCTCCGAGCCGATCCACAATCATTCCATTAGTCCATCGGACGGCGCTTGTCCGACTAGGGCTTAAATATTTCTTTCCGCCTTTCTTGTTCAAGGGTCTTCCTTCTTGCTTCGTCTGCCTTACGTTTCTGCTCCGCTTTTTGACGAACATTGATATCCTCAAGTCTCTGTTTAAAAATTTCAAGATCCGTTAACGTCAAATAGTAAGTACGTTCAGTGGAACCATAGCTCCATATATTGTGTACGAAGAGATTAAATTTTGTTCTTGGACAGGCGAAGGAACTCATATCCGTCAAGTTCGTGGTCGACCAAGCGTTTGGCAGATTGGTTGAGCTTGAAATGGCTTCCCGAAATTCCTTCAGGTCTCGCCATTTTATGGAGTTATCATATGTGACGTGTATTTCTAACAACCGTCCTTTGTAGAATGAGATATCTAAAGCACTAACTCCCAGAAGATTTTTCAGTCGTGCTGAACTAAGTCCTTGCTGTATTCCGGACCCAGAACGAAGAGGGAGTTTCTTGCCTAGGACGGCAGCAACTCTGGATTGGGTCATTCCTAATTTAAGTTGTTGTATTACAGGAGAATCAAGTTCTCCAGAACAGATTTCCGAAAAATCTTGACGCTGTAGCGATGCCTCAAATGAATCAATATTCCGCAGAACGGAGCGACCCGATCCGCCGCCTGATTGAGCAGCTGGAATTCTTATCTCACGTCCTGCTCCAATAACGGAGTTCGGCAAAAGCCCATTGTATTTTGCGACCTCGACCGGATCGGCCTTTTCACGTGCGGCAAGCTTCGTGACCGTGTCGCCCGCGCGGGCTTTTACAATGCGCGATGAAGATCGATCCGCTGGTTGACGGATTTCAGAGCTATTCAAAATAGGACGGGAGTATCTGAATTCCGTTGGATCGTCATTGACCTGTTGTTCTTCGTATGTGGGCTCGAGTTTCGAAAGTTCATCAAGCGGCGACGGTTCGAATTCCTGCGAATTGAAGCCAACGGCCTTTTCATTCGGCTGCGTTGCGATCGAAGGGGCGGCGGCCACGATCGTAGCTTTGTTGTTCACCGTCATCGCCGCGGGTTTCACTAAGGCGGCTACATCGTCGGCAAGCTTCATATCGGCGGCGTTCCAATTCCAGCCGCACTGCGCCGAAAGCTCACGAAGCTTCGGCATCTGTTTTTCCGAAGGGAATTCGATGCGGTAAACGGCTTCGATCAGATTCGTGTAACAGCTTGAAAGTTTCTGATCTGCTTGAACATTTAGTGTGGACATAAGGAAAACTTCGATAGCCCTATCGAAAGACAGATTGGACTCGCTACGGTTTCCTTCTTTGAGCGCGAACATTCCTTCGCGAAAATGTTTGCCTGAATCTTCCAGAACTTTGTTGACCTGAGCTTGTGCAGCCGTCACTTGAGCCGTGCGGTTTAATTGACCGATTATGTTCAAAGCAAATATAAAAAGCATAAGCATCGGTATAAACCAACACTTATACTTTTTACTTTTAATAAATGTCTTGTTTGTGGGCATTGAACATTTTGACTATCGAAGGAAGCAGTTACCAACCTCGCTAGAGTACGAAGCTTTGCATACCTGATTCCTAACTAAAAACTAAAGCCTACTTTGAACCCTTCTGCGTTTCGGCGGTCGGAATCTTTATTTCGCGGCCGGCTCCAAGAACTGAGTTCGGCAATAGGCCGTTGTATTTTGCGACCTCGGTTGGATCGGCTTTTTCCCGCGTAGCAAGTTTCGAGACCGTATCGCCTGCTCTTGCTTTTACAACGCGAGCCGGATTCGGTTCGACCGTCGAATTTGAAGTTGCCGGTCGTGAATAAGCAGTTGCGGCAACGCGATTTCCTTCGACCATGTTGGCGGTCGGAACAAAGACCTTGCCTTTAGGCGATTTCATACCCGGATTTGCGGCCATCAGATCATTAACGCTGACGCCGGTTCGGTTTGAGATAGTTTGCCACGTTTCGCCTTTAACTGAGCGCGCCAAATTAGTATTGTTGATCTTCGAAGCCGGAATTCGTTTAAAAACGGCGACTACGTCATTGGCCTTACCGGCGGGAATATTTACAACATAAGCTTCCGGCGGAGTTACGTTGCTTCGGAGATGCGGATTCAAATAACGCAGATATTGAACGGTAGTATCGGAAGCCTGTGCCAGTAAAGCCAAATTGGTCGAAGCCGGAACACGGATGCGGTCGTATCGAAGCGGAGCAGCCGGACGAACGTGGCCAAAACCGTATTGATTCGGGCTATTTGCGATCAAGATCGTTGCCAAAATATTCGGTACATAGTTGCGTGTTTCCTTTGGCAAGTATGGATAAGCCGCCCAAAAATTGGAAACACCGGCTCGTCTGATCGCTCGATCCACATTTCCTTCGCCGCAGTTATAAGCGGCCATCGCCAATTCCCAATTGCCGTTGTAACGGTTTGCCAAGAATTTCAGATAACGTGCCGAAGCGTGCATTGCTTCGTCAAAGCTGTTTCGTTCATCGACGTATGCCGTTCGCTTCAAACCAAAACGCGAAGCCGTTCCGGGAATGAACTGCCAAAGCCCCGAAGCCGAAGCCCAAGACATTGCGGTCGGTTTCCAAGCGCTTTCCACCTGGCCAAGCCAAGCGACATTTTCCGGAATTCCCTCTTCGCGAAATATTCGCCGAGCATTCAGCATGAACATACCGGAACGATAAAGCCCAACTTCCATCGTCTTTCGGCCGCGTCCGCGGTAATAATTGATGTACTGTTGTATCATCGGGTGAACTTGAAAGCTGAACCCGAGCGAACGGTTTGCGACCGCCGTTTGTATATACTGATATTGTTGCTGAGCAACCGGATTTCCATCGACTTGCTGTTCATCAGCCGTCAGCTCCAATTTTGAAAGCTCATCGAGCGGCGATGGTTCGAACTGCTGCGAGTTAAACCCAACGTTCATTTCAGTCTGCTGGCCAACAGCCGGAGCAACTGCTGCTAAAGTGTTTTTATCGGTCTGTGTCAGCGGAGCCGGTTTTACCAAAGCCGCGACCTGATCGGCGAGTTTCATATCTTCGGCATTCCAATTCCAACCGCATGCGGCGGAAAGGGAGCGAAGCTGCGGCAATTGTTTTTCCGAAGGAAATTCCATTCGATAAACAGTTTCTATAAGATTCGAATAACAGGTTTGAAGTTTCTGATCTGCTTGAACATTCAGTGTGGACATAAGGAAAACTTCAACAGCTTTATCGAACTTTTCGCCCGATTCGCTCCGTTTTCCTTCTTTTAAGGCAAACATTCCTTCGCGAAAATTCTTGCCTGAATCTTCCAGAATTTTGTTGACCTGAGCTTGTGCGGCCGTCACTTGAGCCGTGCGGTTCACCTGAGCGAACGCCGCCGAAGCCATTGCAGTCAATAAAAACGCTGTAATGATCGAGTGCTTGTAAATCTTTGTATTCATTAAACTTATTATAAAAATTCCTAAACGCGCATTGATAGAAATACGCAAATATAACTTATGATAACTATTTAATTAACGCGGTCTTATCAAAAAAGTTCCTTTTTTACCGCAAATGCCGTATATAAAACGACACTAAAACCTATCATATTAGCCAAAAACAATCAATAAAAACGACGTTTCATAAAAACGCAATACTATTTCCCCGCCGCCCTTCTACTTAGTTTCGGCTCAAGCAAAGCTTCCGCGAAAACTTGATCGACCGTTTCAACGAAGACAAAATTCAGATCGTCCAAAACTTCCTTTGGCATATCTGCCAGATCGCGGCGGTTCGGCTCCGGCAAAATAACGGTTTTGATCTTTACGCGCCGTGCCGCCAACAACTTTTCTTTGACTCCGCCGATCGGCAGCACGTTGCCTCTTAATGTGATCTCGCCGGTCATCGCCACATCTTTTCTCACCGGCCGCCGAGCCAAAACCGATACAAGAGCGGTCGCCATCGTAATGCCGGCACTTGGTCCATCCTTCGGTATTGCTCCTTCAGGTAAATGTATATGAATATCCGAATTTTCGATCAGCTCATCCGAAATGCCTAGTTCCGACGCACGTGCTTTTGCGTATGTGTAAGCGGCCTGAGCCGATTCCTGCATAACTTCGCCAAGCTGTCCGGTCAACAAGAGCTTTCCTTTGCCTTTTGTACGCAGTGCTTCAATAAACAATATCTCGCCGCCGACAGCCGTCCATGCCAGACCGGTGACCGTTCCGATCTGATTCTTTTTTAGTGCCGATTCGTTGAAAACTTTTGGGGTTCGCAAATAATCCTTCAAATTTTCAGCCGTGACCTTTACCTGTTTGAATTTTTTCCCAAGCTCGGCTTTTTCACGAGCCACTTTTCGGCAAACCTTTCCTATCTCGCGTTCAAGCTGTCTTAAACCGGCTTCCTGTGTGTATTCGGCCGTCATAAGTGCAATTGCACGTCTATCGAATCTCACATCGGTCTTATTCAAACCGTTTTCCTCGATCTGTTTCGGCACCAAATGCCGGCGGGCTATTTCCTGTTTCTCTTCCTCGGTATAACCCGAAAGGTAAATTATTTCCATTCGGTCGCGCAGAGCCGGTTGGATGGTATCCAGAACGTTCGCTGTTGTCATGAACATCACATTGGACAGATCGAACGTCACGCCCAAATAATTGTCGCGAAAGGAACCGTTCTGTTCCGGGTCGAGAACCTCCAGCAAAGCACTCGATGGATCTCCCCGAAAATCCGCTCCGACCTTGTCGATCTCGTCCAACATTATTAACGGATTATTAGTTCCGGCCTGCTGAACAGACTGGATGATCCGCCCCGGCATCGCACCGACATAAGTTCTGCGATGGCCGCGTATCTCAGCTTCGTCATGAAGACCGCCGAGGCTTAACCTGACAAATTTCCGGTTCAAGGCACGAGCAACCGAGCGTCCGAGCGAGGTCTTACCTACTCCCGGCGGGCCAACAAGACAAAGTATGGAACCTTTTGGCTTTTCTATCAGCTTGCGAACTGCCAAAGCTTCGATCATTCTTTCCTTTACGCGCTCAAGTCCATAGTGATCCTCGTCGAGTATCGCCTCCGCCTTTTTCAGATCTAGATTATCTTTCGAAGATTCGGCCCACGGAAGATCGGTCATGATATCCAGCCAATTGCGCAAGGTCGCGGTTTCGGCAGTATCCGGATGCATGCGTTCAAGCTTTTTCAATTGCCTGAGTGCTTCTTCTTCGGCGTTCTCCGGCATTTTTACTTTTAAGATCTTATCGCGATATTGCTCGATCTCTTCGAATAATTCATTTCCTTCGCCAAGCTCGCTTTGGATCGCCTTGAGTTGTTGGCGAAGAAAATATTCCCGCTGCGAACGATCAATGTCGGCCCTTGCTTGAGTATTGATCTCCTGCTGAACGGTCAGCACATCGATCTCTTTGCTCAAGAGGTCATTGACGCGACGCAGACGTTTTACAGGTTCGGAAATATCCAAGACGCTTTGCGCGTCCTCAACTTTCAATTCCAAATTCGAAGCCGCAAGATCGGCAAGCCTTCCTGAATCGTCAAGGTTCGCGACGATAGCCAGAACTTCCGGCGAAATGTTTTTGCCAAGGCTGGCCGCCCGTTCCATCGAGCCGCGAACATTGCGCACCAAAGCCTCGACCTCTAGTGAGTTTTCAGGAGCAAGCGGTTCAGATATCGGCGTTATCTTTACTTTTACATAATTACCTTTTGAACTGACCGAATCGACTTTCGTTCGCGACAAACCTTGTATCAAAATGCGAATCCTGCCATCAGGCAATTTCAGCATTCTCATTATTATCGCGACGGTTCCTGTTTGGTATAGATCGCTTTGAGCCGGATCTTCCGTGTTGATATCGGTCTGTGAAACGAGAACGATCATTCGATTTTCCTTTAATGCTTCTTCGACCGCTTTGATCGATTTATCGCGGGAAACAAAAAGCGGAACGATCATGAAAGGATAAATAACGATATCGCGCAGCGGCAGTGCGGGAAGCTCAGATGGTATCTGCATCATCGGTTCGGTCACATCGCTGTCTGATACCGGCAAAGAAAAATCTTCAATTTCAACCATAGTTCTTTATGTTAGGAAAAAGCGCGGAAAAGGGCAAAAACGAAAAAACGGACACGCATCCGCATCCGCTTCTTTTTAGCTGTTTGTTCGTCTTATTGGCCTAAAATTCTATAAGTATAATAGAATTGCCCAAAATCAATAGGGCCGATGAGTCTCGCACGGAAACCGAACTGTAGCGTCATTTCCTTTTTGAAGAAATTATTTATCACGTTCTGCGGCAACCCAAGAGCCGCTAAATAGTCACGCGAAATGCCGCGGCTCGAGATCGAAGCCTCGTTCGTATAGGTGTAAAAATAATCGTTCACCGGGAAACCCTTATTATACGAACCGTTAAGCGAAGTTGTGAAACTACCATTCATAGGAAGTCCGGTGTTCGGGTCGATCGCTGCGGGATCATTAAAAGCATCGCTTATAATAGTTACTCGCGGGCTAAAAAATACTCCGCCAGGACCGGTCGTTGTTCCATAGGCCTCATAACCCAGTCCTTTATTTAACATTATATAAACCACATTTTTGACGGTCTTTTTCGGTATCGTGATCTGCCATATCGGGTTATCGACATTTGCGGTTGCCATTGGCGCTCCGGATGAATGCACAATACACTGATCATCGGCTGCAAGAACCACACCAAGATCATTCAAAAGAACGGTTGGATCACAGCTGTTGTAAACATAGAGTGTCCCGGCATAAAAACTGCCGAGAAATTTTACGTTGTTGTCAAAAGAATCCTCATCGTAAAAACTCGGACTTTCAACTGTAATAGATTTTCCTGCAGTAGCGATCTGTTTCGCGTCGTTGGCTTCTGCAATTGCCGTCCGACGGGCTTCTGCGGCGGCAGGTCGATTTGAATTTACACGATTTTTTTGTGCCGCTGACATTGTGACGGCCGCAACTATCAGCAATAAAATGCTCAATGCTCTTTTCATAATAAACTCCAGAAAATTTAACTTTAAGAACGATACACTTCCGGACGGAAACGTACCCAAGAGCAGACGTTCGGGATATAAGCTTTTGCCTATTTTGAAGGAAAATCTTGAAATTTATTTTTTGCTTTTTTTAGAGCTTTTTTTTGGTGCTTTATCGCGTGCATGCACAAGATCTTTGAGTTCGGACATAAAGGCGGAAACATCCTCGAATTCTAGATAAACCGAAGCAAAACGGACATACGCGACCTTGTCGAGGGTTTTCAAACGGTTCATTATCAGCCCGCCGATATCGACGGTCGCCATTTCGCGGTCGGCCGATTCCTGAACTGCTTTTTCCACATTATCGACAAGCTCTTCAAGCTGTCCCATTGAGATCGGACGCTTTTCGCAGGCTCGCAGTACGCCGGATAGCACCTTGCCTCGTTCGAACAATTCACGTTGGCCGTTCTTTTTCACGACCATATATGGGATCTCGTCGATCCGTTCGTACGAGGTGAACCGGCGGCCGCAATTCAGACATTCACGACGGCGGCGAATGGCATCTCCGTCCTTGGCTTCACGCGAATCAACTACCTTGTCTTCGACATGTGTACAAAATGGGCATCGCATAATTATTTAGGCGCTTTCCTGAGCGTTGGGTGATTCGGACTCGATCTCTTCGACAGCATTATCGCTTGAAAGCAAACTTCGGAATCGTTCAATATTTATATCACCATGCGCAAAATAATATAAGCCAAAGAATATCGCCGGTGCAAAATAGACCAAATGCATCGCCAACGACATTGCCGCGGCATCTTCATGCGGAGTGTCCGGACGCAGAAATAAAAGTCCCGCTGCCGTTGCCGCATGAAAGGCTCCGGCTGCTCCGCCTGGCGTCGGTACAACGGACCCGATCGCAGCAAAGCCCATTATAAAAAGCGAATCACTGAATGATATAGGCATGTCAAAAGCAAGCAGCACAAGCCATGTTGGAATGGCGATAGCCAGCCATAACATAAATGTCCAAAAGATCGCCCATACTGCGGCCCGCCAATCCTCAAGTATCTTAAGCGCCGATGCGAGTTGGCGCAGTAGGCTCAAAAAGATCGAACGGATCCGGCCTGGAATGTACCGCTTTTCAGTTGCTTTCTCAGCCCATTTAATAAATTTCGCAGATATTCTTTGGTAAACGATCAGACAAATAAATCCGGCGACAACGCCGACCAACATTAAAACACCAACCGTCGCCACCCAATCGAATTCTTCCTCGCGACCGGGCGGAACATTAAAAAATATTAGATTAGCGGCAAAAAAACAGACGATCGCAGCTAGATCAAAGATCCTTTCCAAACCAAGCGTGACCAATGCCGCCGAAGGCCGTACGCGCGGATCGCGCATCGGCAGCCACATCGGACGCACTATCTCGCCGGCTCTTCCGATCAAAAAGATCGCCGTAAAACCGACCGTCGTTGTCGCAAATAACTCCTTCAGACTCGAAGGCGTTATCGGCGCAAGCAGCACCTGCCAGCGAATGGCTCGCAGCAAATAACCGATGCAGATTATCAGAACCGACAGCGCCAAATAAATAGGATCTGCCCGACGGAAACTTTCGCTGACCTGAGTCCAATCCAAATTTCGCCCAAAGAACCAAAGGATCACAGCGGCGAGCAAGAACAAGATTATGAATTTTAGATACTTTCTCAATCTTAAAAAATGCCGTTCGTGAAATTAGAAAATGTCGATCAACGGCAGAAATGAAAAGATACTTTATTCGCAGACTAATTGCTAACCTACTATGTATAAAGAAACTGCAATTACTTTCGGAATGCGATTTTCATGCTAAGATTAACAGGCTCCCATCTTCGCCTAAGCTTATAATTTATCGTTTATGGATCCGATCAGTAAATTCGCCTGGAAATTCTCAGTCAATGCCCGACGCAAACGGGCAGAATTATTTCGAAGTCGTTTCAATATAGATCAAAGAGCAAGAATTTTAGACCTAGGTTCGGAAAACGGTAGTAATATTCATAACGTTCTTCAGGACACCAATTTCAAAGCTGAGAACATATACATTGCCGACATCGATAGGGCGGCGATAGAGGAAGGGCAAAGAACCTATGGGTTCAATCCTGTTTTTATAACCGAAGGAGATCCGCTACCGTTTCCAGACAGGTTTTTTGACATTGTTTATTGTTCATCCGTAATAGAACACACGACCATACCAAAAACTGATATGTGGAATATTCGCGATCAGAGACAATTCGAAAAACTGGCCTGGAAAAAGCAGAAAATGTTCGCAGGCGAGATCGTCAGACTCGGAAAACAATATTTTGTTCAGACACCAAGTAAAACCTTTCCGATAGAAAGTCATACTTGGTTGCCGTTTGTCGGCTATCTTCCGCGTCAGTATTTTCTGCCGATCTTGAGGTTAAGTAATAAGCTTTGGGTTAAAAAAGCTCACCCTGATTTTAATTTGTTAGGTAAAAAAGAAATGCAGGCACTTTTTCCTTACGCAAAGATCGTTGAGGAGAAAAAATGGGGATTGACCAAATCTGTAATGGCAATAAACACAAAGTAGTATACTTAGTTGGAACTTTTGTAAATTGCACTTCGTAATATCCGATTGACAAGGTAGCTTTATTGCTTTGTTGCTGTTTGCGAAAATGCAATTGCGACTGGAGAAATACGCATTTGGAAGCACTTAAAGCAGAAACCGGATCGAACGGTGCGGAGCTGGTTAGACGAGCTAGGGCAGGTGACGGCGTTGCGTGGGAAGAGATCGTTTCTTCGTTTTCGCGGCGGATATTCAACCTCGCCTATCGGTTCACCTCCAGCGTTGAAGGAGCCGAAGACCTTACACAGGAAGTCTTTGTAAGGATCTATAAAACGCTCGATCAGTACGATCCGAAGCAGGGCGATCTGGCCAATTGGCTGATGCGGCTTGCCAGAAATTTGGTGATCGACGATTATCGTCACCGTCAGCGAAATCCGCAAAATACGATGGCGGATACGGTTGACGACCATCAGTATCACCTGCGGGCGGTTGGAACATCTGCTCATAAAGAGCTTGAACGCCGCGAATTGGCTGCCCAAGTGCAGGAAGGAATTGATAAATTACCGCCGGATCTAAAAACCTGCGTTATTCTCCGCGATATCGAGGAAATGACTTATCAGGAGATCGTAGATGTGCTGCAGATACCGGAAGGAACTGTAAAATCGCGAATAAACCGCGGCCGCATCGAATTGGCGAAAATATTGCGACGAATGAGGGTCGTTACGGTTTAATGGCATTTGGCAAAATAAATGGATGGTAAACGTCCATAACATCAAGGTTTAGGGTTATTTTTATGGGTTACGCGAATGAAAATTTAATAGACTGCTCGCGGTTCGAAGAACTGCTGACGGATTATTTGGATAAAACACTCGAAGTGTCTGAAAATAAAGCCGCCGCGGCTCATGCCCTTTCATGCCCACTTTGTCATTCCTTGTTAAATGAGATCCGTTCGTCAATGGAAGTTTGCCGTGATATTGCCGAACCAAAATTTCAGGTCATAAGCTTAGAAGCCCGAATTCTTGCAAAAACAATGCCCGATGCGGCGATGAAATGTGACGAATTCGAAGAACATTTGACCGATTATCTTGATGGATTTTTACCGGCAAAGGTATTTCATCGCTGGGAACGCCATGCAGTTCTTTGCGATGAATGCACTGATCTGCCGGGAGTTGTCGTTCGCTCACTTGCAGCTTGCGTTAGTTTCAAGCTCGACGAATTACCGGTTCCGGCCGGTTTGCATCAGCGTATATTGCAGCAAACTATCGGCACGGTAAAAGCCTCGACAAAACAGGCTTCCCGGATATCGCAGATGGTCGAATGGGTTAGATCTTTGAGCTTCCCGATCTCGGTACCGCAGCTCGCGCCTGTTGCAATGATGATGCTTTTTGCGGTTCTTATTTTTAGTCAAACGGTTTCGGCCGATGGTTCGCTAACCGGCATCTATACTCGAAGTTTTCAGCTCGCTGAGCAAACGTATCATCAAGGAGCTTCTGCCTTAGGAGCGGAAAAAGGAAATCCGCAAGCCGTGGAAGGCGATCCGGTCACCGGCACAACTTATGTCGATGGGCCAAACGGTAAATAATAATGAATTGTGCATATCACAGTCAAAATATAGCTGCTGTGCAGTGTAATGGATGCGGCAACCCGCTTTGTCCGGCGTGCGACCACCGCATCAAGGGCTTTCCATATTGCCAAGATTGTATCGTTTCCGGTATCGACCTTTTGCGAAATCATAATCAATCAAATTACATTCCGTTCGTAAAACGCCAGACATCGCCGATCATCGCGTCGTTGCTTTCATTTATTTGTCCCGGTCTGGGAGCCGCATATAACGGTCAAACACTAAAAGCTTTGGTCTATTTCGGCGTATTTGTCGGACTTTTTCAAATGGCGATATTGACCGGCGGAACATTCATTTTTGTTTTGGGTTTTATGGGAATGTGGGCATTTGCTTTGCTGGATGCTTTCCGCACGGCAAAGATGATACGCTCCGGACTGACGCCCGATGTCGCCGAAGATATTTTCGTAAAGCGTTTTGCCGGCAACCCGAAACTTTGGGGAATAGTCTTAACAGTATTGGGTTCGGCGTTTTTGCTTCAGACATTATTTGATCTGCGCGGCCTAATGCGCGGCCTTTTGCCGGCGATGCTGATCGGTTTAGGTGTTTACATTCTGCGCGGTTACATTTTCAGATCGCCTGACGAAGAAAGTGTTCCATCATCTTATGAACCAAGATTTATTAGTGCTTTGAGTGACCCGTCCGATCATCGCAGCAACGAATACCGCGACAGATCGGATTACACAACACAGCAAAGAAGTGGCGGTTGGAAAGGCCAATAGGTTCTTTCAGGTATGATGTTTAGGGGAGTTTTTATATGTTGTTCTTAAAAGCCAGTGGCGTTGTCGGAAGTATTCTGGTGTTGGTCGCTTTGGCTATTGCGTTTCTAAAATCCGCGATCGCTTTTATCGGTCTTCTGACCTTCGCTCTGAAAATATTGATCGTCGTAGCATTTGCCGCAGTATTTCTTGGCGTTGCATTTTTGATCATTTCAGGCATGAGATCTAAAAGATCAAAAGTTTCCTAGTAATTTTTATTGTTAATGTTATATAATTAAGCCGTTCGGGCATCTACCCCTGCTTGCCTTTCGAACGGCTTCTGTATATTATTTCTAAATTCATATTTTTTGGAGATTTTTCCATAAATTCGGATGATCAAAGTTGATACATTGATCTTTATTTTTATTAATCAGGTTTCGCGTTAGTCGCTCGCGGCTATTCTTGCGTGATTCCGTGTGCCGAAACATTAGATTTTTTTCGGTACGTAATCATTGAAGGAGCTTACAAGCATAATGCAGGAAAACGACAAGTCTTATACTTTTCTATTAAAGCATTCATTTAAATCCCGTATTTTTATAAAACGTGTAGAAGTTTCGAAAAAACTTTTACGTAACAGTTTATTTAGTTTTGCAATTTTTATCGGCTTATTTGCCGTCGGTGCCGGAGTTTCCGGTATTGTTAATAATTCAGGTTCGATAGATAAATATTTTGCTCTCACTTTCGGTTCGGAGGTCGAAGCTCAAACAAAAGCCACGCTTACGGCACAAAACACACTTCCCGGTTCGATCAATTATTCCCGTCCTGCAGATTCCAAGAACGTCGCATTTAACAGCGGCGGCCCATTCTCGAACGAAACCAATTCCGAAGACGCCGAAATGGATCGTCAGCTTGCTGTCATTCAATCAACGGCCGATCCTTCGTTCATTCCTTCCATCTGGGCTCATATGGGCAAGATCAATAATGAATTCGGTTTCAGACGAAATCCTTTCGGTGGCAGAACGTACGAATTTCATGCCGGAATGGACATTGACGGCGAACGCGGCGACATTGTTGTGGCTCCGGCGAACGGCACTATTACAGAAGCCGGATGGAAAGGCGGCTACGGCAATATGGTTGAGATCGATCACGGTAACGGCCTTAAAACACGTTACGGCCATCTTTCCAAGATCGGTGTCGAAGTCGGCGATCAGGTGACACGCGGAGCGTTGATAGCATTCATCGGCTCAACCGGACGTTCGACCGGTCCGCATCTTCACTATGAACTCCGTTTTAACGACAAACCGATAAATCCAAGACGTTTCCTCCCGGCGGAACCGACGGAACTAACGAGCCTTAATTAGGTCTTTTATAATTACGACAAAAAGGCGGGCCATTCGGTTCGCCTTTTTTTGTGTACAAATGAATGTAGTTTCTGAAGCAATTCGAAAAATAGGCTATAATCACAAACAGTTCCATCAACAAAATTTTAATAAGGAAAATAGCATATGAGACCTCTCAAAAATACTTTTTTTTCGATCTTTTTGATCATGGCATTTGTTATGTCGTCCGTTCCATTTGCATCCGCAAAGCCGGATGAAGGAATGTACACTCCAGATCAGATCGCGAGCCTCAATTTAAAAAAACGCGGACTCAAAATAAGCCCGCTTGAGATCTACAATCCGAAAGGCGGCGGTCTTAGCGAAGCTGTCGTTCGTTTTAGCATCGGCTGTTCATCAGAATTCGTTTCACCCGAAGGGTTGATCCTGACAAATCATCACTGCGGTTTTGACGCTCTTGTTCAGGCATCGACACCGGAAAAGGACCTTGTCGAAACCGGTTTTCGAACCGACAGCCGTGCCGGCGAAATTCCTGCCAAAGGCTATTCGGTTTTTATAACTGAACGTGAGGAAGACGTGACGTCAAAAGTTCGCCAAGGTACGGAAGACCTTAAAGGCGAGACACTAGCCGCTGCACTCAAAACCAACATGGAAACACTCCAGAACACGGAACAAGGCCAAGCTCCGAATGGTTCGGTGGTCCGTGTACAGATGCTGAACGACGGCTATTTCTTTTATCTGTATCAAACCCGCGAATTAAAGGACATCCGTGTTGTTTACGCTCCGCCCAGAAACATTGGTGTTTTCGGCGGCGATCCTGATAATTTCGAATGGACACGCCACACCGGTGATTTCACATTTCTGCGTGCGTATGTTGCTCCGGACGGAACAGCCGCCGAATATTCTCCAAGCAACGTCCCTTACAAACCGAAAAAATTTTTGACAATGAGCATAGCCGGACTAAAGGACAATGATTTTGTTTTCGTTCTTGGTTATCCCGGCCGAACAACACGTTACCGTGAATCGCAGTCGATCCAATATGCCGAAGAAGTGAATTTTCCTTTTCTCGCTTCATGGCTGCAAACAAGATCTGACGCTTTGCGGATGATCGGCGAAACCGATGAAGAAAAACGCATCGAAATGCAGTCTGACATCGCAAGCTTTGATAACGCACGCAAGGTTTATTTCGGCGGCGCCGAAAGGCTCGATTTTTCCAATGCAGTCGATAAACGCAAAGCCGAAGAGGCAAAATTTACAAATTGGATAAACGAAAAACCCGAACGCAAAGCGAAATACGGCACTGTTCTCTCTGATCTTGCGGATGTTTCGGCTAGATCCAATGCACAAGCAAAACTCGACGTTCTTATTCGCCGCATTCCCGACGCTACAATGCCGGTTTTCAGCGCGATATTTGGAGCCGCTGTTGCCGCCGAACAAAATAAAATGATCAAAACCGACGCCGAACGGACCGAGCTTATCGAAAAGATCAAAAAATCTCTCGAAGGCCGAGAACCGATCTACGAACGCGAAATGATCAAATACTTTCTACATCAATTTGCTGAGCTTCCTGACGGCCAAAAATTTGAAGCCGCAGAGAATCTTTTCGGCAAATTCAAAGGGAAAGAACGCCAGGCCGAAGAAGCCAAATTCGCCGAATCAATAGCCGAAGGCGATTATTGGACACCGGAAACACTCGCCGCACTTTATGGGCCGCGAACAATGGATTTTCGTCCGGAACGTGATAATCCTTATGGTCTTGGCGTTGGCATTCTAAAAGCAAAATTGGCAGCTAATGAACGAGCAGCGGCCTTTGGTGAAAAGATCGGCGATCTTCGTTTGCTTTATCAACAGGGCATGGCGGAAATGAAAGGAATCACGCCGTATCCCGATGCCAATTCGACATTGCGTTTTTCATTCGGCAACATAACCGGCTATAGCCCGCGTGAAGCCGAATTCCGCACGCCTTTCACGACCATGAAAGGAATGATCGAGAAAGACACCGGTGTTAATCCATTCGATATGCCTCAGAAACTGAAAGACCTTCAGGCCGCAAAAGATTTCGGACGTTTTGGTGAAGGCGACAGTGTTGTCGTAAACTTCCTTTCCAATAACGACATCATTGGCGGAAATTCCGGCAGTCCGGTGTTTAACGGCAAAGGCGAACAGGTCGGCATTTGTTTTGACGGCAATTACGAAGGACTCGGAAACGATCTGTATTTCGATCCGCATTACAACCGAACGATCTCTGTCGATATTCGCTTTGTGCTTTTTGTTACGGAAAAATTCGGCAATGCCGGATGGATACTCGATGAGATGAAGATCGTCGGCGGTAATTCAAAAGCAAAAAGCGCGGTCAACTAGGCCAAGCTTTACCTACAAGAAAAAAGATCGAAGCCGCACGCGGGCTTTGGTCTTTTTTTGCTATTTATTATTCATCAAAAGATCGCGGATAACGATGGCTTCATTATGTTCTTCATCGCGGGCTGCATAGATCAGCGAAACCGTATCCGTTCTCGCTTTATCGCGTAAGATGTTCACAGCTTCGAGATTTTGTTCCAGTTCACCGATGTATCGTTTTTGAAATTCTTTCCATTTGTCAGTTTCGTGACCGAACCATTTACGCAGCTCGGTGCTAGGAGCTATATCTTTCAGCCAAAGATCCAATTTTGCTTTTTCTTTTGAAATACCACGCGGCCAAAGCCGATCGACCAAAACCCGAAATCCGTCGTCGTTTTCCGGCTGTTCGTAAACTCGTTTTAATTTGATGATCATCATCACCTAATATGCAAGCTTTATCGAATTCATCCCGCGAAGCAGAACACGCTGTCGGCGAACTACGCGTTTTCGATTTTTTGTAGGATTGAATACGTTCAGCGGACTCGGTATCATTGCTGCGAGAAACGCAGCTTCCTCACGCGATAGATTTGACGCGCTTTTCTTGAAATAAGTACGCGATGCGGCTTCGGCACCATAAACACCATCGCCCCATTCGATAACATTCAAATAGATCTCTAAAATGCGTTTTTTCGAAAGGTCTTTTTCAAGAAAATATGTATAGATCGCCTCGCGGCCTTTTCGCAAAAAATTACGGTCTTCGGAAAGATAAAGATTTTTTGCCAATTGTTGTGTAACTGTCGAAGCTCCGCGTTTAAAACTCGGCATAGGCGGAATCCAATCGTTCGGGTCGTAATCACCTTCTTGCTTGGCTTCTTTTTCGCCCTCTTTTACGGCTTCGTCCCACGCCTTTTGGATCGACTCCCAATCAAAACCGTTATGATCAAAAAATCTTGCGTCCTCGCCTGCCAGAACAGCACGCTGCAGATTCGGCGATATCTGTTCCATAGGCATCCAGATCATATACGGTTCTTTCGGCGTTTTTCCGTCTGCACGAGCATCCGAAAGCCGGTGTTCGATCATCGATGTTGTTGTTGGATTCTCCGTCCGCAATTTTCCAATGCTGGGAAATGTGACGACCTCATATGCAAGCCAAACAACTACTGCTCCGGCAAAAATTAGAATAAGCAACTTTGTCCAATACCACATATTTGATCAAAACCGAGCGAACATTATTAACGGCACTGCAAACTTAACATAAATATACGCTTTGGTGAACCGCAAAAGTTCCTTATAAAAACCTGCTTACGCCGAAAACAAGTTGAATTATGCAAGCATTTACGGCTATTCTAAAGATGACCGAACATCCTTGGACATATCTGAATTTATGGCTAAAAATCAAAATGTCGTAGCAGTAATATTGGGCGGTGGTGCGGGTTCGAGACTTTTTCCGCTGACTCGCGACCGCTCAAAACCGGCAGTTCCGCTCGGCGGAAAATATCGCCTGATCGATGTGCCTGTTTCGAACTGCATCAATTCTGACATTACTCAGATATTTGTTCTTACACAGTACAATTCCGCATCGTTAAATCGTCATATTTCGCGGACGTATCGTTTTTCAACTTTCTCAACAGGATTTGTCGAGGTTTTGGCCGCCGAACAAACAAAAGAAAATAAACAATGGTTTCAGGGAACGGCGGACGCGGTAAGACAAATGCTGCCGCATTTGCGGGATTGGCGTATCGACACGCTTGTCATACTTTCGGGCGATCATCTTTATAGAATGGACTACCGTAGGTTTCTCAAAAGGCATAATGATACAAATGCCGATCTGACGGTTTCCGTAATACCCTGCAATCGTAAAGAAGCCGAAGGTTTTGGGCTGCTGAAAACCGATGATAAAGGAAAAATAATTCAGTTTCGCGAAAAACCGACCGGCGATGCTTTGACCGAAATGGCCGTTGATACAAGAAATTTCGGGCTTTCGGATGACGAAGCAGAAAAGCGTCCGTATCTAGCTTCGATGGGAATTTATGTTTTCAATTACGCTCGTCTAAAGGAACTCTTGGCTGCCGATCCCGAAGGCGTCGATTTCGGCCGTGAGATCATTCCCTCCGCGATCGGAAACTATAATGTTCAAGCACATTTTTTCGAAGGCTATTGGGAAGACATTGGAACGATCAAGGCTTTTTATGATGCAAATCTTGATCTGGCGGCGGCTCTTCCAAAATTCAATTTCTTTGACACAGAAGCTCCGATCTACTCACGCAGCCGATATCTTCCGCCGTCAAAACTTCAGAATTGCGATATAGGCGGCACACTCGTCAGCGAAGCCTGCATCCTGAACGGACTTTATTCGCGAAACTCGATAATCGGCCTTCGAAGCCGTATAGATGCCGGTGTTCGAATAGAGAATTCTATAATTATGGGTTCGGATGATTTTGAACATCTCAATGAGATCCAAGCCTCTCAAGACCTATCGCTTCCGCATATCGGGATCGGCGAAAATTCATACATTCGCGGAGCGATAGTAGATAAGAACGCCCGCATCGGAAAGAACGTAGTTCTTTTGAACAGCTCCGGAATACAGGAAATGGACGATGAGAACGGAATGTATTATATACGCGACGGCATTATAATTATTCCGAAAGGCTCAATAGTTCCGGATGGGACAAGCATCTAAGCCTTCATTTATTGTTCGCCGATAATGTAACTGGTTTTTGCTCTCACGACAAGATCGGGCTTCATTACCCGTATCTGTATTTGCCGCCGGTCACCTTTCTTGCCAAACGTTTCCGGATAATAACCAAGCGAATATTGCCGCCGTAATTCTTCGGCAATGCCGGAAAAGGCATTTTCTAAATTAGCCAAACTCAATGCTTCGAAATTGCGTCCGCCGCTTCGACGCGAAAGTTCGTCGAGATATTGTTTACCTTTTCGATACTCTGCCGAACTCGAACCTGCCGGACCGGTCATCACACCGCTTGGGATCTTTCCTCCCAACAATATATTTATTATGCCGCCGACACCGATCTTTCCGGTGCCTCCGCCTCCCATCGGCTGATCTCGCTGCGTGTCGTATCTGATCGTATAGATTATCGCATCGGTTTCTTCGGCATCCGCGATCGTGCTTTCATAATTCGCCCGTCGCGATGTCGTATCGACTCCGTCAGTAAATAGAACAACCGCTTTGCGGCCTTGTATGCGTCTGAGTTCGCTGTTTATAACCCGATCGACAGATTCGTAGAGGCTGGTGCCGTCGCCGAATTCCGCTTGTCGAATAGCATTCCTGAGCATCCGCCGATCATTTGTGACCGGCGAAAGTATGCGTGTCTTTTCATCAAAAGCAACGACCATAACTTTGTCGTTATCACGAAGCTGATCTATAAATGCGATAGCCGCGTCTTGGATCTCATCGATCTTGTATTGTGTCGAAGGGCTGACATCGATCATCAAAATAACGGTGAACGGTTGTTCGACCGACTGGAAATAATCAACCTTCTGCTCTTTTCCGTTCTCAAAAATACGAAAATCTCGCTGCGTCAGCCCTGTTACGAAACGGCCGTTTCTGTCGAGCACCGAAACCGGCATCGTCACCAGATTTGTTTCGACGCGTATCACATCGCCGTCATCGGAATTGTCCGCACTAGTTTCCTGATCACTTTGTGTGTTTCCGCCGCCGTTCAATATAGGCGGACGACGGTTCTGTTCTGTAGAACCGCCTTTAATTACCGGAGGCTGCGGCGTTGCAACAACCCGAGGCCTAGTTCTCGTGCTCTGAGCTGAGATACCTAAACTCAATATTCCTAAACAAATAGCGGCAATGATCACTTTCTTCATAGTTTGAGTTTCCTTCGGAAATCTGCTTTGGGGAAAGCGAACGTTTTGATTAAGAATATGTTTGTTTCGTTGCTATTTTTTTTGAAGAGAATCTATCGCAAGATCGTGAAATTTTCGCCTTACGGAATTTATATTAACGAACGGCAGTTCGTGGTGATGTGTCCGGTTCGTTAAAAGTATGAAAATACGTTCGTTTACCGGATCGATCCACAGCGATGTGCCCGTAAACCCAAGATGGCCAAAGCTTTCCGGCGGCATTTTCGTTCCGGCTGTCGAATCTTTTGTCGAGGCAAGCTGAAACGCGAACGAACGGTCTTCGTTCAAACCTGGAGTAAAATTAGTACGGAAAAGCTCGCAGGTCTCGGGTTTTAGAATCTTCGTATAATTCGGCAGAAACTGCTCCGCGATCTTAAAAACCTCACCCGCCGTCGAAAAAAGTCCGGCATGCCCGGCGACTCCGCCCATAAAATAAGCATTGCCATCATGAACCTCACCCCAGATCTGCTGATTGCGGAATGCAGAACCGACTGGAGCGGCAAGCATCCCTGCTTGCCCATCCGTAGCTAAATATCCAAGTTCTACACACGTCTTCTTTTCATATTCGTTTCCTTTTTCGCTCGCGGCGATCCGGCTCTTTAATTCTGCGGACGGGTTATAAAATGTATCTCTAAGCCCAAGCGGTGCAAAAACAATTCTTTCCGCCGCTGCATGGATCTTTTGTCCGAAGATCTTTTCGACAACGATCTGAAGCGTCAGAAAATTCAGATCGCTATATGTCACCGCTTCCTGTCCTGCCTTTGATGAAGCATCAGCAATTGTCGCTTCGATATCGCGGCCGGCGGGCATTAAATAGAACGGTAGCCAGGCCGGGAAACCGGAAGTATGGGTCAAAAGCTGTCGAATGGTCACATCGGAGTTCTTTGACGACCCGAATCGCGGCAAAACTTTTGCTGCGAGACCTTCTAATTCCAACTCACCTTTCACAACTAAAACTGCCGTCAACAACCCCGTCACCAGAACCTTAGTCAAACTCGCGAGGTCATAGATGGTGTCCATTGTCGCCGGAATTCTTTCGGGTTCGACAACCGCAAAACCGAGTGCATCCTGAAAAACGATCTCGCCTTTTTCCGCGACCAGATAAACCGCAGACGGAAAATCGTTCGCGGCGATGCGTTCGTTCAAAAATGCTGATATATCTTCTTGCGCGTGAGCGTTCATTTTTAACAGGCAGCCGTTCGTTGACATGTCGGCCAATGCAAAATAGACTTTAAATTATACTCATTCTAAAAAAAGAGGTTCAAAAAAACTATGAGCAAATTCGAATCAGCCGATCTTATTCTTAAATTATATGACCTTCGCCGCGAAGCGACCATGCGCGAGGCGAGGAAATGGATGTTCACATATTTTCCGACGGACGCCGACGATTATATGAAAACGATGATGGATCCGGAGGTCGGCGCGTATCTCCGTATGGTCACGTCGTATTGGAATATGGCTGCGGCACTCGTAAATCACGAGGCGATCGACGCGGAAATGTTTTCGGACACGGTCGGCGAACACGTGCTTGTTTTCGCAAAGATCGAACCGATCCTTGGCGAACTCCGGGAAAAGATGCAGAACCCGAACGCTTTCAAACATTTGGAAGATCTTGTTATGAATTCCCCGAACGGAAAAGAACAGCTCGCCCGCACTCAAGAATTCTTGAAAACAATAGCGAACAGAAATACTGAAGCCGCGGCTTAATCTTTTAACGCAAAGACGCGAAGGCGGAAGGGAAAGCGAATATCGCCTTTCGCTCGTAACCCCCTTATTGTTATCTCAAACTCAGGCCTTAAAACCGCCGCGCCTTTGCCCCTTTGCGTCTTTGCGTTAAAAATCTTCTCCCTCAGACATTCAACCTTTCGCGGTGCGCTTTTATTTTCTCGAGAACCCGCACGGCGAGTTCGACGGCTCTTCTTCCGTCCGCGCCGGGAACGACCGGTTCCATATCGTTATTTATTGCATCCAGAAATGCCCCGATCTCCGCACGCAGCGGCTCCACGTCTTTCACTTCCAATCGATCGATCGAAATTCCCAAAAGCGGGATCGCCGCTTCCGGATCGAGCGACGTTATCGAAGCAAATTTCGTCGCATAATCCAAAACCACATACGAACCGCGCTGATAAAAACGCGTTTTTCTGATCTTTTCCGTTCCGATCCGCGAAGCGGTAATATTCGCGACGGCGCCGTTCTCAAATTCCAGCCGCGCGTTCGCGGCATCGACCTTATCGGACACAACATTTATCCCGACGGCATGAATTTCCGAAACTTTAACCTCGCTGCCGACCAGCCACTGCACCGCATCCAGATCGTGGATCATCACATCCAAAACCACGTCCACATCCAGCGATCTGTTCGGAAAAGGGGACACGCGGTGTATCTCGAAATAAAGCGGATCGGCGACGCGCGGACGCAGTGCTGCCATCGCCGGATTAAATCTTTCGAGCTGTCCGACCATCAGTTTCGCACCGCTTTTCGCGGCCGCGGCGATCATCTTGTCGCATTCGGAAACGGCCAGTGCCATCGGTTTTTCGACCAGCACGTGAACGCCTTTTTCTAAAAACGCGCAGGCAATTTCGCAATGCGTTTCGGTCGGCGTTGCTATCGAAACGGCATCCGTTCTGTCCAATAATTCGCGCCAATCGGTGAAAGCTTCGCCGCCGTGTTCGCCCGCGGTCTTTCGCGCCGTTTCTTCGTTCGCGTCGCACACGCCGACGAATTCTACTACGCCTTCGTTCGCAAATTCGGCATAATTTCGTGCGTGGTGGCGTCCCAAACTTCCCACGCCGATGGCCGCTGTTCTTAGCTTTGTCATTTATCTTTGTCCGTCGTTCGTTGTTATAATCGTTTAACATTTTCTTCCAAATCAGACGGAATAACAAATGGCAGCCCCGAAAGAAACTTCATCGCGAACGCAATATCTCTGGCCGATCTTTACGGTGCTGGTAATTTTTGTTTATTTTTTCGGGCTGAATGTTCCGCTGCTCGGGCCGGACGAACCGCGTTACGCCCAGGTCGCACGCGAGATGTTCGAACGCGGAGATTGGATAACGACAACGCTCGGCGGTTTTCAGTGGTTCGAGAAACCGGCGCTTCTTTATTGGTATCAGATCGCGGCGTATCATGTTTTCGGCGTGAATGAATTTGCGGCGCGTTTCGGTTCGGCATTAAGCGGACTCGGCACTATTTTAAGTTTGTGGATGCTCGCCCGCTTTTCTGGCTTGCCAAACGCACTGAACTCGCCGAACTTTCCCAACCGCTTAGCGCTTATCGCGGCCGCATCCGTCGGGCTGATCGTTTTTTCACGCGGCGCAAGTTTCGACATCATTCTCACGTTCCCGATAACGGCGGCGATGTCCGCGTTCTTCATATCTGATTCGCGCGAACGCGCCGGCAAAAGTTCGCTTCTGCCGCTGATAATTTTTTACATATTCGTCGGAGTTTCGCTGCTTGCAAAAGGCCTGGTCGGCATAGTTTTTCCGTTCGCGATCGTCGGGTTTTATTTTGTACTGATGCGGCGAATTCCGTCCGCAAAATTCCTATTCAGCGTCGTTTGGGGAACGCTTCTCGCGGCGGTTGTCGCGGCGGCGTGGTATCTGCCGATGTATCTGGTGAACGGCTGGGAATTCATCGACGAATTTTTTATCCAGCATCATTTCCAGCGATACACGTCGAACAAATATCTTCATCCGCAGCCGTTTTATTTCTTCTTTTTTGTGTTGCCGCTGATGACGCTGCCGTGGCTTCCCTTTTTTGTCGCAAAGCTTTGGCAGATGCTCCGGCGTTTATTTTCGAAACGAAACACGGAAGATGCGGAGCTGAAATTTTCGCCCGCCGAAGTTTTCGCATTCGCTTGGCTCGCGGTGCCGCTGGTTTTCTTTTCGTTTTCGGGATCGAAGCTTCCGGGCTACATTCTGCCCGCGTTGCCGCCGTGTTTGATGCTTGCGGCAATGTGCGTAGATAAATTTATCGGGGAAAATTTGCGGCGAGTTGCTCTGATACGCGCGGCGGCCGTCGCAACGCTCGTCATCGTCGTCGGGCTGGTAATTTTCGCGCTTCCGCGTTACGCCGAAACGGATTCGGTCAAAAGTTTGATCGCCGCGGCCGCGGAAAAAGGTTTTGCCAACGAGAAAGTCGCCGGGCTGCACACCGTTTCGCACAACGCCGAATTTTATGCCGCCGGCCGCCTCATCCGCGAACCCGACGGCAAACAACGCCGCTTCGACGGCACGTTTGAAATTCTGGAACAAATGCAAAAAACCGGCGAGCAAAGCATCCTCATCCTCGTCCCATCCGAAAAACTCGCGGACGCCCTGTTGCAGAAAAACCTCCGCCTCGAACTTATAAAAGACAACGGCGAAACCGCTATTCTAATTTGCACGACTGGAGCGCCAAGCATCCCGACTGGAGCGGCAAGCATCCCTGCTTGCCAGCGTCCCACGGACGCTAAGAATTCCCCATTACTACGGACGTTCAGCGGCATTCGCCGCTAGGCAAGCAAGATGCTTGCCGCTCCAATCCGCTTTTTTTTAATCTTTCGGCAGAAACGCGCTGCTAAACCGCCAATCTTCCGGCTTTGCGCACAGTCTCGCTTTTACGGGATTCATCTCAATATACCGGACGACGGCTCGAAAATGCCGGGCGTCTCTTATGTACCGGTCAAAAGATTCGTGCTGCCAAAATTGTCCCTGCCGTCCGAGTTCCTTGTTCGCATTCTGAGCGGTAAAAGATTTGATCGAATGCATTATCGCCGAAAGGTGTTCGCCTTCATATTGAGTAAAAGTAAGATGGCAATGATTTGGCATAATGACCCAGGCGTGCAGGTCATACCTCACACCATCGAAATGTTTCATTGAATTTTCTACGATCTCTGCGATATCCGGTTCGCCAAGCCAGCACTTTCCGAGTCCCGAATCGAGACACGTTTCTATTTTTTTTCTAAAGGCGGCTTCAGTTTTCGCTTCCGTCCGCCATTTTTCCACTAATTCCTGCGGCACTGAATCCACGAGACGAAATGTTATGAACTGAGTATGCGCATCCGAATCCAGATGCGGAAGTTTTCCGCGGCTATGCCAACCAAAATCATCCTTGGACGTCTTCTTTTTGTAACCTGCAGGTATATACATAAATTCACTCCAACGGCAAGCATCCCGACTGGAGAGGCAAGCATCCCTGCTTGCCAGCGTCCCACGGACGCTAAGCTCCCGAATACTATGAATCATTAGCGGCTCTCGCCGCTAGGCAAGCAAGATGCTTGCCGCTCCAGTCACGTTTCCGTCGCTCTTCTTATCCGATCCATCAGAGCAGTTCCGATGCCGGTTCCTTCGACGGGTTCGCAGTAAATTATCTCGATGCCCGAGCGGTCGCATTCGCGGAAGAACGCGAACAGACGCGCGGCATACAAATCCAACGACGGGCAAATTTCAACGATCTCAAAATCAAAAGCAGGTTCGTGCAGCCCGATAAAAGCTGCGCGGCCCGAAAATTCACGAACGAGCCGCGCGTCGAACAAAACAACACGCGCATTCGGCGAATAATGTTTGTGCCGCATTCCCGGGCTTTTCGGAGCTTCGTTCGCATCGCCGAAAAACTCGCGCGTTTCCGCCACGACATTTCGCAGCATTTCCAAACTCACCGCGCCGTGACGCAGAACGACGGGAGCGTCGCCGCTGCAATCCACGACCGTCGATTCCAAACCGATCTCCGCGACATCGCCTTTTAAAATACAATCGACGCGGCCCGCGAGATCATCAAAGACCGCCTGCCACGCAGTAGGGCTTGGCCGGCCCGAAACATTTGCCGAAGGAGCCGCGACCGGAACTCCGCACGCCCGGATAAATTCCCTGGCGATCCGCAGCCGCGGCACACGCACGCCGACCGTATCCAGCCCCGCCGAAACTATCGCGGGCACGCGTGCGTTCTTTTTCAGCACGATCGTCAACGGCCCCGGAAAAAAAGCTCTCATCAGCGCGGCCGCATGCGCATTTATTTCCGCGGCGACTTCGCTCACCTGCCCGACGTCCGCGCAATGAACGATCAAAGGATTGTCCGCCGGCCTGCCCTTCGCCGCAAAGATCTTCGCCACCGCCGCGGCGTCAAAAGCATCCGCCCCAAGCCCGTAAACAGTCTCGGTCGGAAACGCCGCCGTCCCGCCCCCGCGAATAAACTCCGCCGCCGCCGCCGCGTCCTCTGTCATCACCGTTTGCATCTCTTGAATTGTAAATGGTGAATGGTGAATTGTGAATTGGGGTTGGGTTTTTGGTCTTGGGTCTTGGGTTTTTGGTTTTTGGATTTGTTCCTTAAAACTCCCCTCCTGGCCAGGAGGGGTGGCAGCCGCTTCGGCTGACGGGGTGGTCGTTCTGATAATTTTCTTCGTTTCGTGCCTTTCGTGTATTTCGTGGTTAAGATCAAGATTTAAACCACGAAACACACAAAATGCACAAACAAAACTCCCCTCCTGGACAGGAGGGGTGGCAGCCGCTTCGGCTGACGGGGTGGTAGTTCTGATAATAAGAACCCGATCGCTATCGCTCGCGGTTCTGACAAAAAACAAGGACCCTTTTCCGATCTACCACCCCGGCGTGAGGACACGCCACCCCTCCTGTCTAGGAGGGGAGTTTTGAACGTCGCAAAAACAAAAAGAACGCAGCGGCCCGAGGCTTCTGCGTTCACCATTCACAATTCACCGTTCACAATTATTTACGAAACGGTCACCGGATAATTTGCGGAGAAATTTCCATAATCGGCGTTCTTCTTAATAAAGACCGCGCGGATCTGGCCGGATTCCGGTTCGCCGGGAACGGCGGGCGTGATGCTGAAACCGCCGGGCGTGTTCGTCAGAAAAGCGACGGTCGCAAAAGTTCCGCCTTTCGGTGCGTATTCGACACGCATTCCGTCCATACCCTGCATACTGCCGCTCAGACTTACGTAATAGCCCTCCGAAGTTTTCGTTTTCAGTTCCGGCTGGATCATATCCGGAGCGATCTTGTTCACCTCAGGCCCGATTATCTGCAGATCTTCGCCGATGGCTTCGGTATAGCCTTTGGCAGTAACAAGCCGGTCGCGCAATTCCGTAAATTGTTTCACGACACCGCGCGTGTAGGTAATATCCATACCTTCGGGAAACACCGGCGGATTCGGAGCGGGTGAACCTTCCGGGCCGCCTTCGAAAACGAGGTCGCGCCACTGCGTCATTGCCTGCATCGTCGCCTTGCTCTGATCCGCAAGGTTATATGCCGCGATGAACGCATCACACAAACCGATCGCCGACGCGGTTTCCTCCGGCGTCATCGAAAGAGCCGTCGCGTATCCCGTGATCTTCGAACGGAAATTGGACATCAAACTTACTTGGGCCGACATTTGTCCCGGCCACCAGAATTTTCTGGCCATATTTTTTATTCTCCTATGAGTTGTTTTTGAGTGAATTACCGCATCCGCAGGAAGCGGATTGGCGGGAGCCGTAAATCGTTGCGATCAGGATGACCGCTCGGCGTAAATCAATGGTAGCAGAATCCTTTTCAAAAATTCAATACTTTTTTTCGAGAACGTTTTTCGCGTTTCGTCCAATGTTTTACTGGCCTTCGCAGCAACGCTCAAATTTTCCGAAAATTTTCTTTCACACCGATTTCATTTTTTCCGGCTGAAATATTTGCTTTTTTATCCGAAAAAAAACTCCCCTCCTTACGAAGGAGGGGTCGCAGCCGCTTCTGCTGACGGGGTGGTTCTCTCATTTTCGACTGGAGCGGCAAGCATCCCTGCTTGCCTTCCTCAAAACTCCCCTCCTAGCCAGGAGGGGTGGCAGCCGCTTTGGGCTGACGGGGTGGTGGTTCTGATAATTTTCTTCGTTTCGTGCCTTTTGTGCATTTCGTGGTTAAGATCAAGATTTAAACCACGAAACACACAAAATGCACAAAAAAAACTCCCCTCCTGGCCAGGAGGGGTGGCAGCAACTCCCCTCCTGCCTGAGGAGGGGTGGCCAAAGGCCGGGGTGGTGGGAGTGACGGGGTGGTGGTTCCGAAAAATAATCCCGGTCGCTATCGCTCGCCGTTCCGGCCAAAAACTCCGGACTCAAGGCTCACGCCTCCAGACTCTCCGCCCGCCTCACACTTTTTGTTACCAATTCCCGTCACTTGACCGCAAAAATACCTAAACCACGCCTCATCAATAACTTACCAACTTTCCGCAACGATCCGCACCGCCCAACCTGACATTTTCTGTCTTCTGAAAACCATTTTCAGAACTTCAAAAACCATTTTCAGAACTTCAAAAATGATTTTCAGAACCTCAAAAGTCATTTTCAGAACTTCAAAAGTCATTTTCAGAACTTCAAAAACCATTTTCAGAACTTCAAAAACCATTTTCAGAACTTCAAAAACCATTTTCAGAACTTCAAAAATCATTCTCAGAACTTCAAATATCATTCTCAGAACTTCAAATCTCATTTTCAGAACTTCAAAAGTCATTTTCAGAACTTCAAATCTCATTCCTGAAGTTACAAGCGTCATTTTTCAGAATCCTACTTTCACCTCTAATGGTTAAGATTGTCCTTTCGCAAAATCAAATCCCAGTCCGGTGATTCTTATAGGGATGGCTGGACTTAAACTGAAAGGGAAAAATACAGAAATGATAATTGTAAGTTCCGCCAGAAAGGTCAATTTTGTCGTATTTTGGTACTTGGAGCAGTGATCGATAAAAGAAATCACATAGATAGTCTTGGGCGGTTTCGAGCGTTCGCGGCGTACTTGATTCGAAAAGCGTACCTTGAGAACTCGAAGTTGGCCTAGGAATCTGATTTTCAAGAATGTAGCGAAAACAGCCCGCGACGAGATCAGCTAATTGAACAAATTCATTTCGTTTTGAATCGACGAGAGAAACGTCCTGTACTGCATTTCGAACCTTTTCGAGCCAGGTGTCATCCAAATCAAGTTGTGACTTCCAGCGTTGGAGTGCAACGTGCTTAGCATTTAATGTAGAACGGAGTTTTGACAGGTCGTATCTGTTATTTTCCGGTCCAATCGTTCGCCCATCAATGAAAATCTCTATTGGCTGATTTGCCAGCGATTTCCTTAAGAAACAGTTAACAAAAAACTGATAGTACATCATGAAAAAGAATTCTGATTTATGACAATCCCTTTCCGAGGTAAATAAATTTTCCACTCGGTCATATTCCGATCGAGGCATATACATTAATCCAAAGCCCAATTTCTTTTGGTTCAGATAGCGAAAGAAAATTCGCTCCAAAAAATCTTCGTAACGATTTCGACGGCCGGACTTTGAAGCATTGTCGAACTCCTTTTTGATCCGAGTTGATTTTATTTCTTCACCAAGAAGGCCACGTTCGGACCGAAAGGCATTAATATCCCGTAGGATTTGTAATTCAGTCCTCTCGGATAAATACACGCCTTGAAATACATAATGGGCCTGCGCCACTTTTGCATCCCGATCCTTCCACGTTTCATCACAATATATTCTATAGAGCTCTCTTTCCACAATCTAATCCGAAGTTTCCAAAGGGGGTCGATCTCTTACCTAAATCGAATCTGAAGATTCAAGTTAATTCGCTGTACACCGTTAAAAGTATAGATCGAGCCGAAACCATGTCGATCCGTGCCCGGCGTATCAAGCTTCGTGCGATTAAGTAAATAGTTCTGGAATTCGTTGCGGTTATATATATGGTAACAGACGATATCACCACCTGCTTTGACAATTATATAACCGCCAGTTGCATCATATCTTCCGTTCCACAGAGTCGACGGCGTCATTCCCAGAGCAATATCAGTCAGCAACGCCTTAACTTTATATTCGTAAAGCGGGTGATGTAGTCCCAAATCAAGCCCAAGCGGATTCAGTCGCTCCAGTAAGTTAACGAGATCTTTGGTACCATTTCCTTTTCCATCGAAAAAAAGAAGCAGCATTTCCGCAATGATCTCAGGCATTCTAATATCAATCATCTGAAGATTGATATTGAAATTCCGGCATGTCATTTCTACATATTCAAGGGTTCGGCCTTTTGCACGAATCGCGGCCAATCGGTCACGAACCTTGGATCGAGACGAAATTGCGTTTATTTCCCGGATCTCATTTTGCGAGAACGGATTTCCAATTATCCTGTATACAAAATTCGTAGTTTTCCCCGCATTCAATAAGGTCGACGGGCCGCCAAGATTGGATTTAATGCTAAATCCCAAGGTTGGCGTCATATTGGTCCGCAAATCATGAACGACTATAGAAATATCGCGCTTATCGGCCGAAGGAGCCTTTAGCGACCGGACATGTATGAACTCAAGGAACTCTTCTATCTCGGCGACAGCAAATGTCGTTGTCGCTGACGATTTGATTTTGTCCAAAAGTAATGTTGCAGCTGTGGCGAACTTCGCTATGGGAATTTCAAGAAGAATGAGATCTTTTTGGGGATCAATTACTTTAATGGTTGAATTGCGGATATAATTCCTATGCCCGTTTGTCTCGGTGCGCAATACTTTGAGAATCGGGTAAAAGAGATTCGGAATCAATTCCAGATTTTCATCAGCCGAAAATAGCTTTCCGTCGGCAAGAAGTTTTAGAAACGCGTAAATCTCACTCCATTCGCCCTTATTTCCTGTCATTGCTTTGTCCAATTCCCAATTTTTTCAGTATCAGCTCGGCCATCGCCTGAATCGCCGGAACGGCAACGGAATTTCCCAATTGTTTGTATGCATGAACATCCGCAACCGGAATACGGAAGTCGGGAGATTCGGGAAAACCCTGGAGTCTCGCCCATTCTCGCGGCGTCATTTTTCGAATATATTCACGATTAACCCGCCCTTTTATACTGGTTTGGGGAGTGAAGTCCGTTATCCTGTCGTCGCGAACGAGATTTCGTTCGCGACCCATTCCACCTACAACGATCGCATTCGCTATTTCGTCGTCCTCGATAATTTCATATCCAAAGCCATTACCTTTACTCTCATGGCGGGCCCGGTGTCGCCGCATTCCTTCCAAATATGTCTCAGACAAATAATATTTTGTTGGGACCGGTTCCTTCTCTTTAACATCCGCAAAGGTCTTTTGGAGGCCGCTTGGTCTTGGATATTCGAACGTATCTACACCTAAATCTTTCCGGAAACCAACAATAAAAACTCTCTCTCTGTTCTGAGGAACGCCAAAATGTTTGGCGTTAACAATTTCCGGTTCGGGCACATAGTAATCAAGTTCGTCCCGCAAAACTTCAATAATTCTGGCGAGAGTTTTTCCACCGCGATGGTTAATCAGCCCCTTAACGTTCTCAAGAAAAAATGCTTTTGGCCGTTTCCTACGAAGTATTTCCGCAACCTCGAAGAAAAGAGTTCCACGCGTATCATCAAAACCGCCTCGTTTGCCCGCAATCGAGAATGCTTGGCATGGGAATCCCGCGCACAAAACATCAAAATTGTTAGGAATTTTGGATTTCGTTTCCTCAAGGGTAATGTCACCCTCGGGCCATTCCTTAAAGTTGAAATAGTATGTCTTCTGAGAATGTACATCCCATTCACTTGAGAATACACACTGCCCGCCAAGATTCTGCATTGCATATCGGAAACCGCCAATACCGGCAAACAGATCAATAAATGTAAAGGATTCAGCAGTCGATTCGCTTTCTTGATTCGCTTTTTTCTTAGGCGAGCTTTTGCTCTTAGGCGTAGATTTTATTTTCGAACTTTTCGTCCGCAACTTAGAGCTTTTTTTCCCCTTCGTTTTCGTTTCGATCTTTCCGCGCCTTTTTGCAAGTTGTTCGGTTACCACTCGTTCAACATCCTCCTGAAATGCGGTTCGAACCTCCATCTTTTCATCGATTTGTTTTTCAGTTCTTAGAGTCATTTGGCGGCGATCTCCTTCTTGCTTTCGAGAAGTTCTCCTATTTCATTTACGCATCTATCCGGATTTGACACTATATCTTTACCCCAAAATCGCAATACACTCCAGCCCAACGAGCTAAGAATTCTATTAACCTCCCGGTCACGCTCCATATTTCGCTCGATCTTACTGTGCCAGAATTCCTTATTACTTTTGTGATCGTGCTTCCGCTGTTCCCAATCTTTCCCGTGCCAAAATTCGCCATCAACAAATACTGCCACCTTCTTTCCTTTGAAAACAAAATCCGGCGTTCCAAAAACTGTCTTGTCATTCTTACGGTATCTAAAGCCCTCATCCCAAAGAGCCGCAGCTAGGATTCGTTCGATTTTCGAACCTTTACTCCTAACGGCTTGCATATTCTTTCGCCGCTGTTCCTTTGAATGCCTGTCCACAAAACTTAAAATATATTTTTGGCAGAAATCAATCGGAAGCAACCCGACCGATAGCCAAGCCTGGAATTAAATGATCTCGCCTTAGTTTACAACGGAAAGTCAAAAAAGAAAACGGAGGGAAAAAGGGGCGGAATACTTCCGAATGTTATAATTAAACAAATGACGTTGCAGGAGAAGTTACAGGGGTTGCCGCGGGCGGCGGGGATATATTTGCATAAGGATGCGAAGGGGAAGATCCTGTATATCGGCAAGGCGAAGAATTTGCGGAGCCGTGTGCGGCAGTATTTTCAATCGAGCCGGAACCAGGATCTGAAGACGCGGCGTTTGGTGAAGCTGATCGCGGATATTGAATTTATTGTCGTCGATAACGAGGTCGAGGCGTTGGTGCTGGAATCTAATCTGATAAAAAAGCACAAGCCACGGTTCAATATAATGCTGAAGGACGACAAGCAGTATCCGCACCTGAAGCTAACGAGCGAAGAATTTCCGAAGCTGGTCATCACGCGAAAATTCATCCGCGACGGATCGCATTATTACGGCCCGTTCCTGCCTTCGGCGCTTGCGCGAAAGACGATGAACCTCGTGAACCGCGCTTTTCAATTGCGAACCTGCGAACTCGAAATAGACGGAAATCTGCCGCGGCCGTGTTTGGAATATCATCTGAAAAGATGTTTAGGCCCATGTGTAAAAGGTTTGTGCACGCAGGACGATTACCAACAGGCCGCACGCGACGCACGCGTACTTTTAGAAGGCCGGAACAAAGAGCTTGCGGGCGAGCTGGAACAGCGGATGTGGAAATTTTCGGACGAGGGGAAATACGAGCTCGCCGCAAAATACCGCGATCTGCACCGGACGGTTCTGCAGCTTGGCGATCAGCAAAAAATGGCGACGCTGGCGGATCTGGACGTGGATATTTTCGGATATTACCGCGAGGAACAACGGCTGGCTCTACAGCTTTTCACGATGCGCGAAGGAAGGATCGTCGGGCGGCGGGAATTCTTTTGGGAAGATCTGCCGGCGGGCGATGAATTTGACGCTTCGGAATTTTTGGGCGACGTTCTTTCGCAATATTACACCACCGATTATGTGCCGCTCGAAATTCACGTGCCCGAAGATTTCGAAGACCGCGAGGTTTTGGAAAAGCTTTTGTCCGAACGCCGCGGCCGCCGCGTGTATATTTACGATCCGAAACGCGGCAAAAAACGCGAGATGATAACGCTGGTGGAAACGAACGCGAAGATCGCTTTCGAACAGCGCTTCCGCGTGCTGAAACCGCAGTCGGAAAAGGTTCTGGCCGAGCTGCAGGAAATTTTGGAGCTGCCGTATTTTCCGGAACGCATCGAAAGTTTTGATATATCGAATATTTCCGGCGCCGAAAACGTCGCGGGTATTGTCGTGTTCGAAAACGGAAAACCGGCGAGGAAGGATTATCGGCGGTTCATTATTAAAACGGTCGAAGGCGCAAATGATTTTGCATCGATGCACGAAGCGGTTTTCAGGCGCTATCGCCGGGCTTTGGACGAGCAGAAACCGCTGCCGCAGCTTATATTTATCGACGGCGGCAAAGGGCAGATCGCCGCGGCTGCCGCCGCTATGCGCGAACTCGATCTGGAACAGATAATGATCGTCGGGCTGGTGAAACCGCCGCGGAAACATAACGAAATTTCGCATCTGCTGGTGCGCGGGCGTGAAAATGCTCCGATAGATTTTGACCGGAATTCGCTGGCGATGCGGCTGGTTTTGCAGATACGCGAAGAAACGCATAAAACGGCGATAGAATTTCATAGAAAACGGCGGGAAAAACGCGATTTCACGTCGGAACTTTCGGCGATCCCGGGCATCGGCGATAAACGGAAAATGAAACTGCTGCGGGAATTTGGGTCTATTGAACGCATCGCAAAAACTCCGGCGGAAGAATTAGCAAAATTCATCGGCCCAAAAGCCGCCGGTGAGGTCGCGGAACATTTTGAAAAGCAGAGACAGTTAGGGGCAAGTAGAGAGGTGTGAGGGATAAGCGGGCGCAAAACTCCCCTCCTAGACAGGAGGGGTGGCGTGTCCTCACGCCGGGGTGGTTGTTCTTGCTTTGTGTAAGAATTAAGATTCTTCAGAACGAACCGCCCCGTCAGACGAAGCGTCTGCCACCCCGCCTTAACCAAGGCGGGGAGTTTAGGTCAGAACGAACCACTAGCCGAAGCGTCTGCCACGCACACCTTAACCAAGGCGGGGAGTTTAGGTCAGAACGAACCACCCCGTCCGCCCAAAGCGGCGTCCACCCCTCCTGGCCAGGAGGGGAGTTTTATGGATGGCAAGCAGGGATGCTTGCCGCTCCAGTCACGGCTCTTCGCATTCGGATTTTACGTTGGTGAAAAGTTTGGAGAAACGCTCGAGCGCTTCGCCGTTCGAGGTTGATTCGACGCGAAAAACTTCTCCGTTCGCGCAGTTCCACCATCCGAATCCCATCAGATCGATCAGGCCGTATTTATCACGGTCGGGCGATGTGCTTTCGGCCTGAAATTCCCTTTCCAGCCGCTTCGGATCGGCGTTGCGTTTTTGATGTTCCAGATTCAATTCGCGCCACGCGGCGATCATCGCGTCGCCGCCTTTTATGATCGGCTCGGCGTATTTCGTTTTGCATTGCTCTGCGCCTTTATATTCGCGAATGGCTTTCGGATCGGAATAACCGAGCGTCGTTATGCGGGCAAGTTCAAAGACCTCGTCGAGTTCGCGCTGAACGTCGCGGCGAAGATCTTCCCAATATTTTCCTGGAATAAGATCGAGCTCTTTCAGCGCCGCGGTTTTCTCGGTGTATTCCGTTTCGAGAGCAGCGATATCGAGCGCCGCAATGTCTTCGAACTTAAAAACCGCGGGAGTTTTTTGGATCGAAAATTCCCAGCCTTGAGCCAGCAACAAAGTATCAGCAAGCTGCTTTTCGGTGTATTTTTTTGCGTCGTATTTTCCGGTGTGAATGCACAATTCGGTTTCCCATTTATATGTCCGCGTTTGTGCGAAAGCTCCGCCGGCGATGATGATCAAAATAAAGAATGAAGAAAACAATTTCATAATGTTAGGACGCAATTTCAATAACTGTTTTGCTGATCTACGGCCGTGAGACCGTCGGATCCATCCGAACAAATACTCAAAAAACCAATATGCTATAATATCGAAACTTTTGCCAAAAATTCATATATGAGGTGTAAATGTCAACGATCCAAGAGTCAAATCTTCCCGGTGTGGGACGAAAATTTCAAATCGAAACGATAAGCGGAGAGCGAATGATCATTGTCATACACGACGACGGCATCCGCGAATTATATCATTATAATAAGAAAAATCTGGATAAACCGGATTCGGTTCTAACCCTTACAGATGGAGAAGCACGGCAGCTTGCGGGCATCATCGGCGGACTTAGTTATGTTCCAAAGGCTCTGCCTACCTCTGAAGTTGTATTAGATGATCTGGTCATCGAATGGTACAAGATCGAACGCGGCTGGTATTCCGTCGGAAAAACCATCGCGAAAACCGAAGCCCGCAGGCGTTCGGGAGCATCGATCGTTTCGATCATCGAACCCGATCAGGTCAAGCGCGTAAATCCCGGTCCCGACACACTTATAAACGAAGGCGCAACTTTGATAATTGCGGGCGACCGTCGAAATATAAACAAACTGAAACAGCTTTTGCGAAACGGAAATACGGAATAAATGGATAATCTTGTTCTGGAAATGGGCTTGGCTCTGTCGCTTATCGCGGCCGCGGTTTATGTCGCGCACAGGCTTCATATTTCAAATGTGCCGTTTCTGATAGTTATCGGAATGGTCGTCGGACCTCACGCTCCTTCATTTGGCCATTTTGATTTTCGTTTTATAGAAACCGGTTCGCTGATCGCCTTTCTCGGGCGTATGGGCGTTCTTTTTCTGTTGTTCTATCTTGGTCTGGAATCGAACGTTTCGCGTTTGATCAAGGCCGGCCGTTCGATCGTAACAGGCGGCACGATCTATATTGCTATTAATTTCATTACCGGGCTTATTTTTGGTTTTATCGCAGGATTTGAGGTCAGCGAGATATTGATAATCGCCGGTGTAATGACGGTTTCATCGAGTGCGATCGTCGCAAAGATCTTGTTCGATTATAAACGAACGGCAAACTCCGAAACCGAATTGATACTCGGCATTACGATGTTCGAGGACGTTTTCCTCGCCGTATATTTGTCGCTCATCTCAGGTATCGTTTTAAGCGGTGCATCATCTCTTGGCGGAGTGCTTGCGGGCGGCGGTATCGCTCTCGGGTTTATCGTCGGGCTTTTATTGCTCGGTCGGCTCGCCACGCCGCTGCTGAACAAAGTTCTGAAAATATCTTCCACCGAGGTATTTATAATTGTGGTTTTTGCCGGATTATTTCTGCTTTCGGGGCTTGGCGAAACCATTCACGTGGCGGAATCGATCGGGGCTCTTTTGCTTGGGTTGATACTCGGCGAAACCGAACACAGCGAACGCATCGAATTACTCGTCGTTCCGTTCCGCGATCTTTTTGGTGCGATATTCTTTTTCGGATTCGGTCTTTCGATCGATCCGTTCTCGCTTAGCGAGGCATTTTGGTGGGCAATTGCGGCCGCTGTAATTTCGATCATCGGCGTGACCATTGCAGGTATGATCGTTGGGAAAAGGTCTAAACTGTCAAAGATCGCATCATTGAATATTGCCTTTACGCTTTTGGCACGCGGCGAATTTTCGATCATTATCGTAAGCTTGGCGGCTGCAGGCGGTTTGAATCCGCTGCTCCAGCCGTTTGCCGCGTTATATGTTCTTACGCTTGCTTCGGCATCGCCTTTGCTGGCAAAAGAATCAGAGCGCGTTTATAACCTTTCGCAAAAGATCGTCGGACTTTTTGCAAAACACGATGACGATGATAACGACAGCGGCGAAGACGATATTGATACCTCTGCCGAGCCGGACGACGACCGGTTGGTACCTAAATGGGATTGATTTCAAAACATTTTAGATGCACAATTATCACGTTTTTATTTCAAATGAAACGGAGGCATCGATAAAATGAAATTAATCCTTTCTTTGGGCATACTCGCATTTGCCCTCTCTTTCTGCAATATGAGCGAACGTCTGAAACAGATGTCCGGCGGAACAACCTCGAACAGTAATTCTTCAAAGCCGGCAAATTCTTCAGATTCTGGCGGCGATGTCGAAAGCGCTAAGCTGACTCCGGCCCAGCAAGCCATTTTGGACAGCGGAAAAGACCTGACCTGGGACGATCAGGGCATTTCATGGAAGCTGCCGGAATCATGGAAAAAACTGGAAATGCGGAAAGAATCACTTAATTACGGATCACCGGACAATGCTTTTCTGATCGGCACAATTTCCATTATGAGCGACGATTTTCCCTCAGACATCAGTTTGAAAGCAACGTACGAAAGTTCGATGCAGCAGCTAAAGAACGGCAAATATGAATCCGCTCGTTATCTTGAGATCGATGGAATAAAAGGCGTCGAGTTTCTCGAAGCGGTTCCGGAAGACAAAGACGGAATTCGGCGCTATCAATGGCTCGCGTACAGAAAATATCAAGGACAAAATCAACTATTGAATATTATGCTTTCCACTACCCAAACAAAATGGGACAAGCATAAGGACGAATTCCCCGCAATAATGTATTCAATGAAGATCTCGCAATAGGTTCGGATCTTTAAATTCATTGTCTTCGCTCTGTGAGTTCTGTGTTCCGGATCGTAAACCCGAACACAGAATTCTCAGAGCAAGAAATGAGTTTGATGCGTCATTCAACCGGTGTCGGCGAATCCGAATGCGGGATAAAACATTGCCGGCAGCGAGCTTCGTATTTGTCGCTGGCACCGACCTCGACGCGTTCGTCGCTTTCGACCGTACGCTGCGAATAGTTCGCGGTGTTTCCGCATTTGACGCATATTGCGTGTGTTTTTGTGATAAATTCCGCGATCGAAAGAAGCTGCGGCATCGGTTCAAATGGCTTCCCCGTGTAATCCTGATCAAGCCCGGCGATGATCACGCGTTTTCCTTTTCCGGCAAGTTCGTTAGCAGCCGCAACTATGTCGCTGTCAAAAAACTGTCCTTCATCTATACCGACGACCTGAGTTTCAGGGTCGATCAGTTCCATCATTTCCTTTGTGGTCGTAACGGGTTTCGAACCGTGCTTGCGGCCGGAGTGCGATGCGATCTCTTCGATCGAATATCGCGCATCGATCTTAGGTTTGAAAACCTGAACACGCTGCCTGGCTATTCGGGCACGATTAAGCCGGCGGATCAATTCTTCGGATTTTCCCGAAAACATCGAACCGACGATAACTTCTATCCAGCCTGTGCCATTTTGACGATCTTTGCGACGCTCTTCGGTATTGTCGAAGGCCAATTCCTCAACCATAGATATTAGATCTTCCCTTTCACGCGGTCTTATTTTTTATGCGGAAAGAAAGATTAACACGAGACTGGAAAAAAGTCATTTACGAACCACGCAGGTCTTTGCCGGTCATCGCGGCGGGGATATCCAGCCCTAAAATGCCAAGCATTGTCGGAGCAATATCGCGAAGCGAGCCGTTTTCGGAAAGGTCGGTCTGTGTGTTATGCGGATCTATCAGATGAAACGGAACTTTGCCAAAAGCCGCTGATGAAGAAGTTATTATCGCAACACCGTTAATATCGACAAGTTTTTCGACAACTCCGCCGAGACATGTATCAATGTATTGGATCGCCTCGATCGCGGCTGTTTCGCTACCGATCTCCGACGCCGCGGCGACAGCGGGCATATTAACGACAAAAAACCCGCTCGGATTCGACTCCATACAGTTGATCGCGCTGTCAGCGATCTTGAAACTTTTCATTTCCGGTTCGGATTCCAGCGTCAGAACATCGGCGGCCGGCAAAATAAAGCTCTGCTCCATTTCACCGGATGTTCCGCAGTTGAATGCGGCAGTGACCTCGTTCATTCTAGTTAAGTCGCTGATCCGGTAATTCGCGATCCGGCCGTTGTCTATCAATTCCGCAAAATTGTCGTTTGACGGTGCGGCCTCAAATGCTGCCGGAAGACCGAAATCCTTGTCGTATTCGGTCAGGCATACCGTTTCGATATGCGGCTTCATACTTTCATCCGCTATCGAAAGCGACCTTACGAGCTGGCGCATACCGTCTCCGCGGTGGTTGAAAAATATTACGGTGTCACCATCTTTGATCTGCGCGACAGGAGCATTTTTTTCATCTTCTATTATGATCGGTGCTATAAATTCATCCGCAATGCCGCGCAAAAACGAACCGCGAACGGCTTCGACCGCGTCTCGTGCTCGTTCGCCTTCGGCATGGACAAGCATTGTAAAAGCCCGTGCGGTCCGCTCCCAATTTTCTTCCGTATCCATCGCAAAAAATCTTCCGCACACAGTCGCGATCTTACCGATGCCGATGTCGGCCATTTTTATTTCAAGGGCTTCGATATAAATATCAGCGGTGCGCGGATCGACATCGCGGCCATCCAAAATGCAGTGAACGAACGCTTCGGATAAGCCGGCTCGCTTAGCCATTCGCAGTAATCCAAAAATGGTGTCCGGCAAAGAATGAATCCCGCCATCGCTGAGCAGCCCCACAAGATGAACTGCGGTTCCTTTTTCGGCGGCGTTCTTCATTGCCGAATTCAGGGTCTCATTCTCGCCAAAAACCGATGTTCGAAGTGCATTTTCAACGACAGATGTTTCGGTTTCCGCATCGCGTCCCGCTCCGATCGTCAGATGGCCGGCGGCCGCGTCGTTTCCGGCAGCAAGAGATGCTTTGGGAAATTTTGCACAGATAGCGTCGTAATTCGGCGTGAATGCTCTGTTTATAAAGGACGATTCATTCGCATCGGCGTCATCCCAGCCATCGAGAATGATCAGGGCCAGCGGCCTGCTTGCTTGGTTTGTCATATTGATCTGAAGGAAATTGGATCTGTGTTCGATCTAAGGGTTGCGAGTTCGGCGGAAAATTTTCATCCACCGAAACTATTATAAACAAATTTTAACACAAATGCGCAACAAATTTTAATACGCACCGGGAGCGGCAAGTTCCATCCAACGTTCCGGATGTTTCAGTTCAGTAAAACCGAACTGTGCATATAAACCATGAGCATCTCGCGTCGCCAAAACCCAACGCCTAAGTCCCTGCAGATCTCTATGCTCCAAAATGGCATCCATAAGCATTTTGCCGATGCCTTTTCCACGATAAGCCGCAACTATAAAAACATCACCAATATAGGCAAATGTCGCACGATCGCTGACGACACGTGCAAATCCGATCAGATCTTTTCCGTAATAAACCCCAAAACAAATAGAGTTTTCGATCGCTGTTCGTGTCTGTTCGATCGTTCTGTTATTTGCCCAATATGATTCATTTACAAGAAAATCATGTATCGCATCGACATTCAACGGATCTTTTTCGGTTGAAATGCGGATTTCATTTGAAGTGGTCATTTCTTAAAAATATCACAACAATTTGAAAGCTAAAATGCTTATTGAATTGCTGTTCGGCATTTGCTAAACTCACTCTGCTCAAAAGTCATACATTCGGAGAAAACGATAAAATGAAAAAGCTTTCAGTTTTGATCTTGATGCTGTTATTTGCGGTTTCCGCCTTTGCCGATCAAGCGGCTTGGATATCCAAGGCAGACGCAGAAAAAACCGTTGAGTTTCTAAACACTCTTTCAGAAATAAAACATTATTGTGAACCATGTGATGATCATTCGATCAGAACGGAAGATATAGATGATCTTCAAGCCGTGCCGACAGAAGACCCGAAATTCTGGGAAGTCAAGGTTAACGGAAAAAGTATAGATCTAGCTTACGTGTATTTTCAGACCAAAAAGGGCAGATGGAGAAACCTTGCGATGGAAATGAAGATCAAGGTAGAAGGTGTACCGGAATTTTTACGCTAAAGATCCGATCATTAAAATATTTTCGCCGAATATATCACAGATATTCGGCTTTTTTTAATTGAACAATCTTCTGTATCTGACGCGAAAAGCAGCGGTTGCATCTTTCAAATGGATCTCAGCCGCCAACCGTAATTCTTTCAAAAGGTCTGTATTCCCGTTCGCGGCATTCCCAGCAACGGTCAGTGCGAATGAACGAACCGCGATAGCTTCTTTCGGATCAGCGATCAGATCAATGCAGTACGAAAAAACTTTGCCGCGAAACCTTATGGGTATTTCGACATATTGCAATAGCCGAAGGATGTTTCGCTTAACAGCATTGTGTATTTCATTCCGAGGCAATAGATCGATAAGCTTCCCAAGATAAGGTTCGATCAATTGCGGGTTATTTTCCGCGCAAACACTTATCGGCCAGGCAGCACGCTGCGTAGGCCGATATTCGCCCGCAAGAAATATCTTCATCAATTCGGCAAAACGATCCGGATCGCTGCCGATATATTCGACGATCGCCGTAGTGTTCGCTTTTGATTGGCCGCAAGCCAACATCTTACGGATATCCATAAGATCAACCTGCTATTTGGCCAATTGATAAAATGCCTTTATTCCCGGATACTTGGCCGATTCGCCGAGTTCTTCTTCGATCCGCAAAAGCTGGTTGTATTTAGCGATGCGGTCACTGCGGCAAAGGCTGCCGGTTTTGATCTGACCGGCGTTGGTCGCGACGGCAAGGTCGGCGATGAACGTGTCTTCGGTTTCGCCGCTGCGGTGCGAGATAACAGCGGTCATATTATTTGTCCGCGCGAGTTCGATGGCGTCGAGCGTTTCGGTCAAAGTGCCGATCTGATTTACTTTTATCAATATAGAATTTGCCGCGTTTTCTTCGATACCGCGTTCCAAAAATCGGACGTTCGTCACAAAAAGATCGTCGCCGACAAGCTGCACGCGTTCGCCGACGGCGGCGGTCAATTTCTTCCAGCCACCCCAATCGTTTTCACCCATGCCGTCTTCGATGGAAATTATCGGATATTTATTGCACCAATCGATCCAATAATCAGCCATTTCATCGGATGAAAGTTCCCGCTTGTCGGACTTCTTAAATACATATTTCCCGTCGATAAAAAATTCGCTGGCTGCGGGATCCAAAGCAAGCATTACATTTTCGCCGGCTTTATAACCCGCGATCTCAATTGCTTCGAGAATGGTTTCGACGGCTTCTTCGTTGGACTTTAGATTTGGCGCAAATCCGCCTTCATCGCCAACGCTTGTCGAATATCCGCGCGATTTCAGAACAGATTTCAGATTATGAAAGATCTCGGCTCCCATCCGCAAGGCTTCGCTGAATGACTTCGCTCCGACCGGCATTACCATAAATTCCTGAAAATCGACATTATTATCGGCGTGGGCTCCGCCATTCAGGATATTCATCATCGGAACCGGAAGCGTTCTCGCGTTCGCTCCGCCAATGTATCGATAAAGCGGAATTCCGAGAAAAGCCGCCGCCGCGCGTGCCGAAGCCAACGAAACGGCAAGCATCGCATTTGCCCCAAGATTCGATTTGTTCGCAGTTCCGTCAAGTTCCAGCATCACCTCATCGATCATTCTCTGATCGAGCACATCGAGACCTTCGACCATATCGGCGATCTTGGCGTTGACGTTCTCGACGGCTTTGAGCACGCCTTTGCCCATATATCTAAGGTCGTCGCCGTCGCGAAGTTCAACAGCTTCGTTCTCGCCTGTCGATGCTCCGCTCGGCACGGCGGCTCGGCCGCTCGTCCCGTCTTGAAGCAAAACCTCGGCTTCGATCGTCGGATTCCCGCGTGAATCCATTATTTCCCGTGCCCAAATCTGTTCGATCAAACTCATTAAAAGAATTCTCCTTAAATTTCAGTATCTAAAATAGGTTCCTTATTTTCGTCCTTTGCCGCTTCCGTCATTCGAACCTTTAAAATTCTTCGCTTTACTACTTTTTCCGCTGTAAAAATATGGCCATTATATGGGATCGTTTCGCCTTCTGAAAGTATGCGGCCTGATTCTGCCAGCAAAAATCCGGCGAGTGTCGTATAGCTTTCCGAAACCGGCAGATGCAGCCCCAACCGACGGTTTATATCGCGGACGGCAGTTCCGCCGTCAATAAAATAAACACCATTCGGTCCGGCAATTACCTGTTCGTTCACTTCTTCGTCGTGTTCATCCGAAATTTCGCCGACGATCTCTTCTAAAAGATCCTCAAGTGTAATAATGCCTTCAATGCCGCCATGTTCATCGACGACAAAACCGAAGTGGAATTTTTCCTTCTGCATTTGCCGCAGAACATCTTCGAGCCGTGCGTTATCGACAACATAGACCGGTTTTTGCATTATCCGCTCAAGTCTAAAGGCTTTAGGCCGCAGCAGATAACTCATAACGTCCTTACTGTGAATAACGCCTGCAATATCGTCTAGCGAATCGCGGTATATCGGAAGCCTTGAATATCCGTTCTGGCGAAAAGCACGCGCTATTTCCTCCAACGTACTGGTTGCGGGTATCGCAACTATCGCCGTTCGCGGAACCATTGCCTCTTTGACCGTGGTTTCCGAAAATTCGAAAACCTGATCGATCAAACGTTTTTCCTCTGCGTTCAAATGTCCGCTTTTTTGCGAAACATTTATAAGCTGGCGTATTTCGTCTTCGGTATAACTTGCTCCGTGTTCGCCGCCGCCTTCAAGCCCGAAAAGCCTGGCCGTATGTGTTCCCGACCAATCAAGCACTCGGATAGGATAATAAAAGACCTTGTAAAAAAGCTGCAACGGCCGAGCTACAAAATAAGATACCTTTTCGGCTATCTCTAATGCAGCTGTTTTAGGAGCCAATTCGCCGAAAACTATATGTAAAAATGTGATCGTCGAAAAAGCGATGACAAAAGAGATCGAATGCAGAACGGCACCGCCGGAAAGAAATTCCGCACCGGTAATTTGTCCGATATAAGCCAACAATGGTTCAAGCAGCGTGGCAACGGCGGGTTCGCCGACCCAACCAAGCCCAAGCGAAGAAAGGGTAATGCCAAGCTGTGTTGCGGAAATATAGGCATTCAGATCGTTAAGCATATCCAAAAGCCTGATCGAAGCTGGATCGCCTTCGGCGGCTTTTGTCTCGATACGAGATTTTCTCGTACCGACCAATGCAAATTCGGAGGCGACAAAAAAGCCGTTGGATGCGACCAATACCACAACCAAAAGCAAATTTAACGAGGTCCAAAAAATGTCAGGTGTTTCGGCGACAGCCGTCGTCGCGTCAGCAGAAAATAAAATGAAGAACAAACTAGCAGGGTCGTCCATTTCGGATCAAATAATTTAAGCCAGTAACAGGCTTGTCGAAATTCTCCTTTACTTAAATATCACAATTCCATTGTGCGGAATAAGGCGAATTATAGCATAACGGGAAACTTTTTATTCAATTGCGTTCTTATGCTGATCGATGATCTCCTCGATGATCATTCGACACGAACCGCAGCCGCTGCCCGCGTTGCAGGCTGCCGCGACAGATGTCAGATCGGGAGTTTCGAGAGCCGCGACAATACTTTCTATTTTTTCTTCGGAAACACCAAAGCACGTGCAGATCAAAGCTTTTTCACCGATAAATTCATCCAGCAGCCGAGAGCGGTGATCGGCCAATGCCGAACGAAAAGCCTCTGCTGCCATTTCGAAGCATCGCGATCTTTCGTGCGAAAATTCGCCCAGCTTTGCTCTTAAGATCTCCTTGATCGTTTCGCCGTCAAATCCGTGAAGCTCCGCCAAATCGATGTCCAATAAATATTCCGCTAGAACATCCGCCGCCGCGACTGAATAACCGCAGCCGTTTGTCTGGAATTTTGCATCGCAGATGACATTGCCGCTATCGATATTCAAGGATACTTTTATCGCTGAACCGCATTCAAAATTTGCCGCGCCGCCCGAAGCATTAGCATGATCGGCCTCGCCGCCATAAGCCGCTGCTTCGATCCGCTCGATTATTTTTTCGGGATACACTTCCGGCATTATCTAGACGAATATCACGAACCTTACAAAATTGAAAATATGCATATGCCGATACTTTTACAATTTCACCGATACCAATTAACATTAGAGCTAGATGCGACGCGCCTTTTTTATTTTATTCATCACATACAGTGTTATGATCGCCGGCTGTTCAGACGCGGCTGCACCTGTCTCCGTCGGAAACCGGCCGATCTCCATTAACAATGTTCCGCAGCCCGGAGTTCCGTCTAAACCGATCGAAAATATGAGTTGGACGGATTTTGACGGAAATAAAGCAAGGCTCAAAGATCTGAAAGGAAAAGCTGTAATCCTTGATTTTTGGGCGACGTATTGTCTGCCGTGTATAGAAGAGATCCCGCATTTGAAAGAATTACAGGCTAAATACGGTAAAGAGAATCTGGTTGTTATCGGAATGCATGTCGGCGGCGAAGAGGACAAACCGAAAGTACCGGAGTTCGTCGAAAAGTTGGCGATCGACTACACACTTGCCGAACCCGAAAAAGCTTTGACTAGCTATATCTTTGGTGACCAATCGGCGATACCGCAAACCGCCGTATTTGACCGAAACGGCAAACTTGTTCGAAAGATCATCGGATTTAGCGATAATATAAAAATTCAGCTTGACGACGCGGTCGCAAAAGCGGTTGCATCGACCAATTGATCTCAAAGATGAATACTCAACAACAATTTGTCGCCGAAACGCTCGAACAGCATTCCGCGGGCGGTGCCGTATTTCGCGAAACTGACGGCATATTTGAAGTTGCGGTGATCTTGACCGTGCCCGAAAGACGTTGGCAGCTTCCGAAAGGTATCGTCGATCCTGGCGAAACCAAGCCGCAGGCCGCACTGCGCGAGGTAAATGAAGAAACCGGCCTAATAGCCGAGATCATCGAACCGATAACGACCATTGATTATTGGTTCTCATTTGAAATAGACGGCGTTCCGAGAAGAATTCACAAATTCGTTGATTTTTTTCTAATGAACTATTTAGGCGGCGATGTTGCCGATCATGACCACGAAGTAGAAGAAGCACGTTGGGTCGGCGTGGAAAAAGCTTTGGCAATGCTCGAATTTCAGCAGGAACGCGATGTCGTTGCCGATGGTTTTGCTAAACTTATAAAGCTTCGGAAATAGATCTATTAAATGCGAGACATAAGCGTCGGAAATGGAACCCTCAGTGTAAATTTCGACGACAAATATCAGATCCGGGACATTTTTTTTCCGCACGTCGGACAGGAAAATCATACGGTCGGCTTTCCTTTTCGTTTTGGCGTTTGGGTTAACGGCGAATTTTCGTGGACATTCGATAATAACTGGCGGCGCGAACTCCGCTATCTGCCCGAAACGCTTGTCACGTACACGATCCTCACGAACGAAACCATCGGCATTGAATTGGTTTTTAACGACACCGTTGCGAGTCATGAAAATGTTTTTATTCGCCGAATAGCCGTAAAGAACCTTCGCGGAACCGAAGCTGATATTCGTATATTTCAGCATCAGGATTTTCGTATTTACGAGAACAATGTCGGCGACACGGCCTTCTACGATCCGGAAACTCATTCGATAATTCATTACAAAAAACACCGGTTCTTTTTGATCGGGACCTTTCCGCGTTTCGATTCATTTGCGACCGGCCGCAAAGGCTTCGGTACCCAGGAAGGAACATGGCGCGATGCAGAGGACGGCGAACTGCACGGCGGCACAATAACCGAAGGTTCCGTCGATTCGACTATCGGTATGAATCTGCGCATCGGATCGCAGGAAACTGCTGAACTTTTTTATTGGATCGGAGCCGGTATGAATTATCGCGAGGCCGTCGAACTCAACCGGACAATACTCGAACGCGGACCCGCGGCATATCTCGATTATACAAAAAATTATTGGCGCGTTTGGGTGAACCGTCGCGATGACGATCTAGGACATTTGCCGCAAAAGGTGGTCGATCTTTACAAACGTTCGCTACTCATCATCCGCACACAAACCGATCACGAAGGAGCGATCGTTGCCTCCAACGATTCGGATGTTACGGCACGCGCCACCGATCATTACGCGTATCTGTGGACACGCGACGGAGCATTTATCGCAAATTCGCTCGACCTTGCCGGATTTTCTCACTTAACGCGAAAATTCTTTGACATGTGCCGGCGTATCGTCGGCGAAAACGGCTATTTTTTTCAAAAATATAATCCTGACGGAACTGTCGCTTCCGGTTGGCATTCGCTTTGGGATCCGCTTCGCGGTGAACGCTTGGTTCCAATACAGGAAGACGAAACGGCTTTGGTTCTGTGGGCTCTTTGGGAACATTACGATCTTTACCGCGATATCGAATTCGCACACAGCGTTTATCGTAAACTCACATTGAATTGCGGAAATTTTCTAACCAGATTTCGCGATCCGATCACAAAACTGCCAGAGGCCGGATGGAATTTATGGGAAGACAGACGCGGCGTTCATACTTTTACCTGCGCGACCGTCGTTGCCGGGCTGCGCGGAGCGGCAAAATTCGCACGTCTTTTTGATGAAAAGGAAACCGCCGAAAGATTTGAAAAAGCAGCGGACGAAGTTTGTTCGGCTATGAGCAAATATCTATACAGCGAAGAACTCGGACGATTTTACCGTTCGGCTCATTTTATGGATGACGGAACAATGGTTCCGGACAGTACCATCGATGCATCGCTTTTCGGCATATTCTATTTCGGATGTTATTCGCCGGACGATCCGATGGTCATCGGCACAATGAACGCGATCGAGGAAAAATTGGGTGTCGGCGGCGGTATTGCCCGGTTTGAAAGCGACGGTTATATGCGCACAAGCGACGATGTCACCGGCAATCCGTGGTTCATTTGCACGCTTTGGCTGGCGGAATATCATATCGCTCGGGCTCAAACTTTAGAAGATCTAAAAAAACCGCTCGAGATACTCGAATGGGTCGAATCCGCTGCATTGCCGTCAGGAATTCTTGGCGAACAATTCGATCCAGCGACCGGTTTTCACTTGTCTGTTTCGCCTCTGACATGGTCGCATTCGACATTCGTTTCGACCGTATTGAGTTATCAAAAAAAAGCTGAAAGCTTAACAAAACAATGAGAAAAGCAAAGATATTGGCGACGCTTGGCCCAGCCTCGAACACACGGCCGATAATAGAAGAATTAATAAAAGCCGGCGTAAATGCCGTTCGTATAAATATGTCGCACGGAACACAGACGGAGCATACCGAGATCATAAAACTCGCGCGCGAAACCGCCGCTTCTTTCGGCAAACCGCTCTCTGTTCTCGTAGATCTTTCCGGCCCGAAGATCAGAACCAGAACCTTAAAGGATGCGATCCCAGTACAACTCACAGCGGGCGAAACTTTTACTATAACGACCCGCGACATTGAAGGCACAAAGGACGAAGTTTCCACGAATTTTGCCGAACTGCCGCTTTCGGTCAAACCGGACGCTCTGATACTGGTCGATGACGGAGCTATCCAGCTTCGCGTTGAGACCGTTACTAAAACCGATGTCGTTACCACCGTGGTCGTCGGCGGCTTGCTAAAGGAACGCAAAGGTATAAATCTGCCGCATACGCCGCTGCCGATACCTTCATTGACCGAAAAAGATCACGCCGATCTTGTTTGGGCAATGAGCCAGAACGTCGATTACATCGCACTATCTTTCGTTCGAAAAGCCGAAGACTGTATAGAGGTCAAAAACTTAATAAAAGAACTGAACACCAGAGAAATGGGCCGGGCACTTCTCGTTGCTAAAATAGAAAAAGCCGAAGCGATAGAAAATCTGGACGAAATTATCCAAGCCACAGACGGCCTTATGGTCGCACGCGGCGACCTCGGCGTTGAAACAAGCGTCGAACATGTGCCGGTCTATCAAAAACGCATTATCGAGCGAGCGGTCGCAAACGACAAATTCGTTATAACCGCTACGCAAATGCTGCAATCGATGATCGACAGCCCTACACCAACTCGTGCCGAAGCCTCTGACGTGGCGAACGCCGTTTGGGACGGAAGCGATGCGTTAATGCTATCGGCTGAAACGGCTGCCGGTTCATATCCGATCGAAGTGATAAAAACAATGGCACGCATAATCGATGCAGCCGAAACCGTAAAACCGGCTCAGCTACGCAAACCGATAAAATTCTCGCTGCCGCCTTCCGGCCGCACCAGTCAAGCTCTCTGCAAAGCAGCGGCGTATGCGGCAAAAGAAATGAATACGGAAAAGATCGCCGTTTTTACCGAATCCGGTTTGATGGCTCGACGGCTTTCCACGATCCGTTCCGGGCTGCAGACATTCGGGCTGACCACATCGAAAGATGCTTATAACCAACTCGGTTTGATCTGGGGCGTTCAACCTTTTGTCCACGAAGAAGCTTGGTCAACGACCGAGATGCTGAAGATCGGAGAGGCAACTCTGCTTGATGCAAAAGTGGTGGACGAAGGCGAAACGATCGTAATGATGGCCGGAAGACTTTCGGGTCTGGGATTGTCGAGTTCAGTGATCGTCTGGACGATAGGCGAAGACACGGCGAACCGCTAATTCCAAAAGGCTAAAAAAAGTTTGTCGATCATGATAAAACGCGTATAATATTGAAGTTTACAAAGTCGCTAAATATCAAGTTCCCGGGTCGTGATTTGATCTAAATAACTTTAATAATGGGTAGGAAATTATGTCTAATTCCATCTCAGCTATGATATTTTCCAGACTGCTTGACGTGGGACGTTCACGGGGAGCGTTCTTGGTTCTAATGCTGGGTGCCACCTTCGCCTTCTCTATTACGGCCTATTCGCAAAAACTCGTGGATGACAGCGAGGTCACAATTCAAACCCATGAGGACGTAATACAAAAACGGGCAGCAATTATTCAGCATGTTTGGGGCAATGACGGATTTCCGTCCGATCGTCTTCCTACTAATGTCATCTTGAACGATGAAAGTCCTGTACCGAACCTTGAAGGAGTAGAACGTGTCGATACCTTCGTCATTGAACTCGGCAGTGATCTTCGCTCTTACGCCCATCACTTTATTCCTGTAAATAAGAACGGACGATTGGTTCTGCTTCTTCATGGTCACGCAGTAACCTTTGATGACGGTACCGATCCCAACGATCAGACATATGGGATGCGTCGAACACTGCAAGGTCTTCTTCAAGAAGGCTTTTCTGTGATGACCATTTATATGCCAAGGTTTGCGGTCTTTAACACAAGTATTTCCGTTAATGAACCCGGAAACGGCACACCGCACGAGGATATGTTCCAAAAGACCCCGTCAACCGGTGATCCGATGCGATATTTTTTGGAACCCATAGCCGCCTGCATCAATTATGCCCTGACACAATATCAAAATGACGATTTCCCGGAATATACAGACATAAACATGGTTGGTTTCTCAGGCGGCGGATGGGCAACAAGCGTTTATGCCGCTGTGGACACGAGGGTAAAATTGAGTATATCAGTCGCAGGTTCTATCCCGCTTTACCTTCGCGCGTGGACATCGGTCGGTGATAGAGAGCAGTTTGATGCCGCATTTTATTCCATCGCGGGCTATCCTGATCTTTATGTGCTTGGTTCCGACGGCGTAGGCCGCAAACAAGTTACTATCCTTAACCGATGGGACGTATGCTGTTTTGGCCAAGATCAGCACAATCCGGTCTTGGCCGGCGGATTGCCGTATGACGATGCTATTCGTGTGTATGAAAAAAAGGTTCGTCGAACCTTGATCAACTTGGGCAATACCGATCTTTTCCGCGTGGAGATCGACGAAGCGGCACAAGAACATACGGTAACTTGGGATGCGGTCTATGACACCATCTTGACCGAGTTGAACGGCGGCCGCCGTATTATCGGAGTCGATCCGCAGGGAGACGCTCTAGCGCGGGGAGCAGAAGGTTCACCGATCTTTTTTGCGAACGGAGTTTCGGCTCCAAAGCGGATCGGCCAAATTATCGGAGCACCGGATATTCTAAAAAGTGCAGTACACGTAAATGATGCATTTTTCCGAACCGCCGCAAATAAGCTGGTGCATACCTGGCGGTCGAATTTCACATGGTCACTCAACCGCGTTTTGGATAATGAAGCAATATCCGATCCTGTAAGTGTTTCGCTTGGGCCTGGTCGTTTTAGTGTTGTGGTGCAAAAAAATGATTACAAATTATATCGTTACTCGCAAATTGCAGGTGTTGACAGCGTCGAGGTGATCGATCCGAATATTCGAGCCTTAGGCCCGGCAACCGTTCTAGCAACGAAACCCAACCAACTCGATGTTTTCTTCAAAGGTTGGGACAGACAGGTTTATCACGCTAGAAAGATCGGAAATTTTGCATGGGAAACTAAAACCATTAATGGAGTGGTCAGCGATCTTCCTACGGCGGCCGCTTTGTCCGATGGAACTCAATTCGTTTTTGCGCGAGATCAGTATCATAAATTGCTTGTATCTGTTCGAGCTCCTGGCTCAAGTACGAATTGGAGCAATTGGACATCAATAACTGATATGTTCGAGAATACACCTCTTATTAACGGTAGTCCTTCGGCCTATGGTTCGAATAACGGAATAGAGGTTTACGGAAGATCCATTAATGACGGCATTGCGAGATTTTCCTATTCGAGAACTTCGGGAACTTGGGTTTATACCGATCTAGGCGGTCTTAATTCCGATTCTCCATCTGCGGTACCCGGTGGTGTTTTTACAAGAGCAAAAAACGGCGATCTTCTTTTATTCAAGAATCAAACATGGACCGACACCGGCATACCGCTGGATTGATAACAGACAAATGCCGTTATTGATCAACGCCAATCCGGCGGATCTTTGTAAGGCGGATTTACATATTCGTTCTGCGTTGTGCTGAACGGGTTTTGTTCCTGATAAAATTCCGGTCTTGGCGGAAGACCTAAATTGAATTGCTGCGGCTGTAGGCCGTAAGCCGGTTTCCAATATTCGCCGAAAAAATACCAAAATGCATAGACCGCCACCGCAGTTCCGATCGGCACGTTCATCACCGCTAGGACCGAGGCAACTATGGCCGAAACTCTTGCCCAAGACTTTTTCTTAAATAAAGCGTAGCTTGCGATCAGTGACGGCAAGGAAAACAAAAGCTGGAAAGCAATAGCGAACGTAAAAATAACAGCGAAAAATGCAGCCGGAAACTCAGGATCGTTCGGCCTTCCCGGCATCGAAAAAAAGAATAAGCCGAGAAAAAGACCCATGAAGACCAACATTAGTAACTGCAGTCCGCCGTACACCAAAAACGCGATGCCTAAATACTTGTTATGTTCTTCGCTGGTCATATTCATTGATGATATTTCGATGGGAAATTCTCTCTGCCGTATTTGAATGTTCTAGCCATCCAAACGAGTTCATCTAAAAACTCTTTGCAAAGCTTGTTGTAGATCTCTTCTTTGATCTCGCCGTTCTCATCAAATTTCGATGAGATCTTTGGAAAATTAAGATCCGTAAAAGTCGGAGCCAAACCAAGTTCGCGAACTACCGGCAATAAATTTTCGATGACGCGTGTTCCGCCCCACATCTGCTTTGAAACAGCAGCGAACGCGACCGGTTTGTGTATATATTCCTTGAGCAAGATGTCCAAAATGCTTTTCAAAACGCCCGGATAACCATGATTATATTCCGGCGTTACAATAACAAGCCCGTCGGCTTTTATCACAGCATCTCGCCATTCGGGAAAAGTGTCCTTGATATCCTGGCCGTAATCTTCCGTCGGCAGATGGAAATCCCGTGCATCGAAAAACACCGGGTCGATCTCTTCACGTTCCTGCATCTTCGAAAAGATCCATCTCGCCGCCTGTCCGCTCTCGCGTCCATTGCGGTTAGTCCCAAGCAAAATAGGTATGAAAAGTGTTTCGGCCATACGATCAATTCGTGCAGATGGAATGTGATGCTAATATCAATTTCGAATAATCAAGAAATATTCAGCGTCGGCTTAGTCGGCGCTTAATACTTGAGCGACGGTTTCTTTTTTCAGGCCTTTGCCATTCCGTTTGTTGTAATCGTTGAGCGATATTTGCGGGTCGCGCCATTTATCGAGAAGCGCTGTTTGGTGAACGCATTGGATAGTGCATGTCGGCGCGCACCATTTTTCGGTGATGTATTCGCGGTCGAGGTCGGCGTGTGTGTATTCGAGAAGCGGAATGCCCGGCGTGCCTCTTTGCTGCGAACACCAGCTTACAATACCGCCTTCGTCTATATATAAATAGCGCGAACCGGCTCGGCATTTCCAAACATGCTCTTTTCCTTCAACGAGATCGTCCTGAAACCAATTCCAGCGGGCATAGCTGCGGGCACCTTTGCTTTTGATCTCTTTATAAACTTCTTTTTCGCGGTCGGTTAGGCCTTTGTTCAAACCGTCGCCGTCGTGTATGACACCGACCGTAGATGAGAACCCAAGTTCGATCGCTCGGTTCGCAATGATCAAAGCTTCCTCAGGATTCGCAACGCCGCCGCCGACGACCGAATTTATATTTACCTTGAATTTAGCATGGTCGCGAAGATTTACGAGTTTAGCATCCAGAACTTTGAGGCTCTTTTTGGAGACATCATCGGGCGTGACGTTATCTATCGATATCTGCAGATAATCGAGTCCGGCTTCGTTCAGTTTTTTGACCTTTTCCGGCTGGAAATAATAACCGTTCGAGATCAGCCCGGCGATCATACCGTGATGGCGAATGCGTGCGATTATCTCAAATATCTGCGGATGCATCATTGGTTCGCCGCCGGAAATAGTAACGACAGACGTGCCGAATTCCGCAAGTTTGTCGATGCGTTCCAGCATTATATCGATCGCCACCGGATCGCTCGTTTTGTCGTATTCGTTGCAATACGTGCAGGCGAGATTACATCGGCGCATCGGCACAATATGCACCAGCACCGGATGTTTTGTTGACGCGAATGCCCGCACCGTGTGCCGCACACCGCGTGTAAACCTGCTAAAACTGCTCGCCTTTGGCATAACCAATATTTCTCCGTAATACTAAATAGTAAATCGTGAATAGAAGATATTCAACATCAACTATTCACGATCTATTATTTCGTTTTATTAACTCTTCAATATCTCCGTTCCTTTTGGGATCGTGATGGAAAAATCATCCGCATTGATGGTCTTATTTTTCACGATATTGGTAAGCATTATAGTCGTTGTATCGCCATTCTTTTCAACGATCTTTGATTGAACCGGCATACCGTTCGCATCGACCCAGATCTCAGCCGACGTATAGCTTGAAGCCTTTTTTGGAATAAGCTGGATATGATCGGTCTTCGTTCCATCCGAAAGGGTTCCGGGATCAAGTATCGTAGCATCATAATTGGCTCGGAGCTGTGACCTCGACATACTCATAAAGGCCAAGGCGTTTCCTGCTTTAGCATTGCCTTTTGCACTGTTTATGTTGCCTGTATAGGCCTGCTTTAAACGTGGTCGATAGATCACATATTTCTTATCAACAACCGCCATTGATTCGTCCGGATCCGCCCAATCAATACGAACCAGAGCATCTTTCCCTTTCCTCGGTAAATAAATAGCCTTTCCTTTCGTAACATCCGAAACTTCCAACTGATTGTTATACTTAGACATTGTCACATCAGCTTTTAGCGATGACAGTGCCTTATTATGATTGTCCATTCTGGTCAGAATGCTGGTCAATTGAGCGTTCGTTTCGCCTGCTGAAATACCGATAAATATAAATGCAAAAACGGCGATCGCTCCATATCTTAGTATCTTTATCATAAATTCGTATTCTCCCAATTCGGTAAAATTTACCGAATATCGATCTCATAAACTTTTTCGCCTTTATCGCTGAGGCTTTCGTGAACGCCTAATATTTCGGCATTAGGGTCGCCGCTGATCTCACGCACACGTTTTACCAAAGTTTCGCGGTCAGGCGATATATCAGAAGCTTTGACGACGATACGCGATGTTCGCGTTGCTAATTTTTCGCGGCTCTCGAACCATTGCTTTGGCGTCAGAAAAATGAATGCCACGATCAAAAGGCAAAAAAGCACATAAACGGTCGTTTCGCGGCCATATTTCCACCAGATAAGATTTTCGGCAGTTTTCCGCATAAACGATCAATGTTCGGCGCCGTCAACGATAAGTCCGTCACGCATACGGACGATCCGCGAAGCAACCGCCGCCGCTTCCGGGTTATGCGTGATCATTATGATCGTTTGATCGAATTTTTCGTTGAGTTCGCGAAACATATTCAAAACTATATCCGAATTTTCGGTATCGAGATTTCCTGTCGGCTCATCGGCTAAAATTATCGCCGGACTGTTTATTATCGCCCGTGCAAGAGCGACACGCTGCTGTTCGCCGCCCGAAAGTTCCAGAGGCTTGTGGTGCATCTTATCTTCGAGCTTTAACATACGCAGAACTTCGCGGCGGTTCGTGCCGTCGGCCTTTCCGTTGCCGCTGTGTATCTTTTCCGCAAGTTTCAAATTCCCTTCCGCCGAAAGCGTGGGAAAAAGATTGAAACGCTGAAAAACAAAACCGATCTTTCGCCGCCGTATGTCCGTACGTTCACCGTCCGAAACCTTTGCAAGATCTTCGCCGTCAATGATTATAGAACCGGTGGTCGGACTCAGCAAGCCGCCTAAAAGATGCAATAGCGTCGATTTGCCGCAGCCGGACGGCCCCATTATGGCGACAAATTCGCCTTTTTCTACCTCAAGATTGACGCCGCGCAAAGCATGTACGTCAAGTTTTCCGATCTTATAAGATTTATTAAGTTCGTGTGTTTTTAGAATTTGTGTCATCGCGGGGTAATTTTTACTGAATTCGTGTCGCCGCTTTTTCATTGGGCGGCGCGGGTCGGCTTGCTGACGAACTATTCAGTTCCTGTAACTGTTTATCCAGATCCAGCACCTCAAGTCCCCATGAATTCTTCAATATGAATCCGGTTTCCGGATAGGTCCTTCCGATGATCGCAGCCGCCGGCGTCTGATACGTTAGCTTCATCGAATATTTTTCCTGCGGCCGCGTGACAACTATTTCAAGCGGCAGATCGCGGTATTCGGGCTGATCGGAAAGCGCTCCTTGTCGGCCGTAAACTATGTCGGATTCGATCTCGCCTTCGTCATCAAAGATCTGCTGACGGGCGAGCCGAATGCCGCCGACACGGTCGAACCAAAACCGGCGGTCTATTTTTAGCGATCCGTCATCACATTTAACGAATTCATCGAGCAGATAATAGCCGCGAAGTACTGAGCGAAGCGGCGATTTCTTTGGTGCCTTCGGATCCTCTTCGATCTGAAATATCGAGCTCTGCGTATAAACATCCGCATCATTTGTCGGACGAACGAGCATCGCGTCCGTAAAATGCTGCGGGCGAAGATTCGCGAAGGCATTTACGTTCTGTTTTATTTCACCGCTGCCATTGCCGTCACCTTCATTCGCCAATTTTTTCTGCAATGAGCTGTAATCGGCATCATTTGATCCGATAACGAATTTTTTATATTTTCCGCTGCCGCCGTCCTGTAATATTGCAACCTGGAATTTTTTTCCGTCCGACGACATTTGTGCTACGTCCGATTTGATGACAGGGATCTGAACCTTCATAAATATGTTCGCCGGCCGCATAACGGTCACCTCGCCATCGGCCGCTCGATAAACTTCTTTGTTGCCGAATTGGGCAAAAGAATTGTCCTCGAATTTAAGATCCATTTTCGCGCGCACAGATGTGACGCTGGCAAAACGATTGATCTCGGCCATCAATTCGGCCTGCTTCGCCGTTTCTGTTTTCAGCAGCGTAGGCGTTTTTTTATCTGTTTTTACGCTAATGCATCCCGATAATAGAATGGTCAGAACTGGTAATAACAGGTATGATTGCTTGGTTAGAAATTTAGTAAACATCTGCAACTTCTGATGTCCCCTCGAATATGTATGTTGTCTTATATAATCGCAATAAAAATATCCAAATTTGTCCATTAAACCGAGAATAATACCACGCAAAACACATTTTTTCCTAACAACAAAGACGCGGAACCTATATGGCTTTTGCCTTTCGGTTCCGCGTTTTAATTATTAGATAGATATCGGCTTAACCGGAAAATGTCCCGCTGCCGCGTGTCAGATAATCCTGCATAGTATATGAGAACATCAGAGCCAGCCAGAAAAGTGCGATAACCAGCGACAGCCAGATCAATTTCGGGCTCCAATAAACATGCATAAAGAACAGCACGACGAATGTCATTTTAGTAAATGCTATGAGCAATGCCAAAAGCGTGTTCGCTCCGGCAAAGATCCAATCCAGATCGACCTGTGATGTCAAATAGGTCAGGATGGTCCCGACAATAAGAACAGAAAATACGCCGATGTAACCCGGCAGGCCGATGTGTTGATGGTCGTTCGTTTGATCCGACATCGTTTCCTCCTAATGAATAAAATGCCTTCCGAGCAAATAAAGCAGCGGGAAAAGAAATATCCAGACAATATCGACAAAGTGCCAATATAGACCGGCGATCTCGACAGGTGCGTAATATTCCGCGCTGAATGTATCTTTCCAAGCCTTGTACAACAGCCATGCCATTACAACGAGACCTATGATCATATGCAGAGCATGCAGTCCGGTCATCATGAAATATATCCAAAAGAATATCTTAACGCGGTCGCGGAATTTATCCGGATCGATCTCTCCGTTCGAAAAATAACCGTATTTTTCGCTTTGGGTCAGAACCGGTTTATCGGTATCTTTTTCCAGCTGCAAGGCATGTTCGACAAGACTGATGTCCTTCCATTGAAATTCGCCGGTCGGATTTATGTATTCGTGTTCGGCCTCGCCGTGTCCTGCCGGAGTTTCAGGTTTGTGCTCGGCTTCTTTGACCACGGGAATTCCGCCGTCCGCGGTTCGCGGCGTGGTTCTATTCCAACCGTTCGAAGGAACAAGACCATGCTGATATTTGTCGTTATATTCGATCGCCTTGATGCCGAGAAAGCCGCAGCCGAAGATCATTGTCAAAACAATGAGGACGACCTGCTTCATTCGATCGCCTTTTTGCGCATAATAGACCGTCAGCGCCATCGTCAAGCTCGATACGATAAGCACGACCGTGTTGGTTCCGCCAAGAAACGCATCCAAATGGTTACTGCCTGCGGCAAATGCCATGGGATATTTCCATCGGAAAACCAGATATACCGTAAAGAGTCCGCCGAAAAACAGTATTTCTTGGGCAAGGAAAGCCCACATACCGATAGAAACGGAATCTTCCTGCTGCGCCATGTCCTCAAACTGATGCTGAAGCCCCGGCGGATGATATTCGTGTTCGTTGTTATCGTGTGACGACATTTATTTTAATTTTGCGGCCGCGAACCGGAATTTGGTCCGGTTCGCCCGCGTGTATTTATACGATCTTCGCAAGTTCGCGACGCTTTGCTTCTTCCAGATCCAACCCGTTGTCTTCGCTGAAATCATATGCTTCCCAAGTAACGACCGGCGGTGTATCAAAATTTTCCGTCGGCGGCGGCGATGATGTCCGCCATTCCAGTCCCGGCAGCAGCCACGGATTGTCGCCCGCAGGTTTACCTTTGAACAGCGAATGGATCAAATATATCGCCGGCAGTGTAAAGCCGATGGCAAGCACCGAAGCTCCGGCGGTAGAGAAAATATTCAGCACCTGCATTTCCGGCGGATATGATGCGTATCTTCGCGGCATTCCCTGATAACCCAAAATGAACTGCGGGAAAAACGTCAGGTTGAACCCGATGAATACGAGCATGGCAGATATCTTGCCCCAAAATTCGGAATACATTTTGCCGGTCATTTTTGGCCACCAATAATGCAGTCCGCCTAAGAAAGCGATAACCTGTCCGCCGACCATGACATAGTGGAAATGCGACACGACGAAATATGTGTCCGTCAGGTGAACGGTCAGGCCGATCGAACCGAGAAATAAACCGGTCAATCCGCCGATCAAAAACAGCCCTATAAAGCCGAGTGCATATAAGAACGGAGTTTCGAACGACAGCGAACCTTTATACAGTGTTGCCGTCCAGTTAAATATCTTGATCGCCGATGGTATCGCCACGACCATTGACAAGAACGAGAACACCATTCCGGCGTACATCGATTGTCCGCTGACAAATAAATGGTGCCCCCAAACAAGGAAACCGAAAACAGCAATGGCAATGCTCGAAAAAGCGATAAATTCGTAACCGAAGATCTTTTTACGCGAGAACGCCGAGATCAATTCACTGACCACGCCCATTCCCGGAAGCACCATGATGTAAACGGCCGGATGCGAATAGAACCAGAACAAATGCTGGAACAAGATCGGATCGCCGCCGATGGCCGGATCGAATATTCCGGTTTGCGTAATGCGTTCGACAGCAAGCAGCAATATGGTAATGGCGATGACAGGCGTTCCGAGCACAAATATAAGGCTCGTCGCATACATTCCCCAGCAGAACAGCGGCATCCGGAACCAAGTCATTCCTGGCGCCCGCATTGTGTGGAGCGTGACTATAAAATTCAACCCGGTCAGGATCGACGAGAACCCATTTATAAAGATGCCGAGGCCTACGGCCATGACGAATGAATTGGAGAACGTCGAACTATACGGCGTATAGAATGTCCAACCCGTATCGACACCGCCCTGGATCAATGCCCAAAGCGTGAACAATCCGCCGATCCAATAGATATAAAGGCTCAGCAGATTTATACGCGGCAAAGCCAGATCTTTCGCACCTATCATTATCGGCAGGAAGAAATTTCCGAGTGCCGAAGGTATCGACGGTATCAGAAAGAAAAAGATCATCAGAATACCGTGATGTGTGAACGCTTTGTTATACGTCGCGGTCTGCATCAGATCGCTGGCCGGCGTAAGCAATTCGAGCCTGATCGCCGCAGCATAAAGGCCGCCCATAAAAAAGAACACGGTAACGCTGACCAGGTACATTATACCGATGCGTTTGTGGTCCTTTGTCAACAGCCACGATTTAAGCGACGTGCCGTTGTTCAAATAATTCAATTTCGGCTGTTCGGGAAATGCCGAACCTATTGCATCAACGTTTTGCATAATCTTTTACCGCCTTATTTATTACTGCTGGCAGTCTTTTCAGTCTCCGGTTTCGCCGTATTTGTATTCGCCGCAGGTGCAGGCGCCGCAGGTGCAGAGGCTCCCGACGTATCACCGCTGAGCGATTTGATATAGGCAACCAGCGAAACAAGCTGTTCTTCGGTGACCTGTCCTTTGAATGTCGGCATTATCGGCTGATATCCTTCGACAACGCGCGCACCCGGATTCAAAATGGAATCGCGGATATATGCTTCGTCCGCGATCACCGTGCTTCCGCCGACCAGTTTCACTTCTTTATTAAATATACCTTCGAGTTTTGCTCCGCGCTGATCGGCTCCGCCGGCGTGACACGACGCACAGCCGAGCTTGTTCGTGAAAAGATCACGGCCGGCTTCGACCGGTGTTTGACCGGAAACATTTCCGCTAAGCCAATTATCGAAATCACGCTGTTCCATAACGATGACCTTTCCGGTCATTCCCGAATGGTTAAGTCCGCAATATTCCGCGCAGAACAAATGATATTCGCCGGGTTCGGTGGCTTCGAACCAAAGATATGTGTAGCGTCCGGGAACAACGTCGGCTTTCGTACGAAAAGCCGGTACAAAGAAACTATGGATGACATCTTCGGTCGTCATCGTAAGCTTTACCTTGCGGCCGACCGGAATATGAAGTTCGTTTATCTCACGCTGGCCGGTCGTGTGCTGCATTTTCCACATCCACTGCTTACCCACAACATACACATCCATTGCTTCATCGGGCATCCGATACTGGTTATAAAAAACGAATGAACCGCCCAAAAAGATGGTCATCGAAATTATAAATGGAATGACCGACCAGGTGGTCTCTAGGACGATCGAACCATGCGGGCCTTCGGGTGAGGCAAACTTCTCTTTCTCGCGAAATTTCACCGCAAAGATGAATACGACCGCGCCGATACCAACAATAAAGAATATGCTGATAAGGATCAGATAGAAAAATAAATACTCAACCTGCCACGAGAATGTCGAAGCCGATTCAGGAAGTAATGGTATCCACGAAGTGTTTTGCATAACCGATTTAAGCCGTCTTTTATATCTTTAACTATTGATATTAAAGACCTTATTTATGATCCGATGATCCGTGTCATCGTCTAAACCATGTTTTCTAGGAAAGCTGCTTCTTTCCTTTTCGCCAAAAAACAAATCCCATTGCGGCCATGCCGAGTATCGTCAGCGCACCGCCGATCCTTACCATACGCATTACCGCAAAACCATATGTCCCGGTCGCCGGGTCGTAATGATAACAGTAGAGCAGCAGTCTTTCGGCCGGATTTCCGATCTTTTCTTCGGCTGATTCCATAATGCCGAATTTAAGATCTTTCGGGGCATAGTCAATGCCGTAAAAATATCGCGACATACGTCCGTCCGGTGTTACGACCATTATCCCGCCGGCGTGAGCGAACTGTTCTGTCTTTTCATCCCATTTGAACGAAAAGCCCGCCGCTTTTGTCGCCGCATCTATCGATGCTTCTGTTCCTGTCAAAAAATGCCAGCCGTTCTCCGATCCGGGATGTCCGTAGCGTTCCACATACGACGCCTTTTTGTTCTTCGCAAGATCCGGTTTATCGTTCTCGCGTTTATCGAAACTGATGGCAATGACATCGAAATCCTTTCCGGCTTCAAGCGACATGCCTTTAAGCGAGCCGGTCAAACCGTTAAGCACCTCATTGCAAAGCATCGGACATTCGTAATAAACAAAAGCCAGAACAACCGGCCGGCCTTGATTAAAAAAGCTGCCGAGCTTTACCATCTTGCCGTCCTCGTTCTTGAATTCGGTCTCAAGCGGCAGTTGTTCTCCAAGTTTCTGTTCGATCCCGATCTTTTTCAAAGCGTTCGGCAACCCGCTGCTGCTCGTTTCCGACGGGTCATAAACCTTTGGCGAATAAAGCGGCGAATTATAATGCTCCGGCCCTTGGGCATTTATTCCCGAACCGGCCGCAAACACTGCGGCAGCCATTATCAATAACGTATATCGTGCAAATCTTTTCATATAACAAACCTCGTTAAAATCAAGATCCCTATCGCCGTGTTTCCGAAGCCACCCTCCCAGCACTCGAATCCGAGATCATCTTTCGCGAACTTTGAAAATCAGCTTCCGCTTGTTCGCCGGCTTTTGCCTTTACATTCTTTTCGATCAGTTTTTCTTTGGCTTCGCTGATCGGCAGCGAAACAACCGTTCCGGTCGCTTCGTCCTTTGTGCCGTTCGCAAGCTGATCTGCCCATTCCTTTTTCAGCACCCAATATTCGGACTGCGGTGCCGTAAGTTCCAAATTGACAAAACCCTTTCGTGTTTCGACACCAAAGCCGGGAGCGGACTGAAGCCGCGGTTCCGGCGGAAGCCGTTCCTTTTCGCTCATCATCATCGGATTTTGCGAAGCTCGTGAGCTTGCCGTCGATGATTCATAAACTCCGAGCAGAACCCACATCAAACAAGATGTTGTAACGATCAGGAGAAAAAGTCCTATGCCGAAATAAGCAATACCTTTTGTGCCCACCGCATTCGGTTCATAGGCCATATCACGCAAGTTGATCTCGTTGTCGTTTTTAGAGTGTGCCATATATCTCTAATGTTTATCGTGATCGATCGCCCGCTGCAGGAACGGATCCATCACCGGAACAAGCGGGCGTTTCGCCAACTGTCCAAAAAAGTACCAAAGCCAAATACCGCCTATCGCAACCGGTGCGACAAAGTCCATCCAGCTAAGCATGAACGCGCCTTTTTCAAGGCCGTGCATATTGATGCGCGGATTCGGGCCGATCAAATAGAACATATCGACGAGTCTCATTAATAGGATAAACCCGGCGATCCCGGCCAGCAATTTCGCCCTTCGCTTCAGATCCTGAAGAAGCAGGACAAGGAACGGAAAAGCAAAATGCAGCAGAACGAGAAGCATCCCAATAACGCCCCAAGCTCCTCTCATGCGGACAATGAACCAACCTGTTTCTTCCGGGATATTTCCCGCCCAGATGATCAGGAATTGCGAAAAATTGAAATACGCCCAAACCATCACGAACGCGAGTATGAGTTTGCCAAGATCGTGAAAATGGCGTTTGCCGACAACATGATTCATCGGAGCTTTGTCCGACAGCATGGCCAAAATAAGTACGCCGAAACAGAGAAAGCTTAATCCCCAACCGGCAACGAACAGAAGCCCGTAGATCGTCGAGAACCAATGCGGATCCAATATCATCACCCAATCGACAGCAGCAAAACTGACAATGATCGCATAAATGAACGTGGCCGGGCCGGAAAATCTTGAAGATGTCCGTAAAAGAGCGGCCGCCGCCTCATTATCTTTTGCCTTGTCCTGCTCTCCGCCCCATTTATTCAGCAGATAGGCCATTATTCCCAAAAGAAGAAAATACCCGATAGAACGAAGCACCCAGCTTTCAGGGGTCATGAACCAGCCGCGCTGAACAACGGTCGGGTCGGTAGCCGGCAGATGGGTAAATTCATAAACGGTTTTGGTCATAACGCCGATGGCCAATGGAATGAATAAAATAACAACGACCGGAAATACCCGTGTTGCTGCTTCGGCTACGCGGCGAATTGCCACGCCCCATGCTCCGCCGGTCATATATTGGAGCATAAGGATCCCGAGTCCGCCGATGGTTATACCGCCCCAGAAAATAAAGCCCAAAAGCCATGACAGCAATGCCTGTTCCGGCTGAAAATACAACCCGACAGCCCATACGATCAAAGCTATGCCGCCAACGCCGAGCGCAAGCGTACGATAACGAGCTAGATCTGCAGGAGCCTGATAATTAGCGATCTCCGCCATTATTTGCCACCTCCGGTTCCGGCATTCGTATTTGCCGCCGATGTATTTGCGGCGGATTTCGAAACTTCGGGTGCTTTTTGCGTGTTTGAATTCATCGTTGAAATCCCGTTCGGATCCTTGCTTATCTGCAATGCTCTTATATAAGCCACGATCGCCCATCTGTCGGCCGCGGAAATGACCGGGCCGTATCCGCTCATCCGTCCCCAACCGTTCGTTGCCACATCGAAGAAATGTCCGACCGGAGCATTTCGCAAACGGTCATCGTGATATGTCGGCGGCTGCGGAAAACCGCGGCGGACGACCATTCCGTCGCCATCGCCCATAGGGCCGTGGCAAACGGCGCAATATATATCAAAGCGATTTTGCCCGCGGTCTATCAATTCTTTTGTAACAGGCATCGGAAACTCATCGACAGCATTCGGAAAACTGGAAACGAGCGTGTTTCCCGAAGCATCGGTCGTCGTTTCAACGACGGCGTTCGCATCCGGATTATCTATCTTTCCGGTATAAAGAGCTTTATTCTCGTGAAGCTGGCCGCGTGCGACCGTTCCGTCCGGAGCATTTCGCGAAGCCCGCTTATCACTAAAGAACTTGCTTTCCTTATATGCTTTGTACCGCGGCTGATCCTGCATGTCGAAACGAACTCCGCAGCCTGAAGCAAATATGCCAAAAGCGGCAATGATCAGGAAGCCGATGCGTTTCTTACGCGGAAAATATAGTCTATTCCTCGACATCGAAAACCTCCTGCGGACCCAAACTTTCCATAAAGCTGCGTGTTTTTTCGTAATCGAATTGATCATCTTTTGATTCAATGACAAGAAAGAATTTCTCTCTTGTCGCCAAAGCGAACCGCGGCACATTAAAGACCGGATGATAAGGCTGCGGCAAACCGTTCAGCAAAAGCATGCCGAAAACTGCCGTAATGCCGGCAAAAAGGATCGTCAATTCAAATGTCGGCGGAACCATTGCCGGAATACTGATCGCCGGCCGGCCGCCGACGTTGATCGGATAATCGATATAATGTATGTAAACCTGCAAGGCGATCGCCGAGATCATACCCAGAACACCGCCGGCAAAAACCAATACCGGTAAAATGCTCCGCTTGATGCCGAGAGCCTCGTCCATTTCATGAAGCGGAAAAGGCGAGAACGCATCGGTCTTGGTATAGCCTTCTAGGCGAGCGCTTCTGGCCGCATCGACAAGCTCGGTCGCGGTGTCGAATTCAGCCATTAAGCCGTAAAGATTATTTTCCATAGCCATACAGTTATTTGACCCCCGAAGCCCTATTGATTTGGCGGATCCGTCCGGTCATAAGTTTCCTCGATCATAACGACATTCTCTTCAAAATCCTGGTGATGTCCGTGCACATTGGCATCCGGCAAAAGCGTGCGGACCTCAAAGATCGAAATGATCGGCAAAAATCTAACGAAAAGAAATATCAGCGTAAAGAATAGGCCCAGCGTTCCCAGGAACATTGACCAATCCCATATCGAAGGCGAATATAACGCCCATGACGAAGGCAAAAAGTCACGCTGAAGACTGGTTACAATGATCACGAAGCGTTCCAGCCACATACCGATACTTACTACGATCGATATAACGAAAAGCCAGAATGCGCTTTCGCGAAAACGCTTGAACCACAAAAGCTGTATCGTCACGCCGTTGCAAAGGATCAGCAGCCAGTACATATACCAATAAGGGCCGCCCCAGATACGGTTCGTGACCATGAAATATTCATACAGGCTGGAGCTGTACCAGCCGAAATATGCTTCCATAATGTATGAATAGAACACGATCAGGCCGGTTGCAAGCATCACTTTTCCGCAATAATGCAAATGCGTATCGGTAATGAAATCCTTCATATTGAACCAGCGCCGAAGCGGGATACAAAGGATCAGCACCATGGCAAAACCTGCGTAAACAGCTCCGCCGACGAAATACGGCGGAAAGAATGTCGCATGCCAGCCCGGTATCTGCGAAACCGAGAAGTCGAATGAAACGATCGAGTGAACCGAAAGCACAAGCGGGGTCGAAATACCGGCAAGCAGCAGATACGCCAATTCGTATCTATGCCAATGCCGAGCCGAACCTCGCCAGCCCCAGCTCAATATTGAATATGCGAATTTGAAATATTTATTCTTTGCACGGTCGCGGAGCGTCGCGATATCCGGTATCAATCCAACATACCAGAACAGCAGTGAGATCGTGGCATATGTCGAAACGGCAAAAACGTCCCAGATCAGCGGACTGCGGAACTGTGGCCATATGCCCATTGTATTTGGTATCGGGAACAGCCAATAAGCCGCAAGCCACGGACGGCCCGTATGCATGATCGGATAGATGCCGGCGCAGGCAACTGCAAAAAGCGTCATCGCCTCGGCAAAACGGTTGATGGATGTTCGCCACTTCTGATTAAGCAGAAGCAGAATGGCCGAGATCAAAGTTCCGGCGTGTCCGATACCGATCCACCAAACAAAGTTGATGATCGGGAACGCCCAGCCGACCGGTTGATTCGTACCAAAAATACCGATGCCCTTAACGACGAGGTATGAAACCGTCATCATTAGGATCTGGGCAACAAGAAATGCGATGGCAAATCCTATATACCAGCCGAAAGGCGTCCGCCGTTTGAGGGCAAGATCGCCGATCTTGTCGGAAACGCTTCCGAAACTATGGTCGCCTTCAACGACCGGCGGCTGCATTCTGTCTTGTATCGCTTTTAAGTCCTGCATATTATTAGCAAATCGCGAATTCTCCGTTCGGGTCAGATCTTGCTTGATCCAAACAGATACTAATGGCCGCCCTCCGCTGCTTTATTTCCTTCGTGTCCACCTTCTTCGGCGACTGCCGGTGGTGGCTTCAACGGCTTATAATCAGGCATTAGTTTGTTATAGTTTTTAAGCCCGGCCAAATATGAAGTTCTCGGTTGAGTATTCAATTCGTTCAAAAGCTTATAGTCGCGTTTATCCTGTTTCGATCTTGCGACGCGGCTCTCCGGATCGTTCATATCGCCGAAGATTATCGCCTGCGTCGGGCAGGCCGATTGGCATGCCGTGACGATCTCGCCGTCAGCGACCTTTCGGCCGGCTTTTTGAGCCTCGATGCGGGCGGCGGCTATACGCTGAGTGCAGTATGTGCATTTTTCCATAACGCCGCGGCTGCGGATCGTTACTTCCGGATTTCTCATCAATTTATATTGCGGCGTATCCCAATCTTGATACAGCATAAAATTGAACCGGCGCACTTTATAAGGACAGTTGTTCGAGCAATATCGTGTTCCGACACAGCGGTTATAAACCATGTCATTGAGCCCTTCGGCTGAATGAACGGTCGCATGAACCGGACAAACCACCTCGCACGGAGCCTGTTCGCACTGCATACAAAGCACCGGCTGAAACGCCATTGTATCGGGTTCATTAACGCTCGTGCCCGTAAAATATGCATCGACACGCATCCAATGCATTTCGCGGCTGCGGGCGACCTGTTCTTTGCCGACGACCGGAATATTATTTTCCGATTGGCAGGCAATTACGCAGGCGTTGCATCCAACGCATGAGTTCAGATCGATCGTCATTCCCCAACGGTGATTTTCGTTGTACTGTTCTTGATAGACCGTCGGATCGTACATCGACTTCGGATACTCGTCGGGTTGTTTATATTTATCCGGCTCCGCGTTGAATTGATCGAGTTCGAGTGTGCGAAGCAGGTCGCGGCCTTCCATATTGAAATGGATCTGAGCCGACACGACCTCTGAGCGTTCACCGGTCTTTTCGATGGTTCCGGTGCCGAAGTTCATTGCGTTCGAACGCTGAACATCGAACGTGCTATAGCCGAGTCCGGTTCCGATCTTGCCAGCTCGCGTTCGGCCATAACCCATGAATATTGTGATAACGTCGTCCGGCTGGCCGGGCGATATCCACATCGGGATCGGCTTGTTTATCTTTGAGCCTTCAAATGTCAGCGTCACATTATCGGAAGATTCGTTGTTTCCGCGCGTATTCAAAAAAGGAACGCCGACAACACCGCCGGAGATGTTTCGCGGATCGTTGCCTTGATTTATTTCAAGTTTCGCGGCCGTTGCCGGGCTGATCAAAGCAACGTTCTCCCATGTGATCTTGTTCAGCGAATTCGGCAGTTCCTGAAGCCAACCGTTATTTACAAAGCGTCCGTCATAGATCGAAGGATCCGGAAGGATCGTTATTTCAAGTCCGCCGGTATTTGCCGGAGCCTGCGGCAGTGTGCTCAAAAATGCGGTACTAACCGTCATCGATCTTGTCGGCAAAGCAGTATTCGCAATAAATCCTTGATGCAGGGCCTTTCGCCATTTGTCTTCGAACGCGGCAGGTTCAGCCGATACCGGAGCTGTTACAGCCGCCGGAGTCGCCGCCGCTGCCGGAGTTGCCGCAGCAGTAGCCGCTTTTGCTTCGGCCGGAGCCGGAACCGCCGCCGATGTCGGGAATGTTTGCGTCTGCCAATATTCCTTAACAATGTCCGCGTCTTTTTTGTCGAAATTTTCCGCAAAGAAAAGCTGAACCAGTTCGTGGTCGCTGTTGCTTTCGTATAAAGGCTCGATCAGCGGCTGTACCAAGGTCGCAGTTCCGTCAAACGCACGTCCGTCGCTCCAACCTTCGAGATAATGTTTTTTCGATGCATGCCAGTGGCAGATCTCGGCGGTCTCATCGACCTGGTCGCCCATATGAACACGAAATGGCACTTTTTCCAATCGTTCTCGGTTCAGTTTCAGATCGACCGGCGTGTTATAGACCGGATTTCCGCCAATTATGACGAGGATCTTTACGCGGCCGGCATCGATATCCGCCACGAGTTCCGCCAATTGTTCGATCTGTGTCTGTTCCGAAGGCGTCAAAGGATCTGTGTAAACGACCGTTTTACCGACATTCCCCAAAGCCGAATTCATCGCATGGGCGAGAGCGTGGACTACCGCCGGCTGATTATTTCCGGCAACGACCAAAGACTTGCCTTGAAATTGTTTGAGGTCGTTCGCCATCGCCGCGATCCAATCGCCGTGCAGCGAACTCGAAGAAGAAGCACCCGAAACGCCGAGAGCCGCGGCTGCCGCAGTCGCAAGCTCGATCATCTGACTCGGCTTTACGGCCAAACGGTGATCTGCTTTGGCTCCCATCAATGTCGTGGTTGTTTCGATCGCATAAAGCCTGTTTATATCTTTTCGATCTTCGGTATGCGACCGGCCTTTTGCAAAATCGCGAATGTATCTGGCATTAAAGCCCGAGAAAATATCGGCGTCGAGCGACAGGATACGTTCCGCCGCATCAAACTTATAAATAGTGTGAACCGGCGAACCGAATGCGAGTTTCGCACCGGCGATCGCGTTGTCGTTATTGACCGGCTCGTATTGAATATGCTTTGAATTCGGGAGTTCGACCTTGATGCGTTTGAATTGATCAAGCAGTGTCGGAGATGTTGTCGTTTCGGTCAGGAACCGTATGCCGGCTCCGCCATCGACACGATTTTTGTCGATCTCGGATCTGAACTTGGTCATTAGATCCTGCCATGTCGTCGGGCTGCCGCGGAATGTGGTTTCCTGCGAACGATCCGGATCGTACATATTCAGAAGCGATGCCTGCGCAAGAACATCCGTTGAACCAAGGCTGCCCGGATGATCCGGATTGCCTTCGATCTTGACCGGACGTCCATCGTATGACTTAGCCAGCAGTCCTGTCGCAATGCCGCCGAGCGACATTGAGGTTGCATAATAATTTGGAACGCCGGGCAGTAGGCCGTCAGTATATTTAACGTACGGAACGATCTTTTCGAGCGGCTGAATAACACAACCGGTCAATCCGGCAAAGGCCAGTGATGCGCCCATTACCTTGACGAAGTTACGCCGGCTCAACGAGTTATCCCATTCTTCGATCTGTTCAGGGTATTCCTGTCGAATGAGATCCGCAAATTCAGGCGTATCGGCAAATTCTTCGACACTTCGCCAGTATTCCTTACCATTTTCAGCCAAAATACGTTTCCGCATCGAAGCGAAATTTTGTTTGCTGTCCTTGCTGGGCATCTTTTACTGATTCCTCTTATTTACAAACTTGACTAGCTCTTACTTAAAATCTATCTGTGGCATGTCGAGCAGCTCGTAAGCATTTCCCGACTGCGTATCGCATATTGTTCCTTCAATTCCACGCGGCGTTCGGCGGTAATATTACTGTCCTTCCACTGCATATTGAAGATCTCCGATTTTGGCCTGATGAACTGGCTCGGGTCTTTGTGGCATGAAAGACACCATTCCATCTGCAGCGTGTTTGCCTGATAAACGGCCGGCATATTATCTATCTCGCCGTGACACGTTGAACAGCCTACGCCTTTCGCGACGTGAATGCTGTGGTTGAAATATACATATTCCGGCAGATCGTGAACACGCGTCCATTCTATAGGCTTGTTATCGCGGAAGCTGGCCCGAACCGGTTCGAGATATTCCGAATCCGCGAATAATTGGCTGTGACAGTTCATACACGTCTGTGTCGCCGGAAGTCCTGCCGAAGCGGCAGTTTCCACCGTCGTATGACAATAACGGCAATCGATGCCGTCGTCACCGACGTGATGCTTGTGGCTGAATTGAACAGGCTGCATCCTTTCAACATGACGTCCTGTGATCCAGTCGGATCGTGAGACGGTTGTATATAGATAGAATGCCGCGACCGCCAATAGAACGCCCGTAACCATTGTGATGCGGGCTATGTTGTTCGCACTCTTTTTGAAAAATTGCGCCATTTTGTAGTTCTCTCGCGTTTCCGTTATACGGAAGTCAGATCGAATTTCTTTTTCAGGACGGCTTTGTCGAAGCCGTCGAGAATATGATCTATGTTGTCTTTAGAATGCCTAACGTAAAACTAATCCAATTCTACTAAAAGAAAAAAATTCCGCAAATGCGACAAACAAAAAATATACCGTTGCGGTACAAAGTTGCAAAGCCGCGGTAAATTAGCCGAACTGATATTACAAATTACAAACTTTTTAACTCTGATTATATTTCGGCTTCGGCGGTTATGAGAGCAACGCCTACAGCAGCCGCAAGATCGCCGAGTTCGCCTGCAACTATCGAGGTGTCAGTGAAAGAAGGGCCGAAGGAAAGCTCCTTCGCTCTGGCTTTTATCGCACTAAGGACACGGGAGCCCGCTTTCATTACTTCTCCGCCGATAACGATCTTATCGACATTCAAAAGATTTATCACCGAAGCGACCGCCGTGCCGACATAAGTTCCGGTGCGCTCCAGCATCAACTGCGCGAATTCGTCCTTTTTCTTTGCCGCCGCGATTATGTCTTCGAATATTATTTCACGATCGGTTATTTTGCCGAGAGCCGATGTGTTGTCCTGATTGAATCGATTTCGCGTGCGGCGGGCGATGTTTGCCGCCGACGCTACATCTTCAAGGCGTGTGCCGTCCGAATTGATGGCAATGTAGCCGAATTCGCCTGCAAAACCCGAAACGCCGCGCCAAAGCATTCCGTCAAAAACGAACGCTCCGCCAACGCCGTCGCCAAGTGTCGCGTAAAACATGCTTCGGCTGCCGTTTCCGGCTCCGATCTTGTATTCGGCATAAGCCGCGGCGTTCGCATCATTCTCAAGTATTAATTTCGTATTCGTCGCGGATTCGATATCGGCCACGATCGCACGCGCGGAGGCGACGGAGATGCTCGCCGAATATGCAACGCGGCCGGCTTCCTTTTCGACCAGTCCGGGAATGGCGATGCCGGCAGATTCAAAATGTCCGAATTCTTTTCGCAGGCCGTTCAGGAAATCGGCGATCTGCGGAACCGGATCCGAACTTGTATCAAGATCGGCTCGGCTCGATGCGAGAACATTTCCGACACCGTCCGTTTTAACGGCTTTAAGGCCGGAAGCAGACATTTCGCAGCCGATGAGATCTTGTTCGTTTTCACTCTTTGTGGACATAGTTTTTACGTGAATCTAGCGCGATTTTAGACACAGTTCGAGCCGCTGTCAATCAATTATCAACTGCTTTCGATAAACTGCAAAAACAGCCCCGAAATGCCATGTCCAAAATTTTATTCTTTGACGTAATGCTTTTGTAAAGATACTCTTTTGAGTGTCTTTAATTTTTTTAAAGTCCTCGTATGGATCATCTTCAAGAAATCATCCAGCAATACGGTGTGTATGCCGTTTTCTTTTTATGCACCGTCGAAGGAGACATAACCCTGTTGATCTCCGGGGCGATGGCTCACAGTAGCTTTTTTGGTAATTACAGTGTTTTGAAATTGTTTCTTGCTGGAACTCTCGGCGGAATGGCCGGAGACCTCTTCGGTTATGGAATGGGACGGCTGTTTCACGAAAAGGCAAAAAATTACCGTTATTACCGGTTGACCCAACCGCGTATCGAACGTCTTATCGATAAATTCGGCAGCTTTGCTCTCATTATCTCAAAATATATTTACGGCATTCGCCTAGCGATGTGTGTATTTTACGGGATCGGCAAAATGCCTCTGCTGCGTTTTTTGATACTTGATGCGATAAGCTGCGGGCTTTGGGTTGTGATCTTGGCCGGGCTCGGATATTTCTTCAGCGGAGCCATTTCGACCATTGTCGGTAATTTCGAACAGGTCGGCATTTTGCTTTTCTTCTTTATTTTATTTGCCGTCATTGTGCTTTATACGGCCGAAAGATATTGGCTATCTGAAAAGGTCGAATCCGCCGATCCGGAAACACTGCTAAAGATCGAAGAAAAACTTCATGTTATCGAGGACAAGGCTCAGGGCAAACTTCACGACCTGAGCGAACGCCTTCATTTGACCCGCGAACCGAATGTCGAAGATGGTGAACCAAGACCGAACACAGGCAAAAAGAAATCGACCGCCGCAAAAAATTGAATCTCAAACTATTCATCACAGCGGCTTTTGCTGTATTATGTCCAAGCACCTTTTTGTTCAGTAAATTAATTTTTTAGAGGCTATAATTTTGTGATAATCGAAGCATCCGCTCCGACAAGAGTTGACCTAGCTGGAGGCACCATAGATATACCGCCGCTTTTCCTTTTTCACGAAGGAGCATCGACGGTGAATTTTGCCATCGATCTAAAGGCTTACTGCCGCATCGAAACCCGCACGGACGGACGCATTTCTCTGGAAAGCGTCGATCGCGGAGTTAAATTCGAGATCGAGTTGGCGGAGATCGACCGCCTAAAGAACGAACCGCGGCTCGAACTTCTATGCAAACTCGTTTATTTTTTCAGACCGACCACCGGTTTTAATATGACGACGCGTTCGGAAGTTCCCGCAGGTGCCGGGCTTGCCGGCTCATCGACACTGAACATCGCCTGTATCGGCGCACTGAATGAACTCGTCGGCAATCGTTACACCGCCGATGAATTCATACGCATAGCGGCCAATGTAGAATGTCAGGTAATAAAGGTTCCGACCGGATTTCAGGATTATTATTCGGCACAATACGGTGGTATTTCATGTATTCATTTCGATCCTGCGGGCATAGAGCGCGAAGCACTCATGGTCGAGGCAGAAAAACTCGAAGAACGCATCGCCGTTTGTTATACCGGCGAACCGCGAAATTCCGGCACGAATAATTGGGAAATAACAAAACGTCACATTGACGGCGACCGCGATCTTTTCGATATTTTTGAGGAGATCCGCGATACGTCGATCGACCTGCGAACGGCATTGCTCGAACGCGATTTCGATCGTGCCGGCGAAGTTATTCGCGATTCATTTCCCGGACGAAAAAAGCTCTCGCCAAACATCACAACACCGCAGATGGATAAACTCATCGCCATTGCCCATGAGAACGGCGCCGTCGGAACTAAAGTTTGCGGAGCAGGCGGCGGCGGCTGTATCGCTTTTTACTGCGAACAAGGCCGCCGGGCAGATGTCGAAAAAGCACTCGCCGCCGAACCGGGCTGCGAAGTTCTAAATTGGAAAATAAGCAAACAAGGTTTGAACGTAAATGTTACCCACGACAGCTTTGAAGCTGTATAGATCTCAGGAGGAAAGATATGAAGAGACCGCTCGCAATAATGCTGTTCATAACCGCACTCAGCATAGCCGCATATTCCCAGACATCGCCAGGCCATTTGTTCTGGTTTGGCACGATCGACGATAAGGCACAACTCATAGTTAATGCATCGGGCGTTCAGGTAAAAACGATCTCAGGAAAAGAGAACGGTCAGGGCAGTTATAGCTTTTCGGCATATTTCCCTACATCTGGCGCAACCGTAAACGTAGCAACAAAGCAAGGGCGTTCTTCCGCAACCATGATCCAACAGCCTTCTTCCGAAAATAATTACACGGCGATCATTGAGATCAATGATTCAAAAGGCGGAGACGATGAATATCTTATAGATATCTATTGGTAGGCCTAAACTGTTTGTGCGATGGCTCTCGTCAGCGAACCGAAAATATCGCGGCCATCGTTCGAACCTAATAACTCTTCGAAAGCTCTTTCGGGATGCGGCATCATACCTAGAACATTTCGATCGAGATTGCATATTCCGGCAATGTTCGACCGGGCTCCGTTCGGGTTCGATTCGGCGGTTATCTCGCCGTCGTCGCCGCAATAACGAAAAACGATCTGGCCGTTCTCTTCTAAAGAATTAAATGTCGCATCGTCGCATGTAAAATTCCCTTCGGCATGCGCGACCGGTATGGACAGAACACGGCCGTTCTCCAATTGGCTTGTGTAAGGCGTGTTGTCGTTTTCCACGCGGATATTTACATGTCGGCAAACAAAATGCAGGCCCGCATTTCGCATCAAAGCTCCGGGCAGCAAGCCGGCTTCGCATAATATTTGAAACCCGTTACAAATACCAAAAACGAATTTTCCTTCAGCGGCAAGATCTTTTACGGCCTTCATCACCGGCGAAAATTTTGCCAAAGCTCCTGCTCGAAGATAATCGCCGTAAGAAAATCCGCCAGGAACAATTACCGCGTCAAAACCGCTGAGATCAGTTTCCTTGTGCCATATGAATTCGACCGGCTGGCCGACGTGCTTCGAAAGCACATGATAAGCATCATGATCGCAATTTGAACCCGGAAAAACTATTACTCCAAATTTCATGTCAGCTCTGCTCCGTTTCCACTCTGTAATCTTCGATGACAGGATTTGCCAAAACGTCTTTTGCTATCTTCTCGGCGGCATTTCGCGCATCGCTCTCCGAAACAAGATCATCGAACATTATCTCGAAATATTTTCCCTGCCGGACATCTCCGATCTTCGCAATATCTGCTGATTCGATCGAATGCTTTATTGCCGTTCCCTGCGGATCGAGGACACTCGGTTTTAAAGTAACGTAAACTTTTGCTTTCATTTTTTCTCCCGAAATAAATTGTAGATTGTTACGCAAATTGTTGTATTTATCAACGTCTTGTGTTAGATTTCACGTGTTCTTCGTAACATCTTTACGAAATAAAAATTTCATCGGATCAATTTTTAGAGGAGATATTTATTTAATATGCAGAATCCATCAGGCGGAAAGACCGCCCTCGGACTTGATTTAAATGTAGGCGCGCTTCTTACGAACCTTCCGGTCTGCGGCATCAATCTTATTTACAGCATCATCGTTCTCGTCACCGATAAAACGAATAAGATCGTACGCTTTCACGCCATGCAATCGCTCTTGCTTATCGCCGGAATGATCGTTTTTGTTTTCGGCGTCGTGATCATCAGCATCATACTCGCATTTATCAGCAGCACTTTGAGTATGCTTTTCAGCCTTCTCACTTGGGTCGTTGTCCTTGCGTTCATCGGCTTAGCGATCTTGCTCTGCATAAAAGCTTACGGCCTGCAAATGTTCAAATTGCCGATTATCGGTGATTTAGCCGACAAATGGTCGAACTAATTTTAATCCGGACAACTTATTCGGCTGTCCATTCTAAATATAAAGGCGAACATCTCATCTTTTAAAGAAATGGAATGTTCGCTTTTTTCTTTTGAAAATGAGAGTTTATTTGGATAACTGTGCGTTTAACCGGCCTTTTGACGATCAAAATCAAATTAGGATCAAGATCGAAACGGAAGCAAAGCTCTACATACAGCAAGAAATTGATTTGGGTCGGATCGAACTTGTTTGGTCTTACATTAATGAAAGCGAGAATTTACAAAATCCATACCCTGAAAATCGCTCATATATTTTTCTATGGAAGAAGATCGCTGCGGTCAAGATCTACGAAACGAAAAATATTCTCACGAATGCTGACAATTTAGTAAAATTAGGACTCAAAGCAGGTGACGCACTGCATTTGGCTTCCGCGATCGAAGGAAATGCAGACTACTTTGTAACAACAGATGATGGTATTCTTAGAAAGATTAAGAATTATCTTGCAGTAGAGATCGTTAACCCTACTGAACTTATAAGCAAGATCACATAGTTATGAACACAGATACCGAAATTCGCATACGCGGCGTAGAAGCTCTTGTATCCAACTTGGGTATTGTTGAAGCGGAACGTTTCATTGCCTTGATAAATCGCGAACCTTTCGACTACACGAAATGGCGAAGAAGCTTGTGGGAAAATGAAACGGTCGAAACAATAAGCAAACGAGCCATGAAAGAAGTTGAGGAAGCCCGCTAACATAACTGCCGGAATTAGGATCGGTGGTGTGACCTATTGTGCCTTAATCGAAAACCCTTTCAAATACCTTCTCCACGTTACGCATATAATGTTTCACATCGAACACGCGTCCTATTTCCTCGGGTGTCAGCGCGGCGGAAATATCAGCATCCGCAAGCACCAGCGAACTATATTCGCCGCCTTCATCCCAGACCTTCATCGCGTTTCGCTGTGTATAAACATATGCGTCCTCACGCGAAATTCCCTTTTGCGTTAAAGCCAGCATCAATTGTCCGCTGAAAACCAATCCGCGTGTCAGGTTCAGATTCTTCAGCATATTTTCCGGGTAAACGACGAGCGTATCCAAAAGCGAAGCAGCCTTTGCCAAAATATAATCGGTCACCGCTGACGAATCCGGCAGCACAATTCGTTCGGCCGAAGAATGCGATATATCGCGTTCGTGCCAAAGCGCGATGTTCTCCAATCCGACGATCGAATTCGCACGAACCGTTCGTGCCATTCCGCAGATGCGTTCCGATAATATCGGATTTCGTTTATGCGGCATAGCCGACGAACCTTTCTGCCCGGCCTTGAATTTTTCCTGAGCTTCGCGAACTTCTGTTCGCTGCCAATGTCTCACCTGAAGCGCCATTTTTTCGAGTGTCGATGCGATAATGCCGAGCGTGCAAAGATATTCGGCGTAACGGTCGCGTTGTATGACCTGCGTCGAAACATCGGCCGCGCCGATGCCGAGCTTTGCACAAACACGTTCTTCGACATCAGGCGAAAGATGTGCAAAAGCTCCGACCGCACCGCTGATCTTGCCGACGGCAACAGCCTTTTTGGCTAATACGAGCCGTTCGCGGTTTCGCTGCATTTCCGAATACCATAATGCCCAAACCAATCCGAACGAAGTCGGTTCGGCATGTATCCCGTGCGTCCTGCCGATCTGCGGCGTGTCCTTAAATTCATATGCACGGCGTTTTAGGATCGGCATCATTGCATCGATCTTCGCCAGCAAAATATCGCATGCTTCTTTCAAAAGCAGAGCATTTGCCGTATCGACAACATCGCTGGATGTGAGTCCGTAATGCACGAACCGGGCAGCTTCACCGATATTTTCGGCAAGGTTCGTAGTAAATGCGATGACATCGTGGTCGGTCGTTTTCTCGATCTCGGTTATTCGCTCAACGGTGAATGCGGCCTTTGACTTGATCTCTGCCAATGCTTCTTTTGGGATCGTCCCGTCTTCGGCGTGAACTTCGCAAACGGCTATTTCCACATCGAGCCATTTTTGAAATTTATTCTGCTGCGACCAAACCGCGCCCATTTCGGGCAATGTGTATCTTTCGATCATGTTAAAAAGATAATGGCAAAACTTTACGCATTCAACCGTCAATATTAAAATCTTCCATAGACGGCTTTTTTATGTCATTACGAACAAGCCAGATGGGCACAAAAACAGAGCTTGCGAACATGCTTCGGCTGCAGCCAATTATTGGCCCGGTCAGCGAGGTTGCACTGGCTCATGAAATAAACAGGCAAAGCGTTGTAAAAGAATTGCTTGTACATATTTTTTTGATGTCGAAATTCAACATTATCGACACAGTTCTGTCCGCGGCCGCCGCTAAAAGCCAATACTTCACAGCGACTGCCGGAAACCAGGCGGCCCATTGCGCGCCCGGGCAGATTTACAGCAGATCGAAACCGATCCAACAACTTATAGATGGAAAGGACGATCTCGACCTGGAAGTAGAAAATCTTTTTGGTCGGACAGATGATATTCTTTCAAAATTCAATACGGCCGATTCGCGAGCCGAAGAAAATGGGCTTCGCATTGGGTTTGGAGCTGCCTGTCGGCAAGCCGCAGCCGCCGGAAAATATTCCCGTTTCAATCGTGCCGAAGAATTTTACCCGCAGATCGCATCGGCTTTCGCTACTTATAAAGCTCAGGGAATTCTTGCGTATTCCGAAGCTATAAACCGGCAAATGGCTCTTATGACAACGTCCGTAGGCCCAACGCCGGAAGCTCGACAGGAAACGATCGCCATCCTCGAGTTCTATTCGAATACACTTTTAACCGCAATGGAAACTCATGAAACCGTCCAAGGCCTTTATCCTGAAGATCTTTGGCGAAAATACCGCGATTCCGTGCGGTCTTAAAAAGCGAGAAAAAGTTAAACTCATTCAATCACACACCGGGTCGAATGATCTATTATTTATCCGATGGGAAAAATAAATTCATTAAACCCGACAAAGTTGGCGGCGGCTTGTCAAAAACTCGCGACAACAGATAAACATCTAGCGAAAGTTTACGAAAAATATGGTGTGCCGCCGCTTTGGGACAGGCCGCCGGGATTTGCGACGCTGCTTCAGATCATTCTCGAACAGCAGGTTTCGCTGGCTTCGGCAAAGGCTTGTTATGACAAACTCGAGTTATATTTGGGACAAGTTTCGCCGGAAGCTTTGCTTTCATTGACCGATGCCGAGCTAAAAACAGTAGGCTTCAGCCGTCAAAAAACGGCCTATGCCAGGCATTTGTCCGAATCGATACTCAAAAACCACATCGACCTCGACAGCTTGCACCAATTGCCCGACGCCGATGTAAAAACCGAGCTGATAAAATTAAAAGGCATCGGCGAATGGACGTCTGATATCTATTTGTTAATGGCTCTGCTGCGGCCGGATGTTATGCCGAAAGGCGATATCGCTTTGCATTCGGCTTGGCATAGGATCAGCGGCGAACCGCGGCCAGATTCGCAAAGCTTTGTCGAAATGGCCGTAAAATGGTCGCCGCACAGATCGGCGGCGGCTCGGCTGTTGTGGCATTTTTATCTCGAAGAAAAAGCGGCCGCGCGTAAGAAATGAGATTTCACGGCAAACATTTCGCGAACTTTATACATCTGTTATCGTTAGAGGTCTGTGATCACAAATTTACGAGGTATCAAATGAAATTTCGAGTATTTACGGCGTTGTCGATAGCGATATTGGCTCTCAATTTTGCAGGTTCGACGCTTGCCGACGGATCGAAGAAAAAAGCGGCCGGTGCCGATCTGGTAACAATGCTGCCGGCTTCGCACGGCGTTGTATCTATTGATGTTAAACGTCTGCTGAACGAAGGGTTGCCGACAATGCTTTCTTCAAAGCCCGAATGGGTCGCTCAGATGAACGAAGGCATTGACGGCTTTCGCGGCAAAACCGGTCTCGATCTGCGGATGTTCGATCAAGCTGCCGTCGGCGTAAACGTAACAGATCTCGGCAACGGAAAATTTGATCTCGATCCGGTGGTGCTTGCCAAAGGCGATTTTAACGCCGGTTCGCTTATTGCGATCGCAAAGGTCGCTTCCGATGGCAAATACCGCGAAGAAAAGGTCGGAACACATTCATTGATAATTTTTTCGGTCAAAAAAGCTGCTGACAAAGCCGCCGCAAAAGCCGGTGAAGTTGACGGACGAACGAACAGCATTATGGAATCCGTCGGCGATTCGCTGTCGGAAGAAGTTGCCGTAACTGCCTTGAATAGCAATACATTGGCATTCGGTACCGTTGCTCGCGTCCGCGAAACGCTTGACCGCAAAACAAAAATTTCGCCGCAGTTGAACGCTTTGCTCGCAAAATATCCGAACACGATCGCTAAAATGGCAGCGACCGTTCCATCCGGATTATCGAAATTCGTACCGATGGAAAACGACGAGATCGGCAATAACATCGACAGTATTCGGGCGATCTCCGGCGCATTCAATGTCACGCCGGTTGAAACCACATTTATGCTGTCGGCAAAAACACTGCAGGCTGCTCAAGCAAAAAGCCTTTACGAATTGATGGATGGAATGATGGCTTGGGGCGGAAACCTTCTCTCTGCTTCGAAGCGGGACGATCAACAGGTTTTCGGTCGATTGCTGAAATCTGCAAAGCTATCGCAAAAAGGTACGATGATCGATCTTACTCTGCCGGTCGCACAAAGCGATATCGATTCGCTGATCGGTATGATCAAGCTAAAGCCCGAAACCGAAGCCGAGCCTAAACCGGATGCGGCCGATCCGAAATAGCCGCGATAAGATAAAAGAGGACATCTGAAAAGTCTGTGTGTTTCCGGTTTTGTTCTGTGTTTTCTGTGGTATTCCTGATCTTACAGAATGCTGAACACAGAATGCACTGACTGAATGAACCACAGAAAATGACTTTTCAGCATCCTCTTTTTTTATCAACGATATCTGCGATATTGCTGCCGACGCGGCTGTTTGGCAAATCGGTCAAGATCGCGGTTATAGCTTCCGTCATTATTCAAGAGCGGATAAAGCTGCAAACCCGATGAAAGATAAGCCGCGCGCAGTTCCACAGGCCGCGTTCCGGCTCGATCTATGACACGCACGGAAGTTCCGCGGACATCGGCGATCCAATCGGCAAATTCATACGCACGACCAACCGTCGCCGAAAGCAAAAGCAGCCTGATACGCGGCGGCGTGAGAATTATCGCTTCTTCCCAAACATGCCCGCGTTCATCGTCCGCCAAATAATGAGCCTCGTCAAAGATCACAAAATCGGTATTTAACTGCGTTCCGCCGCGCATAGCGTCAAAGATCTGGTTGCGGTAGATCTCGGTCGTGCCGACGATAAGCGGAGCGTTGAAATTCTCTTTTCGGTCGCCGGTCAGAATACCGACGTTCTCTTCGCCGAATTCCTTTGAAAATTCGACATATTTCGAATTCGTCAGAGCTTTCAGCGGCGTTGTGTACCAAGCACGTTTGCCGCTTTCCAGCAGACGCCTGATCTCTTCGCGGGCGATCCACGTTTTACCGCTGCCGGTCGGAGCCGTTACCAGAACATCTTCATTTTCAATGGCTTCGAGAGCTTCGATCTGGAAATCGTCAGGCGCAAATGGCTTTGGCGGCGGCACACCGATGCCCGAAAGCAATTTTTCAACGGCTTTCATTTGTTCGAGACTTTGCGGCGGTTCGGTTCTTTCGCGGGAACTTTCCGGTGCAAGACGGCGTTTATATCCTCGTTCTCTATTAGAGGAAGAACGCCGCCGCGAATCTTTTTTTCTGTCTTTATCGTTTCGGCGTCGCGGCATTATTATCTGTTATTTGAGAAAGCATCCGGTTTCTTTTGTTAAACCGGTTAAAATGATAAAATTTTCATTTATGCCGCAACGTCAAAGCGGCTGCGGGCGTCTAATACATTTGAACGGCCTTTGCGGCTGAAAAGTTATTATAACGCAATATTTACATACTTTATATGTTTGAACAGGAACTTAAGGAACAGATAGAACGGGACGCGGCTGCCGCGGCTGAGGCCGAACGTGTAAATACGGACGCTCCGGAAGAACTGTTTTCACATTACGAGGTCAAGAATTGGGAATTCGGCCCGCATTTATACAAAGTGCTGGCGGCTTCGGTCGTAATAAATCTGGTCGGCTTCCTCGTATTGGCTCAATCCGATTTTACAAAACGCGGCTGTGACAGCCCGTTTGTCGGACGTGTTTGTCAGGTTTTGGATACGGTCTATGTCGGTGCGGTGCTTTTCGGCACTGAGCGCGAATATGCCGATGTCGCTTATGAAAAAAGCGAGCTCGAAGACGCCGATATCACGTTTATAGATGTCAGCGATGAAGCTCCGCCGCTTTCCTATCCAGAAGGCTATTTTCAGCTAGCAAATCCGGTCCAATACGCAATGCTCAAAGAGCAAGCCGCCGGCGGCGCTCAGACTATCCCGGGAATTCCGACGTTTACACCGAATCCATCAGTTGCCAACGACCTGCGAAACGCCACGCCGAAATATCCGAAAGTGAATCCGAATCCGCTCGACGGCGACGAACCCGATTCACCTTTCAAATTCGAAACCGACGAACCAACTAAAGGTAAAGGCGACCGTCCGCTTAACGGAAAGATCAAAGGCGACAAGAACGGCAAAGACGAAACCGCCGGTAATACAAAAACCGATCCGAAAGCTGATCCGAGCCCAAGCCCGACACCGACGGATGATGTCGCTGTAATGGATAAGAACGGTGTTTTTATCAACAAGCGGCCGATAAAAGATTTCGGAGTTGCCACGCTCGAAAAGATCGATCAAAAAGAGATCAGCCTTGAAACACCATTTAAGGTTATGATCACGGGAAAACTCGGTTTGGGTAAAGACAAGAATACGATCAAGATGTTGAATCCGAAACTTGTCGCGGATAAAAGCGGAGCGAAGAACGATCCGAAAATGGAGAAGCTTGCCCAAGATGCTATCTTGGCAGTTAGCGATGCCGGATGGCTTGGTTATCTTTATCAGCAGAACGTCCGCAATGTTGTGATCACATTGGAACAGAACGATATGGAATTTATCGTAAATGTCCAATCAGATCAGCCGTCCGAACTTGACGCAAAGCGGGCCGCCAGCGGTTTGAACGGCTTGCTCGCATTTTCGATGCCGACATTAAAGCCGGACGAAAAAGAATTTCTCAGCCGTGCGGTATTGTCTTCACAAGGAAAGACTTTTCAGATAAAATTTAATATTCCTAAACCGTTGGTTCAGGACTTGATAAAGCGAAAGCTGGACGAAGCAAAACAGGACGGCAATAATAATCCCGGCAATACGGGTTTATTGAAACCAAACGACAATACGGCAGTAAAATAATTGCAAAAACGAAGTAATCACAATTCGATACTTTTTCTGACAACGCTGAGTTTGTGCCTTGGGCTTACGTTAATTGCAATGCCTTATTCAACAATGGCCCAAGCAGAAAATGAGGGGACTCAGAAGGCTGAGCCGTCTGCGAATGGAGATAATGACGCGGTCAAAGATAAAGATGACGTTTATATCAACAAACGTCCGATGCGCGACTTTCTTTTGGATGCTCAGCAAAAGATCGAGGCTAATGAGATCGCTCTCGATCTAGAGTTTAAAGTGGCAGTCGCCGCAACACTCGGTCTAGGTAAAGACGGTAAAACTATAATTTTGCTGCACCCGAAAATTGTTCAAGATCAAATGGGCGTAAATAATGATCCTCGGCTGGAGAAGCTTGCTTTAGACGCCATATTGGCAGTTGGCGATTCTGGCTGGTTCGGTTATATTTATCCGCAGAATGTCCGCAACGTGGTCATAACCTTGGAACAGAACGACACAGAATTCATCGTAAATCTCAAAGCCGATCAACCAAATGAAACAGACGCTAAACGGACGGCAAGTGGGTTGAATGGATTATTGGAATTTTCGATGCCGACATTGAAACCCGAGGAAAAAGAACTTCTTGATCGTGTTAGCGTGGTATCTGAAGGTAATTTTTTCAAAATAAACATAAACCTTCCAAAGCAGACAGTTCATGAGTTGATCAAACGAGAACTGGACAAAGCTAAGCAAACCGAGGGCAATTCGATCACTACAGCGAACGGTATTAAATAATTGCAAAAACGAAGTAATCACAATTCGATACTTTTTCTGACAACGCTCAGCGTTTATCTCGGCTTGTTGCTTGTCGGCGCGCCGACCGGCGTGCTCGGGCAGCCGGCTGCGATGTCGCGCAATTTCGACATCAGCGAAGAATTTGAGATCGCGGACGATCTCGATAATAAACCGGATGACACTGCGGTCAAAGCAGATTCGGTAACCGTCAGTTCATTGAACTATTCGGCAACGGTTGCAAACCTGTTAAAACAGTTCCGCACAACGCCGAGCTCTCTTAGTTCTTTTCCCGAACCTGTTTCGATAATTTCCACCAGAAAGGTTCCGGCTAAAATATTGCCGATACATTTTCAGGCCGAACCGCAACAGACCAACACCGAAAAATATTTGCTTATAGGCACACTTCCCCGCTCAGGCATCGATCCTCTGTCCGCCTTTTCGGCATAGCAGCGGCGGTCGGGTATTGCTGCCTGATTCTCGCCATTAACTATCAATTTTAATTACGGAAGCTGTTCCGACACCCGAAATATCGGGTGATCGTTAATTGTTCACTAAAGCAGCGGCTCCGCATACAGAGGAAAAAATGGCAGTAAATAGTTTTGCAGATAAATGGGTAAAGAAGATATTCGGCTCGAGCAGCGATGCTTTTTTGAAAAAATCAAGATCGATCGTCGAGCACATCAATTCGCTCGAACCGGAAATAGAAAAGCTTTCGGATGATGAATTAAAAGCTCAGACAGTTAAGTTCAAAGAGCAGCTCGCAACAGCACTCGAAGGCATTGAGGATAAAGACGAACGTCGAAAGGCCGAACAAAGTGCTCTTAAGGAAATGCTTCCGGAAGTTTTCGCCACGGTTCGCGAAGCTTCGAAACGCGTTACCGGAATGCGGCACTTTGATGTGCAGCTTATCGGCGGACTCGCTCTTCACGAAGGCCGCATCGCCGAAATGAGAACCGGCGAAGGTAAAACATTGGTCGCGACCTTGCCGTCGTATCTGAACGGACTGACCGGACGCGGCGTTCATGTCGTTACGGTCAACGATTATTTGGCTTCGCGCGACGCGGAATGGATGGGTAAGATCCACCAGTTCCTCGGGCTGACAGTCGGCTGTATCCAAAATGATATGGACGATGCCGAACGAAAAGAAGCTTATGCCTGCGATATAACCTACGGAACTAACAATGAATTCGGCTTCGATTATCTTCGCGATAATATGAAATTCGATGTCGAATCACTCGTTCAGCCCGATCATTACTTCTGCATCATCGACGAAGTAGATTCGATCCTCATCGACGAAGCTCGTACGCCGCTTATCATATCCGGCGCGACCGACGAAGCGACCGACAAATATTACACGGCGAATGAGATAATTCCGCGGCTCGAACTCGGCCACAAAGACGAAGAAACAAAGGTCACAACGGGCGATTATCTTTTGGATGAAAAGAATCATTCGTCGGTTCTGACCGAACAAGGCGTTTCCAAAGCCGAAAAGCTTTTGGGCGTCAGCAATCTTTACGATCCGGTTAATATGGATCTTCTGCATTGCGTCGAACAGGCTCTGAAAGCACACACGCTTTACAAACGCGACCAGCAGTATGTCGTCCAAGAAGGCGAGGTCATCATCGTCGATGATTTCACAGGCCGACTTATGTCGGGACGCCGCTGGTCCGACGGTTTGCACCAAGCGGTCGAAGCAAAAGAAGGCGTAAAGATCGAACGCGAAAACCAAACTCTGGCTACGATCACACTGCAGAATTATTTCCGTATGTACGAAAAGCTTTCCGGTATGACCGGAACGGCCGAAACGGAAGCGGAAGAATTCGGCGAAACATACGGCATTGACGTCGTTGTTATCCCAACTAACCGCGTCACAGCCCGCGAAGATCATTCGGATAAGATCTATCGGACGCTCGAAGAAAAATGGGACGCCGTTGTCGAAGAGATCGCTGAACTTCATGCCTTGGGCCGTCCTGTTCTGGTCGGTACCGTTTCGGTTGAAAATTCGGAACTCATCGCCGACAGGCTGAAAAAAGCCGGCATCAAACACAACGTTCTGAACGCAAAATATCATGAACGCGAAGCCGAGATCATTGCCCAAGCCGGACGCAAAGGTGCCGTCACGATCGCGACCAACATGGCCGGCCGCGGTACCGATATTCTGCTCGGCGGTAATCCGGAAGAGCTTGCACGTGAATATCTGAAGCGTCAGGAAATAAATCCGGACGAGGCGTCCGAGGAACTGTTCGAAGAGGAATTGAAAAAGGCAAAAGCCGTTGTTGATGCCGAACACGAAGAGGTCGTCAGTGTCGGCGGGCTTCATATTCTCGGAACTGAGCGGCACGAATCACGCCGTATCGATAATCAGCTTCGCGGACGTGCCGGACGTCAGGGCGATCCGGGTTCGACACGTTTCGTTCTTTCGCTCGAAGACGAACTGATGCGTATCTTTGCCGGCGACAAGGTTCGTTCGATGATGGAATGGCTCGGTATGGAAAAAGGCGTCGCCATCGAATCTCGAACAGTTTCGAAACAGATCGAACGTGCTCAGAAAGCGGTCGAGGCACGCAACTTTGAAACCCGCAAACACGTTCTGAAATATGACGACGTGATGAACAAACAGCGCGAAACCATCTACGGACTTCGCCGCCAATTGATGTTCGAACCGGAACATCGCGAATATCTGCTGGGCGAAAGCGGCGTCGCACACGATCTGCTTACCGATCTTACAGGCCATTTCCTGATTCCCGGAGTCGGCCGCGACAAATGGGATGTCGATACATACGCCGCCGAGATCGAAAGCATCTACAAGATCGATCCGGCAAAAGACGCCGGCGTCGATTTCGATAAAATGCATCCGGACGAGATCGAGAACGCCATCTGGCAAAAAGCTTTGGCCTCTTACGAAGCCAAAGAAAAAATGGCAGGCGAAGAATCGCTGCGTGCCTATGAGCGTTACATCATGCTCAATCTGATAGATTCGCAGTGGAAAGATCATCTTTTCTCGATCGATCAGGTAAAGCAAGGCATCGGGCTCGTCGGCTATGGCCAGAAAGATCCGCTCGTGGAATATAAAAAGCAGTCATTCGATATGTTCCAGGATATGCTCGACCGTATCGACACGAACACGACGAAAGCACTTTTCCATTTGGAGATAGTTTCACGCGACGAACAGGAAGAACGCGAACGGCTCGAAAGATTGGAGCAGCAGCGGGCACGAAAGCAGGCCGCCGGAATGGCGTTTACCGGAGCAATGGCAACCGCCGAGGCCGCCGGAGCCGAAGCCGCTCGGCACACGCCTTTTGTACGTGATCAGCCAAAGGTCAAACCTAACGATCCGTGCTACTGCGGTTCCGGCAAAAAATTCAAAAAATGTCACGGAGCCGGGATCTAACAGAGTAGTATCATAGCTAAAAATAAAAGCCGGTGCTCTTACAGCATCGGCTTTTATTTACATTGATCTTCAAAATATGATCGTAGTTTTTTAATTATTTCGGCCGACAAGCTTTCCGATCTTGTCCGAAACATTATAGATATTTCGCAGCGGCATTACATTGAACAATCGATAACCTCCAACCGCCGCAAGACCCGCCGAAGCAATACAGCCGCATTGCGAACAATCCGGCGTGCCGCCGAATTGGCACGGCGTAACCCGGCTTTTTAGATCTGCCGTCAAATTGAGTGTCGTTCTTGAAAATATGCATTCTGCCGGCGAACTCGGCGGATTTCGATAACCTTCGGCGACGAGATCGGTAAATACAAGCTTGGGAAATTCTTCGCGTAACAGAACAAATTCATCAATAATGCCCGCCCGAACTTCCGGCGATAATATCTCCGCATCGTCCGACCCGATCTGCGGCGTAAAAAGACTGAACCAAATTTGACGAACTTCCGGCCGAGCCGACCAAAATGTTAGAAACTCTCTGTAATATCCTTCGCGTTGAGCGGTCTGCGACGTGACCGTGCAATGTACCGTGATCGATTGTCCCTCAATATTTTTCAGGATCCGAACATACGTCGCAGGTTTGCGGCGTGCATCATGTTCCGCCTGCAACCCATCGATCGAAACCACGAGATACAGATCTTTTATCTCATTCCATTCCTTTGGTATCTCACGAACCGCGCTCGTCACTAATTGAACGGCAATGCCCATTTCGCTGAGCTTTGGCAAAAGAATATTCAGCTCGCGAAACCTTACCAAAGGCTCGCCGCCGACGATTGAAAGATGGATCGGATCGTGCTTTTTGACGATCGCAAGAACGTTCTCCACCAGATCATCGCCTTTCAGATCGCTTAGTTCGCGAAGCGGTCCGGCTTCCTGCAAATGTCCGGGTTCATAGGCATAACAGCCCGGACACCGCAGCGGGCATTCGCGCGTTATCTCGATCGATAGTGACGGATAATGTCCCGTAAGTATTTTTCCCCAAGCCCGAAATACATCACTTTTTTTCATGATGTTTTCTCCGGTAAGGATATTTGTGAAGTGATATTTTTGCAGCCGAAATGGCGATCAGACATGTATTCATCCTCCCTAATGTTGAATACAACTCGAACCTGATATAACGATAGTTCGAACGGAGTTAGGGAAGGAAGAAACGTCCCGCGGCAAGGAACCCATGTTCCTGAAACGTTTCAAACTTGACTACTTTATCCGCGAAAGTATCGTCAAAAAATGGGATAGGGCAGGTCTCCTGACTTGTAACTTTATTTCGTCTTCCTTCCCATCCGAAACAGGACAGTGGATGATCGGCGAAATATTTTTGCGTTACTTACAGTTGCGCGACAGTTCGTGATTTGCACACGATTCCCTTTCAATTTGCGTTAAGCAAAACTCTATCCGCTAAATTAAAAAACAACTAAATCTATATCTTACGATAACAAAGTGAACCGGCTTAGTAAAACGTCAGCCAAAAAGTCCGTGTTACTTTTGCGTCCATTCACTCTTGTTCATTTTCATCAGGCTGCCGCTGGCGCTTATCTTCCTATTGCCGGCAACTTTTTCGGCTTGCGCGAACGCCCGCAGGAAATTTTCGCCAAGCACTTTTTTGACATCCTTTTCTGAATAGCCGCGGCGGAGCATTTCATAGGTCACGAGTACAAGGTCTTCGGCGCCGTTCATTCCGGCCGGAAGCATCGGCACGCCGTCAAAATCCGAACCTAGCCCGACGTGATCGATACCGGCGACGTCACGAATGTGATCGATGTGATCGACGATGCGTGTGTAAGGCGTGATGTAGATCGGATTTGCTTCGATCAATTTGCGTTCCGCTTCGTCCAAAGCCTTCTGATCGTTCTTATACAGTTCGCTAAGTGCGGCGAACTGATCTTTTAATTTTGCCGAACGTTCGTTCTCTTCCTTGTTGGTTCTCGCATCCAAAAACGACGGATAAAAATTTACCATTATCACGCCGCCGTTCTTTGTAATGCGTTTCAGAACTTCGTCCGGCACATTTCGCGTGTGATCATTTACGGCACGCGCACCCGAATGCGATGCTATTATCGGCGCGGTCGAAACATCTAAAGCGTCGTTCATCGTATCCACAGATACATGCGAGATATCAACGAGCATTCCCAAACGGTTCATTTCGCGAACGACCTCTTTGCCAAAATCCGTCAGGCCGTTGTGTCTGCTGTTGTTATGAGCATCGGCCCAGTCTGTCGCGACATTATGCGTCAGCGTCATATAGCGAACGCCGAGCCGATAAAAATCACGCAGAGCATACAGCGAATTTTCGATGACATAACCGCCTTCGATGCCCATCAAGATACATATCTTACCGTTCTTTTTCGCATTGCGGATCTCAGCGGCGGAAGTACACGAAACAAGGCTTTGCGGATTTCGCTCGACTTCCCTGTAGGTCGCGTCGATCATATCCATCGCCCGACGCATCGCTCCGCCGTTCTTCATTGTGCTTCCCGAAACATATATCGCAAAAAATTCACCTGTGATACCGCCGGCTTTCATACGCGCGATATCTGTATGGAACGGATCACCGCCCAAATGATAGAGGCCGATCGAACTCGTGCTTAGATCAAAATCTTCGTCAACCATCGGTGATGTCACGTCATTGTGCCCATCTACAACGATCGAGTTTTTCTGCAGTTTCAATGCTTGTGCCCAGATCTTCGGATCGGCGTCCTTCGGCATTGTCTGAGTAAAGGCTTGTGCGGAGAAAACAAATACTAGAGCGATTACGGCAATTTTTTTCATAGTTTTATTATTATTTTCCAAGTTCATCTAATATTTTTCCGACGAACTGCGGGATCGGAACTTTGTTGTTTGCGCTTCTTTCGGTGAACACGGCGATCGCAAATTTCTTTCCGTTCGGCAATTCGATAACGGCGGCGTCATGTCGTGCGGTGCTTGTCCAACCGGCTTTCGACCAAAGTTTTGCACCGGTCATATTCCGCTCGACGAGAGCTATGCCCGAAAACGCGTGTGCTTGATCTTCGGCATCGCCTTTTGCGAACGGATCGCGTTTCAAAAGTTCAAGCATTTCCCGTGATCTTTCGTGCGTTGTCATATTGAGCATCGCGATCTCTGCGATCAGCCTGGCGGTCGCGTTCGTCGTCAACATATTGCGGTTCTTTCCTTTGTATCCGCGCGACTGTTGTTCGATCCCATAAGCATCTTCACAAAATGTCTTTTGATTTACGTTGATGTTTTTATAGCCGAGCGATGAATAATAACGATTAACGCGGTTGCGTTTATACTGCCATTTTTCGAATTCCTTTTCGGGCAGTTCAGCTCCGCTCGATGTATCGGTCAGAACATCCAGAACATACTGCGTCGCTTCGTTCGAAGAATCGACGATCATATCGCGGACGCCGCGTTCCAGCTCTTTGCTCATTGTGATCTTTTTGTCCTCAAGCTGTCGGTGAAGAGCGGCCAGATAGAACATTTTAACAACGCTTGCCGGATAGATCATTTCCTCGCCGCGCGAATTAGCCCAAATTATATTTTTAGGATCGCTCAGGTCGATCACCGTTGCGGCAATGTCTTCCGGTTTGAGACCCGCGTTCGCTTTGATCACCTCCGCGACGGCTTTATCAACAATGGCTTTTAGATCTGCCGATTCCGTCATTTTCAGCGGTTTGTAATTTCGTGACGCGACGATCTCAAGCGAATTTCGCGAGCTTTGCGCCGACGAAATTCCAGCGCAGCCTATCAAAACAATTGCTGCCAAACACAAAATGTTCTTATATTTACCCATAATATTTTTTCTGTAATCTTTACCCGAAATGATTTTCAGAGTATAAACGAAAAGCGGTCTCAAAAAAAGTTGGATCATTACCACGGCTTTTGCTTTTTTCAATATCGATCAGAACAAGTTATGACTGAAGAAAAATTAGTTCGCGGTCTCAGCCGTTGGGATCTGACGGCTATCGCTATAAACACTATTATCGGCACCGGCATTTTTATCCTGCCGGCAAAGGTTTTCGGGCTTATCGGCAGCTACAGCCTTATGGCTTTTATCGCCTGTGCAGTTATCGTCGGGCTGGTCGTGATCTGTTTTTCAGATGTTGCTAGCCGCTTTCGTTCGACCGGCGGCATGTATCTTTATGCCAAAGAAGCATTCGGCCCCGAGATCGGTTTTGAGGTCGGCTGGCTTTATTGGATCGTCCGCGTTGCAACCTTTGCTGCAAACTGCAACGCAATGCTCATCTATCTCGGTTTCTTTTTTGACGGCGCCGATAAAGGTCCGGTTCGTGTCGCGATCATTTCGGTGGTCGTTGTCGGCATGACGGCATTGAACGTTCTAGGCGTTCGCCAAAGCGCCGTCGCGACGAATATATTTACCGTCGGCAAGATCGTGCCGCTGCTTTTATTCGCGGCGATCGGGGTCTTTTTCATTCAGCCCGGAAATTTTAATTTCGAAACGGCTCCTTCGACAGTTGATTTTTCGGCGGCTGTTCTGCTGCTGATCTATGCGTTCGTCGGGTTCGAAGCGGCGGTCATTCCGGCCGGCGAAACAAAGAACCCAGAAAAAGCGATGCCGTTCGCTTTGATAACGGCGCTGATCTTTTGCGCGGTACTTTTTATTATTATTCAGATAGTCGCCATCGGCACTCTTCCGGGTTTGGCAGATTCAAAAACACCGCTTGCGGATGCGGCGGCCGGATTTCTCGGTTCGTTCGGCGGGGCCTTTATCGCGATCGGAGCTTTGATCTCGGTGCTCGGAAACCTCAACGGCGGATTTTTAGCAGCTTCGCGACTTCCTTTCGCCATGGCCGAGCACAAAGAATTGCCGCAGGTTTTCGCCAAAGTTCACGAACGGACAAAAACACCGCACATCGCCATTATAATTACAGGCGCCGTGATATTGGTGATGACGATCTTTACTACATTCTTTTCCGCCGTAACCATCGCGACGATAACACGGCTTTTGATCTACGCCACGACATGTCTGGCTTTGCCTGTTTTTCGCCAGCGAACTGATATTCCGAAAGCGAAATTTCATGCACCGCTCGGCATTCTCGCCGCCGTTCTTGCTCTTGGTCTGATCGCATGGCTGCTCGCCAATGTCGATTTCAAAAAAGAAGGTTTGCCTATCGTCATCGCCGCCGTCATCGGCATCATTATTTATTATGCGTACAGATTTTTTGGCAAACCTGACGAAAGAGCGGCATCTTAATATCGGAGGAAATATGAAAAGAACAATCGCACTCGCAGCGTTCGTATTATTGGCGGCAGCCGTCGGCTTTTCTCAGACCGTCGAAAATTCCAGCCGCAAAACCATCGGTTATATCTCGGCTTCGGGAACCGTGGAAAATTCTTCGCGGTCAACTCTCGGCTACATCGAACAGGACGGAACGGTCGAGAATGCTTCGCGTTCGACCATCGGCTACATTCGCGATAACGGAACGGTCGAAAACGCATCGCGTTCAACCATCGGTTATATAAGATCAAGTGGAACGATTGAAAATTCGAGCAGATCGACGATCGGTTATGTGCAGTCGAGCGGAACCATCGAAAATAGTTCGCGGCGGACAATAGGTTATGCAAAAGGTATAAAAATGGAACACGCGGCCGCGTTCTTCTTTTTCTTTTTCAAGCCGGAATAACTCGTTAAAAAACACCTTCGCCGAGGAAATTTTCGCGTAAATAACCTATCGTATCATTAAGCGTTTCCTGCGGATCGCGCGGCAAGAAATCTAATTCTTCTTTAGCTTTGTCCGAACTGAAATACCAAAAATATTCGGCCTGTTCGACCTCGCTTGCCGCAACCGGCGATGCTTTTCCAAAATGTTTAAAGACGGATTCGATAACGCCCGCACCGGCTGTCGCAAATCTTTTCGGCATTTTCAACATCGGAGCCGGCACACCGGAAAGTCTTTCCAACCGTCCAAAAAGATCGGCAAAGGTCATATTCGCCGCTCCGAGCAGATATTTTTCGCCATCAACCCCATTTTCCAACGCGCTAATAAACGCCGCCGCCGCATCGCGCACATCGACAAAATTCAAACCGCCGCTTGGCGTATATGGGATCTTCTTCGCCAAAAGATCGAGCACAAGTTTTGTCGAACTCAGTCGCTCATCGCCCGGCCCGAGCAGCAGCGAAGGATTCATTGTTATCAGCTTTTTGCCTTTGCCCGAAAAATTTTCGGCGGCCGTGCGTTCCTGATAATATTTCGATGTGTAATACGCCCATTTTGTCAGGACATCGACCGGCGGCGGAAATGTTTCGTCAACTATCTCATCCGTTTCGCTGACGGCTATCGTCCCGCTCGATGACGCTAGGATCATCGTTTGAACTTTGGCTTCGGTCGCGGCTGCGCAAAGTATCCGCGTGCCTTCGAGATGGATCTTGTTCATCGCCGCGGCGTCTTTGTTATTTCGTGAAACTTTTCCGGCAAGGTGAAATATTGCGGAAACATTTTTGATCGCCTCGCCGACGTCGTTTTTATCGTTCACGGAACCTTCGGCCGCTTCGATGCCGGCGTCCTTTATCCATTCCGGTACATTCGAAGCCATCACGCGCAGATCCTTTTCACCCGCGTCCAAAAATTGCCGAACCATCTCAGAACCCAAAAATCCGGTTCCGCCAGTAATAAGGATCTTTTTCTCAGCTTTTTTTGTTGGTTTCTTTACCATTTCTTTCGCCGCTTACCAGGTTTTTCTGATCGGATGAGCCTCGGTATTAAAAACTATTTTATCGAGATCGAGTGTCTTTTTCGGCGCGAACAAAAGGTAATAATATTTGAACGTTTCGGCAAATAAAAAACTTTGCATCGAATCCGACCTTTCTTTTGTGACGACACTTTTCAGAGCGGCGTAACCGGCGTCAGTGCGGCAATATTTCACAAGATCTTTCCACATCGATCCGCCCATCGCCAAATATTTCGGGTCTTTCGTATAGTGATAAAGATAATATGTCGATTCGACTATTTCCGGCCGCAGCGGATAACCTGCGTGCTCGACCTTCATCGTTCTATAATTCAGAACTTCGGGTTCGATGCCGTGCAGATTCCACATTTTGAATGAAGAATCCTGCAAACGCTTCGCTCGATCGAGATCGCCGGACAAAGCCAGCACAGCCGGAAAAAATGCGTCGAGCGCACCAAAAGTTGTGTCCGTCCGCTTGCCCGTTTCCATATCGGCGTAGCCATACCAAAGTTCGCCGCGAACCTCATCCGCCAAATTTTTGTTGATCGCCGCGATCGAATCTTCCCACATCTTGCGGCAATCTTTGTCGTCAAATAGAATGGCGCATTTCAAAAGATATTCGTAATACGAATCGATCTCGGCGCTGATGTGGCTGCTCTTGTTCGTCCATTCGCCCGTTTCGACATTTATATTCGTGCCGACAAGGCCGATCTTCGAACGTCGGTTGTAAGTTTCGACCAAAGCCCGTTTTGCCTTTTCATAATAGACAGGCTTTTTCATCAGTTTGCTGAGCGTTCCGAATTCGATCAAAAGTGTACCGGTTTCGGCCGGATTCGTTACTTCGCCGCGCGTTTTTCCGGTTCGCAGATTTACATATTTGTAAGGCAAACCGGTCGGCGAATCGAAAACCGGAAGTAGCCGTGTGCCGAGATCGTCCGCCAGATTCAAAAGCTTTTTATCGCCCGTGATCTGATACGACGAAAGCAAACCGCCGAGCAGACGTATCGTTATCTCAAAATTCTGCACGTCCAGATCTTTGTCAAAACTCAGGTTTGCCGTGATATATTTGCGCGTCGCGTCCGCTTCTTTTTTCATACCCATTAGATACATCGTGTCCAATGCATCGACCGGCGTCATCAAAAGCGATTCCGCATACCAATCTTTATGCGTCTTGCTCAGCGGCTTCAGGTCGTCGTGTCCCCAAGCGTATTTTTTATAACCGTTCCATGCATGAAGGAACTCGGCTTTTACTTCATTGGCCAGCTTCTGATCGTTCGGCGTTTGAGCAGGAAGCGGCGTGAAAAATGTCACGGCAAAGGCGAACAAACCACACATCAATGCGATGTTTTTTGAGAACTTATTCATAGTGCGACCACATTCGGGCTATTCTTATCAAATTTTCTTTTTCGAAGACCTGATAGACCAATCTATGTTGTATATTTATCCGGCGCGAATACATTCCGCTCAGCTCTTTGGAAAGTTTTTCAAATGGCGGCGGATTTTGAAACGGATCCTTCTTTAATATTTGTAAAAGTCTGTCGGCTCTATTCCAAAGCTTAGCCTGACGCAGCCGTTTAGCATCTTTTAGAGACTGTTTCGAATAAATGATCTGCCAAGCCAAGCTTTATTCGTCCTCTTCCAACGCAGCCAAAAACTCTTTCTCGGAAAGATATTCCTTGTTCGGAGCATTCTTGGCCTCAAGAATAGATTCCCGCATGCCCGGAATCGAAAGAAGATACATAGTTTCGTGCAAAGCATCCCAATCTTCTTCGCTGACAAGAATCGCGTTTTTCCTTTTCGTGGTGATCCTAACCGGCTGATGATTTTCGGATGTTTCATCGATCAAGCCAAAAAAATTTGCCCTTGCGGTTGTCGCGCTGATCGTTTTAAGCTTTTCCATAATCTGTTACCTGTACAGCATTATGCACAGGTCGTTCTAATTTTGTCAAGACATCGGAACGTAGTAACTGCGGCGAAAACTATTTTTCAAGCATTACAGGTTCGCCAAATCCCAGTTCCTTCAAACGCGGAAGCTGTGTTTTTGCATCGCCGACGACCAGCCAGATCATCTTGTTCGGATCGAAATATTTCGCCGAAAGTTCCTGTATCTGCTTAACGGTCATTGCGTTTACAATGCTTTCGCGTTGTTTCGCATAATCATATTTCCAGCCGTATTTACTGATATTGTCGAGCATGTTCAATTTCGCACCGCTCGTTTCAAAAGCACGGGCATTGCTTTTGATCAAAAATCCCTTTGTTGTCGCAAGATCCGCTTCCGAATAATTCTTTCCGTAATTATCAAGTATTTCCTTGATAAGCTGCAGCGATTCGAGCGTAACGTTACTGCGAACACCGGTCGAAATGGTAAATGGTCCGGTCATTCGGCTGCCGGAAAAATTGGAGAATATTCCGTAAGTATAACCTTTGCCTTCGCGAAGCTGCTGTGTGAATTGCGAAGCAAACCCGCCGCCGCCGAGAATGTAATTGGCGACGGTCGCCGGATAAAAATCAGTCTCGGTTTGAGCAAGTGCCGGATATCCGATCTGTATCACTGATTGAGCCGCATTCGGGACATCGTAAAAATAAACTTGCGCCTTTGTCGGCGATACCGGTTTCTTAAATGTTGGGATATCTACTTTCTTCGGCTTCCAATCTTTGACCAAACCGTCAAGCGGTTTAATGATCTCATTCTTTTTCAATGCACCGACAACATGCATCCGCGTTACCGAAGGCGATATCGATCTTGTATAAAAAGCCTTTAGATCTTCGAGCGTAATGGCGTTCACAGACTCTATGGTTCCTAGCAGATTTTTACCGTAAATACTGTCCTTGCCGTAGATCAGCTCGCCGTATTTATTTTGAGCCATAATGCGCGGCACGGCTTCTTGTTGTTTGATCTGGCTGATGGTTCCTTGTTTCAGCAGATCGAATTCTTTCGCATCCCAACGCGGTTCAAGTAAGATCTCTTTGACAAGCTCGATCGTCTGCGGATAATTTCGAGCTAAAGTGTTGCCGGTAACATAGATGCTTTCTTTGCCGGCTCTGACGCTGATGCTGGCACCAAGTTGTTTGATCGCATCTTCGAGCTCCTGCGGCGTCTTTGTTCTTGTGCCCTGTGTAAGCATTTGCGCAGTCAGATTGGCAACACCTGTTCTATTCTTATCTTCCAGCAATTGGCCGCCGTCTATCTGCATTTCAAATTGAACAAGCGGTACTTCCGTATTTTCAATGCCGTAGATACGTATGCCGTCCGCGAGTTTTTGCTCCCAGATCGCCGGTATCTTTACCTGCGGTGACGTACCGTAAGGCGGTTCTTTGGATCGGTCGAATGACGAAGGCGTCTTTTCATATTCAGCCTTTATGTTCGGATCGACCGCATCTTCTGCTCCCTGAACTATCGGTTCTATAACCACATCCGCTTTTTTTGAACCTTCAAGGGCGAGGCCGATCTTGCCTTTTGGAACAAAGCTTGTTGCAGCGTAATTTTTGTCCTTTATATATTTTTCATAAACGCGCATTACGTCCGCCGGTGTGACAGCCATTATGCCGGCGATCTCTTTTTCGACGCAGCCCGGATCGCCCGTTAAAAATGAGCATTGCGTTAGCTGAACGCCTTTGCCTAAAACGCTTGAAAGCGACGAATAGAATTGTCTTTCCTGTCCTGCTTTTATGCGGTCAAGATCGGTTTGCGAAATACCGTTCTTTTCAAATCGGGTCAAAGCTTCGTCGATCGCGGTCTTAACATCGTCTAGATCTTTATCGACAAATGCCCTGACCTCAAGTTGTGTCTGTCCGGCGATCTCCGAATCGAAATTGTACATTGAAACATCCGCCGAAAGTTTTTTCTCCTCGACCAGAACTTGATAAAGCGGAGCTTTTTTCCCATCGCTCAAATATTGCGTCAGCACGGCCAACGCATACGAATCAGGATTAAATTGTTCGACACTCGGCCACGCAAGCGTTAATTCCGGCAGCCGTGCAAAATTATCCTCGTGATAAAATTTGACGGTTTCTTTAACAATTCCCGGACGCTTTTCGAGCGGTTCGATGTCTTCGCCGCGTTTGATCTCGCTAAAATATTTTTCGACCCATTTTTTTGCCTGAACAGTATCAAAATCACCCGCGACCGTCAGCGTCACGTTATTCGGCACATACCAATGGTGGAAAAAATCTTTTACGTCCTGGAGTTTTGCGTTCTGTAGATCTTCGAGCGAACCGATGACCTGCCAATTATACGGATGATCGGCCGGATACAGAGCCTTGTCGATAACATACTGCGTATGGCCGTATGGATTATTATCCACGCTTTGCCGTTTCTCGTTCTTAACGACCTGTTTTTCTTTTTCAAGCACCGGCACAGTCACCGTGTTTATGAACCAGCCGAGTTTGTCTGCTTCTGCCCACAGCATTTTTTCCAAGGCATCGTTCGGAACGGATTGCAGATAATTCGTTCGGTCGCGATTTGTCGAACCGTTCGCGCCCGAACCGCCGATCCGCGCGGTCAGCTTATCGAGTCCGCCTTTTCCCAGATTTTCAGATTCGAGGAACAACAGATGTTCGAATAAATGAGCAAATCCGGTTCGCCCGGCTTTTTCCCTAGCCGAACCGACGTGAGCGGTCAGCGAAACAGCTACGACAGGATCGCTGCGGTCGATATGAAAAATTACATTCAAACCGTTAGGCAATTTGAATTGTTCATATTCGACCTTGAACGACGGCTGGCTGGATCGCTTTTGTGCGGACGCCGAAACGGCCGGTAACAACAAACAAACGATAAGGAAATATATTTTTGCGGTTTTCATAGCTCTTTTTACGGAAATAATAGTTTTGCTGTTTCAGATCAAACGGTTCGACCGCGTCATTATTCATCGATGACCGGTTCTTGTTTGCGCGATCTTCGCCGTTCGGCTCTCCATTTTTTTCGCACGGCAGCGACATCGAATATTTCATGGGTTTCGGCACGCATATTCTCGATCTCGTGCTGAACCCGTGCGGCGATCAATCGGTAAGCTTCGGCATTCGGCACGCCTTTTGTCATTTCGCGAAGCTCCTCATATTCCAGAAAGCGTCCGACCTGAGCGCCGACCTTTGCACCCAAACTATCTCTGGCCGGAATCGTCATTCCTTTTGGAAATGCTTCGAAAGTTCCCCAGATATATATCGGCAAAATTCCGATCTTTTGGTTCAGCGCAAGATAACCGATGATCGGTTTGAACTCATCTATTTCGCCTGTCAGCGAACGCGTGCCTTCCGGAAATATCAGTGCGTTGAAACCTTCGTTAAGGATCTTCGTGACATGACGCAAAGATTGCCGCAGGCCGCCGGTGCGTTCGATCGGCACAAGCGTCGTAAAATTATTCATATACGCACGCTTATATTTTGTATCGAACCAATAATCGGCCGCCGCGACCGCAACGGTCTGTTCCGCCACATCCTTGCCCAGAGCTTTTTTCACCAAACCGGTGTCGATATGCGATGCATGATTCGGCGCAACGATAAAATTCGTATGCATCGGAACATTTGTCCGGCCGGTTATGGTCGTATTCAGAACATTGCTGTATAGCGTGTCCTGAGCCAGATCCACAATTGAATTTCCGATCTTTCTGACGATCGAAGGTATGTAAATATCTTCGTCGTCTTTGCGGTCGTCCGCTTTCGGTTCATCTGCTATGCGCTTAGATCTATCGACACGTTGAACGGCCGTCAAAAGTTCCCGGACAGTTTCAATTTCATTTAAAGTATCGGGCGAAATGATTCTTCCGCCGGCATCTTCGACCGCGGCCTGCAGCTCGACGAACATCAGCGAATCAAAGCCGAGATCGGCGAGTTTATCTTCGAACGATACCTCAGAAAGCGGACGTCCTGAAACTGCCGCAATTACCTTTCTGAGCCACAAAATATTGTCGTCGCTTTTTGATTCGACAGTAGCCGTCGTTTTCTTTTTCGCTCGTTCTTCGAGCATCCTCAGCATATCGACGACTTCCGGCCGTTTAACTTTTCGCGTCGCCGTTCGCGGCAATTCGAAAGGTGTAATATGCATTAATTTTACACGTTTATAGAAAGGCAGCGTCGCGCTAACCTCACGAAAATGAGCTTCGACAGATTTGTTAACTTCGGCACGCGAAAGAGCAATGTCGTGTTCATAATCCGGCACAACAAGCGCCGAGATCTTTTCGCCGCCGCCGTCTTCCGGCATTCCGACAATGCTTAATTCCTTTATAAAACCTGATCTTCCGTAAAGATCCTCTATTTCATCCGGATATATATTTTTTCCGTTCGAATCAATAATGACATCTTTCGATCGACCGACTATATAAAGATTTCCGTCTTCGTCAAGCCGCCCGAGATCGCCGGTTCGCAGCCATCTGTCCTGCATAACGGCGTCTGTTGCTTCGTCGTTCTTGTAATAACCGAGCATTACGTTCTGTCCGCGGGCGACGACCTCGCCAACGCCGGTCGCGTCCGGATCGTCGATGCGAACCTCGATGCCCGGCAGCGGTTTGCCCACACTGCCTTTGATCATCTTATTGCCCGGCCGGGCAACGGTCAGAACCGGTGCGGATTCGGTCAGGCCGTAGCCTTCGAGCACTGTAAAACCAAGTCCGTGCAGATCTTTTTGAACTTTTTCAGACAACGCCGAACCGCCCGAGATCAGATAGCGCATTCGGCCGCCCATGCCTTCGTGGATCGGTAAAAAAATGATCGGCCCTAGATTGAACGGCGTATTATCGCGTATCCAGGCATTGAATTCGATCATATTGTCGGCGATGTCCGCCAGCCAATCGCCGCGTTCGCGCAGACGCGATTTAATGCGCCGATGAAGCATTTCCCACAAAGCCGGAACACCGACCATTCCGGTCACATGGCCGCGTTCCATCGCTCGGCTCAGCTCGTCTCCGGAAAGTTCGTCGAGATATGTGATCTGTGTTCCGTTCGCGAAAGGCGTAAGAAAACCGGCCGAAAATTCGAATGTATGATGCAGCGGCAGCACGGACAGAACGCCATCCGTAATATCCATATCGAGCACCGACGAGAGCATCGATATCATATTGACGAAATTTTTATGTGAAAGCATTACGGCTTTCGGCGTTCCGGTCGTCCCGGATGTAAAGATCAGCGAAGCAACCGAATTGGACAAAATTTTCGCCGGAAGCAAAGCATTTCGTTTTGCTTCGTCGATCTCGGGCGGCATTTCAAAAACATCATCAAAAGACCAAATGATCGGTGTATGCTGTTCGCTTTTTTTGTTCGCCGGGAAAGCCTCGTTCAATCTGTCTTTCAATTCAGGATTTTCTTCCGCAAGTTTTGGGCTGATAATTATCGCTTTTGCTTCGCTCGCTTTTGCAAAACTTATTATCTCGTCGATCGAACTTGCCGGATCGATCGGAACGGCCGTCGCTCCGGTTTTCAAGATGCCGAAATAACTCAAACCCCACTCGGGCATGTTGTGCGAAAAAAGCATTACTCGGTCGTCGTGCTGAATTCCCTTTTCGGCAAGAAAACCGGCTGCCCGCAAAGACAGTTCGCGAACGTCTTCGAATGTGTATTGTTCGCGTTTTCCGTTGCGTTCGATACGCATTGCAACACGCGTCGGAAATCGCTTTGTCGATGTATCGAAAAGATCCAACAGATCGCGGTATGTGTGCGAACGCCGCTCTTGAACTTTTAATTCTTCTTCCAAATGCGGCAAAACCCATTTGCGCATTCCCGGAAAATGCACCTTTAGCCAATAATCGTACCAATCCAATCTTTCCGGATACCACGGCAGCAATGGTTTTTCTTTTTCCTTTACCGAAGCCATTAATTCGCGCACATTGTCCGACCGATAAAGATATTCATTATCGATCATAAAAGGTTTGAACATCGAAAAAGCATGCATCGTTTCGGTCGTCGAACGTTCAAAATCATCGACCGATTTTTTCAGATCGGAAACGATATTGCCGAGCCGTCCGCCGGCCCAGTTCGGCTTCGCTTTTTCAAGAAAGGTATTCGCCGACCTCGCGAGTTTATTCAGCATCGGAGCCGATGTAAGCTCATAAGTTCTTTGTTTTACAGGCGTTGCTTCGGCCATTCCGGCCAGTTTATTCGCAAGCTTATTGCCGGTCTCTTTGTTTTCGAAATGCTGACGTTTATATAGACCAACCAACCCGACAATGCGTTTCATATCGTTCGGATTCGAATCGCCCGACGAAGCCTGAAATACAAGCGGCGGATCATCATTCACAAGCGCACTCATTGCCGCTCCGAGTATCGCCCCGGAAACCATATCGACCGGAATGATATCGAGTATAAGTTTTTCATTCACCGGGATCATCGGCTGACCGCGAAGCGATATCAAGATCAGCGGAGCGGTAGTTGTAAAACCTTCGTTCCAGCCGGGAAAAGGATATTGATTTGAAGATTCGACGATCGACGGCCGCACCAGAACCTTTACGATGTCGTCCTGCGAGGCGATGATCTGTTCGGCCAGCGATTTCGAATACGTGTAGATATTCGTCCAGCCCCAATATTCCGCGCGTTCGGCTCCGAGTTCGGTTGTGCGTTCGCGTACCCACATTTTTCGCTCGCGAAAGATAGCGGATTTTAGTTCACTTTCGTCATCAGGATCACGGCCTTCGTCGATAAAACGTTTACGCGCCTGTTCACGAAACTTCGCGGCCTGAACAGCATCGTCCGCTTCCTGACGTGCCTGTTCGCTAAGCCGCGCACAGTCTTCGACCTCACGATTTACATCAAATTCGGTGCCGACAAGTTCATTTTTACGCGGAAAATATCCGACAACAGGCTCGTTCTCCCAGATCGCACCGCTCCGTTTACCGGCGACAAAACATGTCGAAACATGAACGAGCCGCGGCTTTTTCATCATCCGCGCAAGCTTGATTATGTTATTAGAACCGACAACATTTGTCCGCAAAGCCGATTCGAGCGGCGGATTAAAGGTCACATTTCCGGCGCCGTTTATAATGATATCGGTATCCTTCATTATCTTCGCGGCTTCTTTTTCGTCCAGCCCGAGATATTCGTTGCCGACATCGCCATTGACCGGGACGACCTTTTCTTTTATAAAATCTTCGAACTTGTCGCCGTATTTTTCACGCAGCGGATCGAACGTCGGCGACGTTACAATGCTCGTCCAAAATCGCGCGTTCGATTCCTCCGCATTCCGCGCCCGAACCGTCGCATAAACTTTCCCGACATCGGGAAAATTATTGAGCAACATCGAAAGCGTAACCTTCCCGACAAACCCCGTTCCGCCGATAAAAAATATCGTCTTTCCCTTAAATATTTCTGTTGGTGATAATTTCATTCGACCTTAACCTTCTTCAATTGCTTCCACCGGACAATGAAACATGGCATCTTTTACCGCCTCCAATTCCGCATCGCTATCCGGCTGTTTGAAGACGTAACTGCGGTGAACCTCCTCGTCAAATTTAATATTTACCGGGGCTTGCGCTTCACACGAACGACAGAATAAACACACATCTTGGTCTATCCAAAAAGAACCTTCTGCATTTTTCGAATGACGCCGCATTTATGCTTCTTATCCCTTACTTTTTCAACAGATCCATTAAATCTTCCAGATCCGTCGTTCTGTCCTATCAAATTCGTACGGATAAAATTTGTATTTACCAACTACTAATTCCATCATTTCTTCTTCTTTTTTGTTTCAACAAACCCGATATTTCTTTTCAGGTGCTTCGGATCGCGCATAATATCTTCGAGCAGATCGGATACGACTCTGAATTTCTGGCCGTGATAATCCGTCACTTTTTCCAGTTGCTCAACTCGTTCGGCAAGTTCCTGATGGAGCATGAGCATCGCCCGCATCTTTACGAACGCACGAACAACAGAAATACTTGCCTGAACGGCGGTTTCGCTATTCAAAACACTCGCAAGCATCACGGCACCGTGTTCCGTGAATACGTATGGTAAATAACGGCGACCGCCTCGTCCCGCGTTTGAGGTGCCAATTTGGCGCCTCAAAGAAACAGCCTCTTTTTCATCCAGCTGAAACACAAAGTCGGCCGGAAATCGACTCAAATTGCGTTTCACTGCCCTGTTAAGAACTTTGGTTTCAACTCCGTAAACCGCGGCCAGATCGCTGTCCAACATCACTCGCTCGCCTCGAATGAAATAGATCTTATTTTCGACTTCGTCGATCAACACTAGAGCCTTTTCTTGTTCTGTCTTTTTGCTCATACCGAACTCATCACATCTTGCGACGGGTTTGTCAAAACGTTCATTTCTGACCTCACTAATTTCGTTTCTCTGGACGAAGCGGCGGAAAATCCCATTCATCGCCAACCGCGATCCGCTCCCGTGCAGCGTCGAGTATCTCGCCATAATTCGGATTTCTTCATTCGTCATTTTGCCAGCGGCACTATTTTTGATCGGCGTATCTTTTTATCGCGTGTCAGGAGCGGAATATTTTCGACGACGCTGGTCGCCGCAATGATCTCGTCCGCCGGATCGGAACGGAAATCAAGAGCGGTGCTTTGACGGGCGATCTCCAAAGTTATCGGATAGACCGTTGCCTGTCGAAGAAATCGTTTGAACGCGGCACTGTCAATATCAATGGAAATCCGTTTGCGTTGTACGAGTTTTGAAATTTCCCACAAAACAATGTCCGAAATAGCAACAGGTACGCCTTCGACCAATTCGAGTTCGCGTTTCGACAGACCTCCGATCAGGCCTTCCACCACGATATGCGTGTCAAGATTCAGCATCCCATTTAACTCCCGTTGACATTATGTCCCCGTGTATCTTGATCTGCCCCTTCATAGAGCCGATCCATTCGGAGTCGTTAGGCTTGATCGGTATGATCTTGGCGACAGGTTTGCCGCGCTTTTCAACGACGATGCCTTCAGCACCTAGATTGTCGAAGATACTTAGGCATTTTGCTTTAAATTCTGTTGCGCTTATTGTTCGGGTCTTTGTTTTCATACTTACATTCTAGCATAATGACCAGTCATCTGACCAGTTATCTAATCGCTCACATTACAGAGGCCAATTATCGGCTGATGCAGCATTGTTATCTCGGCGTTGCGGCCCATGTACGAACGAGCCATGGCGATGGCGTCGGTCAGATTATCGGAGCGTTCCCAGCCGAGCATTTCCGGTACGTGAGCGTTTTCGGCGCCGGCGACGATGACTTTGCCGACGTGCTGGCGGCCGTTCTCGCCCCAATACCACATAAAGAACGGATGAGCTCCGTGATAGGCGTTGCCGCGTCGGTACATTTCGACATACGCCGGATTCGAAGCGAATTCGCGTTCATATTTTTCGCGCAGGTAAAAAGCATCGCGCGATTCGGGCAGCAAACGGTGAAAAAATTCGATATACGCTGGATGAAAATTATGATCGAATTCGTCAAAACACGGATGCGTGATTATCATCACGCCGCCTTTTCTGAGCAAAGGCTTGTTGCGGTACATATTAAAATGATATCCAAGCGCCATTACCTGCACCAAAAGCGGATTCAGCGTCGAATAAACATTATACGGCGAGATGTCCGGAATGCCCGTTATCATTATGTCGCATTGGCCTTTTACCGGAATTTCGTATTGCCGGTAATTGAGCTCCAATATTTTCTCGTGCACCGGTTCGGTCTTTCCTGCAAAACAACCGATCAGCTCGTATTGAGCCGGAATCGCGTGAAGCATTTTTCGCCGTGCTGCACGCGGCATTTTTGAAAAGGTGCGAGCCATCGCTTCCCATTTCATTCGGTCCATGAACGAAAATTCATCTTCGTTTCGCGTCAAAATGTCGTAGCCTTCGGGAAACATCTTATTGTTCAGCGCTGTTTCGACGTGAAAAACTTTGCAGTTCTCATCAACCAATTTGCCGAGCCGAATAACTTTATGGTTCAGCGCCGAAGCCGGCGGATCCATATACGAATGCGAATCGCGGATCGTCTGCGGTTCGTGATGAGCACGCAGCGATTCATAATCACACAGGCCGACCGCAACCGATTTGTGTCCGCCGTCCATCGGCACCAGGTTGATGTTCAGATAAATGAGCAGATCGCTTTCGATGGCGCGTTTGTTCACACGAAGCGGTTCGTCATGACGCGTATGGCCGATAGTTACAAGATTTTCGTCGTCTTCAGCGTCGTGGTTGTAATATCTTTCCGGATAATATTCATCAAATATCTCGGTGCCGACCATCCGCTTCATTTCCCACGCCGTCATTTTTCTGTGCAGCGAATTTGCGATGATCAGGTGAACGTCGTCAACACCGTTCGCTCCGCACATATCCAAAACGACCTCGAGCATCGTTTGGCGCATATCCGGCGTTGCCATCGGCGGCAGCGGCAGCGAAATGTCGTCCATCGCGATCGTCACACGCATTCCCGGCTCGAGCAGAGCATAAAGCGGCTCCATCTCGACCGGATGATTTACCGCATAACGTATCGCCGCCTCGCGGTTCGGCAAACCCTTGATCGGCGGATTCGGATAAATAACCCGTGTCCCGACCGGCAGGTCGTTCAATATGAAATCCTCGCCAAAAGGCATGATCCTCGGCGCCGAATCCTTGTCAATATACACGATCGATTCGTGCGTCTTTCGTCTTAATTGAAGTGCCATTTATTTATCTAATTTAGATTTGAGTATCGCCTCAATATTTTCGTCATTTAAATAGATCTGTTGGAGAATCCTTCGTACCGATCCCGCATCTCTCCTTTCTATTGCCAAATAGAAATCACTTAAGAATCCGGCATGATAAAGCCTTTCATTTACGGTCATACCTGCCGCGTCGTCGCTTGATAGTTTTTTTTCATGCTTCATCATCACCCTTTATTTCTCACCGACTTAACAACAGTTTCACATCGTGATCGAATCGACCCAAGGTTCACTCGGTTCGAACCATTCATTCGTGCTTTCCCTCTTCGTAGTGCTCTGTGTTCTAACCTTCAACCACAGAACACACAGAACGAAGACACAAATATGACACACGGACTAAACAATCAGCCTTTTCTTTTCCAAATATCGTGCGCTACCAAAATTGAACAACAGACCAATCCGTAAATTGCTCGCCTTCAGATAGTTGATCACCTGCGACCAATCGATCGTGGTCAAAGCAGTTTGAGCTTTCAATTCAACTATGATCTGGCCAAAACACAAAAAATCAGCCTTATATTTTTTCTGTAATGGGTTGCCCTTATAACTAATCTGCAGCCATTTTTCTCTTTCGAACGGAATTCCCCTTAAACCGAATTCCATTTCAAGTGCTTCCTGATAAACAGCCTCGGAAAATCCGGTACCCAATCGATGGTACACATCCAAGGCCGCTCCGACGATCGAGTAAGTCTCGTCCTCGAGAACATACTGTGACGGCTTAGCCCCGTGTTCATCTGATAACTCAAACATAATTTTTTCGGGGTCGATCATATTTTTGTTGGCTTCCGTTCAAATCTAGCTTCCTACCACAGAAATCACAGAATAAAGACACAGATTTTCACCGCAGCCAAATCGAGTTGAAACATTCTTTTTCTGTGTTTTTCTGTGTCATTCTCAGTGTATTCTGTGGTCACCGTCTTTGGAATACAAGACTCGCTTTTATCTCCACTTATTTCAGATCCAAGATCGCCCAGTCGTGTTGGCGGGCGTTTTGGCGGAGCCGGAGATCCGGATTTACGGCGACCGGATGGCCGACGATCGAGAGCATCGGCAGATCCGATATCGAATCGGAATACGCATATGAATCCGACAGATTTATTTTCTCGCGTTCGGCGTATTCACGTATCCATTTTGCCTTTGTCGCCGAAGCCATCACCGGCGGCAGAACGCGTCCGGTCGCATAGCCGTTCACAAATTCCAACCGATTCGCCACATAATCGTCAATGCCGAGATGATCCATCAGCTTCTCTATTGTAAAATCCAAAGCTCCTGTCAGAACGATCTGCCGCTGGCCGATCTTTTTTCCTTGAGCGATAAGTTCCGGCGTGCCGGGAAATATCGCCGGTTTTAGAACCTCTTCAAAAAGCTCTTCGGAAAAATACCGCAAACGATCCTGCGAAAAACCTTCGTAGCTGCGAAAAAAGACCTCATTAAAAACATTGCGCGAATACAGATCGGCCACACCAAAAAGCGGCAGCTTTGCCAATGTTCCGATGCTCTTTTTCGCCGTTTGCCAAATTCCCTGCTGCCGCTGCGTATAAAACCCGAGCGTGTGCACCAGATTTGTGCTGACCAAAGTGCCTTCCAGATCATAAAAGGCGGCTGCCTGTCCGTTGTTATCCATCTTAAATGTTGCTTTTATTGAATTTTCAAAGAGAATATTATCACGCATATCAACAATTTGGCATAAAAATAACGAGGCATTACAAAATAATTACAAATTGTAATTACTTCGTATCTACCGACTGATCAAATACATCACGATTTCCGCAGTTTGAGCTTTTTAGTTTTCGATCTACAATTCATTTATTATGCGACGTGCCATTTTTCCAGGTTCATTCGATCCGCTGACGAACGGCCATTTGGATATCATCAACCGAAGCAGTCCGCTTTTTGACGAGATCATTATTGCCGTATTGAATAACCCGGACAAAAACCCGATGTTCACGGTCGAAGAAAGATGCAAGCTGATCGAAGACGTGATTGCTGATATCGATCAAAGCGGCTGCGTTCTGACGGTTGAGAGTTTTTCCGGTTTAACGGCTGATTTTGCAAAACGCAGCGGAGCAACCGCGATAGTTCGCGGCATTCGCGCCGTCAGCGATTATGAATATGAATTGCGAATGGCTTTGATGAACAGAAAGCTCGAACCTTCGATCGAAACCGTTTTCCTTATGGCAGATGAGGAATATTCTTATGTTTCATCCACGCTTATGAAACAGGTTTTCGAACTCGGCGGACGCGTTGCCGGATTGATACCCGAATCGGTCGAAAATAAGATGCGCGAAAAGCTCGGCCTTTGACCGGAACTTGCACCTTTTATTTCTTCCGCTAAGATACTTATATATGTCCAACATTTTTCCGGTCTCAGAAAATGTCGCGGCTATGCATGGTTCGGCGACGATCCTTGCGGCTCAAGCGGCGGCGGCTTTGCGCGAACAGGGTGTTGATGTCATCGATCTTTCGGTGGGCGAACCGGATTTCGACACGCCGGAATTTATTAAGGAATACGCACGCGAAGGTCTTTTCGGACACTACACAAAATATACGCCGAGTTCCGGTTTGAAGATGTTTCGCGAAGCGATCATTGGTTTTTATGACAAACGCTTTGGTGCAAATTTGGGCATGAACGAGATCGCGGCTTCCTGCGGCGGCAAGCAGGCTCTTTTCAATGCCGCTTGTTCTATATTGAATAGAGGCGACGAAGTTCTGATCCCGAGTCCTTATTGGGTGACATTTCCGGAGATCGTCCATTTTTGCGGAGCAAAACCTGTTACCATCGACACCGAACCGACCGATTTTATTCTAACAGCAGATCTTGTTCGCGATGCGATAACGGACAGAACAAAACTGCTCATCGTAAATTCGCCCAACAACCCGACCGGCCGCGTTATTCCGCAAGCCGAGCTCGAAAAAATATTTACCGTCTGTGCCGAACGCGGCGTTTATGTGATCACGGACGAATGCTATTTGTTCTTTGTTTATCCGCCGGCAAAGGTATTTTCCTCGGCGGCCTTGCCAAAGGAATTGCGCGAATTTGTCTGCGTCGCCGGAAGTTTTTCAAAAACTTATGCGATGACCGGCTGGCGTTCCGGTTATACGATCGCCAATCCGGAATGGACCGCTGCGATGGTCAAACTGCAGAGCCATTCGGCAACTCACCCAACGTCGTTCGTACAATACGCCTGCGCCAAAGCTTTAAATAACAGAGATGCGTCCGACAAAGCGGTATCAGAAATGCTGAAGGAATACGAACGGCGAAAAGACTGGTTCGTGCCGGCTCTGAATAAGATCGAAGGAATTAAATGCGCGATGCCCGAAGGCGCCTTTTATGCATTTGCCGATGTCCGCAAACTCTTAGGCGAGCGATTTCCCGATTCAGCCGCGGTCGCCGATCGCCTGCTCAGCGAAGCTCACGTCGTCGTTACCGACGGCACCGGCTTCGGCTCGCCGGGATTTTTACGCATATCTTACGCAACGTCAATGGATAATCTTGAAAAAGCTGTCGAGAAAATGAGAACCGTTCTTGGTCAATAAAGAAAGTGGCTTGACGATCCGTTAACCCGATATCCTTCGGACAAAACGTCAATTTCGATATACTTTTGACGACATATAGCGGTAGGAATCACCGATCAATTGTTTTCAAGCCAAGCAATATCACCAATATCTTTGGGCCTATTCATAGTCTGTTTATTTTTAAGAAGATCGGCTCGATCAATGACAGGAATTTGCATCGTTTCTACGTCCACGAATGTTCTGTTTACAAAAGCATCGCTATATTCAACGCCTTCTATTTTGTTAATGATATCAATTCGGTTGGGCGGCAAACCCATCTGAAAAACCATTCCGGAAGTTTTAAGGTCTTCGATTTTAAGGTCGAACAAAGGCTCACCAAATATTTTTAATGCACTCCAGACCTTCTGAACATTCTCATCTGAAATTCTTATCCAAAGGTCAATGTCCCCTGTTCCGCGGACATAGCCGTGAAAAGCGAGAGCGTATCCGCCAACGACCATGAAATCAACTTTCTCTTTTAAAAACGCGGACAATATGTCTGTGAAGTCCTTGTTGAGCACGGGTTTTCTCCTTCAATTCGTAGAGTCTGCGAGAAAGCTCGTACGTCATTTCCCAACGCTGTGCAGGCGTGGTCATCTGAAGCACATCACCCGCATCGTCGCTTTCAGCAAGTGTGGTCAACTTGGTAACAAGTTTGCTTCGATCTGTTACACTCATATATAGATCTTATCACGCATTTTACGATCAGGTTTCATCAGAAACACCACCGGTCATCAGCAATCCGATCTCTTCGAAGGTAACCTGTTTCGGATCGACCTCGCCGGCGATCTTGCCGTCACGCATTACGATAAGCCTGTCTGCCAGTGCCGTAACCTCTTCCAGTTCAGCAGATACAAGAAGCACGGCAGAGCCTGCATCACGCAATGCGATCAGCTTTCGGTGAATGAATTCAATGGCTCCGATATCAACGCCGCGAGTCGGCTGTGAAACCAAAAGCAATTTTGGGTTCAGTTCAAATTCCCTACCGATGATCAATTTTTGCTGATTTCCGCCCGAAAGCGAACGCGCCGTCAGTTCGGCATTTGGCGGACGGACATCGAAATTTTTTATGATCTCGTCGATGCGTTTATCGACAGCCGACGAATCTATAAAACCCGAAGAAGATACCGGCGCACGATAATGAACGCCGAGTATGGCGTTATCTGCAAGATCCCAATTAAGCAGCAGACCGCGTTTGTGGCGGTCTTCGGGAATGTGAGCGATGCCGAGTTCCTTCATCTCGCGTGCCGAATTGTTCGTTATATCGCGGCCGTCAAATTCTATATTCCCCGATCTGATCTTTCTGAGTCCGGCCAAAGCTTCGATCAATTCGGTTTGTCCGTTGCCTTCGATGCCGGCGATGCCGACGATCTCGCCGGCTCGGACGGCAAATGAAATTCCCTTTACAGATCCGCCGCTTCGATCTTCGACAACAATGTCTTTTACTTCTACAACGACCGAGCCGGGTTTTGCGTCCTCTTTTTCGACCCGCAAAAGCACATCGCGCCCGACGATCAATCGCGCGAGTTCTTTCGCATTCGTTTCAGAGGTTTTCACGTTGCCGACGGTTTTGCCGTCGCGCATTACGGTCACTTCGTCCGATATCGCCAAAACCTCGTCGAGTTTGTGCGTTATGATGACGATCGTTTTGCCTTGTTCGCGCATTCGCCGCAATATGCCGAAAAATTCTTCGACCTCCTGCGGTGTAAGAACGGCTGTCGGTTCATCTAGTATCAAAAGCTCGGCGTTTCGATAAAGCGCCTTCAAAAGTTCGACACGCTGCTGCTGGCCGACAGACATATCTTCTATCAAAGCCTTTGGATCTACGCCCAATTTCAGTTCATTCGAAAGCCGCAAAATGTCGGCATTTGCTTTGTCGAGATCGAGGTTAAGCGCACCGCCGGTCTCAGCTCCGAGAATTATATTTTCGGCGGCGGTCATATTATCGACCAACATAAAATGCTGGTGAACCATGCCTATGCCGAGAGCGATCGCGTCATGCGGGTTTTTTATTTCGACGGGCTTTCCATCAATGACGATCTCGCCGCGGTCGGGATTATAAAATCCGTAAACGACCTTCATCGCCGTCGATTTGCCGGCTCCGTTCTCGCCGACGATCGCATGTATCGTGCCGTTCTTTACCGTCAGCGATACATCTTCGTTCGCGACACAATCGCCAAAAGCTTTATGAATATTTCGGAGTTCAAGCATAGCTGTCTCTTAGTTTGAATAAGTCTCTTTTGCGGCAAATAATGTTCCTGCAAGATCTGCAAACAATGATAGAGGGCTGAGCAAATCGTTTGGACATAAATAATTACCAGATCTCGCTCCCGCTTCACGGTCGGTAAGAATCAAACAACCTGAAGAATAAAGTTTTTCGGCAACCATTCGCTCGATCAATAACTCGTATCTTCTAGCATACGAAGAATCAACAAATTCGGGGAATGGTTTGAAATTAGCATCATCGACTCGTACGCTTCTCTTTGACGCCTCACAGTCTTCTAGTAACATAAGGAAACCTAGGAATGGCGGTTTTATATTATGAGCATTCCCAGACTCCCCCAGAAAGGAGAATGCATTTTCGCGGTGTGCTATCCAAAAATCAGAGGCGGAACCAATAGATTCTTCAGATCTATTGTTGAAATTATTTCCAAATGATGGGCCAACTTGTGATTTGAACTCAAATGCGGCGACAAGGCGTCCTTTATAAATTATCAAGGAGTCCCACATTTTGGTTGGTCGAAAATAGCCTGGAACAGTAAGTCTGGTTCTCCCTGAAATAATAACGTGATCTTCCGAAAGTCCACAATGAAGACAGATGTGTTTAATAATATCTGCAAAGCCATCCAGATTATTTCCCCGAATGACTGATCCTCGTCCTCCTTCCTGAGATGCAACCGCGGTATCGAGCCTTCCCGACCAAAATCGTTTAACCGCATTTTTCGTTCTAGCTTCTAAGTCAGGCGGCAATAGTTTTTCCATAAGGCTTTTGAGCTTTATTTAATATAACTGTGTCTTTATCAAATAATCCGATTGTAGATTCAATCCTTTCTTTGGCAAGTTTCGCATATTCATCATCGATCTCAACGCCTACTGAGTGGCGTCCGATCTTTGAGGCGGCAAGCATTGTCGTACCGGAACCTAGAAAAGGGTCAAGGACAGTGTCGCCAACGAAACTGAACATTCGTATCAAACGATTCGCAAGTTTTTCAGGAAATGGTGCCGGATGCCCCTTCAACGTCGATGCCCCGCTCAACGTCCAGATCTGATGATACCACTCATTAAATTCCTGCTCGGAAATAATCGAAAGCCGGCGCTGTTCCGGCTCAGGTTTCCGATAGCCACCGTGTTTACGCAACATTAAAATATATTCGATATCATGTTTGATTATTCCATTCGGTTCATAAGGTTTACCTAAAAACTTGGAGTTTCCTTTAACTTCAAACTTTGCGTTCGATATTTTATGCCAGAATATGGGTGCAAGATTGTCAAAACCGATCTTCTCACATCGAACCTGAATATCGGCATGCAAAGGTACCACCTTATGACGCCCGTAATTCTTTCTCGACAGTAATACATCTCCAACAACGACTATCATCCGTCCTCCCACAACCAGTTTATCGAAACATGCCCTCCAAACGTCGTCGAGTTTATCTAGAAATTCCGGGTAATCGTTTATATGGCCGAGTTGACCTGAATGATGATTATATTCTTTTAAGTTCCAATATGGCGGCGAGGTTAAAACTAAATGAATCGACTCATCACGAATAGCCGATAGATCTCGCGAATCTCCAACTAAAATCGAATGAAGTGTTTTTCTTCCCGAAACTTCTTCTTTAATCTTGCGAAGTTCAGTCTCGTCTCTCGCAATACTCGGTATTAACCTATCTAGATCAGTAGATTCTATTGTCGATATATCTGTCATAATATAACTATATCATTGCAGATCTCATTATTCGTGCAAGTACTAATTCGCCATCGCGTCTGTCACTTTTATCTTTCCGGCGACGATATCGGCTTTTGCTTTTTCGACCTTTTCGATAACATCTGGCGGTATCAGGTCTTTATTATTTTGATCTATCGCATAGGCGACGCCGTCCTTATCAAGTCCGAAAGCATGAAAACCGCCTTGAAATTTTCCGTCGCGAACCTCTTTTACAACGTCAAAGACCGCATTATCTACGCGTTTTACCATAGACGTCAGCACAAATCCCGGTTTCACGCCGTTCTGATTCGAATCAACCCCAATAACAAAACGATCCGCTTGTCCGTCAGCGTTCATTCCATATTGTTCGACGGCATCAAAAACGCCGAGTCCCGAATTTCCCGCGGCGGTAAATATCACATCGGCTCCGCGCTCGATCTCTGATAATGCAAGTTCCTTGCCGCGTCCCGGATTGTTCCACGCGCTGTCGGAAAGCCCGACATAGCTGGTAACTATCTTTATATTTGGATCTTCGGCCAAAGCTCCTTCTTCATAACCTTTTTGAAAACGGTGAATAAGCGGAATGTCCATGCCGCCGAGAAAACCGATAACGCCGGTTCGAGATTTTGCAGCAGCGATCATTCCGACAAGAAATGAACCTTCGTGTTCGCGAAACACGAGCGAGGCAACATTCTGCTTTGGTGTTTTTCCATCGGCTTCGAAAATAACGCCGTCAACGATCGCAAATTTGATGTTCGGATAATCGACCGCTACTTTCTGCATGATCGGCCCTTGGGCAAAGCCGACGCCGATGACAAGGTCAAAATCTTTTTCGGCAAAGGCACGCATCGCCGGTTCGATGGATGTTGAATTTCCGGGTTCTACATCATATAGACAAATATTCAGCTCGCGTTCCGCACGCTGCA